>Ga0184608_10000283_pt1 | contig 13119 bp, 13 predicted proteins | sample PLM1_30_coex_FD_133010 | JGI IMG/M metagenome (GOLD analysis project Ga0184608, IMG submission 133010) | Groundwater sediment microbial communities from an aquifer in East River, Colorado, USA - PLM1_30_coex | ecosystem: Environmental > Terrestrial > Soil > Riparian zone | place: USA: East...
ATCATCGGCGACGACATCAAGTCGCAGGTGGGCGCCACGATTACCCATCGCGTGCTGACGCGGCTCTTCATGGACCGCGGGGTGCGCCTCGATCGGACGTATCAGCTCAACTTCGGCGGCAACACCGACTTCCTCAACATGCTCGAGCGCGAGCGCTTGGAGTCGAAGAAGATCAGCAAGACGAACGCGGTGACGAGCATGCTCGACTATCCGCTCGACGAAAAGGACGTCCATGTCGGCCCATCCGACTACGTCCCGTGGCTCCTCGACCGCAAGTGGTGCTACATCCGCATGGAGGGGACCACTTTCGGGGACGTCCCGTTGAACGCCGAGGTCAAGCTCGAGGTCTGGGACTCGCCGAACAGCGCCGGCGTGGTCATCGACGCAATACGCTGCTGCAAGCTCGCGCTCGATAGAGGCCTCGGCGGCACGATCGTCGCGCCGTCGGCGTACTTCATGAAGTCGCCGCCGCGCCAGATCCCGGACGACCGGGCGCGCGAAGGCGTGGAGGAATACATCAAGGGGCGTTCCGGCCAGCAGACGCTCGGCGGAGCGAGCTAGGTGCTCGACCGTCTCCTTCACGGATCGGCGTTCTGGGGCTGGCGTTTGGGAGCGACCCTCGCTCAGCGCCTGCCGTCGTGGGTCACATACCCGGCCGCCGTGGTCGGCGGCGAGATCGCGTATCTCCTCTGGGTCGGGCGGCGGCGCATTGCGAAGGCGAACTTCGCGATCGTGCTGTCCCTGCCGGCTGGCGACCGCGAGGTCGCGCGCGTGGCGCGCCGCTCCTTCCGCAACTTCGCCAAGTACCTCGTCGAGATCATGCGGTTCCCGCGCCTCGACACCGAGGACTTCGCGCGGCTGGTCAGCATCGATCCCCGCTCGTGGTCCTATTTCCGGGCCGCGCACGATCACGGGCGTGGCCTCATTTTCGTTTCGATGCATTTCGGCAACTTCGAGATCGGCGGGGCGCGGATCGCGGACGTCATACCGCTCAACGTCATCGCCGACGAGCTCGAGAACCAGCGGCTCATGGATCTCCTCGTCGCGAACCGCGCGCACAAGAACGTGAAGCTCCTGCCACCTGAGGGAGCGGTCCGCCAGGTGCTCCAGGCCCTGCGCCGCAACGAGATGGTCGGACTGATGATGGATCTTGGCCCACGCGCAAAAGAGCTCGATAACGTCGAGGTGATGTTCTTCGGAGAGCGCACCGCGTTCCCGACGATCGCGGCCAACCTCGCGCGCGTCTCGGGCGCGCCGATCGTCGTGGCGGCCGTGATGCGCGAGCGCGACAACACGTTCCGCGGCGTCGCTCTGCCCCCGATCTTCGTCGAGCGGACGAAGCAGGCCGCGCACGACATTGAGCGCACGACGCAGACGATCGTTCACGGGCTCGAGCAGCTCGTCCGCGGCGATCCCGACCAGTGGTACATATTCCGCCCCATGTGGACCCGGCCCGAAGGCACCGTCTAGCGCATGGGCGCTGCGCGAGCGGTCGCGCGTGCAGCGGAGTGGGCTCTGCCGAGAGTGCCGCCGGCCTGGCAGGGGCCGATCTCGGAGGTCGTCGGCACGGTCGCGTACCTGGCGGCGCCGCGCGGGCGAGCCGCGGTCCGCGCGAATCTGGCCATGATCGCGCCGGGGCGCTCGCTCAGCGCGCGACGCGTGTTCATAAACCAGGTCCGTCAGTACCTCGAGGTGTTCCACATCCCGCGGCTCGACCGCGCGCGCTTCGATGAGATCGTCCGCGTCGAAGGCTGGGATCACTTCGTGTGCGCAGAGCGCCTTGGTAAGGGAGTGATCTTCGGGAGCGCGCACTTCGGCCCGGTCGCGCTTGTCGGACAGATCCTCATCACGCGCGGCTACACGCTGACGCTCCCGGCCGAGAAGACCGACTCCGAATTCATGCACGCCGTGAACCGGGCGCGGCAGGCGCAGGGGATGGTGCTCGTGCCCATCGACTCGGCGCTGGGGCTGCATCGCGTGATCCGCGACGGGGGTGTCCTCGGGATCCTTGCCGACCGCGCGGTCACCGGCGTTGGCGAACGGGTCGACTTCTTCGGACGGCCTGCCCTGCTCCCATCGGCGCAGGTCGCGCTGGCCCTCCGCACCGGCGCAGCCCTCGTCCCGGCTTTCGCCTGGCGCGAGAAGGGTCTTCTCCACGCGCGGATCGAAGAGCCGCTCGAGCTTGTCTCGACCGGGGACCGCGATGCCGATGTCCGGGCCGGCGTTCGTCGGTTCGCCGCCATCCTGGAGCGGTACATCAAGGAGCACCCCGAGCAGTGGACGGTCTTCGAGCCGGTGTGGGGCAACCATGGGTAGGGCAGACCTCCAAGTGCACAGCGATCTGGGCGACGGTCTTTCGTCGATCGAGGAGATCCTCGACTCCGCCGAGCGCGTCGAGCTCGACGTGATCGCGCTCACCGATCACGACGACATTCGCGGTGCGTTCGCCCTGCGCGAGCTCGCGGCGCAGCGCTCGAGCCCGGTGGCCGTCGTTCCGGGCGTCGAGGTGACGACGCGATCGGGCCACCTGCTCGCGCTCTGGATCGAGGAAGAGATCCCGATGTTCTGCTCCCTCGCCGATGCGCTCGCCCGGATCCACAAGGCCGGCGGCGTGGCGATCGTGCCGCACCCGCTCTCGTACCTGACGTTCTCCATCGGCGAGGGTGTGCTTCGGCAACTCGCGGCATTCGGCGACGACGCGCGCATGGTCGACGCGATCGAGCTGCGGAATCCGTCGTATGCGGGGCGCGTGCGTGCATCGCGCGCCGCATGGCTCAACACCCACGTGTTGCGTATTGCGGAGACCGGGTCGAGCGACGCGCACCATGCGGCGCTCGTCGGGACGTGCTGGACCGATTTCGCGGGGAGCACGCCCGAGCACCTCCGAACGGCGCTGCGGGAACACGCGACCACCGCGGATGGGCGCGGCTGGACGCTTCGCGAGCACCTCGACGGAGCGGCCACCCAGCAGTGGCGGTCCATGGTCCGCGACCCGATCAAGCGCGCTCGCCGCAGAATCCGCACTGGGGGCGGCAAGAAGAAGAAGTGATCTTGCGACAAGCGGCCAATTCACGATGAAGATCGGGATCGTTTCCCCGTACGCGTATCCCCGACCCGGCGGCGCGAACTCGTACATCCGCGAGAGCTACACGGAGCTGCGCCGTCTGGGACACGACGTGCGGATCATCACGGCGCCGTGGGGCGACGACCCTCCAGCCCAGGACGTGATCCAGATCGGCCAGGCGATCGCGGTCCCGTACAACGGAGCGATCGGGCGGATCACGCTCTCGCTTCGCCTCGAGTGGCTCGTCTCGCGCATGCTCGACCGCGAGCGGTTCGACATCATCCACCACCACGAGCCGCTCGTGCCGTTCCTTTCAATGCAGATCCTCGACTCGGCGCGCTGCCCGCAGGTGGCGACGTTCCACGCCTTCGGCGGTTTCTCCTTCTCGTACTGGGCCGGCCGGCCGATCGGCAATCGCTACATGAACAAGCTCGACGCGCGGATCGCGGTCTCGAGCGCCGCGCGCCACTTCATCTCCACGTACTTCCCCGGGGATTACAAGATCATCCCGAACGGGGTCGACGTCCAGTTCTACGCGAGCGCCAAGCCATTCCCTGAATACAACGACGGCAAGATCAACATCCTGTTCGTCGGCCGGCTGGAGCCTCGGAAGGGCGCGATGTATCTCATGGAGGCGTACGCGAGGCTCAAGCCGAAACACCCCGAGCTCCGGCTGATCCTCTGCAGCGTCGGTCCGCTGCTCGGGCGGCTACGGCGGTTCGTCCGGCAGAACCATCTCGAGGACGTGCTCTTCGCTGGGAGGGTCTCGGAAATCGACAAAGCCCGCTTCTACAAGACGGCGCACATCTTCTGCGCGCCGTCGACCGGCCAGGAATCCTTCGGGATCGTCCTCCTCGAGGCCATGGCGGCCGGGCTCCCGGTCGTCGCGAGCGACATTCACGGCTACAAGCGTGTCGTACAGCGAAATGTCACCGGGCTTCTCGTCGAGCCGAAGGATCCCGACGCCATCGCCGACGCGCTTGAACGGCTGCTCTGCGAGCCAACCCTGCGCGAGCGGCTGGGCCAGGCTGGGGCCCGGCGGGCGCCGGAGTACGACTGGTCCCACGTCACAGCGCAGCTCGTTGAACTCTACGAGGACGTCATTCGTAAGAGAGGCGTGCGCTAGAGTCTCGCCCCGAGGGGGTGGTCCTCGTGTTGAACCGTCAGATCGCCACATTTTCTGTCGCTCTCGCGCTTCTGCTCGCGGCATGCACGCCGGCGCCGAAGGGCGGCGCGGCGACGCAGTCGGGCTCCGCCGCCGAGCAGCCGCAAACGGGCGGAACGCTCACTTTCATCGTGAACGCCGAGCCGCCGTCGTTCGACGGCCATCGCGAGACAACCTTCGCGCTCCTGCATCCGATCGCTCCGCACTACAGCACGCTCTACAAGTTCGACCCGAACGATCTGACCAAGGTGATCCCTGACGTTGCCGCGGCCATGCCGGAGTTCTCAGCTGACAAGCTGTCCGCGACGATCAAGCTCCGGACGGACGTGAAGTTCCACGACGGCTCGAAGCTGACGAGCGACGACATCGTCGCGACGTACCAGAAGATCATCTTCCCGCCGACGGGGGTGCTCTCACCGCGAGCCGGCGCCTACGCCGCCGTCGAGAGCATCAGCAACCCGGCTCCCGACAGCGTCGTCTTCAAGCTCAAGTATCCCTCGGCCTCGTTCGCCACGAACCTTGCATCGCCGTGGAACTTCATTTACAGCGCGGCAAAGCTCAAGACGGACATCCACTGGTACGAGAAGAACGTCATGGGTACGGGCCCGTATATCTATGTCTCGAACACGAAGGGGCAGGACTGGGTCGGCAAGAAGTTTCCCGACTACTTCGCCAAGGACAAGAACGGCGTCCAGCTCCCCTACCTCGACGGGTACAAGGCCCTCATCATCACCGACGCGAACGCCGAGGTGAACGCGATCCGCAGCAAGCAGGCGGCGATCGAGTTCCGCGGCTTCACCCCGCAGCAGCGTGACACCCTCTCGGGTGCGCTCGGCACCTCGCTCGCGATCCAGGAAGCGCCGTGGATCTGCGTGAACTACGTCGTCCCGAACACGAAGAAGCCGCCGTTCGACGACGTCCGCGTGCGCCAGGCGCTCACGCTCGCGATCGACCGATACGCCGGCAGCACTGCGCTGCAGAAGATCACGATCGTGAAGGACGTCGGCGGGCTCATGCGGCCGAAGGGTCCGTTCGCGCAGGCCGACGCGGATCTCCAGAAGCTGGCGGGCTTTGGCACCGACGGCGCCGCGAACAAGGCCAAGGCGAAGCAGCTCCTCGCCGACGCGGGCCAGTCGAACCTCACGTTCAAGTTCCTCAACCGCAACATCACCACGCCCTACGAGCCGGTCGCGCTGTTCGTGCTCGACCAGTGGAAACAGATCGGCATCACCGCGACGCACGACGTGAAGGAGACCTCCGCATACCAGGCCGACCTGCGTGCGGGCAACTTCGAGGTCGCGCTCGACTTCAACTGCGACTTCCTCGACGAGCCCGACCTGCAGCTCGCCAAGTTCTGGTCCGCCAGCGGTCTGGGCAAGGGGCTCAACTTCGCGTACTACGACGACCCGGCGCTCGACAAGATGATCGACGGCCAGAGCCGCGAGACCGACCCGGCCAAGCGGAAGGCGCTCGTCGCCGATATCGAGAAGTACGCGATGGACACGAAGGCGTACCAGTACCCCGTGCTCTGGTGGTATCGGATCATCCCGTACCTCAACACCGTGCGCGGCTGGCGCATCGGATCGAACCACTACACGAACCAGGACCTCGAGACGGTCTGGCTGGGCAAATAGCGGCGAACTAGCGAACTAGCGGGAGCCGCCCGAGACTTACCGGATGCGCCGGTACGTCGCCGGGCGGCTCCTGCTCATGATCCCGACACTCGTCGGGGTCGCCATCTTGACGTTCGTCATCATGCGCGCGGTACCAGGCGACATCGTCGCGCTCAAATACGCGGGCTCGCCGGTGCCGCAGTCGGTCATCGACGAGGAGCGCCACCTGCTCGGCCTGGACAAACCGATGTGGGTGCAGTTCACCGACTGGATGGGCGAGATCGCGCGGTTCGATCTCGGCACCTCGCTCTGGACCGGCCACTCGGTCGTCGACGAGATCGTGGTCCGCTTCCCGCTCTCGCTCGAGCTCGCGATCATCGCCACGCTCCTCGCCGTCGTCATCGCCATACCGCTGGGGGTCCTCGCCGCCGTGCGACAGGACAGCTGGGTCGATTACGCGATCCGCATCTTCTCGATCGGCGGCCTGGCGATGCCGAGCTTCTGGATCGGTCTCCTCATGGTGCTCGCGACGATCACGTTCTTCGGATGGGCGCCACCGCTGGTCTTCACGGCCATCACCGAAGACCCCATCGCCAATCTCTCGCAGATGATCCTGCCTGCGCTATCGGTCGGTTACCGGTACTCGGCCGTGTCGATGCGGATGACGCGCTCGACCGTTCTCGAGGTACTCCGCGAGGACTACGTGCGAACGGCCCGCGCCAAAGGCGTCCAGGAGAGCATCGTCGTGATGCGGCACGCGCTCCGAAACGCGCTCCTGCCGGTCATCACGGTCGTCAGCCTCGAGTTCGCGTTCCTCATCGGCGGGCTCGTCGTGACGGAGCAGGTCTTCAACCTCAACGGCATCGGCAAGCTGCTCGTGGACGCCGTGGCGCACCGCGACTACACGCTCATCCAAGCCCTCGTGCTGCTTCTCGCAGCGGTGTTCGTGCTCATCAACTTCGTCGTCGACATGGTCTACGTCGTCCTCGACCCGCGGATCCGGTACTCGTGACGGAGCTCGCGCACCCGGCGGTGCGCGATTCGGACGATGTCGCCAAGCGCCGCTACCTCGAGTCGACCGGACCGCGCCGGTTCGCGCGGTTCTGGGGCGAGTTCATCCGTCGACGGCCGCTCGGGACCGCGGGCGCGGTGCTCATCATCGTCATGCTCGTCACGGCGGCGCTCGCGGACCGGATCGCGCCATACGACCCGACCGAGTTCCGCTTCAGCGACCTCCTTCAAGGGCCGTCGCTCCAGCATCTCCTCGGGACCGATCCGTTCGGACGCGACGTGTTCACACGGATCGTGTACGGCTCGCGGACCGCGCTTCTCGTCGGCTTCACCGCGTCGTTCGTCGGTTGCACGCTCGGTCTCGTGCTGGGCGTGGTCGGCGCGTATCTCGGCGGTCGCGTCGACCAGCTCATCCAGCGGCTCATGGACGTCCTGCTGAGCTTCCCGCTCATCGTCATCGCCATCGCCGTCGTCGCAGCACTCGGGACCGGAGAGGGCAAGATCGGCAACGTTATCGCCGCGATCACGGTCCCGATCATTCCGCGTGTCGCGCGGGTGGTGCGCTCCAGCGCGCTCAGCATCGTGAACATGCCGTACATCGAAGCGACGCGCGCGGTCGGCTCAGGGGCGGTCCGCATCATGTTCCGCCACATCGCGCCGAACGTGTTCGCGCCGTACCTGATCATGCTCACCGCATTCCTCGGGCAGGCCATCCTGCTCGAGGCGTCGCTCTCGTTCCTTGGGCTCGGCGTGTTCGAACCGACGCCGTCGTGGGGACTGATGCTGCGGGGCGCCGGCATGCAGTTCCTGGAGCAGGCGCCGTGGCTCGCGATCGCGCCCGGCGTGGCGATCAGCATGGCCGTCTTCGGCTTCAACCTGTTCGGCGACTCGCTCCGCGACGCGCTCGACCCGCGATTGCGGACGGCCTAGCGCGCGGGCTTCACCGCGCTCTTCGCGAAGATCGCCTCGTCCACGTCGATTGGCGCGCCCGTCCGGACGGCCAGCGCGATCGCATCGGACGGTCGGGAGTCGACCTCGATCCGTTCGGCCCCGCGCTCGAGATAGAGCGTCGCGTAGAAGACGCCACCGGTCTTTGTCGGGTCGCTGAACGGGACGAACCCGGTGATCCCGATCCGGGTGACGCGGACACCCAGCTTCTCGAATGCGGAGAGAAGAAGGTCGTGCGTAAGCGGACGTTCGCTCTTGTTTCCAGACAGGGCGTTCCCGATCGCGGAAGCGGTGTCGGGGGCGATCCAGATCGGCAGGATCGCGCCCGAGTCGTCCTTGAGATTGACAACGTGCTGCTCGGTGAGCTCGTGGACACGAACGGACTCGACGACGCAGCGGATCACGGTCAGATGTTACGAGGCACGCTGCGGCATAGGTACCTGCGCCTCAATGCCGGCGCGGATGGCCGCCTCGAGCTCTCGCGGTCGCGCCGATCCGATCAGCACGGGGAGGCCCTTGCGCAGCCTGAGCTGGACGCCCTCCTTGCCGCTCGTCATGTAGCCCCAGCCCTTCGGGCCAAGCCGTACGCCCCAACCGCCGTACTCGAGAAGCGGGTTGTAGCGACGTACTTCCAAACCGATGATCTCCGCGAACCCGATGCGGCGCGTCGGCCAGAGATAGCGGAAGGCGATGCTCACGCCACGATCGGTCACGTCGACGTCGAGATGCGACAGCGAGATGAGCGACGCGACCAAGACCACGACGACCGGCGCGATCGCAAGGAGAAGCGCGTCGCCGGGACGTGAGAAGAACACGGCCACGACCGTGACGACGACGACGAAGACCATGGCCACGAGCAGGAGACCCATGAGCGCGCCATGAAAGTGCTGCTCCTCGTGGTAGCGGCTCACCGTCCCTTCCACACCGGTTTGCGCCGGGCGATGAACGCCGCGACGCCCTCGCGGAAATCCTCGCTCGTGTAGCAGAGCGCCACGAGGTCAGACGCCTCCTCCGGCAGCATCCGCGCGCGGATCCGCCGCACCATCTCCTTGGTCGCGTGCAGGGTCAGCGGCGCGAAGGACGCGAGCTGCTCCACAAGCTCGTCGACGCGCGCTTCGAGCGCCTCCTCGCTCGCGACGACCTCGGTGACGAGCCCGATCGCGCGCGCCTCTTGCGCATCGATGAGGCGCGCCGTGAGGACGAGCTCCTTCACGCGGCCGAGGCCCACCAGCGCCGCGAGCCGCACGAGGTTCGCCGCCGAGAAGCAGTTCCCGAGCGTTCTGGCGACCGGGACGCCGAATCGCGCCGAGGGCGCCGCGACGCGAAGATCGCACGCCGCCGCGATCGCGAGACCGCCGCCGACGACGGGGCCGCGGAGCGCCGCGATCGTGGGCACGCGCACGTCTTCGATCGCGCCGAGCCATGTGTCCATGCGGCGCTCGTACTCGAGCGCCTGGGACGCTTCCGTGAAATCGACGAACTGCGCGATGTCGGTGCCCGCGACGAAGGCGTCGCCCGAGCCGGTCAGCACGACTGCCTTCACAGACGCATCGGCGTTGGCTTCGCGGCACAGCCCGGCGATCCGGTCGTACATCGCGAAGGTCATCGCATTACGCGCGGCCGGTCTGTCGACGCGGATCCAGAGGCCGCCGCGGCGGCGCTCGGTGCGGATCTCCTCGCTCATGGGCGGCCGATGATGCCTTCGCTCGCGAGGTGCTCCACGTCCGCGTCGCTGCACCCGATCTCGCGCAGCACCTCGGCGGTGTGCTCGCCCAGGCGCGGGCCCGCCCGCCGGTGCCTGACGGGCGTGCGCTCGAGGCGGAGGGGCGAGCCCAGGCCGCGAAGGGTGCCGAGGACGGGGTGCTCGAGGTCCACGAAGAAATTCCGCGCAAGAAGATGCGGGTCGTCGAACACGTCGCGATAGTCGGCGATCTCGCCACACGGAACGCCGGCTTCGCGAAGGAGCCCGAGCCAGTGCGCGGCCGGCTTCGTGCGCGTGACCTTCTCGATCTCGGCGACGAGCGCCGCGCGATTCCGTCGGCGCGCGTTCGCATCCGCGAAGCGTGAATCTGACTCGAGGGCGCCGATCCGGAGCACGCGGCAGAACGCCGTCCAATTCGGCGGGGTGGTCGCCCCGACGATGAAGTGGCGGTCGGAGGCGGCGACGGCCTGGTACGGCGCGACGAGCTTGTGCGCGGAGCCGGCGGCCTGCGCCACCTCGCCACTGCCGAAGTACATGCCGGCCTCCCACACGGCGAGCGAAACGGCGGACTCGAACATCGAGATGTCGACGAGCTGTCCTTTGCCGTCGCGGTCGCGCGCCCTGAGCGCGGCGAGGGTCGCAATGGTCGCGTAGAGCGCGGCGGTGAGGTCGGCGATCGACACGCCCACCTTCACCGGAGGGCCGCCTTCTTCGCCCGTGATGCTCATGAGCCCGCTCTGTCCCTGGACGATGATGTCGAGCGCCGGCCTTTCCGCGTACGGACCGTCGAGACCCCAGCCGGTCACCGCGACATAGATGAGTCGCGTATTCGCGTCGAGAAGGGAGCGCGGCGACAGGCCGAGGTCGTCCATGGTCCCCGGGCGGAGGTTCTCGACGATCACGTCGGCCTCGCCCGCGAGCCGCCGGAACACGGCGCGGCTTTCTTCGCGCTTCAGGTCTATGGCGAGGCTGCGCTTGTCGCGGTTGAGACGCGCGAAGTTGCCGCTCTCTCCCGAGGCCAGTGGCTCGAGGAGGCGCGCGAGGTCGCCGGCTCGCGGATGCTCCACCTTGACGACGTCCGCGCCGAGATCCGCGAGCTGCATCCCGCAGTAAGGCCCCGCCATGTAGTTACCAACCTCGACGACGCGAATGCCCGCAAGCGGCGGGGCGCCTAGCACGTGCCCCAGTGTTCGGTCCGGTCTCCGCTCTGTCGCCATACGCCCGCGAGCGTTCCCTCCGAGCCGACGAACCATACCTCGTTGCCGTGTGCGAACACGCCGCGCAGCGCGCAGGTCGTGACGATATTCGCGATCGGTCGAACGGTGTTGCCCTCGATGGCGAGCGCGGTGCCGCCATCGCCGACGACGTACGTGATCGGGCCGACGCGCGCAGACGCCCGCAACTCGTTTTTCACACCGCTCTCGAGCGCGCGCCAATTCCCGTCGAAGCGGAGGATGACGCCGTCATCGCCTGCCGCGATCGCTTCGGTGGGGGATGTCGCCGCGATGGTCCGCAGCGATCCCGTCGTCCCGGTCTCGTACGATTTCCATCCGAAGTTTCCATCGACTTTTTCGAGCCGGTACGTGACACCCCCGGCGCCGACCATCCAGGCCGACCCTCCGGCGAAGCCAACGACCCCGTAGAGGTCCTCGTCGATCCCTTCGGCGAATCTGTCCCACCCCACGGAGCTCTGCCGCTGCACGCTGCCATCGGAACCAACGACGAGGGCGCCATCCGGCAGAAGCGAGACCGCGTATGCATTGAACAGACCGATGTCATCGGCATGAATCGTCTTCGCGAGGTCGTCGACGAACACGACGCGTCCGAACGCGCCGACCGCGGTCACCGTGTCGGGACTACATGCCGCGGCGACGAGGGAGCGCAGCGTCGAGTCGACGAGCTGCCAACGCCCGAGCAAACGGTCGAAGCGCCCGATGCCGCCGCCGTCCGACACGACCCACACGGCATCGTCGGTCGCGCATCCCGCCGTGAGCGGTTGCTTGAAGACGAGCGGTCCGGTGTCGGGCTCCGGAGTCGGCGTCGGGGCGGGCGTCGCCGAAGGCTCCGCCGGGGGCGCCTGCCGCGTGACCACACCGACGGCCGCGCCGGCACCGACGGCGATGACGACCATGACGGCGGCCACGATGAGGGCGGTGTTCGGGCGGAGCGCTCCGGTGGGAATCAGTTCATAGCCTCGAGTCTCTTTATGCGCTCCTCTATGGGCGGATGGGTGTCGAAGAGGTGGTCAAAGAACGCCGGAGCGTCCTTTAGCGGGTTGGCGATATAGAGGGACGCGGTGGCTTTGTTTGCCACCTCGAGCGGCTCCTTGTCTGCTGCGATCTTGCGGAGCGCCGACGCGAGGCCCGGCGGGTAACGAGTGAGAAGCGCGCCCGACGCGTCGGCGAGGTATTCGCGTTGTCGCGACACCGCGAGCTGGATGAGCGTCGCGATGATCGGTGTGAGAACCGCGAGGGCGATCGCGATGACCGCGAAGATCGCTCCGGCGCCGCCGCGGTCGCGATCGCGGCGGCCGCCCTGCGTCCAGAAGAACGAGCGCCACATCCAGTCGGCGAGGAGCGCGACCGTTCCGACGAGGACGGTCACGAGGACCATCACGCGGATATCGCGATTGCCGACGTGCGAGAGCTCGTGCGCGATGACCCCCTCGAGCTCCGTGCGATCGAGCTTGTCGAGGAGGCCGCGCGTCACCGCGATCGAGGCGTGCTGTGGATCGCGTCCGGTCGCGAACGCGTTCGGTGCCGAATCTTCGATCAGGTAGATCTTCGGCGTGGGGATCCCGAGACCGAGCGCGAGCGACTCGACGACGTTGCGGAGCTCGAGCTCTTCGTCGGGACCGACCTCGCGCGCCTGGCTCTGCGCGAGGATGAGCCTGTCGCCCGCGAAGTACGACAGGAGCGCGCTGCCACCGGAGATCGCGAACGCAAACGGAAGTGCCGCGATCCCGCCGCCCGGCGCGAAGTACTCGCCGACGAAATACGCGAGCACGGCGACAAGGGCGGTGAAGGCCGCGATCAGGAGGACCGTGCGCCAGCGGTTCGCGGAGGCCGCCTCGTAGATCGAGAGTCGCGCGGGCGAAGAATCGGCCGTCACGCGTTCAAGGCTAGAGCCTCGCTAGAACTTCACCTGCGGCACCGCGCGTTCGGTCGCGTCGGCGAGCTCGAAGTACTGCTCCGCTTTGAAGCCGAACATTCCAGCGAAGACGTTGGTCGGGAAGGTCTGCAGCGTCGTGTTGTAGTCGCGCACGTTCCCGTTGTAGAACCGCCGCGCGAACGCGATCTTGTCCTCGGTCGCCGTGAGGTTCTCGGAGAGGTCTTTGAATTCCTGCACGGCCTGCAGCTGCGGGTAGTTCTCGGCGACCGCGAAGACCGACCGCAGCGCGCCGGTGAGCACGTTCTCCGCCTGCGCGCGTTGCTCCGGTGTTCCAGACGCTCCGGCCGACACGGCCGCCGCGCGTGCTTCGGTGACCTTCTGAAAGACCGTCGACTCGTGCGTCGCGTAGCCCTTCACGGTTTCGACGAGGTTCGGGATGAGGTCGTGGCGCCGTTTGAGCTGGACGTCGATGTCCGCCCAGGCCTCTTTCACGCGCTGACGCAGC
>Ga0184608_10000286_pt1 | contig 13076 bp, 12 predicted proteins | sample PLM1_30_coex_FD_133010 | JGI IMG/M metagenome (GOLD analysis project Ga0184608, IMG submission 133010) | Groundwater sediment microbial communities from an aquifer in East River, Colorado, USA - PLM1_30_coex | ecosystem: Environmental > Terrestrial > Soil > Riparian zone | place: USA: East...
ATCCGGCTTACCGACCGACTCGTCCGCTCCTCGCTGATTTACCGGAAGCCCGACGCGCTTTTCGGTCAGTCAACGCGACTTCTCACCAGACAGGCTGTTCGTCGCTACTATGCCAAAGGCCGTGCCCGGAGCCGATGGTGATGCCCCTGCTCCGGGCACGACACACGTTCGGGAGTCATCTTCGAGCTCTACCGCCGACAGGCTGAGAGGGCTGCCAGAAAGCTCATGAAGCCCTGCCTCGGCTCCTTGATGTGCGGGGCGATTCTTCCCGCGGAGAGTCGTGGGCGATAGCGTGCAATGAGGCATGCCCGTCCGCCGATGACCACCGATTGACCGTGACCTCCGCCGCAGGTCGCGCACCGAGGAAGGTTGACCATGACCCAGACCGCCACAGACTTCCCCGCCCTGGAAAGCGATCCCATCGACAAGCTCGCCACAGACACAATTCGCACGTTGTGTATGGACGCCGTGCAGGCCGCCAATTCTGGGCATCCGGGGACCCCGATGGCACTCGCACCGGTGATGTACACGGTCTGGCAGAAGTTCCTGCGCTTCGATCCAGAGCATCCAATCTGGAGCAATCGCGACCGCTTCGTCTTGTCAGCCGGTCACGCCTCGACGCTGCTCTACTCGATGCTGCACCTGGCTGGAGTCAAGTCCGTCAATCCCCAGTACGAGGTCGTGGGCGAACTGGCTGTTCCGCTCGAGGACCTCAAGAAGTTCCGCCAGCTGGACTCTAAGACCCCGGGACATCCGGAATACCGCTGGACTGCAGGCATCGAGTGCACCACCGGCCCGCTGGGCACAGGCATCGCGACGAGTGTTGGCATGGCAGTGGCCGGCCTCTGGCAAGCAGCGACTTTCAATCGACCCGGGTATGAGCTTTTCGACTACGACGTGTACGCGATCGCTGGCGACGGCTGCTTGATGGAAGGCATCGGCGCTGAGGCGGCTTCCTTCGCCGGCCACCAAAAGCTGTCGAACCTTTGCTGGATCTACGACGACAACAAGATCACCATCGAGGGCAGTACCGATCTGGCCTTTACCGAGGACGTAGGTAAGCGTTTTGAGGGCTACGGCTGGGCGGTTCAGCGAGTCGACGACGCCAATGACCTGGACGCGCTGGCTAGCGCGCTGGAGGCGTTCAAGGCGGAGCAGGACAGGCCGACATTGATCATCGTGAAGAGCGTGATCGCTTACGGCGCTCCGACGAAGCAGGGTCATCATTCGGCACACGGGGAGCCCTTGGGTGTCGAAGAGATCCGCGGCGCCAAGCGTTTCTATGGCTGGCCGCAGGACGAGAGCTTCCTGGTACCGGACAAGGTTCGGGAGTACTTCGCTGAGGTGTCCGGCAAGCGGGGCGCAGACCTTCGGAGCGAGTGGGACGAGCTTTTCGCCGCGTACGGCAAGGAATATCCCGAGCTCGCCGATCACCTCGACAAAATGCAACGTCGGCAGCTGCCGGACGACTGGGATGCCGATCTGCCCGAGTACCCCGCGGATCCGAAGGGCGCAGCTGGCCGGGACAGCAGCCAGAAGGTGCTCAACATTGTCGCCCAGCGGGTGCCATGGCTGATCGGCGGTTCCTCCGATCTCGCACCGTCCAACAAGTCGCGTCTCACCTTCGAGGGAGCCGGCGACTTCGGGCCAGACGACCGGGCGGGTCGAAACATGCACTTCGGCGTACGCGAACACGCGGCCGGCGCAATCACGAACGGGTTGGCGCTCAGCAAGATCAGGGGCTATCAGGCCGGGTTCTTGATCTTCTCCGACTTCCAGCGCGGCGCCCTGCGGCTCTCGGCACTGATGGAGCTACCGGTCATCCACGTCTTCACCCACGATTCCATCGGCGTTGGTGAGGACGGCCCCACGCACCAGCCGGTCGAGCAGATCGCCTCGCTGCGAGCGATGCCCGGCATGGTGGACATGCGCCCGGGCGATGCCAATGAGGTCGTCGAAGCGTGGCGGGTGATCATGCCGCTACGGCACGACCCGGTTGCATTGATCTTGTCCCGGCAGGCGCTGCCCACACTGGACCGCAGCAAGTACGCCCCTGCAAGTGGCCTGGCCCAGGGCGCGTACGTGCTGGCCGGCGATCCGGACGAGACGCCGGACGTGATCTTGATTGCCACCGGCAGCGAGGTCGCGCTTGCGGTCTCCGCGCACGAGCAGCTGGTCGCTGAGGGCATCAAGGCCCGGGTAGTCAGCATGCCGTCGTGGGAGCTGTTCGACCGGCAGACCGACGAATATCGGGATAGCGTGCTGCCCCCGGAGGTGACAGCCCGTGTCGTGATCGAGCAGGCCTCCTCGTTCGGGTGGGATCGGTGGGCCGGCACGAACGGCGAGATCATCGCGATGAGCACCTTCGGAGCTTCCGCCCCGCTCAAGGCACTGCAGTCCAAGTTCGGGTTCACTCCGGAGGCGGTGGTTGCGGCGGCGAAGCGTCAGATGGGGCGCTGATCGTCTGCGCGACCTCAAAGGCGACCGCGCCCACGTCATAGTTGGCGGAGGTCAGGCGGACTAACACCTCCTGCCCGAGGCGTAGCCGATCCCCGGTTACGCGGCCCTCGACGGCCGGTTCCTCGATCATGACAGTGCCATGCTGCTTGTCGCGATCAACTTCGATCACGGTGGCAGTAAAGGTCTGGCCGACCCTGTCGGCTAGCAGGTAAACCTCGAGCAGATCGATGATCGCTCGCTCGTAATGCTTGGCGCGGCGTTCCGCAGTTGCCATCTGCTCGGGGAGGCCGTCGAGGTCACGAACGACCCACGCCGGCACAGGCTGATCTGCGCAGAGGGCGACGCATATCTCGCCGGAGTAGCGATCCACCAGGCGTCGCAGAGGGGCAGTCGTGTGTGCGTAGTCGCTGGCAAGTGCGGCATGGTCGACGTCCTCGGGAATGCCGCCGCTAAAGCTTCGATAGCCCGCTCCGCGGAATAACAGCGTGGAGGCGTTGAGCATCGCCGCTTGATCGGGGCGAGCCGGGTTGAGCATACGCGCGAAGTCTGCATAGTCCATCTCTCGGGGCCAGACGATCCGAAGAGCCTTGGCAACTTCGTGCAGTCGGCGCAACGAGTAGGAATCGGCTGGCGGCATAGTGCGCAAGATGCCCACCTGTCCATAGAGCATGATGTCTGCGGCCGCCATCCCAGCTAGCAGCGAGATTTGCGCGTTCCACGCCTCCACCGGCTCGGGGGCTCGATACCCGAGAGTCCAGCCGTCTCCGTGAGGCTGGATCTCTTGCTGCGGGATCTTCAGGCTGACCCCGCCGCGATCACGTTCCCGGATCTCGCGCCATTGGCCAACCAACTTCAGCAGGCCAAGAGTCTGGCGTGGCGTGGTCCAGTCGATCTCCGCCTGCGCCTCGCTATAGCTGAGCTGGGCACGGCTGCGAACCATGGCCCGGGCCACCTCGGCCGCAACCGTCTGCCCGCGATGGTCAAGGGTGATTGTCCAGAGCAGCGCCGGTCGGACTTCATTCGGCAGCAAACTGGCCGCTCCCTCGCTGAGCACCGACGGGTGTAGTGGAGAGCGAAAGTCGGGCGCGTAGAGCGTTGTCCCACGGCGGTGCGCCTCGAGATCGATCGGGTCGCCTGGCCGGACGAAAGCTGCCACATCAGCGATCGCGTACGAGACCACGAACTCACCACTCGGGCCGCGAGCGATGTGCAATGCCTGATCAAGATCACGAGAACCCGCAGGATCGATCGTGATCAATTCCAGATCCGTGCGATCAAGATCAGGAAGGTGAGGTTCGGCGGCAGCTTTCTCAGCAGCAGCCTCGACTTCGACAGGAAAGTCCAACGGCACTTCGGCGGTAGCCCGAATGGCTGCTAAGCCCTTCGCCAGCTCCTCGGGCACGACGGGTGGCAGTCCGAGCTTGCGGGCGGGCATGACCGCAGCCTAGCCGCACGACCCCGAGCCGCTAGCGATCATCCGCGCCGGTCGACGACGTAATGACGTCGCACCGGAGCTCCGTCCAGGGCACGATTGACCAGGGTGTCGGCGGCCTTGTTGAGTTCGCGCGGCACCCAGGTCCAAGTCACTTCCGCCGGCCGCAACCGCGCTGCCTCGAGTGCCAGCGGCTTCATGTCGGCATGCTTCACCTTCCACCGACCGGCCATCTGCTCGATCACCAGCTTGGAATCCATTCGCACCTCGAGTACCGCTGTCGGGTCGAGCTCGCGCGCCATCTCGAGTCCGGCAATCAGGCCGCGGTATTCCGCAACATTGTTCGTCGCGCGGCCGATGGGCAGGCCTTCGGTAGCCAGGACTTTCGACGTCTGGGCGTCACGTACCAACGCTCCGTACGCGGCAGGTCCAGGATTGCCGCGCGATCCGCCGTCCGCCTCGATGATCAATTGGCGGCCGGAGGCGGACCGGTCCGGTTCGTCTATGTCATCGAAGAATCCGGGTCCACTCTGCAGGTCGGGTGGTCGTTTGGCCATCACAGACCTGACTGCGCTGTGCGGATCAGGATCCGGCCGCACTCCTCACACCGCAGCACCTCGTCTTCCGCTGCGGCGGAAAATGCCCGCAGATCGGCCGCGTTGACCTCGAGCTGGCAGCCCGTGCAGCGGCGGGCCCGCAGCTCGGCCGCGCCGATACCTCGGTGGCTGGCGCCGATCTTGTCGTAGAGTGCCAGCAAATCGTCGGGGATCAACGGCGCGATCTCCGTTCGCTGCTCACGAAGCCCGTCCATCTCGGCACCGAGCGCAGCAAGCTGCCGATCACGGTCGGCGATTGCTGCCGCAAGATCGGCGTCGAGCTGCTCCGCGCGGGTACGCAGCGTCTCACGGCTGGCAACTGCCGCCTCCAGTTGTTCCATGACCTCCAGCTCAGCATCTTCCAGATCACTGATCCGCTTCTTGAGGTGGCTGACCTCCTCCACCATCGAGGAGAGCGCCTTGGGGTCGGCCACGGCGCCGTTGGTGATTCGGGTTTGGTTCCGGCTGAGCCGCTCCCGGACCGGCTCAAGGTCGGTCTCGGCCTTCGCCTGCTCCAGCTCGAGATCGGAGATTCTGGTATCGGCCGCCACAAGATCTGAGGCCACCGCCGCACGCGCCGTCCGCAGTTTGGCAATCGCCGCATGCTGCGGCAGCGTCTGGCGGCGATGGTCGAGCTGGGCGAAGGTTGTGTCCACGGTCTGCAAGTCCAGCAGGCGCAGCTGCACACCCTTGTCGGCCTTGATCGCCCTCATCCTCCTCGCGAACCGCGAGCGCTGGTACGCCCGCGGGCACCACCCTACTGATTGCTTTTCGGTGGACCAGGGCCGGTTGACCAGTACCAGTACCTCGCTCGGACCGACGTCTCTGATCTCTGCGTACGCCGCACCCGAGCCGGCCCGGCGTACCGGTACCTGGCTACCGACAGAATGAGCGGCGCCGGCCGCTCCGCCGGCCTGGGCCGAATTCATGATCACAGTGAGCGTCGAACCCGGCGGGTTGAGTTACGCATCGACCATTACGTCCGCACCACGCGCCGCAAGCCCGTTCGGGTTGACAACGCAGAGCGCCTCTTGGTCGACCAGGATCCGCGACCACCCGACCAGCTCGACGGTCCGAGCCGCGCTAAAAGGCTCAGCGAACACCGAGACCGGCCGTAGGTACTGGCGGCCTGAGCGCAACACCGGGAAGTCCGCCCGGATGGCTGTGATCGCTGCCGTCCGCGCGTACAGCGGGTGGCTCGGATCGAAGCAATGAGGGCCGGCAGTGCCGAACGGCCCGAACCCTGGTAGCTCATGATCAAGCCCATCCCCGCCGTCCACACCGGGAACTCCGGCGCGGCCTTCGGCCCGTGGGAAGCGTGGCCCAAACATTGCCTTGCGAAGGTAACGATCATGAGCGCATCAGGCCGGGGGGCGGCAAGTGTGTCCTCTACAACGCCCATCCGGGTTCCTTTCTGGTGGGGTTGGCGCTACGGTCGGGCGTTCCACCGTTCGAGTGCGGGCTCCGACCTGTCTTCACCTAAGACCGACACTGTGCCCGTGTCGAGCGGAAAATGCACACCGAGTTTGAGGTCGAACGCGAGCCAGCGCATGGTCAGCGCTCGGAGGGCGTGACCGTGACCGAAACAGATTGCCTGATCCACGCCCGATTCGCGGACACGAGCAACCACTCGGTCGAGCCTGGCGGCAACCTGCTCGGCCGTCTCGCCACCGGGAGCCTCGCCGTTCCAGATGGTCCAGCCCGGAACCGTTTCCCAGATCTCGTGGCTGGTCTTGCCCTCATAGCCACCGTAGAACCATTCGGCAAGGTCATTGTCGACCTGTGGTTCGTACGCGCCAACGAACCCAGCCAGCTCTGCGGTCTCACGGGCTCGCCTCCGAGGACTGCTGAGGATCAGCTGGAAGTGTTGGGGCGATAGATGCCCCTTCAGGGCGCGGGCCAGCTTCTTCCCGTTCTCAGTGAGCGGCAAGTCGGTAATCGAGGTGTGCTGGCCCGATCGACTCCATTCGGTCTCGCCATGTCGGACCAGGAAGAGGCGCGTCGGCATGCGGTTCACCGTATCGCTCCCCCCGCCCGCTCTTGGTGGCTCCGCTGGTGGCCGGAGTGCCGAAAGGGTTCAGATTTCAGCGATTTGCGAGTGCAAGAATGGCAGGCGTGAGCGATCGTCGGCAAGAGCTGCCGAACCGCCAGATCCCGTTTTCGGATGCCTTCAAGGACTTCATCGTCGAGGGCTGGGCGCCCCACTCGATGGATGCTCCGGAGCAGCTTCCGGCTGCCGCCTGGGCACGGCGCCGTCGCGAACGAGTGAGCGCTCAGTTTCCCGGTGATCGGCTCGTCATTCCCGCACGGGGACTCAAGGTTCGCTCGAACGACACGGACTACCGGTTTCGTCCGCACTCGGCGTTCGCCCACTTGACCGGTCTAGGGACAGATCGCGAGCCGGATGCCGTGCTGGTGCTGGAGCCGACAGATTCCGGTCACGATGCCACCCTCTATTTCAGGCCCCGTGCTCCCCGCGAGTCTGAAGAGTTCTATGCAGACAGCCGCTTTGGCGAGCTGTGGGTGGGTCGACGGCCATCCCTCGAAGAGATGAGCGCGCTCTGTGACATTCCGTGCGCGGCGATCTCGGACCTGCCTGATCAGCTGCGCAAGAACACCGACACCGTCTCCCTGCGGGTGCTCCCGGCAGATCTCGATCATGAGATCCGGCAGGTGATCGAGGAGATTCGCGGTTTGCCCATGGCCACAGAAGCTGATCAAGGGGGGTCGACGATCGAAGAGTCCGATCATGAGTTTGCTGTCGCGCTCAGCGAGCTACGGCTGATCAAGGACGCCTTCGAGATTAGTGAGATGCGCGAAGCCTGCCGCCAGACGGCGGTGGCATTCGAGGCTGTCGTGGCAGGCATTCCCGAGGCAGTCCGGCGCGGCCGAGGCGAGCGCTGGATCGAGGGCATCTTCGGGCTGCACGCTAGGCATATCGGCAACGCTGTCGGCTACGACACCATCGCTGCCGCGGGTGAGCATGCCTGCACTCTGCACTGGATCCGGAACGACGGTGAGCTCCGTGAGGGCGAGTTGCTCCTACTGGACGCCGGCATCGAGCTAAATTCCCTCTACACAGCAGACGTCACACGTACGCTGCCGATCAAGGGAACTTTCAGCGACGAACAGCGGATGGTCTACGACGCTGTCTTCGAGGCGCAACAGGCCGGGATTGCGGCCGCGCGGCCGGGGGCGAGGTTTTCTGACGTACACAAGGCCGCGATCGCGGTGATCGCTCGACACCTGGACAGCTGGGGGCTGCTGCCCGTCAGCGTTGCGGAGTCACTCGGCGAGCAAGGCGGCCAGCATCGACGATGGATGGTGCACGGCACCTCACATCATCTCGGCATCGACGCGCACGATTGCGCGCAGGCCAGGGTCGAAAACTACCGGGAGGGAATCCTGCAGCCGGGCATGATCATCACGGTCGAGCCAGGGCTGTACTTCAAGCCTGACGACGAGCTGGTTCCGAAGCATCTGCAGGGCATCGGGGTGAGGATCGAAGACGACATCCTGATTACCTCGGAAGGCAATGAGAATCTCACGAGGATGCTCCCCCGAAGCAGCGACGACGTCGAAGCCTGGATGTCGACCATCTGGACAAGATAGTAGGGCCCACGTGCCGAGCGGCGAGCAACGAGTCTCTTTTCCCAGTTGTCAGCGTCGCAGCGCGCTATAGCCTGCTGAGACGCTGACAGGTCGGAGCCTTCAGCGCGCGAGCGACGCCTCATTCAAATTGCGCGGCGCGGGCGCCAGGCATCGCTTGCAGCATCTCCCGCGCCTGGGCGGCGACCTTGTGCTCGCATAGCACTTCATACTTCGTGGCGATCGTCTGGGTCACTGATGTGAAGTCTCTCCGGCCACGGCTCATCGCGTACGCCGCCGCGTTGAATCCCACGCCGAGCGCCATACCGATCGCGAGGGAAACCAGCAGGAGCAGCAGAGTGCTTGCAGGCTTGGTGAAGATCAACATCACCAGACCGACGAGCAGGCCGGTGGAAATTCCTGATTGCAAGCCCTGGGTAATCACAGTGCCCCAGTTGCGCCGGCCGAGCACCCGCTCGATCGACTTGAGGTCGGTACCCACGATGGCCAGGTTCTGCACCTCGAACTTCTGGTCCGCCAGGAAGTCAACCGCCTTCTGCGCATCGGCGTAGCTGCTGTAGATCCCAACCGACTGGGGGAACTGCAGCTCAAAAACCGAGCCGAACTGCCGCGGCGAGATTGCCATGGTGTCCTCCTGAAGTCGGCTTCCAATCTACTCGTTGGCGCTCGCCGCCGGTCGACCCGCTGTTTCTCAGATGTCGTGCCTGGTGAACACACAGAATTCGTTACCCTCGGGGTCGGTGAGCACATCCCAGCCGATCTCATCGTCACGTTGACGGATCAGGCGAGCACCTGCCGCGAGGAGACCATCGGTCTCGCCCCAGACATCCCAATGCATGCGATTCTTCACGGTCTTGGGCTCCGGGACCCATTGGAACACCATCGCCCACGGCATCCCCGCGGCCCGATCGATCCAGGAGAAGGCCCGGTCTTGATCATGACAGACGTTGGCGGCGTAGCGCTCCGCCCACCACGTCGCAATCGAGACCGGGTCCGCAGCGTCGACGACCACCTCGTAAACGCGATAGTCGTGCAACGAGTCAGGCTCGCGGACGAAGGCACACAGCTCACCACCCTCGGGATCGGCCAGCACCGTCCAGGATTGCGTGTCATCGATGATCACCGCTCCAAGGTCGGTCAGGTCAGAGACGGCCGACACGTCGACGTCGACGTGGACGCGCTGCTTGACCGTCCTCGGCTCGGGCACCTCGTTGACCCAAAGGGTGTGCTCGGGAACATCGTCAACGAGCCTGAAGTCGGCGCCGCTTGGCTCCGCACGAAGCCCGATCGCCGAAGCCCAGAAGGTCGCGAGCACCTCTGGGTTGACGGCGTCGATGCAGAGGTCCTTGAAGCTGATCGCATTGCCTGCAGCCATCCCCCGACCTTAGCTGACGTGATCATTCGAGGTCAGAGCGTGACAAATGGGGCGGCAACCGATTGTCAAAGGCCCTCACGACGCCAGATGCGGCTCAGCGGCACGTGTTCATGCTGGCTCGCAGAAAGCCACATCTGTGCGAGTTTTGCCGTCCACGGCGTCGGCGTGAGGCTGTGATAATCGAAGCGTGGCAGCGAGCGCGACCTCGGTTTTCATCTCACGCATCCGGGGCCTGCCAGTCCTCGACAGCGCCGGGGACCAGGTAGGAAAGGTGCGCGACGTTGTCGTGCAACGCCGCGCCGCTGGTCGGCCGCCTCGAGTGAAGGGCCTTGTGGTCGAGCTGTTTGCGCGCCACCGGATTTTCATACCGATGGCGCGGGTGCGCAGCATTGATGGGTTTGCTGTGGTCATCTCCGGCGTGGTCAACACACGCCGCTTCGAACGCCGCGAATCTGAGATGTTGGTGATCGGCGACCTGTTCGACCGCGCGGTGGAACGCATCGACCATCCGGCTCCGTCGGTGATCTTCGATGTGGCCATGCAACCGGTGCGTTCTCACGACTGGGAGCTGTCGCAGGTGGCCCTGCGGGAAGCCGGAAACCGTCGGCGGTTCGGTAGGCGAGGTCACGTGACCATCGTGGACTGGTCCACGATCACGCTTCTGGGGTTCGATCGAAGTCAGGGTACCGACCAGCTGCTGGCTCAAATGGAAGACATGAAAGCCGCCGACATCGCCCGCGAACTGCATGAGATGTCGCGCGAGCGACGAGCCGAGGTGGCCTCCGCACTCGATGATCGCAAGTTGGCCGACGCTCTGGAGGAGTTGCCCGAAGACGAACAGGTTCAGCTGATCTCCGAGCTCGACACCGACCGTGCCGCGGACATCTTGGAGGAAATGGATCCAGACGACGCCGCTGACTTGATCGCCGAGCTCGCCCCGGAGATGGCTCAGGTGCTGCTTGAGCGGATGGAGCCCGAGGAGGCCAAAGACGTTCGGCGGCTGCTCAGCTATGCCGAGTCCACGGCCGGCGGCATGATGACCCCGGAACCAGTGATCCTGCCGCCGGATGCGACTGTCGCCGACGCACTCGCCCAGATCCGGGACGCAGAGCTGACACCCGCCTTGGCCTGCATGGTCTACGTCTGCCGGCCACCGTTGGAAACTCCGACTGGTCGCTTCGTCGGCGCAGTGCACTTCCAGCGGTTGCTCCGGGAGCCACCCTCGACACTCGTCTCCGCCCTGATCGACACGGAGTTGGAGACCCTGACCGACCAAGCGAACCTGCACGCCGTCAGCCGTTATTTTGCGACGTACAACCTGGTGAACGCTCCGGTCGTCGATGCTGATCATCGGTTGATCGGAGCGATCACGGTGGACGACGTACTTGATCACATGTTGCCTGAGGATTGGCGCGGCATCGAGCTCGATGCGTTGTCGGCGCACCAGCCGCCGGACGCGGGAGTGATCACACATGGCTAGGGCCGTACGGGAGGCCGAGCGGCTGAACACCCCAGGCCGGCGCAAACGGTCAACGATTCCGACGATCAAGGTGGACCGGGACGCCTTCGGCAAGTTTGCCGAGGCCTTTGCCCGATTCATGGGCACCGCACGGTTCTTGTTCGGAATGACTGTCGTCATCGTGCTGTGGTTGCTCTGGAATGTGCCGTGGGGTCCACCTCGGCCCCGCTTCGACGAGTTTCCGTTCATTTTCTTGACCCTGGTTTTGTCGCTCCAGGCTTCGTACGCGGCTCCGCTGATCTTGCTCGCCCAGAACCGCCAGGAAGCCCGCGACCGAGTCATCGGAGAACGTGACCGCGAGCAGGCGGGACAGAGCCGAGCCGATATGGACTTCCTAGCCCGAGAAATCGCCAGTCTGCGGATGTCGGTGGGAGAGCTGGCCACTCGGGACTATCTGCGCTCAGAACTCAGGACCGAGTTGCGTGCCCTTATCGCCGAGCTGGACAACGAAGACGTCGCGTAACTCTTTTGACAGTCGCTCGCGCAACTTTTGACAGCTGCTCGCGCAACTTTTCTGACAGCTGCTCGCGCAATGTTTGATTGCTCGCTCCGCTCGCGAGGATGCGCGCGCGAAATGGGACTTCTCATCTCACCTAGGCTGAGTACGTGCATGACCACCAGTCCAGCCCGGCCTCAGCAATGTCCACCTCTGAGCATCCCTTGGTGCCGCAGATTCGTCAGGCCTTACATCGGGTGGACGATCCTGAGATTCGCCGGCCGATCACCGATCTCGGCATGGTCGACGACATCGGGGTGGACGCCGACGGCCGCGTCCGCGTACGGGTGCTGCTGACCGTCGCTGGTTGCCCGATGCGTGACACGCTGCGCCGCGATGTGACTGCCGCGGTGGGCGGCGTGCCCGGAGTGGCAGCCGTCGAGGTGGACTTGGGCGTGATGTCTGATGAGCAGCGCGCCGCGTTGCGGGACCTGCTCAAGGGTGGGCAGCCGGAACGCGAGATTCCGTTCGCCAGGTCGGATTCCTTGACCCAGGTCATCGCCGTGGCATCCGGTAAGGGCGGCGTCGGAAAGTCATCTGTGACGGTGAACCTCGCAACAGCACTTGCCGCCGCAGGACGCAAAGTCGGGGTCCTCGATGCGGACATCTATGGTCACTCGGTGCCCGCCATGCTCGGCATCGCCGACTCCCGACCCACCGCCGTCGAAGACATGATCATGCCGGTCCCAGCTCGTGATCTAAGGGTGATCTCGATTGGCATGCTCAAGCCGCGCCGCGACCAGGTTGTTGCCTGGCGCGGCCCAATTCTGGATCGAGCCCTCACCCAGATGTTGGCTGACGTCTATTGGGGCGACCTGGACTTCCTCCTCGTTGATCTGCCGCCGGGCACCGGCGACGTGGCCATCTCACTGGGCCAAAAGCTGCCCAACGCGGAGGTGTTGGTGGTCACCACTCCGCAGGCCGCTGCCGCGGAAGTAGCCGAGCGCGCCGGGACGATGGCCTCGATGATGAACCAACACGTCCTCGGTGTCGTCGAGAACATGTCGCACCTGGTGATCACCTGCCCGCACTGCGGCCAGGAACATACCCACGAGATCTTCGGCAGCGGCGGCGGCAATGACGTGGCACAAGCGCTGAGTACCAGGCTTGGTTACGCCGTGCCCCTGCTCGCTCAGATACCACTCGACCCGGAGCTACGTGCGGCCGGTGACACAGGTGTGCCGCTGGTCGACGCTGACCCAAATCAGCCGGCAGCTCGCGCCCTCGGCTCGCTGGCTGACATGCTTGCCCGGCGCGGTCGTGGCCTCCTCGGCAAGCAACTGAACTTATCGCCCGCCGGTCGTTAAGCTGCGAGCGTCGGGAATCGCGCGCCCGCCGTGCTGAGGAGGAGTGAGCGGAGGTGCTTTCCCTCTGCGAAGGACGACGAAGTAGGCGGATCCACCGCGCGCGATGCGCGAGCAGCTAGACCCAACTAGGTCGCCTCAAGATCGAAAGGCGTCAAGGTTCGTGGCCGACTAGCCCCATCCAGAACCTCCTGCGGACCGCCAGGACTGTGATCCTTGCTGGAATTGATCGCCTCTGTGGTGTCTGGAGAGGAGTCCTTGATCGTCTTGCCGACATCGTTGACC
>Ga0184608_10000287_pt1 | contig 13061 bp, 13 predicted proteins | sample PLM1_30_coex_FD_133010 | JGI IMG/M metagenome (GOLD analysis project Ga0184608, IMG submission 133010) | Groundwater sediment microbial communities from an aquifer in East River, Colorado, USA - PLM1_30_coex | ecosystem: Environmental > Terrestrial > Soil > Riparian zone | place: USA: East...
TACGGCATCTCGGGCAAGGCGGGCAATCTCCAGGGGAAAATAATCTCCGGCGGCAATCCGTTCGAGGGCCCGCGCTCGCGCGAGTATCCCAACCCGCCCTTGAAGACCGCGTATTCGAGCGCGCTCTTCGCCAAGGCGGCGCAGGCCATGGGCTACAGGCCTTTTCCGGTGCCGACCGGCGCGAACTCGCGCCCTTACAAGAACGAGTACGGCGCGACGATCGCGGCTTGCGTCTATTGCGGCTACTGCCAGTTCTTCGGCTGCGAGATGGGTGCCAAGGCAAGCCCGCAGACCGCGGTGCTGCCCGCGCTGATGCAGAACAAGAACTTCGAATTGAGGACGCTCTGCAACGTCGTGAAAGTGAATCTCGACTCGGAGAAAAAGCGCGCGGTCAGCGTCACCTACGTCGATTCACGCGGGCGCGAGTTCGAGCAGCCGGCGGACTTGGTGCTCCTGACCTCATACGTGCTCAACAACACGCGCCTGATGCTGCTCTCGGGAATCGGCAAGCCCTACGACCCGGTCGCCAACACCGGCGTCGTAGGCAGGAACTACGCGTACCAGACGCCGTCCTCCGTTACGCTCTTCTTCGAGGACAAGAACTTCAACTCCTTCATGGGCGCGGGCGGCCTCGGTCTCGCGATCGACGAGTTCAACGGTGACAACTTCGACCACTCCGGCCTGGGTTTCATCGGAGGCGGATTCATGCAGGCGGGCTCGAACGGCGCGCGGCCCATCGAAGTCCGCCCGGTGCCGCAGGGCACGCCGCGCTGGGGTTCGGAATGGAAGAAGGCGGTCGCGAGATATTTCAACCGCTCCTTCTCGATCACCATCCAGGGCGCATGCCAGAGCTACCGTACGAATTACCTCGATCTCGACCCGACCTACCGCGACGCCTACGGCCTGCCGCTCCTGCGCATGACGTTCGACCGGCACGAGAACGAAACCAAGATGTCGGTATGGCTCACCAACAAGGCGGCGGAGATCGCAAAAACGATCGGACCGGCGAAAATGAACGTCAGCCCGCGCACCGGAAAGTATACGATCGTGCCCTACCAGAGCACCCACAACACGGGTGGCGCGGTCATGGGCGCGGACCCGCAGACGAGCGCGGTCAACAAATACCTGCAGAGCTGGGACGTCCCGAACGTCTTCGTGGTGGGCGCGAGCGCCTTCCCGCAGAACGGCGGCTACAACCCGACGGGAACGGTGGGCGCGCTGACCTTCCAGGCGCTGGAGGCGATCAAGACGAGGTATTTGAAGCGGCCGGGGGCGTTGGCGTAGCGAGGCGAGGCATCAATACCTCGACCACTACACCGCCTTCAAATCGACGGCCGATCTCCTTCCGTCCAGCTCGCTACGCACGTCGTAGGAAATCTTCTGGTTCTCCTGCAGCGGCTTGAGCCCGGCGCGCTTCACGGCGCCGCTGTGCACGAACAGGTCCTTGGAGCCGTCGTCGGGTCGGATGAAGCCGAACCCGCTCTTGACGTTGAAAGATCGGACGATACCGGTGGGCATAAGCGTTCTCCTTTCGAGGTCTCGCCGTCGCGCAGGCGCGCGCGCGGCGTCAAATTTCCGTGAGAGAAGGCCTGGAACGCGCCCCGATAGGGAGAATGCGGAGCCGAGACTCAAAGCGATTCGACCGAGCATTATGGACCTTTCTCAGGAAACCTGCGCTTGAAGCCTAGGTCCTTCCTTCTCGCGGTGCTCGCATTCACAGACTCCGCGCCCGCAGCCGCGCAGCCTCCCGTCGATCCGCGGGAGCAGATCCAGGACGGGCTTTCGGGTCCTGAGCAGAAGGAGCTGCCGCCGGCGAAGGAGCAACGCCCGGCGCCGATCCGCGAAAGACTCCTCGACCGGCCGCACGACTTTCTGTCCCGCCGCGTGGAGGCTTACTCGCGAAAGCTGGACAATTTCTTCAGCGACCCGAACCGCGCCTACGACTCCACCGGGAGCACGCTGCAGATTCGCAGCCACGTGACGTTTTTCGAGGGCGGCGTCCGCGAGAGCAAGGTGGATGTACACGCAAACATCTCGTTGCCGAACACCGAGGACCGCTTGAAGCTCGTCGTGCAGCGGGGCGTGGAGGCTGCGACGCAGACAGCCGCCGAGCGCGACATCAAGAATGCCACCGGCTCCACGCAGGCGGCCGCACCCGGCGCGCCGCAGGACAACAACTATTACCTGGGCCTCAAGGCCCGGGCGGCGGAAGTGTTCGGAGTGGCGCTCAGCGCGGAAGCTGGAGCGAAGTTCGGCCGGCCGATCGATCCCTACCTTCGGCTGCGCGCCTTTCGCGACTTCAACTTTTCGCAATGGCAGATCCGCGCTTCCGAGACGCCGCTGTGGAAGCACTCGGATGGCTACTCGGCGGCATCCGAGGTCAACTTCACGCGGCCGCTCGATGAGCTCTGGCAGCTGCGCTTCACCAGCAAGGCGACCTGGCGCTCGACGACCCGATACTTCGACCTCGCGCAGATCGGGGCGGCCTATTACACGCCCGACCCGCGCACTGCGACGAACTTCGAGCTCGGCGCATTCGCGCCGAGCGACCGCAGCCTGAAGCTCGCCGTGTACTCCGTGACGCTCCGCGTGCGAAGACAGATCTATCGGGACTGGCTGTACCTGGAGGTGACGCCGCAGATCCTTTACCAGGAGGCGAACGGATTCAGCGCGACCCGCTCCCTGATGCTGAATCTGGAGACGCTGTTCGGGGACCGCTACCTGTAGGGAATCAGCACCGCGCTATCCCGGGAGGCTTCAGCTGCAGCAGGCCGCGCTGGATCCGGTTTTCACCGTTGGAACACAGCACGCGCTCTTCTCCCCGCTGCGCTTTGCTTCTTCTCCGTAAATCGGAACGCTTCCGAGCGTGTGAAACGTTTCCCAGGCGATGCCTTGCGGATCCTCGACCCAGTACTTGTCCGACCTGGCATAGCAGCACGAGGCCCCGGCCTGGTCGAGCGCAGCGATTCCGGCTCTCGACACTTGCTCGCGCAGATCTTTCAGCTCGTCGTCGGATTCCACCTGGAATCCCAGGTGGTTGACCCCGGCTGCGTGCCCGCGTCGCGAAATGGCGAAGTTGATCCGGGGATCGTCCAGCATCCACTTGGCGTAGTCGGCCTTCTCGACAGTCGGCGGCGCGCCGAACAGGCCACTGTAGAAACGCAGGCTCTCGGGCAGATCGCGCACGGAAACGTGAACATGGAATCGCTTCATGTGATTTTCTCCTTTCGTTTGCGAGCGACGGGTTTGCACACCGGTGCGCAGGTTTCCCCACCGCAGCAGTTCTCCGTCAAATAGGACACCAACGCGTTCATCCCTTCGAAATTCGGCGCATAGTAGATGAACCGGCCTTCCTGCCGCGCGACCAGCAACCCGGCGCTGGTCAGCTCCTTCAGGTGGAAAGAGAGCGTAGCGGGGGCCATTCCGAACTTGGCCGCGATGTCCCCGACGCACAGGCCGTCCGGGCCTTTTTGCACGAGCAGCCGGAAAATGGCGAGGCGCGCATCCTGGGCCAGGGCGGCGAGGCTTGCGACCGCAGTCTTCGATTCCATATTTCTAGTATTATCGAAATATAGGAGCCTTGTCAAGCCGTCCGCTGCCGGCAGTCCGGGGCCGTATTAAGATCGCCCCTCAACTGGAGGAATGACCATGGAACGCATCACAAGCTGGCTCGCAATCCTCGTCGCATCGCTCGCGGCCGGCGCCGCGGGAGCGCAGCAATATCCGTCCAAGCCGGTGAAGATCATCGTGGGTTTCGCCCCGGGCGGCGGGTCCGATTTCATCGCGCGGGTGATCGCGCAGAAGCTGACCGAGCGCATGGGAACGCAGGTGATCGTGGAGAATCGCCCCGGAGCGGGCAGCGTCCTCGGCTCAGAGTACGCGATCAAGTCCCCGGCAGACGGCTACACGCTGCTGCTCACTCCCGCGAGCTACACCGTCAATGCGAACGTGTACAAGCTGTCGTTCGATCCCCTGAACGACATCACGCCTATCGTGCAGCTCTCGCGCGGGCCCTACGTGGTCGCGGTGCACCCTTCGGTTCCGGCGAAGACGCTGCAGGAACTGGTGGCGCTCGCCAAGAAGGACCCGGACAAGCTCGCGTATGCTTCGAGCGGAAACGGCAGCCACGTGCACGTTTCTACCGAGTACTTTCTGTATACGGCCGGAATAAAGATCACGCACGTTCCTTACAAAGGAACCGGACCGGCTCTGAACGACACGATCGCGGGAACCACTCAGCTCATCTTCGGCAGCGTCGCGACGGCGCTGCAGTACGTCAAGTCCGGACGCCTGAGAGCGCTCGCGGTCACCACGCCCAAGCGCATCGCAGCGGCCCCCGACGTTCCCACGGTGCGCGAGTCGGGATACCCGAGCTACGAGGTCATCAACTGGCACGGACTCGTGGGTCCGAAGGGCTTGTCGAAGGACATCGTCGAGCGTCTCAACAAGGAAGCGAACGAGGCGTTGAAATCGAAGGACGCGGAAAAGGTTCTGGCGGGCGACGGCCTCGAGCCTGCGGGGGGCTCCGCGGCGGAATTCGCCGTCATCCTCAAGAACGAGGTGGCACGCTGGGGCGAGGTGGTGAAGCAGGCCAAGGTCAAACTGGATTAGCCGGCGCGTCGCTGGATCGACAGGAACGCCTCGATCCTGTCGTGGACACCCTGACTCACGCGCTCTCCGGAGCGCTGCTCGCCCGCGCCACTGCGCCGCAGGACGCGCGCTTGCTGGCGCGGCGCATCGCGGCCGGATTTTTCGCCTGCGCCGCTCCCGACCTCGACTTCGTCGTGGCCTTCGTCGGGCCGGTCGAGTACCTCGCGAACCACCGCGGCGTGACGCATTCGCTCGTCCTCCTGCCGCTGTGGGCGCTGTTCTTCTCGTGGGTGCTCGCGAAGATCCTTCGCGAGCCGCGCGGCTGGCGCGCGCTCTACGGCGTCACTGCGCTCGGGCTCGCGCTGCACATCGCGGGCGACGTCATCACCAGCTATGGCACCATGATCCTCGCGCCGTTTTCCGACTGGCGAGCGCAGATCGGCACGACCTTCATCGTCGACCTGTGGTTCCGCGGAATCATCGTTGCGGGTCTCGTCGCGGCGGCAGCACTGCGCCGTTCCCGCTGGCCGGCGGTCGCGGCGAGCGCGGTGCTTCTCGCCTATGTCGGCTTTCAGTACCTGCAAAAGGAAAAAGCGATCGAGTTCGGCGAGCGGTACGCCCGCTCGCTCGATCCGGGCGGCGCGACAGTCAACGTGCAGCCGCGGCCTGTCTCGCCTTTCAACTGGACCGTGTTCGTCTCCGACGCCGAGGCGCACCGCTTCGCCCACGTGAACCTGAACCGCCTGGAACCGCGCAGCTATCGTCCGGGAGACGGCTTCATCGCGATGCTCGACTCCGTCTATGAGCCCATGTCGGCGGCCCACTGGGAAACGCGAACGCGCTACGGAGAAGGCGCCGCGAAGGCGCTTGTGCGGGAAGCATGGAATTCCCCCGCGATGGCGGTATACCGCTGGTTTGCCGAGCTCCCGGCCTTCGACGGCATGAGCGCGGGCTCGAGCTGCGTGTGGTTCATCGACCTGCGGTTTTACACTCCCGGACGCGCCACGCAGCCGTTCCGCTACGGCGCCTGCCGTGAGGCGCCCGAAACGGCCTGGCGGCTCGTTCCGCCTTAACATACTATAGGGCGCCCGAAGCAGACGTCTGCATGAATCCATCACGACTCGTCTTGGCCACGGCCTGCGTGTCCCTGGCGCTCGCGCTCTTCGCGGGAGCCGCGATGGCGCAAGCCTATCCGGCGAAGCCGATCCGGTTGATCGTCCCGTTCCCGCCCGGCGGCGGGACCGACATCGCCGCGCGCACCATCGCCAACAAGCTCTCCGAAAGCGTCAAATGGACCTTCGTGGTGGAGAACAAGCCCGGCGCCGGCGGCAATCTGGGCGTGGAGCAGGCGGTCAAATCCCCGGCAGACGGCTACACCCTGGTGATCGGGCAGACCAGCAATCTCGCGATCAATCCGACGCTCTACGTGAAGCTGCCCTACGACCCTCTCAAGGATCTGAGCCCGATCGCGCTCATCGTCTCCGCACCGGTGGTGCTCGTCGTCACGGCGAATTCGCGGTACGCATCATTGGGCGATCTGCTCGCGGCGGCGAAGTCCGATCCGGGCGGGGTCACGTTCGCATCGCCGGGGAACGGCACGGTGTCTCATCTGGCCGGCGAGCTCCTGCAGCGCGCTGCGGGCGTCAAGCTCACGCACGTGCCCTACAAGGGCGCGTCGCAGGCGCTGACCGATACTCTGGGCGGCCAGGTGCATTCGTTCATGTCCTCGGTCCCTTCGGCGCTTTCGCAGATCAAGGGAGGGAGGCTGCGCGCTCTCGCGGTGACTTCCGCGAAGCGGGCACCGGAGCTGCCCGACGCGCCCACCATCGCCGAATCCGGCTACAAGGATTTCGAAGCGAGCACCTGGTACGGATTGCTCGCGCCCGCCCGCACGCCCGCATCCGTCATCGCTAGGCTGAACGCCGAGGTGAACCGCGCGCTCAAGACGCCCGAGGTGCGCGAGAGGCTCGCGGCAGAAGGCGGCGAGGCTCTGGGCGGCTCGCCGGAACAGTTCGCGTCGTTCCTCAAGGCGGAGCACGCCAAGTGGAGCCGGGTGGTGAAGGAATCCGGTGCCAGGGCGGAGTGAATGAACGCATGAAAGCGCAGCCGAAAAAACGCGACTACGCCCCGCAGGCGCGCGGCGCGCTCGCCAGCGTGCGCGTGCTCGACCTGTCGCGCCTCGTGGCCGGCAACACGCTCACGCAGCTGCTCGGCGATTTCGGCGCCGAGGTGATCAAGGTGGAGCCGCCCGCGGGCGACACCCTGCGCGCCTGGCAGACGAACGGTGTACCGGTCACCTGGAAACTCTATTCCCGCAGCAAGAAGAGCCTGTGCCTGGAATTGCGCCGGCCCGAGGCACGCGAGCTGCTGCTCGAGTTGATGCCCTCCGCGGCGCTCTTCATCGAGAGCTTCCGCCCGGGTACGCTGGAGAAGATGGGGCTCGCGCCCGGGACGCTCCTCGCGCGCAACCCGAAGCTCGTGGTGGTGCGCATCTCAGGCTGGGGCCAGGACGGCCCGTACAGCCAGCGCCCGGGCTTCGGCACGCTGATCGAGGGAATGTCGGGTTTCGCCTCGATGAACGGCTTTGCCGACCGCGAGCCGGTGCTGCCGCCGATGTATCTCGCCGACAGCGTCGCCGGCCTGCACGGCGCCGCTGCGGCGATGATCGCGCTGCGCGAGGCGGAGAGGAAGGGCGGCGCCGGACAGGTGATCGACCTGCCCCTGCTCGAGCCGCTTTTCAATATCCTCGGACCGCAGGCGGCGAATCTGCGCCTCACCGGAAAAGTGAAGCTGCGTACCGGAAACCGCTCCACCACCACAGCGCCGCGCAATGCATACCGGACGAAGGACGGTCGCTGGGTGTGCCTGTCGGCGTCGATCCAGAAAATGGCCGAGCGGCTGTTCCGCGCCGTCGGCCGGCCGGAGCTGATCGACGATCCCCGTTACGCGACCAACTCGGAGCGCCTGCGCCACGCCGACGAGCTGGACGCGATCATCGGCGCCTTCATCGCGCAGCGCACGCAGGCCGAGAACGTCGAGTTCTTCGAAAAATCCGAGGTCACCATCGGACCCGTCTACGACATCGCGCAGATCCTCGAGGATCCGCACGTGACCGAGCGCGAGCTCGTCGCCGATTATCCCGATCCCGACATGGGCGCCTTCCCCATGCACCACGTGACGCCGCGCCTTTCGCGCACGCCCGGCGCGATCCGCGCGCCGGCACCGAGGCTGGGCGAGCACAACCGCGCGCTGCTCGCCGAAATCGGCGTCGACGAAGCCGCGTATGCGAAGCTCGTCGCGGCCGGCATCGTGTGCGAGGCTGGCGCCGTGCCCAAAGGAGATCAGGAATGAAGCCCGGGCTCCCGGTGTGGCGGTCGCTGTTGTATGTGCCGGTGAACGTCGAGAAATACGTGGAGAAGGCGCACACGCGCGGCGCCGACTGCATCCTGCTCGACCTGGAGGACAGCGTCCCCGCTCACGAGAAGGACAACGCCCGCAAGCTCGTCGCCCACGCCGCGAACCGGGTGCGACGCGGGGGAGCCGACGTGGCGGTGCGCATCAACCGGCCCGATGGCATGGCGCCACGCGATCTCGAGGCCTCGATCGGACCCGACGTGAACGGAATCGCCGTGACCAAGGTGGATGACGCGGCCCACCTGCGCCGGCTCGACGAGCTGGTCTCGAGCCTGGAAGCGAAGCGCGGGCTCGCCGCAGGTCATACGCGCTTCATCGCCATGGTCGAAACCCCGGCCGCGTTTTTCCGCATGCCCGAGATCGCGCTCGCGGTGGAGCGCACCGCGGCGATGGACATCGGCGGCGAGGACTTCGCGCTGGAAAACGGCATGGAGCCCACCGAGGAGACGCTTCTCATGCCCAAGCAGCAGATGATCTACGCTGCGCGCGCCGCGGGCATCATGCCTCTGGGCTACATCGCGAGCGTCGCGAGCTTCGGCGACCTCTCGGCGTTCCGGCACATGGTACAGCGCTCGCGCCAGTTCGGCTTCCTCGGCGCGAGCTGCATCCATCCCGCGCAGGTGACCATCGTCAACGAGTTGTATTCACCCTCGCCCGAGGAGGTGGCGCACGCGAAAAGAGTCATCGAGGAGAACGCAAAGGCCAAGACCGCCGGGCGCGCCTCCTTCGCGATCGACGGAAAGATGGTCGACATACCGGTCGTGGTGCGCGCCGAGCGCCTGCTCGAGCGCCACGCCGCGATCCAGGCGCGCGAGGCGGCGAAGCGCGCCGCCTCCTGAATGCCCCTCCTCCAGCTTTCACAGCTGTCTCTCGCCTACGGCCATGTGCCTTTGCTCGATCGCATCGATCTCGTGGTCGAGCCCGGCGAGCGAATCGGATTGATCGGGAGGAACGGCTCCGGCAAGTCCACACTCCTGAAAATCATCGAGGGCGGTGCGGCGGCGGATGAAGGCAAGGTCTGGCGCGCGCCGCAACTGAAGCTCGCGAGCGTTTCGCAGGAGCCCGCGTTCCGGCCCGGGCAAAGCGTGTTCGAAGCAGTGGCCGAAGGCCTGGGCCGGGGGACCCAATTGCTGGTCGACTATCACGCCGCGACGCATGCGCTCGCCGCGCATCGCGGGGGTGAGCATGCCGATGACGCCGCGCTGATGGAACGCGTGCAACATCTGCAGGAGGCGCTCGACGCGAGCGACGGCTGGAGCCTTCAGCACAGGATCGAAACCACGCTCAGCCGCCTGCAACTGTCCGAGGACGACCCGGTAGGGGAACTCTCGGGCGGACTGAAGAAGCGCGTGGCCCTGGCGCGCGCGCTCGTCATGGCGCCCGATCTCCTTTTGCTCGACGAGCCGACGAACCATCTCGATTTCACCGCGATCGAATGGCTGGAAGAGACGCTGCTTGCGTTCCCGGGGAGCGTTCTGGTCGTCACGCACGACCGGCGCTTCCTCGACTCGGTCGCGTTGCGGATCGTCGAGCTCGACCGCGGACACTTGAGTGCTTACCCGGGCAATTTCTCCACCTACCAGCAGAAGAAAGCGGAAGCGCTCGAAACCGAGGCCGTGCATCAACGCAAGTTCGACAAGGTCCTCGCGCAGGAGGAAGTCTGGATCCGCAAGAGCGTCGAGGCGCGCCGTACGAGAAACGAAGGCCGGGTGCGCCGCCTGGAGGCTCTGCGCCTGGAGCGCGCGGCACGTCGCGACCGCGTCGGCAAGGTCGGCCTCGAGCTCGCCGAAGGCGAGCGCTCGGGCCGCCTCGTCGCGGATCTCGACGAAGCCGGCAAACACTACGGCGACAAGCGCGTGGTCGAAAAATTTTCCTGCCGCATCCTGCGCGGCGACAAGGTCGGACTGATCGGCCCAAACGGCAGCGGCAAGACCACGCTGCTCAAGCTGATCCTTGGAGAGATCCGGCCGGATTCCGGCAAGGTGCACCGCGGCACCAAGCTGAGTGTCGCCTATTTTGACCAGTTCCGCGAGTCGCTCGACGAAGGAGCGACGCTCGGCGATACCGTCAGCCAGGGCAGCGATCAGGTCGAAGTGAACGGCGTGAAAAAACACGTGATCGGCTACCTCGGGGATTTTCTCTTTCCCCCGGAGCGCGTCCGCGCTCCCGTGAAATCGCTATCGGGCGGGGAGCGCAACCGCCTGCTGCTCGCGCGCCTTTTCAGCCGGCCTGCCAACGTGCTGGTGCTGGACGAGCCGACCAACGATCTGGACATCGAAACGCTGGAGCTGCTGGAATCGCTGCTGCAGGAATACGCGGGGACGCTCTTCCTGGTGAGCCACGACCGCGAATTCCTCGACAACGTCGTGACCCAGACCATCGCGAGCGAAGGCGGGGGCGAATGGAAGGAATATGCCGGCGGCTACAGCGACTGGCAGCGCGCGCGCTCGAAAGATGCGCGGGAAGCGCCGCCGAAGTCCGGGAAACAGAAATCCGGGATTCTCGAGCCTCGCAACAAGAACCAACTCGCGTCCGGCAAAGTCAAGCTCGGCTACAAGGAGAGCCGGGAGCTCGCCGAATTGCCGGCCAGACTCAAAGCGCTGGAACTGGAGCAAAGCGAAATCTCCGGCGAGCTCGCGGACTCCGCGCTGTATCGCGACCGGCCGGGCGAAGTGAAAGTGCTGCAGCTGCGTCACGCCGCGATCGAGGCGGAGCTGGCGCGGCTCCTCGCGCGCTGGGAAGAGCTGGAGGCGAAGGCCTGACTGACGCCTGCCAGGAACCGTGCTTGTCTTTGAATGCCGGTTGCGCTAGCGTTGCCCTGGCATCGCTTCATCAACGCCATCCGCTACAGGGAGAACACGATGACCCGCATCCTCACTAAGCTTCTGCTCGCCGCCGTCTCGCTGCCGGCCGCCGCCACGGCGGCGGAATACATGGAGAAAACCCCGTTCCAGCTGTCGCGGGCGTTCTCGCCGGGCGTCATCACCGACGGCGGGAAGACCGTCTGGGTTGCGGGACAGACCGCGACCCGCGACAACGAGGGCCGCGACATCGCCAACAATTTCGAGGCGCAGGTGAAGCAGGTGTTTTCGCAGATCGACCAGATCATGAAGCGCGCGGGCGGCAGCCTCGCGAACATCGTGCAGGTGACGGTGTTCATCAAGGAGTCACGCTACGGCGACCGCTTCGTCGAGATGCGCAAGGACTACTTCCAGAACGGCAACTATCCGGGGAGCGCACTCATCACGGTGACGAATTTCGCACGTCCGGGCATCGAGATCGAGATCCAGTCGGTCGGCGTCATCGGCGACCGCTGCTCGAGCGACACCCCCTGCTCCGCCGAAGGCCAGGCGAAGAAGAAATAGCAGGAGGACGCCATGCGACCCATTTCTCGACGCGAATTCCTTTCCGGCGCCGCTGCCGGCGGCACCTTGCTCGGCCTTGGCGCAGCCGGCGCGCTCGCGCAGTCCGACAAGTTCGATCTCGTCGTCAAAGGCGGCGAAGTGCTCGACCCGGGCCAGAAACTGCGCGCGCGCCGCGACGTCGGCATCCGAAACGCCGTGATCGCGGCGCTCGAGCCGGACATCCCCGATGCGCGCGCGAAGCAAACGCTCGACGCGCGGGGCAAGCTCGTTCTGCCCGGACTGATCGACATGCACGCTCACGTCTATCCGCAGGTTTCGGCGATCGGCCTGCCGGCGGACGAGCTGGTACCCTACACGGCGACCACGACCTACGTGAGCGCAGGCGACGCGGGCGCCAACACCTTCTCGGCCCTGAAGCACTACATCGTCGCGCAGGCGCGCAGCCGCATCTACGCCTTCGTGCACATCTCCTCGATCGGCCTTTCGGGATTTCCGGTCGGCGAGATGCTCAACATCGACTATGCCGACGTAGACCAGGCGGCGAAGACGCTGGCGGAGAATCCCGAACTCGTGCTCGGCGTGAAGGTGCGCGAGACGGTCGAAGTCGTCGGCACGAACGGGCTCGAGCCGCTGAAGCGCGCGATCCTCGCCTGCGAGCGCTCCGGAGTGCGCGGCGCGCGCGTCATGTGCCACATCGGCAACGCGCCGGGCGAGCTCTCGGCGCTGCTCGACCTGCTGCGGCCCGGCGACATCCTCACCCACGCCTACTCGGGCGCCGGAAACAACACCGTGCGCGACGGCAAGGTCCTCGCCGCGGCGCTCGCGGCGAAGAAGCGCGGCGTGCTGATCGACGTAGGCCACGGCGGCGGCAGCTTCGACTACACCGTCGCGGAACCCGCGATCGCACAGGGCTTCACGCCCGACACGATCGGCAGCGACATCCACGCCGTGAGCGGCAACACGCCCGGCATGCCCTATCTGCCCTGGGTGATGAGCAAGTTCCTCAACCTGGGGTTCTCGCTCGAGCAGGTCGTCGCCATGGCCACCGCGACTCCGGCGAGGATCATCGGAAGAGCGGACAAGCTCGGCACGCTCGCGCTCGGCGCGCCGGCCGACGTCTCCATCCTCGAGCTGGTGGAGGGACCGGTGGACTTCGTCGACACGCGCAAGAACGCGCGCAAAGGCAGCCGCCACCTCAAGCCGATTGCGACGGTGCGCGCGGGACGGCCGTTCGGCAGGCCTTATCCGGCGCCGTTCAGTTACCCCTGAGAGGACGGCTTGGCGCGGTCTCCGGGCGCCGGCTTCACCGCCTCGTACAGCAGTCGCCCTACCCGCCACAGCGTGAGCAGGCGCGCGCTCCATTCGAGCGCGAGCTTCGGGCGCAGCACCGCGATCGCGGTAGCCGCAGCGACGACGACGTAAGGCCTCGCGCGCAGCCAGCCTGCCCAAACGATGCCGCGATCCACGACGACCAGCACGTTGCGGAAGATGGCGATCCCTTCGGAGAGCGCACGCCGCTGCGCCTGCGCTTCGGCGAGGAGCCGCGCGCGCCGCTCGAGAATCTGCGGAAGCGCGCTCATTGCCCCTCGAGTCTGGTCCGGTCCTTGCGCAGCTCGGCAAGCGTAGTCGACAGGAACTTCGGCCGCTGCGAGATCGCCGCGCGCAATCCGAGGCAGGCGGCGATTCCGCCGA
>Ga0184608_10000288_pt1 | contig 13057 bp, 10 predicted proteins | sample PLM1_30_coex_FD_133010 | JGI IMG/M metagenome (GOLD analysis project Ga0184608, IMG submission 133010) | Groundwater sediment microbial communities from an aquifer in East River, Colorado, USA - PLM1_30_coex | ecosystem: Environmental > Terrestrial > Soil > Riparian zone | place: USA: East...
GGCAGGCTAGGAAACGTGAACGTCCCGGACGACGGGTCGGCGGTTACGGAGCGCGCGCCGTGTGTGATCCGCGCCGGGCCGGCCGTGCCGATAGGGTCGCTCGAGAAGTCGTCGAGTACCTGGCCGTTCATGTCCACGCCGTTCAGCCAGCCTCCGACGATGGTGACGAGAACGATGAGAACGACCGGAAAAAGGGAGGCAAGCCGGTACGGCCGGAAGCGTCGATTCAACAATTGGAAGGCTACCGAACAGCGACGTGTCCGTCGAACCGCGTTTGTTTAGCACTCTGGAACCTGCGACTATCGCCCGCAGGCGATGCAGGTTGGGTGAACGCATCAACATGCGGCCGCGCAAGCGCAAGCGGCGACCCTGGACCTTTTCAAGAATCGTCGCGGGTATCCAGCGATACGGCGCCCTCGCAATCATCGACTGGCTGGCCGTTGGAACGACCTATGTGCTCGCCGTGGCGGTCCGTACCGGTGGCAGGCCCGAGGTCTTCGATCCGCAGCTCGCGCCCTACGCGATCGCGGCCGCTTTCGGCGCGGGCGTGCTGCAGGTGCTCGCCAACATCCTCTTCGATGTTTATTGGCGCGACTGGAGTGCCGCCGCCATCGAGGACATGGTCGCGGTCATTAAGGCCACCACGCTGGTAGTCGCGGCGCTGTTGATCTTCAACCTCGCGATGGACGCCCACGTCATTCCCACCGGTGCGATCCTCGCCGGTGGCAGCCTGAGCCTGGTGGTCGAGGCTGCTGTTCATCTGCGGCCCCGTTGGCCACGGATCGCGCGCGCCGCGCTTGGACGAGTGCAGCACGCCGAGAGTCTCATCGTGGTGGGCGCTGGTCGCCTGGGGCAACTATTCGCTGCCGATATTTCCGAGGGTACTCGCGATTACCGCATAGCGTGCTTCGTAGACGACGATCCGCGAAAGATCGGCTCCTACTTGCGGGGAATCGGGGTGACCGGACGGATCGCAGAGTTGCCACAGCTCATCGATCTGTATGGCTCCTCCAACGTCGTTATCGCGATCGCGAATCCTCCGGCAGGACTCGTTCGCCGTGTCATGGATCTGTGCGAAGGAAGCAACGTCCGGATCCGGCGAGTGAGCGGCTTCTCACTCATTCGAGGTGAGACGACGCCTCTCGAGGCGATCAGCATCGAGGAGCTCCTGGCGCGTGAACCAGTCGATCTCGCCGATCGCGGCATCCGCGACGAGTATGCGAACAAGCGCATTCTCATCACCGGCGCAGCTGGATCGATAGGAAGCGAGCTGGCGCGGCAGCTTATTCGGCTAAATCCCGAGCGACTCATCCTTCTGGATTCGAACGAGAGTGGTGTCCATCAGCTGACTCAGGCCCTGGGACCCTCCGAGGCAGTTGAACTGGTCCTCGGCGATATACGTGACCGGAAGTGGCTGCATTACGTCTTTGAACAGTTAAAACCGCAGATCGTCTTTCACGCAGCGGCCTATAAACACGTCCCGATTCTTGAGCGCGCACCACTACCCGGAATATCGACGAACGTCCTTGGCACTGCGAACGTGCTTGAGGCAGCCACGGCGCAAGGCGTGGAGCGGTTCGTGTTCGTTTCGACAGACAAGGCCGTCGAGGCGGCAAGCGTCCTCGGCTACACGAAGCGATTCGGGGAGCTTCTGACGATCGCATATGCAAGGAGTCACGCGAAGGGCTACGCGGTCGTACGTTTCGGCAACGTTCTTGGGTCGGCGGGCAGCGCCGTACCCATCTTCACGAGCCAGATCGATCAAGGCGGTCCAGTCACCGTGACGCATCCCGAAGCCACCCGCTACTTCATGACGATCGAGGAGGCGGCGGGATTGCTCATCGAGGCGGGGGCGATCGCGACGACGGGCGATGTGCTTGTGCTCGACATGGGTCACCCAGTCTCAATACAAGAACTGGCTCAGCGGATGATCCGTCTTCGCGGCTTGCGCACGCCAGCGGACATCGAGATCCGCTACGTGGGGCTACGCCCTGGCGAGAAGCTGCACGAACGTCTTATCTCGGCGGAGGAACGTGCCGTAGGCACATCGCATCCCCGGATCATGCGGGTCGAATACGGACAGGTACCGTCGGCCGAAATCCTGGAACGTGCACGCCGCGCGATCGACGACCGCGTTGGTCAGCAGGACGCCGAGGGAGCTCTAGATGTGCTCGTCGGTGTAATCGGTGTGGAGCGCCGCCGGCGCGAGCAGGCTGACGAAGCTGTCCGACTAACCATCTAGTTCACAGGGCCGTCGTCCTCGGTGCTCCTGTCCGTCGTGTTTGCAGGTACCAGTTCAATGTTTCCCGCAGACCATCCTCAAAACTCGTGCGCGAAATGAATCCGAATCGCTCACGGGCTTTTGTAGTGTCCAATGCACGACGGGGCTGACCATCCGGTTTTGAAGCATCCCAGCGGATCTCGCCCCGATAACCAGACAGCTTGGCGATCAGCTGGACAAGTTCGCGGATCGTGATCTCCCGGCCGACGCCGAGGTTGACCGGATCTGCACCGTCGTACTTATCCGCCGCCAGCACGATGCCTTCGGCTGCGTCATCGACATAAAGGAACTCACGGGAAGCACTACCGGTGCCCCAGACATCGATGTAGGGGAGGTTTTGCTCCCTCGCATCCACGCATTTCTTGATGAGCGCAGGTACCACGTGCGAATTCTCTGGGTCGAAGTTATCGCCTGGGCCATAGAGGTTCACCGGTAGTAGATAGATCGCATTGAACCCATATTGCGAGCGGTACGCCTGCGCCTGGACCAACAACATCTTCTTGGCAAGACCGTACGGAGCGTTGGTCTCTTCGGGGTACCCGTTCCAGAGGTCCTCCTCTCGGAAAGGGACGGGCGTGAACTTCGGATACGCACAGACCGTTCCGACGGCGACGAACTTCCCGACGCCGTGGATACGCGCCTGCTCCATCAGTTCGATTCCCATGATCGCGTTGTCGTAGAAGAAGGTGCCAGGGTGCGCCCGATTAGCGCCAATCCCCCCGACGACAGCGGCTAAGTGGATGACCACGTCAGGCTTGCCCTGCTCCAAGGCTGCTCGTATGGCGGTACGGTCACGGAGGTCGTACTCCGATCTACGTGGGACGAAAACCTCACCGACACCGGCGAGTTGTAGCCGTTCGACGACTCGCCGGCCGAGAAACCCCGCTCCTCCAGTGACCATGACCCGTGTTGTTGTGTCCAGCAAAGCGGAACCGCCTCTCGAATCGATCGTTGGATGCTTTCGCGGGAGTTCGAATCTACAGGGGCGGCCGTCGAAAGTGAATATCCTTTCGCCGCATAGCGACTCTACCGAGGCCGCACAGCCTTCACGTTCTTCACCTGACGTTGGTGTTTCCGCCTGACGGCGTCTCGACAGCGACGATACTGGGCGGTCTTGCCCGCGAATTGGCCAAGGATGGGTTCCGTTTCACCGTCATCACTACGACACCTCACTACAACCGCGACCCTACGGCCGAGCAGGCACAAGACCTGCGCCCGATCTTCTTCGGGCTCGTCTACAGGAGCGATTACTTCGGCGCGGCGGTCTTTCACGTTCGTGTTCGAACACGCGGCTCCCGCATTTTCCGGCGGGCGATCGATTACGCGTTCTTCCACGCAGTGAGTCTTTGCATCGCGCTCACGCGCAAAGATCATTACGACGTGATCCTTGCCGCGTCGCCACCATTGACGATCGGCATCGCGGCGGCGATCGTTTCGGGTGTCCGCCGCGTTCCCTTCGTCTACAACGTCCAGGAAATCTACCCGGACATCGCGATCGATCTCGGCGTGTTGCGCAATGCATTCCTGATCCGCGTGGCTCAATGGATCGAACGGTTTTCTTATCGCCGCGCGCGCGTCCTCGTGACGATCTCCGAACGCTTCCGCGCGCGCATCGTCTCCAAAGGTATCGCGCGGGACAAGGTAGAGGTCATTCCTAACTTCGCGAACACGGATGAGATCGTGCCAGGTCAGAAGCAGAACGCTCTCGCAGCCCGACATGGCTTGACTGACAAGTTCGTGGCTTTGTACGCCGGGAACATTGGACTTGCGCAGGACTTCGAAACCATCCTGGCCGCGTCCGAAGCGGTTCCACCGGACGTCGTGTTCCTGATCGTCGGCGGCGGTGCGCGCGCCATGTGGCTGGAGGCGGAGGTCCGCAAGCGCAACTCGCCCTCACTCCGAATGCTTCCTTATCAGGACTCGAGCGATCTACAGGACCTCTACGCGCTCAGCAGCATCGGACTCGTCACGCTGCAGAAGGACGCCGATCACGGCACCTTTCCCTCGAAGGTCTACACGATCATGTCGTCGGGGCGGCCTTGCATCGTGATCTCCGATCTCGGATCGGATGCTGCCGAGCTCGTGACTTCAGTGGGGTGCGGGGTGAGCGTTGCCCCAGGGGATCTCGAAGGCTTGAGGACCGCCGTCATCGACCTGCGGGACAACCCCTCGAAAGCCAACGAGATGGGTAGGCGGGGTCGCGAGTTCGTGGTCTCGACTCATTCGGCCCGCGCGGTCGCCGATGCGTACGCCTCGTTGTTGCGGGGGGTTGCTAAGCGAGCGTCTCAGGCCTGAATCACGGCTGCGGCGGCGATACTCGAGAACGCCGCAACGGCCCAACAGACGAGAAGCGTCCACCTCAGACCGATCCTCTCATGAAGAACGTCGTATAGGTGCCCGCGATCACCGATCAGAAGCGCACGCCGTTCAATCAACCTCTTCGTAACGACGAACGCAGCGTTGGCAAGCGGGAATCCCCACAGAAGAACACCAAAGATGAGACCTCTTGCGTCAGGTTGTTTCGCGACACCCGCGAGGGGCAAGATCCACAAGAAGTAGCCGAGCAACAGGCTGCCCTCATCTCCGAGAAACAGCCGCGCTGGATGCAGAGTGAAAAGGAGAAACGCCGCGACGGCACCGACCAGAAGCCCTGCGATCGCGGCCGTGGTGGTGCCCGTTGAGAGAATCGCCAGCATCGAGATGAGCGCGACCCCTCCCGCAAGCCCGTCCAGCCCGTCGATGACGTTGAAACAGTTCACCAGGAAGGCGCCTACCAGGACCGCGACCAGAAGCACGAGCGGCGCAAGACCCAGGGCCGAGGCACCAGTGATCAGAGGAGGGACCTCAAGGAGGAGCTTCACCCTCGGAGGCAAGCCGCGGATGTCGTCGACCAAGCCCACCAGCCAAACGAACAGACCACCGAGTAGAACCGCTGGAGGGAGCTCGAGGACGACCCAAGCGATCGCGAGCGTTGCGGCAATCCCTGCGCCGCCGGTGTAAGGGACCGGCAGACGATGCACCTTGATTCCCGTCGGGAGATCGAGCAGGCCGAACCGTCGGCCTATCAGGAGCGCTGCCCACATTAGCGGGAGGCCCAGCGCAAATCCGACAGCGACGAACGAGGCGGCCGTCACGATGGGCTCGCCGATGCGCTGGTCAGGAGCTGCCTAAGCTCCTTCCTCGTGACGCGACGCGCTTTTGCGGAATCAAACGGCTCCGTACCCGAGCTCCGGCGACCCGGTGTGATTGTGAAGAACTCCCGATCTCGATCAGTGAACGGCGCCTCAGTCTCGGAGACCAGACTCTCGTGGAGTTTCTCTCCAAGTCTGGCACCGGTCGCGTGTTGTTTGAGGCCGTGGCTCTCGGCTATTTCCGCGGCAAGGTCGGCGAGCGCATAGGCCGGCATAAGACGGCAGAGGATGCCGCCCGCCATGTTCCTCGAAGCAGCTTCGACGATGAGATCGACGGCTTCGGTGCGGAGCATGATGAAACGGGTCATTCGTGGGTCTGTCACAAACAGTTCCGAGCCCGTGCGCGCGGCGTCTTGCCAGCGGTCGAGCACGGAGCCGGGGCTTCCCCAGAGGTTTCCGCACCTGACGGTCCCGAAATCTGCTCCGCGGCGTCCATTCGCGTTGGTGGCCATCCGTTCCACGAGCGCCTTGGTGAGCCCGTACACGCTCGTCGGCGTGGAGGCCTGGGAAGAACTGATCGCGACGAAGCGCTCCAACGCCGGATCCCCGAGAGCGGCCTCAATGACCGCACCGGTACCGTGCACGTTCGTGTCGACCGCCTCCATCGGATTCGCCTCGCAGAGCTCGATGGACTTCATCGCAGCCAGGTGAAAAACAACGTGCACGCCGCGGATGGCCTCGCGCACTATGGCCGGATCGTTGAGTGCGCCCACGACGAATCGTGGTCGCCGTCCGAGCTTTGTGTCGGGTTGCGCCGTCACGGGCAGCTTTCGTGTCAATACCCGTACTTCCGCCACGTTGTGGCCAAGTAGTCGTTGAACCAGAGCTGCACCAAGAAAACCTGAGCCTCCCGTGACCAATACGACGCGTCCCTCAAGCGTAGGCAGCAAACCATCCTCAGTCACAGATGAAATGGGCCGACCTTCTCTGCCATTCAGCGGAGCGCTGCTACTCCAAGCGCGTAGTAACTAAACCCGATGAGCCGCAACGCGTCGGCTTCCAGCGCCCGCCGGCAGTCGACCACAACGCGCCGCCGCATCGCGCCTCCGAGCGCGCTCCAGTCCGACTCGCGGTATCGGTTGTGGGGCACGACGAGAACGGCAACATCGGACCCGTGGAGGACGTCAACCAGCGCGCGCTCCGGGGTGACGAATGGGTCGTGCCGAACAACCCGCGCGCCGCGGCGCTCGAGTTCCGCCGCGACGCGGGGACCCGGCGCGTTGCGCTGGTCATCGGAGTTCGCTTCGTACGTAAGACCAAGCACAGCAACCGTGGCATCGATGATCGCGAGGCCCGCGTTCTGGCAAGCGTGCTCGGCGATGTCGACGACATGTGACGGCATCGCGTCGTTCAATGCACGCGATCCCTCGATGAGCGCGGAGGCCGCACCCTCAGGGACCGCGCTTATGAGGAGCCACGGATCCTTGGGCAGGCAATATCCACCAACGCCTGGCCCGGGGTCGAGGATCAGCGGCTGATCGCTCCAGAGCCTATTGATCTGGTCGCGGACTCTGCGGAAGTCGACTCCCACGTGGTCGCATATCAGCGCGAGCTGGTTTGCTAGCGCGATCTGTACATCTCGCGTCGCGTTCTCCGCCGTCTTGATGACCTCGGCCGTCTCCCAATCCGTGACGACGAGATCCGCCTGGACGATGTTCCGGTACAACTCCGTGGCCAGTGCGGCGACCTCCGGGTTGGGGGCGCCGACCAAACGGGCCATCCCGCGGAGGTTTTGGAGGAGTCGGCCAGGCCTCACTCTTTCGGGACAGTGGACCAGGAAGACGCCTTCGCCGAAGATCGGTGCGATCACGTCGCGCATCGTCCGAGGCGCGACCGTCGACTCGATAACGACTAAACATGGCCGCAGCGCGAGCTCGGCGAGGCCGCGGCATGCGCGCACCAACTGGCGGGCGTCGGGACGCTGCCGTTCGTCGATAGGCGTGTCGACCGCGACGATCGCAACATCTCGCTCCGTGAGCGCCGCTTCATCGTGGACCGCACGAAAGCGTCCAGCTGTGAGGGCCGTCTGCAATAGGGCTTCGAGGCCAGGCTCCGTGGTCGCAAGCGGCAGCGTGCCGCGGTTCAGTGCGACTACGCGCGCGCGGTTCGTATCAAACCCGACAACATCGAAACCCGCGGCGGCAAATGACGTGGCAACCGGCACGCCGACGTAGCCCAGACCGACGACCGCTATCTCCGCGGTCTTGTCGACGATCTTGTCGCGAAGCTGCTGAAGTTCAGTCGTGGGATGAAGGGTAACGGGCCAAGCGCGAGGAGGCGATGGCCATCGGTTGACTTGAGAGAGCTGGGTCATAGGGCCAACGTTGGGCGCGATTACTCACTGGGGCGGCACTCGACCGTCAGGAGGTACGTCATCAAGTGGGGCGCAGCATTGCGAAAGAGGCGCAGAACCGAACTGCGGATCCCGTTGCGGATCATTCCGTTCCATCGACCGTACAAAAGCTGTTCGTATGCTCGCGAGGACGTGAATATCCGAGACGCGACAGGCTCGAGCCCGCTGGTACGCAGGAGGTTCAGGAGCGTCATCGGCGTGTAGTAATTGATGTGGCCGAACGTCTTGTTGACTCGGCCGCGGAGGCCACCTTCTAGGGGCACTTCCAGGAAGACTGATCTCGCGACGCGTCCGAGCTCGCGCAGGAAGATGCGCTCGTGCTCGACATGCTCCAGCACGTGAATACAGATCGTCGTATCGAAAAACTTGTCCGGGTAGGGAATCCGATAGCCGTCGACCTGCTTCACCTCGCGGAGCGCGCGTAAACCAAGCGCCTCGATGCGCTCTACCCCGGAAGATGAGATTTCGATGGCATATAGGTCACTCGCCGCTCCGGCCTGATCGATCACAGCGAGGGTGGCTCCGTTACCAGCGCCGACATCGAGCAGTCGGCCGAATGAGCCTGAGCGGAGTACCCGGATATGCGCAAACGAATCGCGCGCAGCCAGCGCCCGCTTCAGTACGTCTTTGTCGGTGTCGTAATACTCCTCATAAAGCTCAGAAAGCCGACTCGCTACTTCAGCCATGTTGCGTTGTACCTCTTCGTAACTCTCGCTAAAGACATGAGCATGTTGCTCGTTCCTAATGCGAAAGTCAGACTCCCTGGCCAATGCTATTCAACAGCGGCGCGTATCTGGGGTTCCTCCCGGTTGTGACGGTCTTGCACTGGTTGCTCCCCAGTCGGGCGCGAACCGTGTGGCTGCTGCTCGCTAGTTACTTCTTCTATGCATGGTGGAGCGTCCCGTACCTGGGCCTGATCGTCGGTCTTACCGCAGCAAATTTCGCTGTCGGAATCGCGCAAACAAGATTTCGTGAGCAGGACCGATTCGTAGTCGCCGTCGCGATCGCCATGAATCTGTTGGTGCTGGCGATCTTCAAGTACCTCGGCTTTTTGGAAGAGCTTGGACGACGGGCCGCCAGCCTGTTCGGGCTGAGCTCCGTCCCGGCGGTCGTCGACGTGGTGCTGCCACTTGGCTTGTCATTTTTCGTATTCGAATTCATCCACTATCAGGTTGACGTCCATCGCGGCTATCAGCCCATCCGCGACCCGATCCGATTCGCGCTTTTTCCGGCATTTTTTCCGACACAAATTGCGGGCCCAATAAAGCGCTTTCAGGACTTCGACGCGCAGGTGATGAGGCGACCACCTTTTGACATCGCGCTGTTCGTGGATGGTCTTCAACTCATCGCAGTCGGACTCGTCAAGAAGATCGTCCTGGCTGATTCGCTGAGACCGCTGGCAGATAGTGTCTTCGCAAACACGGCGGCAGCGTCTCGGATGGACGCGCTTGCTGGCATGATCGCGTTCGGCTTTCAAATCTATCTTGATTTTTCCGGATACACGGACATTGGACGTGGATCAGCGCAACTGCTTGGCTACCGAATGCCCCAGAACTTCCGGATGCCGTATCTCGCGACATCGATAAGGGACTTCTGGCGACGCTGGCATATCACTCTGTCGTCGTGGCTCCGCGATTATCTCTACATACCCCTGGGTGGATCGCGGGTCGGCTACCGTCGCACGTTAGCGAACCTCATAACCACAATGACTCTCGGCGGTCTCTGGCACGGCGCTGCAGTTCACTTCATCCTCTGGGGCTTTCTGCACGGCGTGGAGCTGGCCGGGCAGCGGAGGCTGGGCGGCATCGCCTACCCAGCCATGGCAACTCGTTTCCCCGCCGCGGTCGCGGTGTTGGTGGCGTGGGCCGGCACGCAAGCTGTGGTGATGTTGCTCTGGACGCTGTTCCGGGTGTCTTTGAGTGACGCTAGTGCGCTTTGGACCCGACTTGCGTTCGGCGGCGGCACAAGCTTGCTGGGCCAACCAGCACTCTCAACGATCGCTCTTATCGTGGTTGCCGTTGTGGGAACGGAGCTCTTTCTCCGGGCAGTTCAGGGCGCGGACCTTTGGCATCGCCGTTGGTACACGCTTGGTCTGCGGCCCGTCTCGATCGCTGGAGCAAGTTTGGTGGTTCTGGTCTTCACTGTTAACGGACACACGACGACAAGCTTCATCTACTTTCAGTTTTGAAAGCATTCGGTAGGACGCAAGCGGAGGCTCGCGGCACACTGCTCGTATTACTCGCGATCGCCGTCGTTCTTCAGCCGACGGCGATCGCGTTGGGACGGCAAACACTCGCCGCTCTTGGCGCCGGCGCGGACACGTACGGTCTGTGGGATGGTTACGTTTCCCGCGCGAGGGCGCCTGACGTCTTGTTCGTGGGCGACTCAAGAGTCAGGGCGGACATCGATACGGCCGGAATCGCTGAGTTGCTGTCGAAGCCAGGGGACGCAGTCTCGAAGCTCGGCATCAGCAATGGGCAGCCTGCCTTTCTCGGCGCCCTTGTCGAACGAGTATTGGACCGACCCACGAAGCCACGGCTTGTTGTCTATGGTCTCTCAGAATTCCAATTCAACGATCGTCTCACTTTGGACGCGACGGCGGACTACTGGGCGATCTCTGAACCAATTAGCGTTAAGCACATCGAACGCGCGATAACACGTTCGACCGACCGTGGCCGACTACTGCGTGGTTGGGCTATTCCGGCGCTGGCCAACGATCGCGTGCTATGGCTAGGCGTGAACTGCTGGTGGGAACGACGCCGCGCCCCCGACGCGTGCACCGATCCCGCTCGCTTCGCCACTCACTTGATGACCGCTACAGACGAGGCGACGATCCTTGAGATGTATCGACAAGACCTTCGTGACTACCAGCATTCGACAACTCAAGAGCACTACCTCACGGAATTGATCACTGCTGCTCAGACGCAGGGCGTGACCGTCGCGTTGATGATTCCACCCGTATGGGGCATCGACGAACTGTATCCTGGCCTCTATGACGCGTACCTCGCGCGAATGGAGACAATCGCGAAGCGTCACGGTGTAGGGCTTCTAGACCTGCATACGGCGATACGGAATGACAGGACCTCGTGGGCAGATCCATCGCACCTGAACGTCGTTGGTGCGCGGGCGTTGGCACCGATGCTTTCTCGATTCGTAGTGGACCGATTGTCGGGCAAACCGTAGGCGAATCGGGAGATTGCCGAACCCCGGCGGCCTATGGGCGATCCCGTTCGTCGGTTCCCCCGGAGGTGCGAGGTCGCGGCCCTGCCAGAGGTCGCGATGCCGTTCGTTTGTCGGACGATCCGTGGGGTCGTACCACGGCTTCGGTCAGCTCAGAGAACTGGTCCGCGAAGCGTCGCACAGCATCCGCGGCCGCAATCCCCGACTTATGCGCGAGCAGTAATCGTTGCTGAGCAGTAAGTGGATCGAACGTTTCCAGGATGCGCGCCAACTGCTCGGGCGAGTCCTTATCGAAGTAAAGGGCCTTGTCTTGGGCCTGTTCCTTATGAACAGCCAGCGAGGACAGGATCATTGGTGTTCCCGTGGCCTTAGCTTCCTCGACAGTGGTGCTCCACCCTTCGAACTCAGAGGGATTGATCAGCGCCGAGGACGCCCGCATGAGGGCAAGAACATGATCGTGCGGAATAAGACCTAGCAGCACGAAACTCCGCTCCAGCCCCGCCTCCTCAATCAGCATCTTGATTCGTTGGAAATGGCCCGGTTGTCTTGGATCAACCTGCAACCCGGACGCGGCTATGGCGACTTCGATGCCTCTCGCTGATAGAAGTTGCAGCGCGTCGATGACGAGCTCGTGGTTCTTGTGGACCCAGAACTGGTTGGGAAGAAAAAAGAACCCGCCAGATAGGCCGTATTGAGCCGCAATCGCGTGGATCTCGGAAGGAGCCATCTCCAAGGGAGAGGGAATCGCAAAATGCACGACGTGGGTGCGCCCTCTCGTTGCCGGATAGAGCCGCTCACAGTCCTGGCGAGCATCCTCGCTGCTCAGCATCACCTGCCGCCGACTTAGGACCTGGGCACGAAAGCCGAATTCCCTTCTCCAGTAACTCTTGAAGCCGAATAGTCGCTTGAGGTATCGATGCTGAAAATCAGGAATCCACGCGATCGCCGGCGTCCGCACGCGCCACCCGTAGTACCTAGCAGCCTCAAAGATGACGTCGACTCCGTGCGCGTCAAACTCGCGTGCGGCTGATTGGTCCAATCCCGTCAATATCGCGTCGCGCAGGCGCCGTGAGTTCAGCGTCTGACGGAAACTAGGACTGCGGACAATTACGATTCCCGCAAGCGCCGCAAATGGTGCGACGAGCTCGTCATCGAGGTCGTCACCGAAATACAACACTGGTTGAACTCGACCAGATGCGTGGGCCGAAAGAGCACGCAGCAGATTGAGGAGATAGTTGTATCCGCCGGTCCAACTATCCCCGCCGATGAGCGTGAACGCGACACGAATCACGTCTGGGCTCGCTCGGAGCTCGTATACCAACGCACGTAATCGCGAATACCAGCGTGGATGGGAATGTCCCACACAAACCCGAGCGCCTTCAGCTCGGAATTGTCGGCAACCAAACTGAATGGATTTCCTGAACGCGACTTCCCGTCGAACGAGAAACTTGCTGGTGTTGCCCAGGCTGCGGTTACGAGCGTCGCCACTTGGCGAACCGATGTCGCCACACCGGTGCCAAGGTTGATGCGTGGAGCGTGGTTCGAGGCAAGTTCCTTGACTAAATTCAGCGCCTTCACCACATCACGTACGTCGATCCAATCGCGTAGCTCGTCGCCGCTGCCGCCAAGTTCGACGTCGGCGAACCCATCCGACAACTTTGTGCAGATGTCCCAGAGAAGTTGCTTGCGAAGTCCCGGGCCGTAGACCGAAAACATCCGTGGCAACGACACGCGAATACCGTACGTAGCCGCGTAGCTGCGGCAGAGGTGCTCCATGAGCAACTTGTGGTAGCCGTACGGCGAAGCAGGCGATGCCTCGAGACTCACGGCTATGGGCCCGTTGTGACCGGCTCCATACACCGCCGCGCTGGACGCCGCTATAAGGCGGGTCTCCGCCGATTCCAGGCGTATCCAATCGAGGACCTCCGCAGTCGTGGTCACGCTTCTGGCGAAATCCTCGAGGGGTCCGTCCATCGCCGCGCCGACCGAGGAGCCCCCAGCGAGGTGGAAAACGAAATTTGGCGAACCGTGGTCGCGCGCCAACTGTCGCAA
>Ga0184608_10000291_pt1 | contig 13022 bp, 10 predicted proteins | sample PLM1_30_coex_FD_133010 | JGI IMG/M metagenome (GOLD analysis project Ga0184608, IMG submission 133010) | Groundwater sediment microbial communities from an aquifer in East River, Colorado, USA - PLM1_30_coex | ecosystem: Environmental > Terrestrial > Soil > Riparian zone | place: USA: East...
CATCAGCGATGCTTGGCCAGTAGGAGCTAAACCCTTCGAACGAGGTTCGTCCCAGCAGGACAGTCCCCGCAGCTCGGATCCGCTCGAGGTTGTATGCGTCGAAAGCCTCGTCCATGTTCAGGACCATGACGTCGCCTTCGGGGGCTTCGTAGTAGCCGTCCAGGGACATGATGTTGCTGACGATGACCTGGCGCACGCCGGGCTCCTTTCCGGATGTAGATGAATGCTGTCACCGGTTCGGAGGGCACCTCATCTGATGCGAACGTGCATCAGGGACGGCCGCTGGCGACCGTCCCTGAGTGGTTGCTCTTTGCTGCTAGGCCCTGCCAAGGATCCGATTGAGGTTCGTACCGCACACCGGGCACTTGGCCTTTGCCATCCGGGTGCCCTTTTCGTTGACGTGTACCTCGCCGGAGGCCTCCCGCTTCGCCTTGCATTTCACGCAGTAGAACTCGCCGCTGTACGTCTCCGCCATGACTTCTCCTTGCTCGATGTTCGTCCGCATACTGCACACAGCTGCGGGACCTCGCGATGCGTCACTGACCGTTTACAGGCCAGCTGACCCCGGGCGACCGTCACCTCGACAAACGCCATACCGCTTGGACGCCCGTAACTCTACGCGAGCGAGCAGGGAGCGCTGGCGGACCATGCAAGAAAAAGGACGAAACCTCCAGGGACATCGGCATCGCTAGCCTTCCCCTGCGAGCGTGCCGACCATCTGGAGGTTTCGTGCTCGGAACGCTATAGGCACCAACGCGCCCCGTCAAACGGTTGTGGCAAAGCCACTTTCCACCGAATGTGGACAACGTGTGGAAACGATGTGCACTGCTGCCTACCGGTTTGTGGACCACACTCGTCATGCGCGGGAACCTACGCGTGAGCTGTGTGGAAACCTGTTGGAGCAGTGGTCTGCTCTACTTTGCCTAGCTATGTACAAGCCAGTCTCAAGCGATGATTCAGGTTCCGAGGCGAGGTAGGTTGTCTCGTGCCGTCCAAGGCTCGAGCTCAATCGCTCGCAACCGTTGATGGCCAGTCGCGGCGGAAAGGGACATCGTGACGCAGCCACCGTTGCCGCTGCCCAAGCGAGGCGGGAAAGTCAAGAAAGGTCGCCGGCCGCAACGCGCGAACAGCAGTGAACCTCCGCAGTCGGCCGCAGTTCCCAGCCCCCGAGTCGAGGTTCGGCGCAGCAGCCGCCGTACCCGCACCGTGACCGCCTATCGGGAACGCGACACCATCGTCGTCTTGATTCCACAGCGCATGTCGAAGGCGGACGAGCAGACGTTCGTCCGGGACATGGTTGAGAAGGTCCTCGCCCGCGAGGCGCGGTCCTCCGCCCCGCGGGGTGATGAGGCTCTTGCTTCCCGGGCGCGCGAGCTTGCAGCGGCCTATTTGGCACCGGCTCTCGACCAGGTGCCTGAGCCGATCGCTGTTTCATGGGTGACGAATCAGCAGCAGCGCTGGGGCTCCTGCACACCGAGTACCGGCCTCATCAGACTGTCTCACCGTCTGCAGCCGATGCCCGTGTGGGTCGTTGACTACGTGCTGCTTCACGAGCTGGTTCACCTCGTGGAGCCGACGCACTCCAATCGATTCTGGGGCCTGGTTGGCCGGTATCCCGCGGCGGAGAAAGCCAAGGGTTATTTGGAGGGATACCTCGCGGCCCAGGGTCGGGAGGCCGAGTCCCCCGATGTCGACTGAGCCAGCCGCTCGTCGCAGGGTGGCGGTCGTGCTGGCCCGCTATGACGCCTCACGCGCGGCGCCCGATGGCATTGATCCGGCCGCCTTCGCCGCAGCCTGCCTGCTTGACTCCTACGAGGTGGTTGCCGATCTGATCGGGGTCACATCAGGCATCGCCGGCCCACGGTCGGTGACCGAAATGCTCTGGCCCGGAGCTCTGCATCTAGCGACCGACATCTCAGTGCCCGCGATGGCGCGTCAGCTGAGTGAGGCGGCCGAGGAGCTTGTCGTAATGCCGGCGGACGTGCCGGACTTGCCCGGGCTTGTGCTAGCCAAGTTGTTCAAGGTCCTTCACCGGACAGACATCGCGATCGCGCCGGAACAAGCCGGAAGTGGCTGTGCCGCAATAGGAGTGTCGCTGCCGCTGGCCGACTGGATCCCTGAGGACGCGTTCGACCTTGACCACAACCCGTTCGCGCGGCTGAGCGCTATCGCCCCACGCCGCAGCCGATGCACACTCACCCCGACGTGGCACCGACTGCGGACGCCGGCGGACGTGGCGCGGCTCGACCCTGGTCTCGAGGGTTGGGAGGAGACGAGGACTCTGCTCGCAAGTCGGGCACTCGCAGGTGATTGATGGACACGCCGCCAGCTGCCTCGACTCACTGGGACGCTGGGGAAACTCTGGCCGATCGCTTTCGGGCACATGCCGCCGACGCCGAGCACCTCTACGGGTACGCCATCCGGAGCATGGCCGAAGATTGGGAGGCTGGCGGCCCTTCGCAGCTGCTCCAAGCTGATCCAAGTCGGTCGATCGGCGCACTTCCGCCAGTCGGCATGCGTCGGCTACCAGCCGAGTCGTACGCCAGCAGCCCGTACCAGCGCTCTGACGGAGTCGTCCACCTCCGGTAGTTGATCATGGGCGAACCAGCGGACGGCCAGCGACTCATCCCCAAAGTCTGGGCTGAGTAGCTGATGAGCGAGCACCAGATATTGCACATCGAGGTGGTAGGTCGGCCGTACGGTGCCACAGGGCACCTCATGCTTGGAAAGCAGCAGCGGACTTGGCTCAAGCGAGAGATCCTCCAGCCCGCTCTCTTCACGCGCCTCGCGCGCTGCGGCTGCCTCCAGGGTGGGATCGGTTGATTCGATGTGACCGCCCGTCTGCAGCCATCGTCCCAACCGCGCATGAAGTGTCAGCAGCACCACGCCCTCAGCAGCGGCACAGATCAGGGAGCTCGCTGTCAGATGGGCACCAATGCACGCTCGGGACCAGCCGTCGCTCTGTCTCGCAAGATGATCAAGATAGTGTCGCCGCAATCGATCTTGTTCGCGGTTCGGTGCCGCCCAGGTCTCCAAGGTCCGGCGACAGCTGAGCTCCAGACCATCCGTTGGCGACTCAGCTGCTCGGATTCTCGTCGCCCTCGTTGCTCTCGCCCTTGAGCAGCTCCTCAAGGGCAGTGTCGAAGTCCGCGTTTTGCTCGCCCTCGGAGTGGGTCTCGCCGGCGACAAAGCCCAGCGGATCGTCAAGATCGGCTGATGTGGGCACGAGGTCAGGATGGGACCAGACCGCGTCGCGGCCGTCCACCCCGCGGGCGTCGCGCAGCGCCGCCCACAAATTGGCAGCATCGCGCATCCGGCGCGGCCGCAACTCAAGCCCCACCAGCGTGGCGAACGTCTCCTCGGCCGGACCGCCCGTGGCGCGAGCCCGGCGCACAGCCTCGGCCAGGGCGACTGCAGACGGCATTCGCTGAGCGGTCGCCTGCGTGACGACCTCGTCCACCCAGCCCTCGACGAGCGCCAGCATGGTCTCGAGTCGCTCCAGAGTTGTCAGCTGCTCAGGCGTCTTTTGCGGCTCGAACAGCCCACCTTCGAGCGAGGACGTCAGCTCCTCAAGGTTGCTGGCATCGAGCTGGCCGACGGCCTGCTCCAAAGCCGAGGTGTCAATGCTGATGCCGCTCGCGTACTGCTCAACCAGAGTCAGCATCTGCGATCGCAGCCATCCTGCCGCGGCGAAGAGTCGCTGCCGAGCGCATTCCCGTAACGCCAGATAGAGGGTGACGTCTGCGCTCGACTGTTCCAGACCCTCTCCGAAAGCCTTGATGTTGGTCGGCAGCAGCGCCACGTGTCCCGGTTCACTCAGCGGTAGGCCGATATCGGTCGCACCGACCACCTCGGTCGCGAGATTGCCCAGGCCCTGGCCGAGCTGGAGTCCGAACATGCTCGCCCCCGAGGTGCGCAGCATGGGCCGCAGCATTTTTTCCATGCCCGCCATTCCTGGCAGGCCAGCAGCTTCCTCGGTGCTGCCAAAGCTCAGTGCGCCTTCCATGGCATCAGCAATGTGCAGGGCAACTGGCTCCACGAGCCGCCGCCAGACCGGCATGGTCTGCTCGATCCATTCTGCGCGGCTCCACGCAGCCACCGTCGTACTCACGCGCGGGAATCTGGTTGCCTCGTCAAGCCAAATCTCGGCGAGCGACACTGCTTCGGTGATGGCACGCTGCTGCGCCGCGTCAGGGCTTGGGTCTGGACCAAGTGAGGCGGCGGTCTTCCGCGCGGTGTCCTTGGTGACCTCCCAGTTCACGCCCGACCCGGCGTCGGTTGGACCGCCTGTGAACATCGAGCCTGCGCCGCCGAGCATCGCAAAGGCGCTCTGCAGCTGGGCCGCGAGGGCATTCATGTCACCGCCGGCAAGCGAGGAGAAGAAGGCCTCGAACGGGTTGCCGGGCTCTTCGCCACTCTGAGATCGGTCGTCGGGGCTCTTGCCTGACCCTCCCGATCCGCCCAAACGGTACGGCTCGGGCTGATTGTCTTGGGGTGGCGTCTTATCGTCCTCGGGTTGATCGGCCGAATCTGGTGTTCGATCCTCGGCCATGCTGACTCCTGACACGTTGCCGGACTTATTGGAGCTACTCGCGCAATGCCGACGCTCACAGCTCGGAATTTGTGGTTCATTCCACCGTACGCGGCCGGCTGTGTCTTCGCGCAGAAGCGACCCACTGATCGCTATTAGCGCAATGCAAATCCCTCGCTCCGGGTTGATTGCTCGCGGGTCGCGCTCGGCAGGCTGGGGGAGGTGGCGGCGCGTACTATGGTCGAGGCATGCCATCGAGGATCCGCCAGGTCGGCATCAGCGACTCGCCGCTTAGCGTCGACCAAGCGCTGAGCCTGGTTTCGGGCCCCGCGGTCGGTGGCATCGCGCTCTTCGTCGGGACAGTTCGCAACTCTGACCACGGAGCCGACGTTGTCTCGCTCGACTACACCCAGCACCCCAGCGCACTGAACGTGCTGACCAAGTGTGCGGAGGAAACCGCTGATCAGCACGATGTTCTCGGGATCGCGGTCGAGCATCGCGTGGGTCACCTGGAGATTGGCGACATTGCCGTGGTCGTGGCTGTCGGCGCAGTTCACCGCGGTGAGGCACTCGCGGCGTGCGCACATTTGATCAACACCCTCAAGGCGGAGGTACCGATCTGGAAGGAGCAGCACTTCGCGTCTGGGGGTTCGGAGTGGGTAGGACTGCCAAGCGACGAAGAGTCAGCCGCCGCGCAAGGCACCTTGCCCCTCCAGCCCGTTCGGTCGGGCGCCGGTTCGGATAGGCCGTGACCCGTCAGACCTGGACCGCATTCGTCTCGGCGCTAGCGTTCATCTGCTTGGCCGTGTTGCTCGTCGTCGTTCCGGTACCGTTTGTCAGCTGGAGCCCTGGCGGCACACGCGACACCCTGGGCAACGTTGGCAATGAGCCGATGATCAAGGTTCAGGGCATCGACACCTATCCCACAGCGGGCCGGCTGGACATGACGATCGTTGCGACCACTCCCGCTGATGCTCGGCTCAGCCTGCCGCAAGCCCTGCTGGCGTACTGGCTGCCGTATCGCGACGCGCTGCCGCGCGACGCCGTCTACGCGCCTGGCAAGTCAGCTGAGCAGGTGGAGAACGAGGACGCCGACATGATGGAGACAGCCCAAGATGACGCGGTGGTGGCTGCCTTGCGTGCGGATGGGCGGCCGGTCACCGAGATGCCGGCCATTTTCTCGGTGTCGGTCGGAGGCCCTGCGCACAAGCTGTTGCTTCCCGGTGATCTGGTGGTGTCGGTCGACGGCATTCCCACTCCCGACGACGATGCGGTGCGCGAGCGGATCCGCGCCCACCAAGTGGGACAGAAGGTGAGGTTCGTGGTCGTCAGGGACAAGGTTCAGACCGACGTCACGGTGACGACAGTCGAGTCGACCGTCCAGTCGGACGTCCCTGTGGTGGGGATTACGCTGGCGACCGGGTATCGCTACGACCCGGAGATTTCCTTCGATCTGGGGCAGCAGATCGGCGGTCCGAGCGCTGGCTTGGTGTTCGCCCTGGCCATCTATGACAAGATCACCGACGGCCCCCTGCTGGCCGGCCAACATGTGGCCGGCACCGGAAAGATCACCCCCGATGGGGATGTCCAAGCCATTGGAGGCATTCAGGAGAAGATCTCCGCAGCCCAGAAGTCGGGCGCCACGGCCTTCTTCGTTCCCGCCAGCAATTGCCACGATCTCGACGGTGTGGGTACCACCATGAAGCTGATCAAGATCGCGACGCTCAGCGAGGCAGTCAAGGCCGTCCAGGCTCTCAACAGCGGCGACACAGCCGTGCTTCCACACTGCTGATGAGCCATCATATCGACCCGGGAGACTTGGGATTTCGAGATGCCTGCGGAACACGCGCATACGCTGACGTGAGTCAGGTGCAGACGCACAGCGGAACCGCTCGGACCAGCTGGGTCGTTGCTGAGACGACGAGTGATGTAGAAGCGGTTGAGGAGAGATGAGTGTGAGCAGTCTGCGGGTCGGCCGGCGACGGAGCGCCATCTTGCCGACGTTGGTCATTGTCGCGGTCCTGATCGTGGCCTTTGCGGTTTTCACCAGTGTGTGGACCGACCGGTTGTGGTATGGCTCCTTCGGCTACGCCTCGGTCTTCAGCAAGATGCTGCTGACCAGAATCGGCTTGTTCGTGGCTTTCGGGCTCATCATGGCTACCTGCGTCGTCGCCAACGCGGCCATCGCCTACCGGCTGCGGCCGCGATTGGGAGCGCAAGTACCGACCAGCCCGCTGCTGGAGCGCTATCGCGAAATGCTGGAATCCAGGTTCGTCTGGGTGCTGGTCGCCCTAGGCACCATCGTCGGTCTGTTTGGTGGCGGTGCGGCCAGCGGTCGCGCGTTGGACTACCTGGCCTGGCGGAACTCGACCCCCTTCAACATCTCTGACCCGCGCTTCGGCCTCGATGTTGGGTTTTTCGTTTTCTCCTATCCATGGTGGCGGTTCGTCCTGTCGTTCATCTTCGCGGTCCTGGTCTTCAGTGCGATCGTGGCCGCCATCGTCCACTACACGATGGGTGGCTTGCGGTTCAGCGGCCCACGCCGGGGCGGCAGCAGGGCAACCCAAGCTCACCTCTCGATCTTGGTGGGTCTCGCCGTCTTGGTGAAAGGCTTTAGCTACTGGCTCGACCAGTACCAGCTGGCGATCGAACGCTCCAACCGGCTGTTCACAGGCATCTCCTACACCGCAGACAATGCGACGGTGACCGCCAAGATGATCTTGGCCATAATCGCGGGAATCTGTGCGCTGCTGTTCTTCGCCAACGCTGCGCTGCGCCGCTGGATGGTGCCGACCATCGGGCTGGTCTTGTTGCTGCTGTCGGCAATCGTGCTTGGGCTCGTCTATCCAGGGGCGGTGCAGTACTTCAGCGTCCGACCCGACGAGCCGGACAAGGAACGTAGCTACATCAGGGCCAACATCGAGGCGACGCGTGCGGCGTACGCCGTGGACAAGGTGGAGATCACCGACTACTCGGCAAAGACGGCGGCCACCGCCGGTCAGCTGCGGAGTGACGCGGAGGCATTGCCCGGCATCCGTCTGATCGACCCGAACGTCGTCAGTCCGACGTTCGAGCAGCTCCAGCAGGTGCGTGGCTACTACGCGTTCCCCAAGAACCTCGACGTGGACCGCTACACCATCACCGGCAGGGAGACCGACGCCGTAGTAGCTGTCCGAGAAATGGACCTGAGTGGCGTCGAGGACAACTGGAACAACCGCAAGACCGTATTCACCCACGGCTACGGCCTCGTCGCCGCGTACGGCAACCGGCGGCAACCCGGTGGTGAACCGGAGTGGATTGCCAAGGACATCCCGCCGACAGGGCAGATCGAGGAGCACGAGCCGCGCATCTACTTCGGGGAACTGCAGGGCCAGCGGCCAGACCAGTACTCGATCGTCGGCGCACCCGCAGGAACGCCACCGATTGAGCTGGATACGCCGGGCGGCGGCGAGGGCGGAAACCCGAAGACCTACACCTACACCGGCAAGGGTGGGGTCAACATCGGCAGCATGTGGAATCGACTGCTCTACGCCGCCAAGTTTGCCGACGTCAATATCCTGCTCTCGGATCGTGTCCACCCGCAATCCAAGATCATCTACGACCGCACGCCGCGGCAGCTGGTGCAAGGCGCCGCACCGTGGCTGAAGGTCGACGGCGACACGTACCCAGCGGTCGTGGAGGGCCGGATCGTGTGGATCGTTGACGGCTACACGACCTCGAACACCTATCCGAACAGCGAGCGCGTGAATCTCAACGAGGTCACCTCCGACGCGCAGACAAGCGCCGGCGGGACCGTGGTGGCCCAACCGCAGGACGACATCAACTACATGCGCAACTCGGTCAAGGCAGTCGTCGATGCCTACGACGGCAGCGTCAAGCTGTACGCCTGGGACGACACCGATCCGGTGTTGAAAAGCTGGTCCAAGGCGTTTCCGAATGTCGTGCAGCCGAAGTCAGCGATCTCACAAGACCTGCTGGACCACCTGCGCTACCCGCAAGACTTCTTCAAGGTGCAGCGTCAGATCTTGGCCCGCTACCACATGACGAACCCCGACAACTGGTATCAGCGGTCGAGCTTGTGGGACGTACCTAACGACCCGGTGGCCGGCGCCTCGACCCAGACCAAGGAGCCACCCTTCTACCTGTCAGTGAAATGGCCCGGCGATGACAACGCGATCTTCTCCCTGACCAGCTCGTATGTACCGTTCAAGCGCTCCAACCTGGCCTCCTACATGGCCGTGAACGCCGACGCCAGCAGCCCTGAGTATGGGCGGATGCGCATCCTGCAGATGTCGGACACCACCCAGATCGACGGGCCGGGGCAGTCGTTCAACGCCATGACGACGAATGAGACTGTGGCCGACCGGCTGCGTCCGTTCCTGAACCAGGGCTCGTCCACTGCGACCTTCGGCAATCTGCTGACGCTGCCGGTCGGCGGCGGCCTGCTCTACGTGACGCCCGTCTACACCCAGCGGCAGGGGAGCACCGGCTCATATCCGGCGCTGCGTTTTGTGATCGTTCGGTTCGGTCAGTCGGTCGGGATCGGGGACACGTTGCAGCAAGCGCTGGATCAGGTGTTCCAGGGAAGCTCCGGCGGAAGTACCGGGGAAGGCGGCAGTGCCGATGGGAGTAAGCCGACGGGCAAGGCTGACAATCCGGCCGCAACCAAGGCGCTCGATGATGCGCAGGCAGCCTTCGAGGCTGCGGACAAGGCACTGACGGCGGGCGATCTTGCGACGTACCAGAAGAGGATCCAGGAAGCCAACGCTGCGGTGAAGCGGGCGCTGCGCGCGCTCGGTCGCTGATCTTGCTTCGCATGACTGTCGGCGCGGACGCCAGCGGACCCGGTCGGTGGGGACTACAGCTGGGTCTCTTCGAAGTCTGGCGTTCTGACTTCGAGATCGGGAAAGCCGGTGGCGCGCAGCGGGTCGGCCAGACGCTCGGCATCCCCGACCACCACGAGGGTGAGCTCATCCGGATTGACGACCGAGCGGTATGCCTCGGTGGCGGCGTCCGGAGTTACCGAACGCAGCAGCGCGAGGCTGCGGTCGACGTAGTCTTCGGGAAGTTCGGCGAGAATCTGGGTTGCGGCCTGATCAGCGACCCCGTCAGCGGTGGCATAGCGCAGCGGGGAGACGCCGGTGAAGTACGCGACGGCATCGTCGACCTCCTGGCTTGTGAACGGCGCCTGGTCAACGGTGATCAGCTCGCGGGTAATGGCCAGGGCGTCGGCCACGACCTCGGTTCGGAAGGAGCCCTGGACAGCGAACGAACCGCCTGTTCGCAGCGGGCCGAAGTTCATCCGTACGCCGTAGGTGTAGCCCTTCTCCTCCCGAAGTATCGCGTTCAGCCGTGACAGGAACGCGCCGCCCATCGCATAGGACGCGACACTGATCGCGGACCACCGAGGATCCAGCCGGTCGATGCCGAAGCCTCCGAGCCGGACATCTGCTTGGACTGCGCCAGGCCGGTCGATGAGTACCATTCGTCGAATCCCCGCAGCCGGTTCCTCGGCGACGACCCGTCGCTGGTCGTTGTTGCGCCAGGATCCGAGGGAGCGCTCGGCTCCCGCGATCGGGTCTTCGGCGAAGTCACCAGCCAGGATCAGCGTCGTCCCGGCCGGTCCGAAATGATCATGATGGAAGGCGCCGACTGCTTGGGGGCTCACCTGGCGTACCGTCGCCGGTTCCCCACCGTTCATCCGTGCGGCTCGCCTGGTCTCCTCGAATATCGCAGCCCGGAAGGCAATGCTCGCAATTTGGGAAGAGTTGGCCTGGGCTTGTTCGATCTCGGCAAGTCTGAGCTGCACATGGCGGTTGACATCGCGGTCGGCGAGCGACGGCTCGGTCACGGCCTCGGCAAACAGCTCGAGAGCACGATCGAGATGCGATGCGGGAACGTCGAGCACGGCCTGCAGCCCGGACAGCGAGAGATCGACTCCGAAACCTGCTCCCTCGGTCTCCAGAAGCTCGGCGAACTCGTCTCCATCGTGTCGCAGCGTGCCCTCGTCGAGGGTCCTGGCGCAGATGGTTGCGACGCCCTCGATGTCCCGACCTTCCGCATTGAGCGGGACATCAAGCACCAGATGAGCCGAGATCACGTGCTGGCCGGGAAGCTCGAAGATCATCATCTCGATGCCATTACTGAGCCGAGCGCGCCTCGGTGTCGGAAACGTCCAGACCGCAGCAGGGGCGATCGCTGGGCGCGGCAGGAAGTCCCTCATGATCGCTCCTGCCGGTAGATCAGGGCTGCCCGCTGTTCCGGCCGGAACCATTCACGCATCGCTGTCTGGACCTCGTCCTTGTCGATGGCGGTGATGTCGGCGATCCGAGAGTTGATCAGGTAAGGATCGCCGTGCAGCGTCGCGTATTCGCCCAATGCGTCAGCGCGAGAGTCGACACGCGCCAGCTCGTGCAACCAATGGCGCTCGAATTGGGCTTTGGCACGCCGCAGTTCGTCCTCAGTCGGTCCGTCGGTGAGCAGCTGGTCGATCAGCTCTACGGTTTCCTCCTCCAGCTGTTCGGGGCTGATGCCGTCTCGAGCGCGGGCATAGCTGAAGCCGAACGAGTTGCCACCGATCAGTCCCATCGTCGAGGCTCCAGCGCTCTCGGCGTGCTCGGTACGACGTATTAGTTGCTTGTGCAGCCGCGACGTCTGACCGTGACCCAGGATGCTGAAGGCGAGGTCGACTGCGTCAAAATTCCTCCCGCCAAGCGCGGGTAGCCGCCAAGAGAGATAGAGCGCGGGGGCGGGCACCTTGCCTGAGGTTTCTGTACGCGGAGTACCGGACAAAGGCCCAAGCGGTCCGGCCTCGGGTTTGGTGGGCGGCGCCCCGGGGGTGAGCTGCCCGAAGTAGGTCTCGGCGCGCTCGAAAGCATCATCTGGTTCCACATCGCCAACGATGGACAAGACGGCATTGTTGGGCACGTAGTGGAGCCGGAAAAAGGCATGGATATCTTCCAGCGTCGCGGCGTCAAGGTCCTCCATCGAGCCGATGGTGGTGTGACCGTACGGATGGTCGGCCGGGAAGGTCAACGCATTGAGCAACTCCATCACGTCGCCGTACGGAACGTTGTCGTAGCGCTGCCGCTTTTCTTCCTTCACCACCTCACGTTGGTTATCGAGGTTCTCCTGGGTCAGGGCGTCCAGCAACGTGCTCATCCGGTCGGCCTCTAACCACAAGGCCAGGTCGAGGCCGCCGGTTGGCAAGGTTTCGAAGTAGTTGGTCCGATCGAACCAGGTCGTGGCGTTGACAACGGCACCAGCCGCCTGCAGCAGAGCGATGTGCTGACCCGACGCGACATGCCCCGAGCCCTGGAACATGACGTGTTCGAAGAGATGGGCAAATCCGGTGCGACCCTCCTCCTCGTCTCTGGAACCCACGTCGTACCAGATGTTGACTGCCACCGACGGTGCGAGGTGGTCTGGACTGGAGATGACGCGCAGCCCGTTAGCCAGGGTGTATTGGACAATCGGGTAGCCGAGCTGGGTGGGCGCGCCCGAAGTCATGCCCCACATCACAGCACACCGCTCACGTCCAACTGGCCGCTGGGGGCCTAGTGGAGAGTTAGCTGATCACGCCAGCGACTCTCGCGGGCTCGGCGTACGCCCGCGCCAGGCTGCTGATCGTTGCATGCGCGTTGAGCCCACTGGGATTCGGCACAACCCAGACCCGGGCTCCCGCGAGCACATCAGGCTGCTCCCCTCCAGTGGCCTTGGGGTCGGCAAAGGCCGCGCGGTAGGCGGTGACGCCAGCGATCGCAATAACAGCAGGATGGTGCAGTGCGACGAAGGCCTCCAGCCGGGCACGCCCCGCCCTGAGTTCGGCGGGGGAGAGTTCATCGGCCCGGGCGGTCGCGCGATTCACCAGGTTGGTGATCCCTATACCGCGCTCCATCAGGTAGGCGCGGTCCTGCTCTGACATTGGTTCACCTCGGTCAAGATCACGATCAACGATGCCGGCCAGTCGCAGCGCCGGGTAAAAGCGGTTGCCAGGATGTGCAAAGTGCGTCTGCGTGGCGGCCGTCCACAAGCCAGGATTGATGCCGACGAAGAGCAGCTTCAGTCCCGGACCGACTAGATCGGGAACTGCGGCATTCCGAAAGGACTGCAACTCCGCTTGGGTAAATCCCACGGAGGTCACGGTAGTGCGGATCTGTCACGATCATGGCCGTGTTGCTCGCCAATCCGATACGCCCTTTTGCGGGTGTCGAGACCGCAACCGCAGAACTCACCCATCTCGGCAGCTAGCCTTTGGCCGTGACTGAAAGCGCGGGCCGGAGTCCTGAAGCCGCGCGTGACGCCGGACGCCGCTTCCGCAGGGTCCTGGTGACTCTTCTTCGCGCACTGGGATCCACGGTCGCGCTCGTTGCGATTTACTACCTGCTGCCCCTGGATCGCACCTCGACAAGTGTGGCGGTTGGGATGCTGGCAGTCGGACTCCTTGGACTTGTCGGACTGGTCGCCTTTCAGGTCCGCGCGATCATCAGGG
>Ga0184608_10000293_pt1 | contig 12994 bp, 16 predicted proteins | sample PLM1_30_coex_FD_133010 | JGI IMG/M metagenome (GOLD analysis project Ga0184608, IMG submission 133010) | Groundwater sediment microbial communities from an aquifer in East River, Colorado, USA - PLM1_30_coex | ecosystem: Environmental > Terrestrial > Soil > Riparian zone | place: USA: East...
CGTCCTCGACAAGGACGAGGCTCTCGACTTCTATGTCAACAAGCTCGGGCTAGAGAAGGGCCAGGACGTCCGGCAGGGCTCGTACCGCTGGCTGACGGTGCGCGTCCCCGGAAACGGCACCGAGATTTCCCTGGAGCAGCCGGGTTCGCCACTGCACGACGACGCCACGGCCGCCCAGCTCCGCGAGCTGATCGCCAAGGGTGCCATGAGCTCCCTCGTCTTCAACACGGACGACATCCGTGGCCTGTACGAGACTCTCCAGGCGCGCGGCGTCACGGACTTCACCCAGGAGCCCATCGAGCACTTCTACGGCACCGACATGGGCCTCCGCGACCCGTTCGGCAACGCGATCCGGATCCTCCAGCAGGGCAAAGTCGCCCAGAAGGTGACGGCCTGACATGGCTGTCAAGAAGACCGCGAAGAAGCCCACGCGCGGGTCCGCGAGTGCCACGGGACTGACGGCCGAAGAGAAGGCCGCGCTAAGGGAGACCATCGCAGATCAGAAAGCGGCCGCGCGCGGCCTGGAGGGCGAGAGCGCCTTGCTCGCGAAGATCGCCGCGATGGCCGAGCCGGACCGCGGCATGGCCAAGCGGATTCATGCGATCGTCAAGGCCAACGCAGCATCCCTCTCGCCGACGACCTGGTACGGGATGCCCGCCTACGCCAACAAAGCGGGCAAGGCTGTTTTCTTCTTCCAAGACAAGGCGAAGTTCAAGGCTAGGTACGCCACGATCGGGTTCAACGACACCGCGAACCTCGACGAAGGTGAATTGTGGGCGACGTCCTTCGCGCTGAAGGAGCTGACCCCTGCCGCAGAGGCAAGAATCGCCAAGCTCGTGAAGAAGGCGGCGAGCTGAGGACTAGCGCAGCGCGGAGCAGGCAGGGCCAACACAGATTCAGCAGAAGGAGTTTGGATGGCATCCGAAGTTAGCGCTCAAACGGAGACTGATCGCGAGCGGCTTGCCGCGTCCCATTGCCTACGCTGAATCGGTGACCGAGTACATCGAGATCCGCGGCGCATGCGAGAACACAACCTCGACGTCATCGGCCGCGCCGATCATGTCGTCGACCTCGGTCCCGAGGGCGGGAGCAAAGGCGGCCGCGTGATCTTCGAGGGGACGCCGCGGCAGCTGATGGAGGCGCCGGAATCGCTCACCGGCGAGCACCTCGCGCGCGGGCGGAACCTCGTGGCCGTCTAGCGGAACGAAAGCTGTCCGGCTCCCGTCTCGACTTTACGCGCGCGCAAATCCTCGCGTTCCGGCGGCACGTTGGCGCGCTCGACGCGCGCCTCCCACGCGGACGGCGCTCGCTCCGGCGTGCGGCGTGGGCCGGCTTGCAGGACAGCATGCCTCGCGCTGCGCTCCTCTCCATCCATGCGCGCATCGAGGGGACCAAGCCGTCGACTTGGGAGGACTCCTCGCTCGTACAGATCTGGGGACCGCGTCACCACGCGTACGTCATCCCGGCACGGGACCTCGCGGTCTTCTCGCTCGGGAGGCTGCCGGACGAAGGCGGCGCGCTGCGCGTCGCGGAGGACCTGGCCACTCGTCTGCATCGCTTCCTCGGTGGCGCGAGGATGGCGTTCGGCGAGGCGGGGAGAGCACTCGGCGAACACAGCCCCAATCGCCTCAGGTACGCCGCACCGACCGGCACGATCCTGATTCGGTGGGATGGGGCGCGACAACCGACGATTTGGACCGTGCCGCGGCCCGAGGTCGACCCGCGCGCCGCTCGGCTCGAGCTCGCGCGTCGCTACCTGCACATCTTCGGTCCCACCACTCCCTTGGCGTTCGCCCAGTGGGCGGGGATTGGTCCGAAGCAGGGCGTTGCGGCTTTCGATGAGCTGCGAAGGTGGCTCACCCCGGTGCGAACACCGATCGGAGACTCGTGGATCCTCACGAGCGACGAGCCGACGTTTCGCGCTGCCCGAGGGCCCGCGGCTTCCGCGCGGCTCCTTCCGAGCGGCGACGCCTACTTCCTTCTTCAAGGAGGCGACCGTGAACTCTTGGTGCCCGACGCATCTTTTCGCAGTGCGCTCTGGACGCCTCGCGTCTGGCCGGGCGGCGTCCTCGTCGATGGAGAGATCGTCGGGACATGGCGACGTTCGCTGGGGGCTCTGACGATCCAGGCCTGGCGCCGTCTCTCGCGCGCGGCACGCGACGCGGTCGAAGCGGAAGCGGCGTCCTTGCCGCTACGGGATCTGCACGGGCGGGTCGTCGTCCGGTGGGAGGACTGACGGGGAGCGCAGATCGCGGGAGTCACCGGGGCGAATTGACGATGCGCCCGATGTGCTTCACGTGAGATCGCTCGTGGTTAGCGAGCCACCGCGCGTACTCCATAACTGTCCGTTCGCGGGGCCTTCCGGCGCCTGTCACCGTCGCGCTGCGTGACCAGCCTGCCTTAGGCAACGGTCGCAGGAGCGCCAGCAGGTCGGCGCGCTGCTTAGTAAAGGCGCGCAACGATGGCGCGAATTCCAGCTCGGGATAGTCCGTGTTCTTGATCCAGGTCGTGGGATTCATCGCTCTGATCGTCGGCCGGCCTTCGGCGATGATCGTCGCGATGTACTTGCCCCACATGTCAGAGCACGAACGGAGATGGGCAAGCACATCGTTGATGGACCATTCGCCGCGGCTCGGGGAACCGTGCAGTCGAGCGCGCGGCAGACGCGCGGTAAGCGCGGCGATGGCCTTCGGCTGCTCCGTGAGCTGGGTCAGGACCTGGTCGATGGTGAGCTCTCTGTCGTACACGACATACATTTTCCTCGCGAGAGCTTCGCAACGATGTCCGGTGACAAGGAGGTCGTCCATGAACGACCAGATCAGCCCAAAGCAATTCCGTGAGTTCGAGGGCGTCGATGATTGGCGGGTGCTCGGCGACGGTGCGAACGCGTACTTCCGCACCGGGTCGTTCGCAGCAGGGGCGCGGCTCGTGCAGGCGATCAGCGAGCTGCCGGGCGTCGACGACCAGCGCCCCGACGTTGACCTGCGGCACGACGGCGTGACAGTTCGCATGCTCAAGATCAGCGACGACTACGCGGGGATGACCAAGAGCCACGTCGAACTGGCCCGCCAGATCTCCCAAATTGCACGACGGCTGGGACTCTCCGCCGACCCGTCGGCCGTCCAGAGCGTGCTCGTCATCCCGGGCGCGACCGATCGGGCTGGGGTGATGCCGTTCTGGCGCGCCGTGCTCGGATACGAGCCTCGCCGCGACAGCCCCGCCGAAGATCTCGTCGATCCGCACGGTCGGGGGGTGCCGTTTTGGTTCGAGCAAATGCGTGAGCCGCGCCGGGACGGCGGCGGTGCGATCCACATCGCGGTTTGGGTGCCGCACGAGCACGCGGAGGCTCGCATCGCGGCGGCGCTGGCCGCGGGCGGCCGCATGGTGCGTGACCAGTTCGCGCCCGCATGGTGGACGCTGGCTGATGCCGCGGGCAACGAGGCCGACATTGCCACCACGAAGGGCCGGGACTGATCCGTTCGCAGCGGCACGAGCCGGCGACTTTCTCTGCGGCGCACCGGCGCTGTTGATTCCGCCAAAGCGCAGCCGCCTCTCTGTCCATACCATCACCAGCCGTGACTCAAACGGCCCGGTCCCTCCTCGCCGACGCGTCGCTGCGGACCGTCCAGACCGAGATCGAGAAGCGCCACGACGAAAGCGTCGGACGACTCCAGGAGTGGGTGAAGCACCCGGCCCTCGCCGCGGAAGATCGTGGGATGGACGAGGGCTGCGATCTGATGATGCGGATGGCGCGCGACGCCGGCTTCCAGAAGGCCACGCGTATCGACACGGATGGTCACCCAGGCGTGTTCGCGACACTGGACGCCGGCGCCGCGACGACGGTCGCGCTCTACTTCATGTACGACGTGAAGCAGGCCGATCCCGCGGAGTGGTCGTCGCCACCATTTGACGCCGCGATCGTCGACAAGCCCGGATTCGGCAAGGTCCTCGTCGGCCGCGGTGCGGTGAATCAGAAGGGGCCGGAGGCCGCGTTTCTCGCCGCGCTGCATGCGATCCGCGGGGCGGGGAAGAAGATCCCGGTCAACCTCGTGCTCGTCGCGGAGGGCGAGGAGGAGATCGGATCGCCGCACTTCCGGCAGGTCGTCGCGAATCCCGATGTGAGGGCCGCATTGAAGCGGACGGTCGGCGTGTTCATGCCGTCGGCTTTTCAGGACCCTGACGGCAGCGTTTCGATCTTTCTTGGAGCGAAGGGCGTGGTCGAGTGCGAGCTCGTCGCGAGCGGCGAGAAGTGGGGCCGCGGGCCGACGAAGGACGTGCACTCGTCGAATCGCGCCCGCCTCGATAGTCCCGCGTTCCGCCTCGTCCAGGCGCTCGCGACGCTCGTCAACGCCGACGGCGATCCAGCGATCGACGGATTCGGCCGCGAGGCGACGGCAGCCACGGCGGCGGAACGCGCGATGCTCGACGAAGCGGCCGCGAAGATGAGCGAGGAAACGGCGAAGTCGCTTCTCGGGGCCAAGCGCTGGGCGCACGATCTTCCCTGGCGTGCGACGCTCGAGCGTTTCATGTTCACGCCGACGGTGAACATCGAAGGCCTGGTCGCGGGCTATACCGGCACGGGCGGGAAGACCGTGATGCCGCACCGCGCGGTCGCCAAGCTGGACCTCCGGCTCGTCCCCGACATGACGTACGACGGCGCGATCGCCGCGCTCAAAGCGCATCTCGCGAAGCGCGGGTTCGGCGACATCGAGGTCAATCCGAGCGGCGGCTACGACCCGACGAGCACCGCGGCTGACGCGCCGATCATCGGAGCGATGCTCGCGGTGCTGCAGCGGGGAGGGATCGACCCGGTCTTGCTCCCGCGTCTCGCGGGCTCGTATCCCGGTTACGTCTTCACCAACCCGCCGATCAGTCTCGCGGCCGGTCACTACGGCCTTGGCCACGGAAGCGGGGCGCACGCGCCCGACGAGTACTTCGTTATCGAGCCATCGAATCCGAAGGTGAGCAGCTGGGACGGCGCCGTCGCGTCGCACGTCGCGTACCTGTATGAGCTCGCCGCCCTCGGCGGATAGTCGGCTCCCGCCCCTGGCGAGCTCTCGCTCACGCTGTGGCTCGTCTTGGGCGTGAACGCGGAGCGGTGGCGAGAGCAGGCGCGCGCCGCGGAGGTCTAGCCCGGATCTTCTCGAGACCATCGAGGATCAGATCGAGCCCGAACTCGAACTCGGGCACATCCTTCCGCTTCGACCTCGTCATGTGCTGTTCGGCGTGCTCGGCGAGGTAGGGGTATTCCTTTACGGTTTTCGCAACGAATGTCTTCGCAACGTCTTCAAGGTCCTTGTTGGAGGAGTAACCGGCCTCCCACAGCGTGGATCCGATGATGTGGCTGTCCAGGGCGTGATAGGCGTGGTGAGTCATGTTGGCCGAGAAGCCGGCTTCGCGAAGGCTCCGGAGTAACGACTCCATGTACCGCATTCGCGCGGGAGCGACCCTCCTCACCGACATCATCAGATTGCAGGCCCAGGGGTGGCGCATGAGAACGTCGTGGGCCGATATCGTGCTTCGACGGATGGCCGCCTTCCAGTCGGGTCCGCCGACGGCCAGCTCGAACTCGCTGATGACGAAATTGAGGATCCCGTCGAGGATCTCGTCCTTGTTGGCGACGTAGTAGTAGACCGACATGGCCTCGACGCCGAGATCCTGCGCCAGCTTGCGCATGCTGAGCGACTCGATTCCGCTCTTGTCGGCGATCTGAATTGCGGCGCGCAACACCCGGTCCTTGTCCAAGCGAACTCGTGGCTTCGCTCTCGCGCTGGCCAGGGCTGCCATACGCATCCTCCTTCCTTTGTCCCACGAACGTGGTCGTGGGCTTGACAACCTTACGGCGTAAGATAGTCTGGCGCAAATGAATCTTACAGCGTACGAAGCCGAGGGGAGGCTAGCGACATGACCACCATGAAAGCGATCGTCCGTGAGAACTACGGCCCACCGGATGTCCTGGAGCTCAAGGACATCGAGAAACCGGTGATCGACGACGACAGCATTCTCGTGCGGGTGCGCGCCGCTTCGATCAACGCCTACGACTGGCACATGATGCGAGGCAGCCCGTTCCTCGTTCGGATGTCCGAGGGGTGGCGAAGGCCAAAGAGCAGTGCCATGGGCGTGGACATGGCGGGCCAGGTCGAGGCGGTCGGCAAGAACGTGACGGAATTTCGACCCGGTGACGAGGTATTCGGTGCGCGCGGCGGCGCCCTTGCCGAGTACGTGAGCGGCACGACGAAGAGCTCTCTCGCGCCGAAGCCCGCAGGCCTCTCGTTCGAGCAAGCCGCGGCAATCAACATGGCGGGAACGACCGCCCTGCAGGGGCTTCGCGATAAGGGGCAGATCAAAGCGGGGCAGAGGGTCCTGATCAATGGGGCGTCGGGAGGCGTGGGCACATTCGCGGTGCAGATCGCCAAGGCGCTCGGAGCGCACGTGACCGCTGTATGCAGCACGAGGAACGTGGACATGGTCCGGTCGCTTGGCGCGGACGAGGTCATCGACTACACGAAAGAAGACTTCACGCGCAGGGAGCAACGCTACGACCTGATCCTCGATGTCGCGGCGAGCCGCTCGTTGTCAGATTGCCGGCGAGTCATGGCCCCAACCGGGATTCTCGTGGTGGTCGGCGCCGCCAACGGCGGCCGCCGGATGTTGCCCATCGTGGCCCGTCTCCTCGCGGCGGCCGTGATGTCACGCTTCGGGAGCAAGAAGATGCTCCCGTTCCTGGCGAAGAACAGCAAGGAGGACCTCATCGTCCTCAAGGAGCTGATCGAAACCGGGAAGGTCAGGCCGATCGTCGATAAGACGTACCCGCTGAGTGAGGCCGCGGAAGCCATGCGCTATCTGGAAACGGGACACGCGCGAGCCAAGATCGTTATCACCGTGTGAGCTTCGCGCCGCTGCCTTGGCCCACGATCCACGCGATCGTGTCGTCGATCACCCTCGCGCCGCTCGGCTCGTTGTGCGTCTCGTGATGGAGCCGTTGGTAGACGCGACGCGTGACGTTCGCGCGTCCGTCCAGTGGCCGGCTGGCCCACTCGGGCACGATCGGATCGTCCGCGCCGTGCACAACGTACGTCGTTACCGGCAGCGGTCCGCCACGCGCAAGCACCGTCTTGACGCGGGCCTGTTCGCGGAACAGCGAAGCGCCGAGCCGAGTGGTCGTTCGATGCACAGCGAGCGGGTCCGCACGGTATGCCGCCTCGACGGCTGGGTCGCTCGAGAGCGCGCCCACGGGGAACGTGTTCGCGATCGCGAAACGCGGCACGGTGGCGCCGAGGACGTCCGCGAGCCCGCGCTTCCAGCCGGCGACGACCGCGTCGATCGCCGGGGCCGAAAGGACGAGAAGATCCGGTAGCGGGCGTTGCTGATCCGCGAGCGTGTACCCCAAAGCGATGAGCCCGCCCATCGAATGCCCGTAGAGCACCACGGGGAGTCCGTCGGCCGCTGAGCGAACATCGGCGAGCCGGTCTTCGACGTCGTCGTGATACTGCGACCAACGATCGACGTAGGCGCGGTGACCGCCAGATCTGCCGAAGCCGCGCTGGTCGAAAGCGTGCGTGGTGATCCCTGCGCTCGCGAGCTGGGTCGCAACGTGTCGATAGCGGCCCGCGTGCTCCGCGATGCCGTGCACCAGGAGCAGATGCGCGCGCGGTGTGCCCACAGCCGGCCACTCGTACGCGTGCAGCTCGATGTCATCACGCGTGCGCACGATGGCGAATCTGCCCTCGGTCCCTCCCGCGGTGGTCACGGGGTCAGTATGGGTGCGCCGCAGAGGAGCGCGACACATTGTTGACAGAACATATATCGCATGAGTAATATGTCGTCCATGGCCGATGTCTTCGAGATCCTGGGCGATCCGACCCGCCGCCGCCTCGTCGAGGCGCTCCGGTCGGGCGAGCGCTCCGTGACGGAGCTCGTCGAACTCGTCGACATCGGACAGCCCGGTGTCTCGCGCCAGCTCGCCATCCTCGAGGAGGCGCGTTTCGTCCGCGTCCGACCTGATGGCCGGCGAAGGCTCTACGCGCTCCGCCCGGAGCCCTTCCGGGAACTGGACAACTGGACAAGCCGATACCGCGACCTGTGGGAGGCGCGCCTGGACAGGTTGGGCGCGGCGATCGACCGACGAAAAAACGCGCGGGCGAAGGACAAGGGCCGACGCACATGAGCACGTTGTCAGCGGAGATGCAAATACGCATGGAGGAGCAGCACGTGAACGCAGTCACACCAAGCCTGACATTCAAGGACCACGCTGAGGACGCGATCAAGCTCTACGTTTCCGTGATCAAGAACTCGAAGATCGGGCACATCATGCGGAGCGAGGGGGGTTCAACTCCAATCCCGAAGGGCACTGTGCTGCACGCGACCTTCGAGCTCGACGGCCGTGAGTTCACCGCGATGGACGGCGGGCCGAGCTTCACCTTCTCAGAAGGGTTCTCGATGGTCGCGACGTGCGACACCCAGGACGAGCTCGACAACGTCTGGAAGCGGCTCTCGTCGGACGGGGGAGAAGAGGGACGCTGCGGCTGGCTCAAGGATCCGTTCGGCGTGTCATGGCAAGTCATTCCGCGCGCGCTCGGTGAGATGATGGGACATCCCGAAGCCGGAAACGCGGGCAAACTCATGGAGGCACTCCTCAAGATGGACAAGATCGACATCGCTACGCTGAAGCGGGCCTACAACCAAAAGTGAGCACCGCGATGTCTCCCGGCGCGCGCCGCACGGTGACCCTCGAGCGCACCTTCGAGGCGTCCATTGAGGAGGTCTGGGACCTCTGGACGACGAAAGAGGGCCTCGAGTCGTGGTGGGGGCCGGACGGGTTCGTCGTCAAGGTTCAAAAACTGGATCTTCGGCCGGGCGGCGAGCTCCTGTACACGATGACCGCGGTCGGCGCAGATCAGATCGAGTTCATGAGGAACGCGGGGATGCCGCTCGCGAGCGAGACGCGGGTCACGTACACGCATGTCGATCCGCCGCGCCGGCTCGCGTACTCAACCGTGGCCGACTTCATTCCGGGCGTCGAGCCGTACGACGCTGCGACGGTCGTCGAGCTGCATCCGATTCCCGATGGAGTGCGCCTGGTCTTGACCCAGGATGCGATGCACGATGAGCACTGGACGCAGATGGCGGTCATGGGCTGGGAGAGCGAGTTGAACAAACTCGCCCGAGTCCTCATGAAGGCGTGACAGCGCAGTCGGGCTAGGGCGCCTTCTTCGAGCGCGCCACGGAGGCCAGGCGGCTGAGAAAAAATGCCCAGCCGTCGTCGTGGGTCCGCCGATGAGTCTCGGGCAGCCCTCGATGCTCAAGACGGACGACCGTCGCTGGTCCATCTGACTCGAGGGTTATTTCGACCGAGCTGGAGCCCGGAGGAAGATCCGGGTCGCGCTCGAACCCCCATGTCAGCACGATGCGATCCCGCTCCAACTCAGTGAACGTCCCTTTCGCGCGGTCAGTCCGCCCGTCAGGCTGATCGAATTCGAGCTGCAGCTCTCCGCCGACGCGCAGGTCGACGGTCGCCCGCGTCGGCCACCACTCGACGATGCGCTTCGGGTCGGTGAAGTAGGTGCGGACGAGGTCGATAGGCGCGTCGACGCGAACCACGTGGCGGATGGGCTGGTCGTCGCTACGCGTCCTCATCGACGAGCCTCACGTTCCGCCGCGCGCTTGAGGGCCGCGAGACGATCGCCCCAGAAGACATCGAGGTAAGCCCGCAACCGGTCTATGCGATCCTCGCGCGCGCGGTAGAGGCAGTTCCTCCCCGAGCGACGCATGCTCAGCAGACCCGCATCGCACAGTACGCGCAGATGCTGCGAGATCGCGGGTCGGGAGACCGCGGGAAATCGCGCCGCGATCTCGACGACCGGCAGCTCCCGCGCGCGAACGAGTCGCAGGATCTCGCGGCGATGCGGCTCCGCGATCGCGCGCAAGGCCACGTCGGGGGCCAGCGCTACTCCAGGAATGGCTGCGGCCGGCCGGACTCGACGAACGCCTTGAGCCGACCGACGACCTGGCCCCAGGTGTAGTTCACGGACCCGACCTCCTCAGGCGGGTATCCGGCAAGATTGCCCATGCGGAATTCGACCTTGGTCTTGTCGTCCGCGGTCGGCCTCAACGTCCAGGTGACGGTCGTGTCCTTCCACCCCGGGAACTCACCGAGGCAAGTCCACGCGACGCGTTTGTCCGGTTCCAGCGCGTCGACCCGCATGCGAAGAGGCACCGGCGCTCCCTTGAACTGGAAGGCCGCGACGTGACCCACCTTAGGCGACATCGTGTTGTTCGGCACCCAGAAGCCGGCCTCCCCTTCTTTCGTCGTTATCGCCTGGTATATGGTCTGCGGCTTCGCCGCGATCTCGACCTCGTGAATCATGTCGCTCAGCATCGTTGCCACCTCCCCGGTGTGAATCGAAATGGTAAGCACTCGCTTACTGGTCCGCAAGTGGCGTCTCTCGGCGGTGGCGCTCAGCCGGTAGCATCGGAAAGGAGGCGTGTCCTATTGAGCCGGCTCGCGTGGCGAGGTTATTGGTGGACGATCGCGGGATGGTTGCTTGCGCTGGTTGTCTACCTGGTCCTTCGTCAGAGCGTGGAGAACAAGCTGCTCTGGGGCATCGTCCTATCGTTCCCGCTCTTTCTCGCCGGGATCAACCTGGTGCTCTTCAGCGAGTCGCACGAGCGGATCTGTGCGAGCGAGGTCGCGCGCCATCGCTGGCTACGCGTTGTCACGATGGGCGGCTACAGCCGAAGGACCTTCCTGATCACTGGCCTGATCGCGGTGGCGATGAGCATCCTCATCGGCGTGTCTCTTGTCGGAGGGCGTTAGCCGTCACACGGCTGCTTTGATTGGCTAAGGTGGTCGAGCTGCGGCGCGACGAGGTCGTCACGCGGATCGATCCCGCCGACGGCGGCAGGATCGTCTCCCTGGTCATCGCCGGCGACGAGCGAATCCTGCCGAAATCCCGCGCCCGGGCACGCCAGCCTGCTCTCTATTGGGGCTGCTATCCGATGGTTCCGTGGGCAGGACGCCTTTCACGAGGCCGTATTCCAACGAACGATGGCGAGGTCCGGCTCGAACCGAACCTTCCGCCGTCGGCCATCCATGGTCTGGGATTCGACAAGTCGTGGGACGTCGTCGAACAAAGCGAGGCCGCGGTCACGATGGTGTGTGAGCTTCGGGGGCTCGGCTGGCCCTTCGGCGGCCGCGCTTCGCAAACACTTCGAATGGGCACGAAGAGTCTCGAGCTCGAGCTGCGGGTTGGCGACTACACCAGGGCAGGGCCGGCGGGCCTCGGCTGGCATCCGTGGTTCACTCGACCGTCCGGCGGCGACATCGAGGTTCGGGTCGATTCCTCCGAGGTTCTCGTACTGGATGCCGATTTCGTCCCGACCGGTGAGGTCCGGGCTGTCGCGCGCAGCGAAGACCTGCGCTCCGGGCCGCCGCTCGGCGATCGCAGGCTTGACCACATCTACGTGCGCGCCAAAGGTCCCGCAGTTGTGCGGTGGCCCGATTTGGAGCTGCGAATCGAATACGACACGAGCCTGCAAACGGTTGTGGTGTACACGCCTCCCGAGGGGATTTGCGTGGAACCTCAGACGATGTGGCCGAACGCTCCACTGCTCGCGGCGTCGGGCGTGCAAGGTACGGGGCTGCGGACGCTCGAGCCCGGACACACCCTGACCGCGGCGACGCGTTGGACCTGGAAGGTGCGAACGCCCGTCGGGATCGGATCGCCGCAGCCGGTCTAGAGCCGAGTCGCTCCGGCGACCTCGCGCAGCGCAGCCATGCGCTCCGCGGCTTCGTGCAGCTCCGGTCGCGGTCGCGGTTCGAAGCGCCGCGCCGTCGCGGAAGCGAGGCGGGGACGCTTTCCCTCGACGGCCCACTGCGCCTGCCGCGCCGCGCCGGAAGCCGCGGCCTCCACGATCGCGGGACGCGTAACAGGCAAACCGAAGACATCGGCGCAGAGCTGCGCCCACGCATCCGAAGCCGACCCGCCGCCGATGAGCGTCACCTCCGCGGGGGCAACGCCCGCGCGCCGCAGGGCCTCGAGCGCATACGCAAGTCCGAACGTCACCCCTTCGAACACGGCGCGGATCATCGTCTCCCGCCCGTGACTCGGGCGCAGCCCGACGAAGATGCCCGATCCTCGCGGCCGGTTTGGGGTGCGCTCGCCCGATAGATAAGGGAGGAAGGTGACCCCGGACGCGCCGCCCTCGGCGATGGCCGCGTCAACAGCCGCGTGATCCATCGCGAAGAGCTCGCGGGCCCATTCGGTCGCGCTCGTGCAGTTGAGCGTCGCCGCGAGCGGGAGCCAGCCTCCGGTCGAGTCGCAGAATGCGGCGGCCTCGCCCAGGGGATCCATCGCAGCCTTGTCCCGATACGCGAACACCGTGCCGGAGGTGCCGAGGCTCACCGCGACCGGACCTTCGGCCACGATGTCGCAGCCGATCGCCGCGCACATGTTGTCGCCACCGCCCGCGCTCACCGGGATGCCGACCTCGAGCGCGAGCGCGTCGGCGGCCTCGTCACGCAGCGCGCCGACGACCGTGAGCGAAGAGACGACCGGCGGGAGAGCGCGCTTCCAATCTCGGCGATCGTCGATGGCCGCGAGGACCGCATCGCTGTAGCGACGCGCTCGGACGTCGAAGTACGCGGTGCCCGACGCGTCGCCAGGCTCGGTGACGAATTGACCCGTGAGCCAGAGATTCAAGTAGTCGTGCGGGAGGCATATCCGTCGCGTGCGCGCGTATGCGTCGGGCTCATGTGCGGCGAGCCACGCGATCTTCGGCGCGGTGTAGCCGGGAAGGAGCAGATTCCCGGTGAGCTCGAGGAGGCGGCTTTCGCCGCCAAGCTTGCGGGTCAGCCCTTCGCATTCGCGAGCGGTCGTCGTGTCGTTCCACAGCTTCGCCGCGCGGACCGGTCGATCGCGCTCGTCCAGGCAGACAAGACCGTGCTGCTGACCCGAGACGCCGATGCCCGCGATCTCGAATCGCTCGTCGCGCA
>Ga0184608_10000294_pt1 | contig 12992 bp, 13 predicted proteins | sample PLM1_30_coex_FD_133010 | JGI IMG/M metagenome (GOLD analysis project Ga0184608, IMG submission 133010) | Groundwater sediment microbial communities from an aquifer in East River, Colorado, USA - PLM1_30_coex | ecosystem: Environmental > Terrestrial > Soil > Riparian zone | place: USA: East...
AACCCTTGAAGATATGATTACGGATCTAACAGCTATCGCAAGTTTAAATTTAAGGTTTCTCGGAAAGGTGACAATTTTTGAAATAGACGAATTCGACTGTGATACGGAATCAGTCGATTTTGCTAAAGCGGTAATCAATGTCCATATACCAGGGAGTATAGTAATGCTAATACTAACCCCATCTTCCTACCAGGAAATAAGACAAAACAGTATCTCATTATTCGATCGATTAGAAAAGGCAAATTATAAAATAGATCTGGCAGGTTCAAATAGCTCTGAAGAAGTAGCCGATATTATTCTCGAGTATATTAGGTTCTTTGATTATGAAAAATGTTTCGCGGCTGACAAAGAGAGAGATCTTACTTCCAAGATTAAAGTAATATACGATGAATTTTCCGATTTCAGAAATGTAAGGTCGATGATAAATATTTTTCATCATGCAACTGAAAAAGCGGGCAAGACGAACACAGAGGTGATCGATGAACAGGCTCTGGATGAGACGATAAAAAGTACGTACCCGGGGTTGAAGATAAAAGGAAGCATCATGGGAATTCCACTTTCTGACTTCATTAAGATTCGTCAGAATTGCAGTGACATTCAAACATTAGAATCAGGTGTACGATATGCAATTCGCAACCTAGTTAATTATGTACAGGATACGAGTACGATTACGCAGCTTGAATCTAGTGTAGGAGAAAACGCTTGTACGGATCTGGTTTATCATGACACCTACGGCGCTAAAGTTGCTGTTGCCGTGGTTATAAACAAAGATCGTACCAAAAACATCGAACAAATATCGAACAGGATCAAATCCACGTCCTTCGTGGATAAATTAGTGATTCTAACCAACTATGGTACCAGTAGTGGAATGAACGGAACAACTGTAGTTAATATCGATCGATCTAAGATGATCGATTTAATGTACTTTAATCACAAATACGAAAGCAACTTGATCCTGGAAGAAGAAGATTTACAACGCGCTCTACTTTTGGCACAATCGATAAAGCTTTGCTGATTTGATTACATCTGAGGTTCCTTGTTAATCAGAACATTTGTAAACTCTTTTAAGAGGGAATTACGATCGCTGCTTTGTGAGCAAGAAAGACAGATATGACGATATTGAAGACGGCTGTATCGATTCATATCAAGAGCTTTTTAGATGCAACATCTGTGGCGGAGACGCAGATTTTATTGTACAGTTAGAATTAGTGAAGGAAAGAAGCAACTACAATATTATGGAATCTGTAACCCAAATGCCATTCTATTTATGCAAATCTCACGAATACCTGTATAAAAAGATGCAAAACAATCTTGACCTCAGAGACTATTTTACAGAAACAATTAACGAGAACCAGTAGTATTCCGAATCTGTTGAAAGTAGCCTATGGCTAGATCATTCGAAACCCTGAATGACTTTCGTAGCAATCTTCATAGAGATGGGTATGGATTAGTAGATTTCGACGGAAATAAGATTCCCTGCATTTATGTAACCCCAAGAAAGTACGATGAGTTTATGACTAAAGTTTGTGGGAAGAAAATCGCTGTCGATACTCTTTTAAACATCTTTCATGATGGCTACCATGTTTTCGTAGATGTTCAAATGAAGTTTTTGAATATTGGGCTACAAGAGAATTATCTTTTCTATGCTAACGATATGTTAGACTTCTTTGAGGCTTTATCCAACAGCGGTCTAATGTCCCTCGCCCCTAATGGTGTTTGCAATTATGATAACCAAAATATCTTTATTATTCAACTTCCTAGAATAGAATCAGCAAAAAAAGCTCTGGATATTATTAAATTAAACTCAAAAAGGTAAGAAAATTTATTTTAAGAGTGTACTTAAAGCCTCTATCGATATATGCATCAAAATAATTACGGTTTCCGCCTCGGTCAAAGCGTTACTCCAATTAGGTCAAATGAAATCAGAATATAAGAGCAGACCCCACTAAGAGATCGAGTCAGCGAAGTACACATTTATTTAAAAATGCTAAGTATGCTACAAGCGTTTGAATTAATTTTGCCATTTTGCATCGAAGGCAGTAAGTTACTTGAGTGAGGTTCCCTTAAAGCAATCGAAGGTAGGAGGATACGACACCACAAAACATCTGAGTTAGATTAATTGCTCATCAGGTAAAGTCTGTCAGCGTGTACGAAATATTGTAGTAATATATTTCTTTAACAGAAATTCTATCAATATTCCGAGACAGATTTCAAATCTCGTATTTTTCTTGGATGCGACGGCCGGGATTTGAACCCGGGTTACCAGATTGGCAATCTGATGTCCTAGACCAAACTGGACGACCGTCGCACTCGTATCGGATCAATATTAAATGTGTATTTGACAATTTAATTGATCGCTAATTGGACATTTGGCCCTCAGTATACCATTGTCTAATCCTGCTATTATTTATGAGAAAATCACAGGTATAAAAACGATACACGATTATCAGTAGCTCAGGATAGCAGAATATTTTTACTGTTTCCTATAGTAGGAATTAAAGCGAAGGCAAAACGTGCACGTAATCCTTGAAATCAGACTACGAATCTCTTGTAGTCTTTTTGAGTAGTATTTTGTAGTGATTTGATAATACGGATGGATTCTTGAAACCTCTTCGCTTTCAATGAGCATGAGGCTTAAATTTCACATAACGGAGGCTTCACCCTTTCAGATAAAGTCCACAAAAAAATCAAGTGCTCAGCGTATAGTAACAACAACAAGTATCTTGCTGAATTATAAGACATCCAGTTATAATGGTTATTGTAAGGAGCTAAATATTGCTTAAGGGTCAAATCAAAAGTACTAGGGTCGAATATCCGCGGCTCTCGGTTACGTAATCTCCCTCGAATTCTTCGGCTATTACTGTGACAGACAGCAGATCATTAGTACGACAATCCTTCGCGTCGATTACGAGATAATCATTCATAATATCCGCACCTTTTAAGCTTTCCGAAGTTATCGTAAAGTTAACAGGTGAAACTGAATTAAGCAGCAACAACTGATCTTTGTAATAACGTCCAAGCCTAGCAAGTCTTCCTTCTCTCGGAGCTACCCTAATATTCATTTTCACTTCCCCAAGGGGATGTTTAATATAGCGACTCACGCTCTTAACTAATACCTCAAAATCAAAAGGATATCCTGCGGTGTTCTCGGCCATCTTATTGATTCCGTCATTCATAACAATGTCTACCTTCTTGATAGTATCCGCGTATTCAAAGATCCATTCATTAGTAGTTTTGACAATGCTATCTATACCATTCATTCTGGTTCGTGTCTCTGTCTCATCTAATTTGTATCTCTCTACCCAGTTCTTATAGTCGCTACTTATATCTACAAGAAATTCAGAGCAGGTTCTCTGGTAGTCTTCCACGCTTGATGCTCGCTCGGAACCGTCATCAGATGCCAGCATTGTAATAATTACTGAAAGGAGCTATAGAAAATATATTCCTTCTACTTTCTAAAAATAACAAATATGATTCTCTTTTCAGAACTCATGAACGAATTTCAAAACAATATCCAGGGTAGTAAGACTACCTTAAATATACTCTTGAAACGAAGTCCAAACCTTGCATATCAGAAGATAAATGAGCTTGCTTACTTTACAGGATCAAAATATAGAGTAAATTTGCGGTTACATTTCCCAGATCCGAAAAAGATCTCCGATCTTGAGTCCTATGGGACAGAAAACATTGGAATAGTCGTGGACAGTCTTAGAACGGTCTTTCCTATATCAAGGCAAGAAATAAAACAAAAAGCAATCGAGATTATAGGAAGCCTAGTAAGCGCCCAGGACGCATATATGTACAAAGGAAAAGAAGGAGTAAAAATCACGCTTCCCAGGGGAAGAATCGAAATTCTTCCCGGCTCGATACATGTCTGGTGTCAGATTGACGAAAAGGTTAAGAGGTACTGTGACTGGTTAATGCAAAATGTTTATTTTCGATGATATAAGCAGCTTAAAATAATCATATCTCATTATATTCTCAAGAGAGACAATGCTAAAGACATTTCAAGACCTCGCGGCTTCAATATCCTCACCTTCGTAAAGGATGAAGTAGAGAAACTGATAGCCCTTCTTGCAAAACATCAGAAAGACTATAACAAAAACCCTTCAGAATTCTACGATGAATTAAGGAAATATGTTCCAGCTACAGATATTGAAATAGCAGCCCGAATGATCACATTTAATAAAACATGTTATAATGGTCTGTATCGAGTAAACAAAAGAGGAATATTTAATGTCCAGATGGGTAGATACAAAAATCCTTTAATTTGCAATATCAATAACCTGAAAAATGTTAGCCTAGCGCTTCGCTATTCTAAAGCGCTAATACAACCCAGCGACTACAAGCAAATATTATTAGAAAATGCAAGAGAGGGAGACTTCGTATATTTAGACCCGCCTTTCAATCCTCCTAGTAGTACTTCAAGCTTCACTTCTTACACAACTACCGGGTTTTCTAAAACAGACCAAAAGGAACTTAGCGATGTCTTTAGTGAGTTAAATGACAGAAAATGCAAAGTTCTGTTGAGCAATTCAGATACCCCACTTACTAGAGAATTATATTCCGGATTTGCCCAATACTTTAAAGAAATAAAGGTATCAAGAGCCATTAACTGCAAAGCCTCAAAAAGAACAGGTCATAAGGAATTGCTAATAAGCAACTACCGTTAGTTGTGGCGAATGTTTGACGCAGATAAAAGTAATAGTAATATCATCATTCAATGAAGTCGTGAAGTTTGATAATGGTCTGATATTGTTCGTAAATTAAATATTTATAGTTTAATATCAACAATCCCAGTCCAATTATTTGGATATTGCATTTTTACATTTCTACTCCAGATGTAGAATTTTAATACGGCAAAAAGTCTGGCATTGATGAAGGGCCTGGATCAGTCATATTTTCAGCATCGGAATTGTTAGCCGCCATGGCTGGGCGTTGTTGTGGTTGTTGTGTAGTAGAGTAGTGCAAGGACGATAACAATACCAAGTGCTACTCCCGCAATAACTACACGTAATGGGAAGATGAGCCGGTACTCAGAGAGGTCGCGCAGCAAGAGGTGACAGAAACGACTAAATCCTGGCGAGCGAAAGGAGAAACCCATGGAATACCTGACCGATATGGTCACCACGGTTCCCGAAGGAACTAGCCCAGTCAAAGTCGATGAATTGCGCGCGGCGGAGGCAGTGCGCGCCGCTGAGCTCGCCAAAGCAGGCCATTTGGTCCGGCTCTGGCGCCCGCCGCTCGGTCCAGGCGAATGGCGCAGCATTGGGCTATTCCGCGCCGCCGACGAGGCAGAGCTTCGCGAAGTCCTCGCCTCGTTACCCCTTCATATTTGGATGAAGCTCACCATTACGCCGCTGAATCCGCATCCCAATGATCCGGGATATGGCATTAAAGATAAACTGCAATCCTAGTCGGACAGATATACAATTTTACAAAAAAATGTTATCCTGTAAGCCATCAACGACATGCCAAGTTTCTACCATCTTTTCATTCTGAATGCGGTATATACTTACGCCTCTGTAGTTAATTATTTTATTAGTTTTATTGGCGTCAGAGGTCGATTTTGTTGTCAATGATCCTTTCCAATATGCGCCTACAAGATTCGGATAAGCTGGCGATGCAATCAATGCTTCTACCACATAGCTCAAGTCATCTAATTTATCCACAGAGTTTTTAAGGTCATTCTTTGCTCCAGCAACTCCTTTTCCAGGAGAGCCCATATAAGCAGATTGGCCATGGTCGATGTAATCTGGTGCTATTATTTCATCAAATATTATTTCATTCTTGTTATTGTATGCTTCAAAGTAGCGTTGAATAATTGCCTTATTGATTTCGACTTGGGACATTGTATTATTAATGTTCATAGTAATTTCACCTTTATCTTCCTCTATATCTAACATATATTACTATTAAACTTCGCAGTTTCCAATTGGTAAGTATAGTGCATAACCGTAACTTTCTAATTTAGGCACTAATGCCAGTAAACGAGTACGTATATACAATTGGGTTGTATGAGCTCCTCTGAAAGGCTTTGATCAGGAAGGACGCTAAGTTATAGTTGGCATAGTTGCTGTTTTTAATCCAAATGTAGGATGTGGTCTTATGTATGGTTGTACCTACAAGTGTAGGGTCTTCTTTGCAAATCTCTTGCATTTGCTAGAAATCCACATATTTCTTTACTGCTTGATCATCACATGAAAAAGATTGTCTAAACCTAAAAAAACTTGGAAACCTGCTAATACCAGAAATTACGATATTATTCGTATAAAGAAGTCATATATACACGGTAGACTTTCTAATGAATGAGGGAGACAACTTCATATTGAATCGTCAATATCATTTGAATCCAATAACGTTTCTCATATGTGGTGTAATTGTTACTGGCATATTTGTTTGCACATTAATACTAAACCAAAATCATATTGCAATGGCACAACAAGAGCCTAACGGTACGTCTTTCCAAATGAATAACATGACCTTTACTCATCGTACAGCTTCTGTTAATGGCATTCAATTGCACTATGTTATTGGAGGGCATGGTGATCCCGTTGTTTTATTACATGGATGGCCTGAAACATGGTATGAGTGGCATCTTGTAATGCCAGCCTTAGCCAAGAACCATACTGTTATTGCGCCCGATCTTCGAGGACTTGGAGACTCTTCAAAACCATTAACTGGTTATGATGGTAAGACCGTAGCTGAAGATATACATCAACTAGTTACTCAGTTGGGATTTAAAACAATATTCTTAGTAGGTCACGATATAGGAACACAGGTAGCATATTCTTTTGCAGCTACGCATCCTACGGAAGTAAAGAAGTTAGTAGTCATGGAATTAACAATTCCTGGTTTCGCACCTGCTGGTAGAATGCCATTATGGTGGGCCATATTCCATCAAACACCAGACGTTCCGGAAGCCCTTGTACAAGGAAAAGAGTTGATATATTTATCATGGTTCTTTCACAATCTTGCGTTTAATCCAGCTGCAGTAACTCCAGATATCAATGAATATGTTACCCATTATTCTGCTCCAGGCGGAATGCGTGCGGGATTTGAGTATTATCGAGCTTTTCCACAGGATGCAATTCAAAATATGAATTATTCAAAGACTAATCTTACAATGCCGGTATTGGCGCTAGGAGCAGGATATATTCCAACATTCGGAGGTAACATCACTATGCCTACTGTCATTTACGGAATGAAGATATTAGCTCAAAATGTACAGGGTATCATAGTTCCAAATTCAGGTCATTGGATTCCAGAAGAGCAGCCAGTTTTTCTAGTAAAACTACTCAACAATTTCTTTAGTGGTAATTCTACTAAAACCAAATGAGAGATAACCCATAACTCTAAAATACTATGAATGCTGATATCACCAAATTACCCATGGTGAACGGAAACCATCTATTGGGAATAGTTACAGAGCGGAACTTAAACAATGAACCCAGATTATATTAATGTATTAGTAATGCTAATAATAGTAGTTTCTGTTATCCTCGGCTTTACAATATATTTTAACAATCCTAGTCTTAATAAGGCCTGGTCAGTACAGCAAAAAGACAAAGACTTGGTCGTAGGCGGTGTTCATTCACCGGAAGCTCAATTCGAGAAAAACTATGCCAATGTGAAGGGCGCTACCCAAACTGGAATGGTAGAAAATCATACTATAAGTACGATCAAGCTTAATACGACTCAATCCCAGCAAATTGACAAGTCAGAATTCATAAAAGCGCCTGAGTTTGCTCAAATTAGTGGTTACATAAATACACCTAATAATAATAGTCCAATTACACTTTCATCTCTTAGAGGAAAAGTAGTCTTAGTATACATTTGGACATATACATGCATTAACTCGATTCGTCCAATGCCGTACATTGACGATTGGAATCAAAAATATTCTAATAAGGGTTTAGTCATAGTTGGTGTTCATTCACCGGAATTTCAATTCGAGAAAAACTATACCAATGTGAAGGATGCTGTACAAATGTTTGGAATAAGATATCCCGTAATACTAGACAGCGATCATGGAACTTGGAATGCATATGGAAATAATTATTGGCCCAGATATTACCTGATTGATACTCAAGGATATATAAGATACGATCACATAGGTGAAGGTGATTATAATCAAATAGAAAAATCAATTCAGTCACTAGTGGCTGAACGTGCTGCTCTGATGGGTGCAAAAGAAATAAGCTTCGATGCAAAGCCAACAACACTAATCAAACCAGGAAGTTTGCAATATGTAGATTTAAGTCAGAGTACAACACCCGAAATATACATAGGGTATAACACAACGAGAGCGCCACTTGGAAATCCTGAAGGCTTCAAACCAGATCAGACAGTTTCATACTCAGTTCCATCAACTACAAATTTCAAACCTGATATTGTATACATTCAAGGCAATTGGAAGAACAATCCCGATAATATGGAATTACAAAATGATACGGGACGCATTATTTTGACATATTATGCAAAGTCTGTAAATATAATAGCAGGAGGAAAGGGTGGAGGAGTTGTTTTTAATGATGAAGGCGTAGGAGGAGCAGCTGCAGCATCAACATCGAACAAATCACTGGGCGAGGATCTATCATACGATGGTAGTTTCAGAATTGATGGACAAAGGCTGTATAATTTAGCTATACATAAAAACTACGCTGCTCATAATATCGTAATTGATGTTAAAGGCAAAGGATTTCAATTCTATACCTTTACTTTCGGGTAGAGGAGCGACTTGCTAAGCTAGTAGGAGGAGGAAGTTGTGGGCCCCTGTCACTGTCATCAGCACTAGTCTCTATTCCAGATCACAGTACTTGGACCGTATTTAGTAAAACCTATGGCTAACGCACTAACCTATGTTGAGCTAAACCCTGTCACGAAAACCCAAGAGAAAGTAGATTTTAAATGGATATGTCCGTATTCCAGCCGCATTGCGGAACACCAAGCAGGAATATTAAACGGTTATGGAGTTTCAATAGTTGCGTTACTTGACAACGGCAACTTCAATTATCAATTACAAGAACATTGTGAAAACATAAAAGAACTCAATTATAGTTTCACGAAAATTACGAATTTGCATTCAACATTGCTTGGAATATTTGATGGTAATGTAAGAATATCAAATGCAAGATTTGACGAGCTAGTCTATGAGACCATAAAATGCTACATTCAGGCCCGACAACCACAATCTATGAAACTCACTTTTGATCAAATAAGACCAGGCACGTGGAGGAATGGTAAGAAAAGGAAACAGGTCTCTGGATGTGGTGACGGGACTGTAATTGTAACGGGCGATATTTCGGGTGACAATAAACGCTTCTGTGACTTAGGTTATGAATTAGCAGAACATCTAGAGAAAGAACTTGATTATATTTTTGATGATGACTTTGAAAGAAAGTTTCCTACCCTGTGGAGTACACTAGGATATTTTGACTATTATGAGGATTTCTTGATTTCTAATTCTATGTGTGAAGCTTTCCAAACTATGAAAAGTTTGGGGATATCTTATGAAGTAAAAAAATTGAATTGTGTAAGATACCATCAAAGAACTTTGCAAAATATGGTATGCTATAGAGAACCTATTACTTTATACGATAATATTTAGCATTTTAATTTTGCTATCCCTAAAAAGTAGCTTTTGCTGCTGACATTATGAATATATTTAATTCTAGGACTGGAAAGCGCAAAAAAATTCTGATTTGAAAGCATCGTTGAAGTTTGGAACCCATCATTAAATAAGTTGAATGACGAAAAGACATTATGCTTTCATTAGTAGTAATATTATCCTCACTCATAGTTGCATCTGTTATCATTATGACAATAGCAACAGAACAACAACAACCTACACACGCACAAGTCAAGAACTTATCCACGCCAATGCTGCAAGAATTCGTTGTTCCATCAGGCTCACAGCCACATGACGTTGCACCTGCGCCGGATGGAACTGTCTGGTATACAGCTCAAGGGTCGGGTGAATTGGGACGGCTAGATCAGAGTACAGGTAAGACGCACAACATAGCACTAGGTCAAGGCTCAGCCCCACATGGCGTCATTGTTGGGCCAGATGGTGCTCCCTGGGTTACAGACGGTGGCTTAAATGCCATCGTGCGTGTTGACCCTGTGACAGAAAAAGTGCAAGTGTTTCCGCTGCCTCAGAATAGCAGTTACGCCAATCTAAACACCGCTACCTTCGATCATAGCGGCGTCATGTGGTTTACAGGACAAAGTGGAATTTATGGCCGCCTTGATCCTGCTGTGGGAAAGGTAGAAGTATTCAAAGCTCCTGGCGGGCCAGGACCGTATGGCATTACAACAACACCAAAAGGAAGCATCTATTATGCTTCCTTAGCCGGAAACCATATAGCTCACATCGATTCAAAAACTCGAAATGCTAGTATGATACAGCCACCAATGGATAACCAGGGAGCTCGGCGTATATGGTCTGATTCGCAGGGGCGACTGTGGGTTAGCGAATGGAATGCAGGAAAGATGGCTTTGTATAATCCGACCACGAGCAAGTGGCAAGAGTGGCAGCTGCTAGGTACCAGCCCCATGCCGTATGCTATCTATGTAGACGACAAGAATATGGTCTGGCTCAGTGATTTTGGTGCCAACGCACTAGTGAGATTTGATCCTATTAAAGAAAAATTTGACGTATTTCCATTACCGAGTGCAGGAGCAAATGTACGTCAAATTCTTGGACGACCAGGCGAAATATGGGGAGCAGAGTCTGGAGTGGATAAACTAGTAGTAATTAGAACAGTCTAGTGATGAAGGGTATGGAGTATTAATCTACTAGGGACTGTCTTTCCTATTATTCTGAACATGATTCAAACAAATGTGAGAATGATTTAACAACATATGAATTACAAATGGATTGCTCTAAGCAATACAACCATAGGAACTTTAATGGCATCACTTGATAGAAATATAATTCTCATAGCATTACCAACAATTGCTTTAGATCTACACACATCTTTTTTTACGCTGATCTGGATAGTTCTTGTTTACTGGCTCGTTACAGCAAGTGTGCTTCTAAATTTTGGTAGGCTTTCAGATATGTTTGGGAGAGTCAAATTATACAATATGGGTTTTGCACTCTTCACATTAGGATCAGGGTTATGTAGTATATCTCAAACCGGAGAGCAATTGATATTATTCAGGATAATTCAAGGAGTTGGTGCAGCATTTCTTTTTTCTAATAGTGCTGCGATAATCACGGATACATTCCCGGAGAATGAAAGGGCGAAGGCATTAGGTTTGAATCAAATGTCTATTGTGATAGGATCCGTAATAGGACTTGTCTTGGGAGGATTTCTTACATCGTATCTAGGATGGAGATCCATTTTCTGGGTTAATCTACCTATAGGCATATTTGCTACCATGTGGTCTTATACCAAACTAAGAGAACTGGGCAAAATAAGAAAAGAGAAAATAGACTGGCTTGGGAACGTTACCTTCGCAGTAGGATTGTCTATGATCCTATTAGGAATAACTTTTGCCAATTTTAAAATTATTAATCCATATGAAATTTCTCTATTTATAATTGGTGGTTTCTCTTTACTAGTGTTGTTTATCATTATAGAGAAAAAAGTATATAGACCGATGTTTGATCTGTCTTTATTTAAAATTCGGCTTTTTACAGCCGGCAATATAGCAATATTTCTTAATGCTCTCGCAAGAGGAGCTTTTACCTTGATTATGTCATTTTATCTTCAGGGACCATCAATGAGACTTAGTTCACTTGAAGCAGGTATCTATCTAATTCCAGTTTCTGTTGCTTTGGCTGCATTTGCACCCTTAAGCGGATGGTTGTACGACAAATACAAACTAAAAATTTTTACACCACTTGGTTTGTTGGTATCTGCTATAGGATTCTTTATTCTTACAGGGATACGCGTAACAACGACTTTTAATGAGATTGTAACGCCTCTAGTTATGATAGGAGCCGGTATGGGTATGTTTGCGTCGCCAAATAGAGCATCAATAATGACTTCCGTGCCTTCTGCTAGAAGAGGCGTGTCAGCAGCAATTAGCACTACTTTTGTTATGGTAGGAAACTCATTCAGTATAGGCTTAGTATTTCTAATAATGACTAATTTTATTCCGTTGCATGCTGCTGAACAGTTATTTTCAGGCTCTTTTCAGCCAACATCATCAGTTGTCATGTCTAATCCACTAGTTGATAAATTTTTAAGCTCAATCCATTTTGTATTCTTTGTTTCAGCGGTTATGATGCTTGTTTCAATTATTCCTTCAGTAATTAAATGGGATAAAACGATGCATTAAAAGCCAAGATCAAAAATCGAATGTCAGGTAGAATCTTGACTGTTCAGTCACAATCGCCCTTCTAATGGTCTTCTACCACCACAAATAATGATGGGTTCATCCGTTTTTAAAGTAGACTAGGTTTACCTTACAACTCTGCTTTGTTTACACAGCTTAAAGATTATCTGGAAGAGTGGCTGGACTGATAGAAAAGTCCTGGACCAATGCATTGGACAGCCACTGGACAGGCGTTGGACAGCGTGTTTTACGTAATATACCGCTACTTAAAGGTAGAACTGTCTAACTGAGTTAGTACAATACAGATAATCAACTTGTCCAGTCAAACATAGACATTACTGAGAAAGCCAGCAAAAGCTAATAGTACCGTTATGATGTTTATGAAATCCAGAACTCGAATGAAGGGGCAACTTAACGAAGGTCTTATGCACACAGCTATCAATATTATTCAATAAAAAAATAGCCAGGGCTCTTCGAAAAATGCATTATTAAGGCCCCCATAACTTCAAAATTACTTAGAGCTTCAATAACTATCTGCGTAGAATAGAGATATCTCAAATAGCTGAATGAATGCGTTGGTGCAACTGACCTTTTGTTCCTTCTTATAAATCTCCGAGCACTATGGCCGGAATAGTATTATAGGCCATGTTATTGTGGCAGGAAAATTATTCGTCCCAAAACTTCTTACGAAAAATGTAATA
>Ga0184608_10000295_pt1 | contig 12976 bp, 11 predicted proteins | sample PLM1_30_coex_FD_133010 | JGI IMG/M metagenome (GOLD analysis project Ga0184608, IMG submission 133010) | Groundwater sediment microbial communities from an aquifer in East River, Colorado, USA - PLM1_30_coex | ecosystem: Environmental > Terrestrial > Soil > Riparian zone | place: USA: East...
ATGGGATCGGGGTAACCACGTAACCCAGCGGTGAGTTGAAGCCCGCCATGTCGAGAGTACCGGCCGCGCCGCCGGTGGCGATGTCCGTGTGGTAACGCAGGAGCAAGAAGCTGGAAACCCCCGACAAAGGGCAGCTCCTTCCGGCGACCAGGAGCTTGCCGTCTGCTTGCAGGGTCGCGGCAAAAGCGCTCGCGTCGGCCGAAGGCAGGCTCGTGACCGTGATCCCGTTGCTGCCGAAGGAGGAATCCGGCGTACCGTCCACGTTGTATCGGATCACCACGATGCTCGCAGGCGTCGTGAAGCTCGTACCCACCACGATGATCTTGCCGTCCACCGGCTGCCGAACGACCGCGAAAGCGACATCGTCCTGGGAGGTATTGACGTCGGTGGTCACCAGACCAGTTCCGCCGACCAGATTGGTGATATCGGGCGTTCCGTTCGCGTTGTATCTCGCGAGCGCGACTGCGGTCGGCGCCCGAGAGGTCGTCGTCGTCTTTTCGCCGCAGGCAGTCAGAGCCACGGACACGAGAAGGACGGACAAGGCTAGTCCCGAGCACCGTGAGACTTTCGGGTTCATCAGCGCCTCCTTTCCAAGCGTAAGCTTAGTTCAAATCGAATGCTTTCGTGCATTACAATTCGCTGTCCGCAGGCCCACCCACTTCGGAGCGGCGAAATGAGCACACCCATAAAAACGGTGCTGATCTACGGCTACGGCGTCATGGGCCGCGGCGTCGCGAAGACATTCGCCGACGCAGGCTTCGCAACCCTCGTGAAGAGCAGCCGCGCGGGAAAGCTCGAAGGGCTGCCGGCGAAGGCGAGCGTGGTCGAGCAGCTGCCGAAGGAGGCGCCGGACCTCGTCATCGAGTTCGTTCCCGAGGATGTGCCCGCCAAGCAGGCCGTCTACGCCGAAGTCGAGGCCGCGTATCCGGGCGAAGGGCCGCTGATCGCGACCGGGACCTCGGGACTCGATCTGGTCGAGCTCGCGCGCAAGATGAAGCGCCCCGAGCGCTTTCTCGGCGTTCATTACTTCATGCCGGCCGATACCGCGCCGGTCGTCGAAGTGATGGCGGGGCTCGAGACCTCCCGCGCCGACGTGGACCGCGTGGCGGACGCGCTCAGGCGAACCGGCAAGGAGCCGGTGGTGCTCTACAAGCCCATCGTCGGCTTTCTCGTCAACCGCCTTCAGCACGCGATCCTGCACGAAGCCTATTACCTGATCGAAGCGGGCGTCGCTTCCGTCGAGGACATCGACCACGCCGCGCGCCGGATGCTCGCTCCGCGCATGTGCCTGAACGGGCTCATCCAGCAGAAGGACATCAGCGGCCTCAAGATCCACGCCGACGCCCAGGAGTCGATCGTGCCCAAGCTTTTCCACAACGCGACACCCAATCCGATGCTCCAGACGATGGTCGCCCTCGGCCGCACCGGGCTCGCGGCGGGCAAAGGCTTCTACGACTGGAGCGGCTGCGACGTGGAAGGCGTGCGCAGGCAAGCTTCGATCCAGCTCGCCAAGCTGCTCGAATTCCTGCGGAGCGGAATCGGCCCGCCGGCGCCGGGGACGCGGCCGAAGGCTATCTCGAAGTAGCGGATCGGGAAATAGGCACCTGCTGCTATCCGTGCTCTCTTCCCCTGAACACCCACATCGAATCGGTTTTGCCCGCGCGCTTGAACCCGCACTTGCGGTAGAACGAGACCGCCTGCGCCTCGGCGACCAGTATGTGCTGGTGAAATCCGCGATAGCGCTTCATCAGCCGTTTCATCAGCTCTCGCCCGATGCCCCGGCCCTGGAACTCGGGCAGCACCAGCATGTGCGGGTAATACACGACCAGGCTTCCGTCCGAAAGGGCGTTTCCAAGGCCCACGAGCGAGCCCTTGACCCAGGCCGTGACGACGGAATGCGAGCGCTTGAGCGCGCGCATGAGGCGATCGGGTTTCCTTGCCGCAGACCATTGGACGGACCGGTACAGGCGCAGCACCTCCGCCCTCGGCAAGGACTTCGTCGACCGATAGAGCACGCGCACCGAGTTGTCTCTCCTCGACCTCTTGCCGGGCATGGCTACTCCCCGCGCATGGTGATGTGGCCGGGCTCGCTCCTCACGCGCTCGAGCCATGCCTTCACGGCGGGAAAGCGCGAGAGCTCGAAGCCGCCTTCGTGGGCCACGTGGGTGTAGGCATAGAGCCCGATGTCGGCGATCGTGTAGCGCTCGGCTACGAAGAACCGGCGGCTGCCCAGATGCTTCTCCATGACTTCGAGCGCCGCGTACCCGGGCGCCATTTTCTCCTGGAGCCTGGTCTCGTATTTCTCCGGGCGGCCGAGGTAACGGATGATGTAGCGCGCCACCGCGACATAGGGCTCGTGGCTGTATTGTTCGAAGAAGAGCCACTGCAGCACCTGCGCGTGAAGCAGGCGCTCGGAAGGCAGGAAAGGCGTCCCCTCCGCCAGATAGTGGAGAATGGCATCGGACTCCGGGAGACAGACTCCTTCCTCGATCTCGAGAAGCGGAATCTTGCCGTTAGGGTTCTTCGCGAGAAATTCCGGCGTCCGCGTCTGCTTCTCGAGAATGTCGACGTGCACCCACTCGTGCGGCCGCCCGAGCTGGGCGAGCAGCAGCTTCACCTTGTAGCAGTTTCCTGACTGCAGGTCCCCGTAGACGCGCAACATTCCGATCGTCAGTCTACGCTTTTCAGAATTGATTTCTCAAGGAGCGCGGTGATCTCCCTCGCCGCCTCGGGCTTCAGCGTTCCCTTGGCGAGCGCGAGAGGAATGGTGCGCAGGCTCAGGATGCGGTAGAGCTCGAGCGAATCGGGTGCTTCCCTTGCGAGGACGTCGAGGTGCCTGCGGATGGTGCCGGCGTCGCCGCGCGCGATCGCGCTGCCCAGGCCGCCCGCCGCGCCCAGTTTCTCCACGTTGTCCGCGGTACCGCGCAAAAGGGGCAGGAGCGCGGCGAGCGCGTCGGCCTCCGCGATGCCGAGCTTGCCCCACAGCGCGATTGCCTCCCGGATGAGCGCGATGACGAAGGCGCCGGAGAAGTTGGCCGCGGCGTGATACAGCGCGCGTCCGCTTTCGGGCAGACGCAGCGGCCTTGCGCGCAGGGCGCGCGCCAGCCGCTCGAGCCTTTCCACCAGCGCATCGGGGCCCGCGAGCGCGATCGTGCAGCCCGCGAGCGCGCCGGGAGGCTCTCCTGTTTCTCCGAACATGTGCAGCGGATGAAAGCCTCCCGCGAGCGCGCCGTCTGCGACGGCTTTTTGCAGAACGTCGAGTTCCGCGGCGCCGCTGCAGTGCACGCACGCGGCGCCTTTGCGCCAGCGGAGACTCGCGGCGAGACCTTCGATCGCATCGTCGGGCACGGTGAGGAACACGATGTCGGCGCGGTCCGCGACTTCCTGCGGCACGCAGGTTCGCGCGCCGCGAACACGCTTCGCGAGCTTTTGCGCCGAGGCGATTCTCCGGCTCGCGATCGCGACGACGTTCACTCCAGCGCGGGCGAAGCCGGACGCGAGCCCGGATCCGACACGGCCCGCGCCGATGAAGCCGAGCGTGACTTTTTTCTGGGGCATTTGTTACGAATTGTACGAGAGTGCGGGAGCCGTCGCCCGCGGGCGACATCTGCAAATGATTCGGGACACGGGGTCAACGCCGGCGGCAGGCTCGCGTTTATCGAGTACATGTCCGCGGCAATGGACATTAACTCTGAGCGAGGTTCCAGATGAAACAGCTGCTCGCAGTCCTGATGCTGGCCGCATTCGCAGGCACGACTCTCAACGTCGCGGCGCAGACGCCCGCGGCACCCGCGCAATCCGCGACCCCGGCGACGCCCGCCAAGGCGGGGAGCAAGAAGGCCGCCAGGTCGGAAGGCAAGAAAAAGGCCAAAGCCAAAAGCAAGAAGGCCGAATCCAAGAGCTAAAAGCCGCACCGGCCCCGACGGGCCGCGCAGGACCAGAAAGGCGGGCCCTCCCGCCTTTTTGCTTTTTGGGGGCCCCCGCTGCTCGCCGAAGGGATACAATCGCGGCCCTGATGCCATCCGCGCGCTCTTGAAATCCCTCGTCAAGACCCCACCTTGCCGCTAACTCTTCACACGCCGGGACCGAACCCATGAAACGCATCGTTCTCTTCCTCGCCACCAACTTGGCCGTGGTGCTGCTGCTGTCGGTCATCGCGAGCGTGCTCGGAGTTGACCGTTTCCTCACGCAGAACGGCCTCGATCTCGAGTCGCTCCTCTGGTTCTCGCTGTTGATGGGTTTCGGCGGCTCGTTCATATCGCTCCTCATTTCCAAGCAGATAGCGCTGTGGTCCACCGGGGCGCACATCATAAAGTCGCCTGAGGGCGCGCACGAGCGCTGGCTGGTGGACACCGTGAAGCGCCTGGCCGACAAGGCGAACATCGGCATGCCCGAGGTCGCGGTGTACGAAGGCGCGCCAAATGCCTTTGCGACCGGCGCGTTCAAGAATTCTGCGCTGGTCGCGGTCTCGACCGGCCTGCTCGAATCGATGAGCCGCGAAGAAGTCGAAGCGGTTCTCGGCCACGAGATCACCCACGTCGCCAACGGCGACATGGTGACGCTCACGCTCATCCAGGGCGTGCTCAATACCTTCGTATTCTTCCTGTCGCGCGTCGTGGGCTTCATCGTGGACAAGGCCGTGTTCCGCACCGAGCGCGGAATCGGGCCGGGTTATTACATCACGGTAATGGTGAGCCAGATCGTGTTCGGGATACTGGCCTCGATAATCGTCATGTGGTTCTCGCGCCGGCGCGAGTTCCGCGCCGACGCGGGCTCGGCGCAGCTTCTCGGTACGCCGCAGCCGATGATAGGCGCGCTCAGTCGCCTCGGCGGGATGCTGCCGGGCGCGCTGCCGCAGTCGCTTGCCGCGGCGGGCGTGAACGGCGCACCGGGATGGGCGGCGCTTTTCTCCAGCCACCCGCCGATCGAGCAGCGTATCGCCGCTCTGCAGGGGCGTACGTAAGAGAATACGTCTACAGCGGGTTCTTCGCGGTGACCGCGTAGAACTCGTGGACATCGCCCCGAGTGCGGGGGCTGTGCACCCGGCAGAGCGAGAATACGACATAGGATCTCAGCGACGCGGTCACCGCCGCCTCCCGCCCTTCGACCTCGACGGCGGCTAGATCGAGCCGGCTCGCCGACGCCGCGATCGCCACGTTTCCCTCGACGCGCCCGCCGGTCATGACGATAGTGGAGTTCCTCGCCTGCAGACCCGTCTCGCCGCCGCCGATGCGACTGTCGTCTATCGTGACGGTGGAATCGAGGACGCGCAGCTCGCGCACGCGCGCGTTGCGGATCTGAACTTGCTGGCAGCCGTCGAGCGACAAGCTGTCGTACTCGCCCTCGAACACCCGATTGCGTTCGCGCTGGCAGCTTGCGTCGCCGTGCTTCGCCAGGGCGGCGGCGGGACCCGCCGGCGCCGGCGGCAGACCCCGCTCCAGAAACGGCTCGAGCACCGCGCGGAAGCGCTCGGGAGCGTCGAGCATCAGCTCGTGCCCGGCGCGCTCGATCACCGCCAGCCGCGCTCGCGGCAATTTCAGCGCGAGCACTTTGCCGGTGCGAAGCGGCGCAAGCCTGTCCTGTGCGCCCCAGATGATGAGGGTGTCGGCGCGGACCTTGGGCAACTCCAGGTGAAGATCCTCACTCACCACCGCGAGGCCGGCGATCTTCGCAGGGTCGGCGCGGAGCAGGCTCTGGCGCAGTTGCGGGCTCGAGAGGATGATTTGCGGATCGAGGTGCAGCCGCTGCAGCGGCGCGAGGAGCTTACGCGCGAGGCTGGTCAGCCAGTCGGCCGGATCGGCCGCAGGCGGCACGAATTCCATACCGAAGTGCGCGAGAAACTGGCTCGCCACGGAGTATTGATGCAGCACGCCCGGCGCATCGACGACCACGAGCCGCAGCACGTCGTCCGGATAAGTCGCCGCGTAGCGCAGCGACACCACCGCACCCATCGAATGCCCCACCAGCACGAAAGGGCCGTGCAGGAAACGGCCGGCTACGTGCTTGAGGACGCGCGCGTAGTTGCCGGGCGAATAGAGAACGTTCGCCTTGTCGGAAGCCCCGAATCCGGGCAGGTCGACCGCAACGACGTGAAAAGACTTCTGCAGCCAGTCGATGTGGTCGCGGAAATCGCGCGCGGCCTCCTCGCCGATTCCGTGCACCAGCAGAATCCCGCGCGCATTGCCGCTGCCGGCCTCGTAGACGACCATCTGCCCGCCGAACACCGGCTCGTCGATGCGGTGGGCTTCTGTCCCCGGAACGCGCGGCTCCGGCTCGGCGGCGGTGAGAGCCCCCGCCGTCGAAGCGAGGATTGCCGCGGCGAGATGAGCACGCCACGACTTCGCTGCAAGAAATTGAGACGGCACTAGATCGGTCTCAGCGCGTAGCGTCCGTCCTTCTCTCTTGTCAGGCGCCCGGGTTCGCGCAGCGCTTCGAGCGCGAGCACCACTTCGCGTCCGTCGCGGCTTGCGAGCGCGGCCATCAGCGCTTCGAACGTCTTGGGTCCGTCGGCGAGCGCGGCTTCGACCGAATCGAAGCGCTTGCCTTCGAAGCGCGGCGGCTCGGGGATCGTGGATTCGATTCCGCGCGCCTCGCCCATCGGCAGCGTGAGGTCGAAGCCGGCCTTGGCGCCGGTCCTTGCGCCGCGCAGGGACGGGTCGAGCGGCAGCGTGCGAAAGCCCGACTGCACCACGAGGTCGCGATCGGCCTGGAAACGCGTCGCAAGCGCCCAGTCCATCTGCTCGTCGGAAAAAATATCGACGTCGGGATCGACCACGAACACGTGTTTCACGTTGGCGAGGCAGCCGAACGCAGCAGCGATGGCGTTGCGCGCTTCGCCGGGCACGCGCTGGCGCATCGCGACGCGCAGGTTGTACATTCCGCCGCTGGCGGGCGTCGCATAAACGGCTTTCGTCTCGCGCACTGCGGTCTCCAGCGCGCGCCAGACCATGACCTCTGTGCGCAAGGCGTTGAGTTGCGCGGTGTCGGTGCGACCGAGATTGCGTCCGCCGATCGTCGCGGTCTGAAAGAGCGCGTCGCGGCGCCGCGTGACCGCAGTGAGATGGAACACGGGATTCTGCTTCACGCCGCCGTAGTAGCCGAGGAACTCGCCGTAGGGACCCTCGGCCTCGACGTGGCCACGCTCATCCAGGTAGCCCTCCAGCACCCACTCCGCGTCCGCGGGCACGCGGACGTCGCAACTCACGCACTTCACCACCGCGAGCGGCGCATCGCGCAGGCTCGCCACGAGCCCCAGCTCGTCCACCGGCAGGCGCATTACCGCGGCGACGTAGTCGGCGGGGTGCGAACCGACCACGAACGCCACCGGCAACCGCTCACCCCGCTTCACGGCGGCCTCGTAGAGTGCGCGCAGGTCGGAGGGCGAATTGAGATCGACGCCGGCCTCGCGCCGGCCGCGCAGCATCAGGCGGCGCACGCCGACGTTGGTCCAGCCGTTCGAGGGATCGCGGACGAAATCGATCGAGGCCGAGATGTACAGACCTCCGTCCATGCCGTGCTGCAGGTTGACCGGCAGCGCGGTCAGGTCCGCCTTGTCGCCGGTGAGCACGATTTCCTGGGCCGGCGCCGCCTCCCGCGGCACTTCGACCACCTGCGGCGTCGCGCGCAAGCGGCGCAGCACTTCGGCGAGCGGCTTGTCAGGCGCCGTGCCGAAGGCGCGCGCCAGGCGCGCGCGGCTGCCCATGACGTTGCCCACGAGCTGCGCGCCTTCCTTGCCGACTCGCTCGAAGAGCACCGCCCTTGCGTTGCCTTCGAGCGCCGGCGCAACCTCCGCGAGATCGGCGGCTCCCGCCTTCACTTCGAGCTCGCCCGCCTGTCGCAATTCCTCTACAAAGCGTCGCAGCCTGAACCGCTCGAGATCGATCCCGGTTTCGCGGGCGCCCGCCTTCACCGCTGCGACTCCTCCTCGCCAAATCAACGGCGTATCGTACCACCGCGGCACGGCGCGGCCTTCGCGTTGCGCCGGCATTGCGCCGGGTCTACACTAGTTTCACAACATCGACCAGCCCGAATCCCGCTCGGCCGCACATCCAAAGGAGGCTCCATGGCAAGCATCAAATTCGCCGTCGACGGAAGATCGGTGACCCTCAACGCCGACCCGAACATGCCGCTCCTGTACGCGCTGCGCAACGATCTCAAGATGAGCAACCCGCACTTCGGCTGCGGGCTCGCGCAGTGCGGCGCCTGCGCCGTGCACTTGGACGGCGAGCCGGTGCGCTCCTGCGTGATGCCGCTCTCGGCCGTGGCCGGAAAGAAGGTGACCACGCTCCAGGGCCTCGGCACGCCGGGAAAGCCGCATCCCCTGCAGGCCGCCTACGTCGAAGAGCAGGTGCCGCAGTGCGGCTACTGCATCAACGGCTGGATCATGACCGCGGCAGCGTTCCTGAAAAAGAAGCCGAAAGCGACCGACGCCGAAATCCGGGACGCTCTTGCGGGACTCAAGTGCCGCTGCGGGACGCACGTGTCCATCCTGCGCGCAATCAAGCGCGCTCAAACACAGATGGCCTGAGGAGACGACGATGAATTCACGCGCATTTTCGTCCACGGATCTTCCGCTCTCCCGCCGCGAATTCCTGAAGGCCTCCGGGGCGCTTATCGTTTCCTCCGCCGGACCCGCCTTTGTCGGCGAAGCGCTCGCACAGGCTGCGACTGCCGGCGGCAAGCCGCCGCTCGTTCCGACAGAGCTCGATTCCTGGGTCGCGATCCTGCCCGACGGCCGCGTCACCGCCTTTTTCGGCAAGATGGACATGGGCCAGTCGCTCGACATCGCGATCGCGCAGATCGTGGCCGAAGAGCTGGACGTCGCCGTCGACAAGGTCGACGTCGTCATGGGCGACACGGCGCTCACCTGCAACCAGGGCGGCGCCTCCGGCAGCACCGGCATATTCTCCGGCGCAAAACCCTTGCGCAACGCCTCCGCCCAGGCGCGGCGCCTCCTGGTGCAATCGGCCTCGCAGAAGCTCGGGGTTCCGGCCGAGCAATTGCGCGTCGACGACGGCGTCGTCAGCGCCGTTTCCGACTCGTCGAAAAAGGTCAGCTACGCGGAATTGATCGGCGGGCGTCACTTCAACCACAAGGTCGAGTGGAACAAGCAGACCGGCAACGCCATGGACATCAAGGTCGAGGCGAAGCCCAAGTCTCCTTCCGAGTACCGCGTCGTCGGAAAATCGTTCACGCGCCGCGACCTGCCGGGCAAGATCTACCGCACCGACAAGTACGTCACCGACATCTCTCTGCCGAAGATGCTGCACGCGCGCGTCATCCGTCCGACGCGCGCCGCCTGCACCGTGGCGAGCGTCGACGCGGCATCGATCAAGAAAATCAAGGGTGCGCGCGTGGTGCGCGAGAAGGATTTCGTCGCCGTCCTCGCCGAGCACGAATGGGACGCGGTGCGCGCCTCGCGCGCGCTCAAGGTCGACTGGAACCACGCCAAGGCGAGCCCCTTCCCGACCATGGCCGAGCTCCACAATCACATCCGCAAGGCGCCCGTGGTGAAGCGCGAGGAACCGGTCAGGAAAGGCGACGTGGAGGGCGCGTTCAAGACCGCCGCGCGCGTGGTCGAAGCGGAGTACGAATGGCCCTTCCAGTCGCATGCCAGCATGGGACCGGCCTGCGCCCTGGCCGACGTGCGCCCGGACGGCGTCACCGTCTGGTCCGGTTCGCAGAAGCCGCATTTCGTGCAGCTCGGCGTCGCGCGGCTGCTCGACATCCCGCCCGAGAAAGTCCACGTGATCTGGGTGACGGGGCCCGGTTCCTACGGGCGCAACGACGCCGGCGACGCGGCGCTCGACGCGGCGATGCTCTCCAAGCTCAGCGGGCGTCCCGTGCGCGTGCAGGGCATGAGGAACGACGGCATCGCCTGGGACCCGAAAGGCCCGGCCTGCGTGCACCGCGCGCGCGCCGCGCTCGACGCCTCGGGCAAGGTGATCGGCTACGAATTCATCTCCAAGGGCTTCTCGCGCAGGAACATCGACACCAACGAGTCCGATCCGCGCGACAGCCTGGTCGGCATGTCGCTCGGCCTGCCGCCCAAGCCGAGCGTCGACTTCGGCGTGCCGGCGGAAACTTACGGCTTCGACAACAAGCTGCTCGCCTGGGAGACGATCCCGCCGCTGCTCGATTCCTGCTCGCCCCTGAGGAGCTCGCATCTGCGCGATCCGGTAGGGCCTGAGATCCACTTCGGGTCCGAGCAGTTCATCGACGAACTGGCGGCGGCTACGAACGAAGACCCGGTCGCGTTCCGGCTGAAGTACGTCACCGGACCGCGCGATGCCGCGGCGATCAAGGCGGCCGCGGAAAAGGCGGGCTGGCAGCCGCGGCCCGCGCCGCGCGCCGACCGCTCGGGCGACAAGCTCACCGGGCGCGGAATCGCCTACGCGCAGCGCGGCGGCACGATCGTGGCGGCGGTCGCCGAGATCGAGGTCGAGAGGAAGACCGGTCGCATCTGGGCGAAGAAGGTCACGGTCGCGCACGACTGCGGCCTGGTGATCAATCCCGAGGGCCTGCGGTATACGATCGAAGGTAACGTCGTGCACGGCCTCTCGCGCACGCTGTTCGAGGAAGTGCGCTTCGACCCGGACCGAGTGACGAGCGTGGACTGGCTCAGCTATCCCATCCTCGACATCGCGGACGCGCCCGGGGCGATCGAAGTGGTTCTGATCAACCGGCCGGAGGTTCCACCCACCGGTGCGGGCGAGCCGAGCATTCGCGTGATCCCCGCGGCGGTCGCCAACGCGTTCTTCGACGCGACGGGAGTTCGCTTGCGCAAAGTGCCGCTCACGCCGGAGCGCGTCAAGGCGGCGCTCGCGCGGGCCTAGGTTCAGGATAGGGCCGCCAGGGAGAGACAGATGAATGCCGCTATTTGCCGCACCGTAGCCGCTGCTTGCTTCGCTCTTTTCACGGCAGTCGCGTACGCCCAGGGGACCGTGGCGCTGACCGGCCAGGTCAGCTCCGCCGAAGAAGGGGCGATGGAAGGCGTTGTCGTCAGCGCCAAGCGGGACGGCTCGACGATCAGCATCAGCGTCGTCACGGACGCTCGCGGGCGCTTTGCTTTTCCGGCCGCGCGACTGGAGCCCGGACATTACGCCCTGAAGGCGCGCGCTGCGGGCTTCGAGATCGACGGCGCGAGGACCGCGGAGGTCACCGCGGGCAGCGTGGCCGGCGCCGACATCAAGCTCAGGAAAGTGAAAAATATTTCCGCGCACCTGACCAATGCCGAATGGATGTCGAGCATGCCGGGCACGGACGAGCAGAAGCGCTTCCTGCTCAACTGCAACGGCTGCCACACGATCGAGCGCATCATGAAGTCGACGTACGACGCCGACGGCTTCATGCAGATTTTCCAGCGCATGGCCGCTTATTACCCCGGCAGCACGCCGCTGAAACCGCAGCGCCTCGCCGGCAAGGCGACGCGCGACGTCGAGCGCGGCGGCAGCGGCAGGAAGACCGCGGAATGGCTTGCGAGCGTCAATCTGAGCCAGCAGCAGACCTGGGCTTACCCGCTGAAGACCGAGCCGCGGCTCACGGGCAGATCGACGCGCGTGATCATCACCGAATACGACCTGCCCAATCCCCTGATCCAGCCGCACGACGTGGTGCTCGATCGCGAGGGCAACGCCTGGTACTCCGACTTCGGGCAGATGTTCCTCGGCAAGATGGACCCGAGGACCGGCCAGGTGACGCAATATCCCATCCCCGTGGTCAAGCCGGGATGGTCGGAAGGCACGCTCGATCTCGAGATCGACCGCGACGACAACCCCTGGGTCGGCGTGATGTACCAGAGCGCAATTGCGAAATTCGACAGGAAGACCGAGAAGTTCCGGATGTGGACGACCCCCAAGGAATGGGACACGGACGCAGGCCAGCTCGGCCACATCGCCATCGAAGGCACCCCTAGCGACAACAAGGTGTGGATCAAGAATTCCGACGGCGGCCATATCTACCGCCTCGATCTCGTCTCCAACAAGATGGAGAACCTCGGCGCCTTCAAGGATCCGCGCAGCGGCAAGCGCATCGGCACCTACGGGATCCACTCGGACGCGCAGAACAACGCCTATCTACTCGACTTCGCGGCCGGCAACATCGTCAGGATCGACGCCAAAACCAGGGATGCGACCGTCTACCCGACTCCGACTCCGGACTCCCGCCCGCGGCGCGGCCGCGTCGATCACGAAGGCCGCTTGTGGTTCGCCGAATATCAGGGCAACGCCATCGGCATGTTCGATCCCAGGACCGAGCGCATCACGGAGTGGAAGGTGCCGACGCCGTGGAGCGCGCCCTACGACGCGGTGGCCGGCAAGAACGGCGAGGCGTGGACAGGGTCGATGCTGACCGACCGCGTGTCGCGCCTCGACATCAGGAGCGGCCAGTACACCGAATACATGCTGCCGCGCCCGACCAACATCCGCCGCGTCTATCTCGACGATTCGAAGAGCCCCGGCACGCTCTGGATCGGCAGCAACCACGGCGCGTCCATCGTCAAGGTCGAACCGCTCGACTAGCTCTTGAGGCCGACCGAGCCCACCGTCGCGGCAATCGTGCGCGAGCAGACGGGCGCTGCGTGGTCGCGCGCGCGCGACCTGTGCAGCGAAGGGCGCGTGACGGTGAACGGCGAGCGGTGCCTCGACTCGGCCCTGCGCGTTCCTCCCGGCGCAGTGGTGGTCGTCGACGAACGCGCGCCCAAGCTCCGTCCCGGCGACCTGCCCGAGAGCGCGATCGCGTACTTCGACCGCGACGTCGTCGTCGTCGACAAGCCCCCCGGAATGCTGAGCGTCGCCTACGAGCCGGGCGACAAGGACACGCTCGCCGACTGCACGCGGACCTTGCTGCGGCGAATGCGCGGACGCGGCTTCGACCGCGGGCTCGGCGTGGTTCACCGGCTCGACAAGGACACGAGCGGCTTGATGGTGTTCGCGCGCACCTTGGACGCGAAGCGCATCCTGGAGATACAGTTCCGCGC
>Ga0184608_10000298_pt1 | contig 12928 bp, 11 predicted proteins | sample PLM1_30_coex_FD_133010 | JGI IMG/M metagenome (GOLD analysis project Ga0184608, IMG submission 133010) | Groundwater sediment microbial communities from an aquifer in East River, Colorado, USA - PLM1_30_coex | ecosystem: Environmental > Terrestrial > Soil > Riparian zone | place: USA: East...
CGACCGCCTGGCCGGTCCGGTGACCCTGTTCGAGGGCACCGCGCGGGAAGGCGTGCCGCACTTTCCGGCGAACGTCAACATCGCTGCCGTGCTTTCGCTCGCCGGCGTCGGCTTCGACCGCACGCGCCTGAAAGTGGTGGCCGACCCGGCGCTGAAGTTCAACACCCACTTCATCACGATCCGCGGCAAGACCGGCACCATGGCTCTCCGCTTCGAGAGCGTGCCCTCGCCGGACAATCCCAAGACGGCGCTGCTCGCCTGCTACAGCGCGCTCGCCGCGTTCAGCCAGTTCAACTCGCCGGTGCGGTACGGGACTTAGCGGTTGCATCGCTGACCACGACCCGGTCGCGTCCCGCGCTCTTGGCCTGATACAAGGCTTCGCCGGCCTTGCGCAACAGGGTAGTCGCCTGGTCGGCATGGTAGGGAAACAGCGCGACGCCGAGCGACACGGTAAGGCCGCCGATCGGCTTGCCGCCGTGCCTCAGCTCCAAGTGTTTGACCGCCGCCCGAATGTCTTCGGCCCTGCGCCGCGCGCCCTCGGAAGTGGCATCGGCCAGAATGATCGCGAACTCCTCGCCGCCGTAGCGGCAGGCGATGTCGCTGCCGCGGATGCTCTTCTTGAGCAGCGCGCCGAGCTCCTTGAGCACTCCGTCCCCGGCCTCGTGCCCGAGCGAATCGTTGATCCGCTTGAAGTGATCGACGTCGATCATGATTGCCGCGAGCGGGCTGCCCTTGCGCTTGGCCCTCAGCATTTCGCGCGGCAGAAGCTCTCGCAGGTAGCGCGCGTTGTGCAGCCCGGTGAGCGGATCGGTGATCGCCTGCTCCTGGAGCTCCTGCATCGCTTTCTTCAATTCCAGATCCCGCCGCTGCAGCGTCTCGGCCATTTCGTCGAATTCCCGCCCGACTTTATTGAGCTCGTCCTTTTCGCGGTGCAGGCCGGTGCGCGCGCCGAGGTCGCCGGAGCGCACGCGCCGCGCGGTATCGAGGAGCGTTCTGATATTGCGAAGAACGAAGAACTCGGTCCCGTACCACGCACCGAGCAGGAGCAGGATCGCGGCGAGCGCGATGCCCGCGAGATTGAGGGCGCGCTCTTCGAACGCGCTGTACAGGGCGAGGGCGAGTGCCGGCAGCGCCGGGACGACGACGAGGAGGATCAGCTTGCTGCGCATGCTCAAATTCGTCATTCCTGTACCCTGCGGAATTCTAGGGCTTGCGGCGGTCGAATATGTTACCGCGACGCCGGATCGATCCGCAGCCGGAAGGAAAGTAAAGTGAACAAAAACGCCGTCCGCAAGCTACGCGATTCTATCCGTGCCCGCTATCTCAAGGTGGACACGGCGACGGTGGCCGACGTGCTCGACGTGCTCGGCCTCCCCGACCAGGGGCTTGCGCCTGAATTCGCGCCCTATCCCGCGAACGCAGGCAGGATGGGCGGATGGGCCTACACCCTCCGCGGAAAGATGACGCGCTACCCCGGGAGCGGCGATCCGCGGAAGATGAAAGCGGTGGACGGCGTCGGCCGGGGAGAACTCGCCGTGTGGTCGGGCGAAGGCAAGGGCGTGTGTTTTTTCGGCGAGCTGATCGCGCTCGGCATGAAGCGGCGCGGCTGCGCCGGTGCGCTCGTCGACGGAGGCATCCGCGACATCGAATGGATCAGGCAGCAGCGATTTCCTGTTTACGCCCGGTACCGTACGCCGGTGCAGTCGATCGGCCGATGGAAGGTGACGGCGTGGCAGGTGCCGGTCGAATTACCGGGCGCAACAAGAAAACGCGTCAGGGTGCGCCCGGGCGATTTCATTCTCGCCGATGCGGACGGCGTGATCGCGGTTCCGGCACGCGTCGCTTTCAAGGTGCTGGTCGAGGCCGAGCGCCTGACCGCAAAGGAGATCCGCATCCGGCGCGACCTCGGCCGTGGCGCAAGCCTGGAAGATGTCCTGAAAAAGTATGGCCACGTTTGAACCGAATGATACTTTGTCGGCCGAAGGTTCAGAAACTCACGTTCCAACGGCCCCCGTTGCGATTGACCCAGCCCCACGGCGTGGAGTAAGATGACCAGAATTCTGGTCTACCGCGACAGACAACTCAGCGCACTCCGACAAATGAAAACTCTTTCCCTCTCCGACGTCAAGGCAAGGTTGAGCGGCCTAGTGGACGAGGTCGAGCGACGCGACGAGGAAATCGTCATCACGCGCAACGGCCGGCCGGCAGCGGTCCTCGTCAGCCCCGACGAATACGATAGCTGGAAGGAGACGTTCGCGGTGCGCTCGGACAAGGCGCTGATGCGCGAGATCAAGGCGGGCCTTGCGGCGATCAAGTCCGGCAAAGGCCGGCGCTACAGCATCGAAAAACTGTTCAAGTAGCGGGCTCGGCGGGAACACCGCTGCCTCACGCCATGCCGCGGCCGCCGTACTCTGTGCGCGTTCCGGCAGATCTCGCAGGTCTGATCCGCAGCCTGCACCCGAAGCTCAAGCGCAAGCTGCGCGCCGCGCTCGAGCAGATCGCCACCGAGCCGCATCTGGGCAAACCGCTGAAGGACGAGCTGGAAGGCCTCTGGAGCTTGCGCCTCGGCAGATTCCGGGTCATCTATCGCCTCGGCGCAGGCCACGACATCGACCTTGTGGCCTTCGGCCCTCGCGAGCGGATTTACGAGGAAACCCGTCGCCTAGTCGCGCGCGAAAGGTGACCCGTCACACCCCGCGCTTCTTCATCGCCTCGAGCATTGGCGCGATCAGATCCATGGGCACCGGGAATACGATGGTGGAGGTCTTGTCCCCGGCGATGTTGCTCAAGGTCTGCAGGTAACGCAGTTGCATCGCCTCGGGCTGCTTGGACAACATCTGCGCGGCCTGCAACAGCTTCTCGGAAGCCTGCAGCTCGCCCTCGGCGTGGATCACCTTGGCGCGGCGCTCGCGCTCGGCCTCCGCCTGGCGGGCGATCGCGCGCACCATCGTCTCGTTCAGGTCCACGTCCTTGATCTCGACGTTCGAGACCTTGATCCCCCAGGCTTCGGTCTGCGTGTCGAGGGTCTTCTGGATGTCGATGTTCAGCTTCTCGCGCTCGGCGAGCATCTCGTCGAGCTCGTGCTTGCCGAGCACTGCGCGCAGCGTCGTCTGCGCGAGCTGGCTCGTCGCATTGAGGAAGTCCGCCACCTGGATCACGGCCTTCTGCGGATCGACGACGCGGAAATACACCACCGCGTTCACCTTCACTGAAACGTTGTCGCGCGAGATCACGTCCTGCGGCGGCACGTCGAGCACCACGGTGCGCAGGTCCATTTTCACCATCTGCTGGATCACCGGGACGAGGATGAACCATCCCGGCCCCTTCACCGCCCAGTAGCGCCCGAGGTTGAACACGACGCCGCGCTCGTATTCGCGCAGGATCCTGAACGACCACACCAGCAGGATGACGAGGACCAGCAGCGCGCCGAAACCGAAACTGAGCATGATCAACCCTCCGTTCATGGAGCCGTATCAGGGCTCGGGCACGACCTCGAGCAGCAAGCCGTGCATTGCGATGACGCGTACGCGCTGGCCGGCCTTGAGCGGCGCTGCGCTGCGGATGCGCCAGGTTTCGCCGTGGATGCGCGCCCAGCCTTCCTGCTCGAAGTCCTCGAGCGCCTGACCGGTGCTGCCGAGGAGCTCCTCGCGCCCGCTCACGACCGGGCGCCTGTGCCCTTTCAAAGCCATGCCGACGACCAGGAACAGGAACGCGGCGCTCCCGGCCGCGAGCCCGAGAACGAGCGAGAAGGGGACGCCGAAGCCGGGAACGTCGGTATCGACGAGGATCACCGAGCCGATCACGAAGGCGATCGCCCCGCCGATTCCGAGCGACCCGTACGCGGGGAAAAACAGCTCCCCCACCATGAAGGCGATGCCCACGAGCATGAGCGCGAGGCCCGCGTAATTGACCGGCAGAAGGTGAAATGCGTAGAGCGCAATCAGCACGCAGATCGCGCCGACGACGCCCGGAAACACGAGGCCGGGGTTGGAAAACTCGAATACCAGAGCGTAGATCCCCAGCAGGATGAGGATGTAGGCGATGCTAGGATCGGTGACGACCGAGAGGAACCGCGTGCGCCAGTCGGGCTCCAGCGTGGTCACGACGACATCCGCGGTCTGCAGCACGCGCTCCGCATCCGACGCCTTCAGCTTGCGGCCGTCCAGCCGCATGAGCAGATCGGGCACGTCCTCGGCGACGAGGTCGATGACTTTCATCTTGAGCGCCTCGGATGCGGACAGGCTCACGGCTTCCCGCACGGCGCGCTCGGCCCATTCCGCGTTGCGGCCGCGCATCTGCGCGAGGCTGCGGATGTACGCCGAAGCGTCGTTCACCTGCTTGCGGGTCATCGTGCTCGAGGCGCCGCCGCCTTCGCCTTTTCCGGTCTTGCCCGCCTTTCCGTCGCCTTTGCCGTCGCTCTTGCCGTCGCTCTTGCCGTCCTCGTCCTGGGCGCCCCCGCCGGGCGCGCCGATCGCCACGGGCGTCGCTGCGCCGAGATTGGTCGCCGGCGCCATCGCAGCGACATGGCTCGCGTAGAGAATGTAGGTCCCCGCGCTCGCAGCGCGCGCCCCGCGCGGTGCGACGAAGGCGGCGACCGGCACGGAAGAGGCGAGGATATCCTTGATGATGGCGCGCATCGAGGTATCCAGGCCGCCCGGAGTGTCCATCTGCAGCACCACCAGCTGCGCGCCCTGCCTCCCGGCTTGCTCGATGCCGCGGTGGACGTAATCGGCGATCGCGGGCCCGATCGCGCCGTTGATCGTGAGCAGGGCAACCGGGGGGCCCGGCGCCCAGGCCAGGACGGGCGACAGCGCCCACAGTGCAAGCAAGGCCTTAAGCCAGCGCAGCATTTTCCGGATTGGCTCGTTTTACCGCGCGATGAGCGGCGCTCTAAGTGTAGTCCATACGCGGCAGGTCGCGCCCGTCTACTGGACTTCCGCGGGGGTTCGCAGTAATTTGCACAAAACAATAAGCAAGCACGTCCTACACGCCGTCCGAGGAGATCCCATGAGCATGCTCAGCCCCGAAGAACTGGAACGCCTGTCCCCCGCGGAATCTCTGTTTCCCTCGCCGATCCCCGTGCAGTCGGTCTCCAGCGACGAGTTCATGGCCGGGCCCCAGACGCGCAAGCAGCGCGAGTTCGAGGCGCGCGTCAAGGAAATGGGCGCGCACATGGCCAGGCGCCTCGGCGTCAGCCGCCGGCGCTTCTTCCAGACCGCGGCCGGCATGGCGACCGCGTTCCTCGCGATGAACGACACCTACGGGCCGCTCTTCGGCGTGTCCAGGGCCGAAGCCGCAGAGCCGGAGCGCGCCAACGACCGCGCGAAGAAGCTCTCCGGCCAGTTCATCATGGACATGCACACGCATTTCCTGCGCCCGGGAACGAGGATCATGACTTTCGTGAATCAGCGCAAGGCCGTGGGCAAGGCGGGCTGGAACCCGACGCTGGTGGACAAAGAACAGACGATCGACGACCTGATGTTCACGAACTACCTGAAGGGAATCTATCTCGACAGCGATACCAAGGTCGCCTGCATCTCCGGCGCGCCGTCGGAAGTGCCCGAGGACTGGTTCCTCACCAACGAGATGAAGGCTCAGGCGCGCGCCGACGTGAACGGCCTCGCGAAGAGCCGGCGCATGCTCGCGCACGCGATCTTCACTCCCGGCTACGACGGCTGGATGGAGCAGGTCGATCACGCGCTCAAGGATTTGAAGCCCGATTCGATGAAGGGCTACACCATCGGCGACAACACCAACAAGAACCTCTCCAAGCACGCGTGGCTGCTCGACGACGAGAAGCTGCTCTACCCCGCCTACGAGAAGTTCGTCAAGGCGGGCATCAAGAACGTGTGCGTGCACAAGGGACTGTTCCCGCCTTCGGTCGAGAAGCAGTTCCCGCACCTGCTCGCGCATTCCGACGTGCGCGACGTGGGCAAGGCGGCGAAGGACTGGCCTCAGCTCAACTTCATCATCTACCACGGCGCTTACCGCTGGGCCGGCGGCGGCACCGCGGAGGACGCCTGGGGCCAGCTCGAGAAGACCGGGCGCGTCGAGTGGATCACGGATCTCTCCGAGGTCCCGGCGAAGTTCGGGGTCAGGAACGTCTACGCCGACGTCGGCCAGCTGTTCGCGCAATCGACGATCGCCGATCCGCGCGTATCCGCGGTGATGGTCGGCCAGCTCATCAAGGGCATGGGCGCCGATCACGTGTGCTGGGGAACGGACGCGATCTGGACCGGCTCGCCGCAGTGGCAGATCGAGGCGCTGCGGCGCCTGGAAATCCCGGACGAGCTGCAGAAGAAATACGGCCTCGCGCCACTCGGGCCCGCCGACGGCAAGGTCAAGACCGCCATCTTCGGCGGCAACAACGCGCGCCTCTACAACTACAAGCCGCAGATGCGCGCGGAGCTGGAAAACGACAAGCTCGCCGAATACAAGGGACTGTATGAGAAGCACGGCGCGGGGCGCACCAACCTCGCGTACGGTTACGCGCTGAAGGACTCGTAGGCATGTCGAAACTCCTGTCCTTGATCGCCGCCGTCCTCTTTTGCTCGGCGTTTCCGGCCCGCAGCCAGGACCTGCCCGAGGGAAAGGGGAAAGAAATGGTCGCGGCCCAGTGCACGACCTGCCACCAGTTTCGCGCCGGTTCCGGATACACGGCCGCGGGCTGGAACACGGTCATGCGCATGATGACCAATCACGGCGCGCCGATTCCGCCCGACCAGATTGCCCCGATCACGGAATACCTGATCAAGAACTTTCCGGAGAAGGCGAAGCCCGCCGGCGCGGCGATCCCGGGGCCCGTCAAGGTCTCGATGAAGGAATGGCAGGCGGCGACGCCGGGGTCGCGGCCGCACGATCCGCTGGCGGCGAAGGACGGGGCGCTCTGGTACACGGGCCAGATGGCCAATGTGCTCGGTCGCGTCGATCCCAGGACCGGCAGCATAAAGGAGCATCCCCTCAAGACGCCTCACTCCGGACCCCACGGCCTGGTCGAGGACGCTGACGGCAATATCTGGTACACGGGAAATACCGGAGCACTGGTCGGCAAGCTCGATCCCAAGACAGGCGCGGTCACCGAGTACAAGATGCCCGACCCGGAGGCGAAGGATCCGCACACGCTGATCTTCGACCGGAGCGGAGTCCTGTGGTTTACGGTGCAGAACGCCAACCGAATCGGGCGGCTCGACCCCAGGACCGGCGAGATCAAGCTGCTCACGCCGCCCACGCCGAAATCGCGCCCCTACGGCATGGCGTTCAATTCGAAGGGCGCCTTGTTCGTCGTGCAGTTCGGAGTCAATGGCGTCGCAAGCGTCGCCCCGGCGACGCTGCAAATCCGCGAATACAAGCTGCCCGATCCCGGAGCGCGCCCGCGGCGCCTCGCGATCACGAGCGACGACATCGTCTGGTACACCGATTACGCGCGCGGCTATCTGGGGCGGCTCGATCCGGCGACCGGCAAGGTGATCGAATGGCGGTCCCCGAGCGGGCCGAAGTCGGAGCCCTACGGCATCTCGGCGATCCGCGACATCCTCTGGTACAGCGAGTCCGGCACCACGCCGAATACTGTCGTGCGCTTCGATCCGAAGACGGAGAAGTTCCAGAGCTGGACGATCCCGGGTGGCGGCAACATCGTGCGCAACACCTCGGTCACGAAAGACGGCGATTTCGTGCTGGCCAACAGCCTGGTCAATTCCGTGACGCTGGTCACGATCTCGAAATAGGAGCCACTCGGCGGATGACCTCCGCAGCGCTTTTTGGGGAGAGAGTCATGGACGAGAACAAGACCATCGGAGCGCATCCGTCGGGCACGCGCCGGGATTTTCTGGCCGCTGCGGCCGCCACCTTCGCCGCCGCTTCGCTGCCCGCGGAAACCGTGCAGGCGCAGCAGTCGGGCGCGCTCGGAGAAGTCGCCGGGGCCGAGCACTGGACCACCAAGCGCGCGGGCGGCGACAACGTGCGGCTTTTCATGTGGCGCAAGCGGCTGGCGAGCCCTTCGGCCGCGGCGCGGCGCCGCGGCACGATCCTGTTCGTGCACGGCTCCTCGGTACCTTCCACCCCGGTGTTCGACCTGCAGCTGCCGGGGCGGCCGGAAGCCTCGACTATGGACACCTTCGCGCGCTACGGCTACGACACCTGGTGCCTGGATTGCGAAGGCTACGGGCGCTCGGACAAGTCGCGGCCGGTCAACGCCGACATTTCCTGCGGTGCCGACGACGTCGCCGCGGTATCCGAATACATCCTCAAGCAGAACGGCGGGCAGAAGCTGCTGCTGTACGGCTCATCCTCCGGCGCGCTGCGCGCGGGCCTGTTCGCGCAGCGGCACCCCGAGCGCGTGCAGCGGCTCGCGCTCGACGCGCTGGTGTGGACCGGCGAAGGCAGCCCGACGCTCGCCAACCGCAAGAGGCGCCTTGCCGAGTACCGCGCCAGCAACCGCCGCCCGATCGACCGCGAGATGATTCGCAGCATCTTCACTCGCGATCACCCCGAGACGAGCGACCAGACGATCGTCGAAGCTTTCGCCGACGCAGTGCTCGCGATCCAGACCGAGGTCCCGACCGGAACCTACCTCGACATGTCGACCAACCTGCCGGTGCTCGACCCGCAGAAAATCACGGTGCCCACCCTCATCATGCGCGGACAGTACGACGGCATCGCCGCGTTCCAGGATCTCGCCAATTTCTTCGCGAAACTGCCCAACCCGGACAAGCAGTTCATCGTCATGCCCGGCATCGCGCACACCAGCACCCGCTCGAAGAACTTCCAGCTCGTCTACCACCTGCTCGACGGCTACTTCGGCCAGCCGGCGCCGGTGTACACCGGCTGAGCTAATAGCGTGCGACCAGCGCCAGGCGCGCGGTGCGCGGCTCGGCCGGGTGGAAGTGGATGCGGCTCGTCGGGGCCGTTTCGTTTTGCAGCTGCGAAGCGTAGTAATACTCGATGTCGTTCGCATCGCGGTTGAACAGATTGAAGACGTCGAAATTGACGCTGGTCTTCGCGTCGAGCTTGTAGGATGCGCGCGCGGAGAAAATGACCGAGGATTGCGAACGTGCGCTGTTGTCCTCGGTCAAGGGGCGCGGGCCGAAGTAGCGCGCATGCACGGTCCCCGACCAGGGCCCGAGGTCCTTCACCGTCACCCCCAAAGACGCCACTCGGTCGACCGCGCCCGGAATGTAGCTGCCCTTGCCTGCGGGATCACCGTCGGTGAACTGCGCGCGCGACGCCGATAGGTCGAGGTCGACGAGCAGCCAATCGTGCGGAATGTAGCGGTTCGACCACTCGATGCCGCGGCGCAGGCTGGGGCGGCTCGCCTCGGTGGTGCCGGTGTCGCCTTTAAAGACCAGCTCGGAGTCCAGCGCGAGCCGCCACAGCGAGAGCGAGGATTGCAGGTGCGGGACGACCTCGGTGCGCATCCCGATCTCCTCGCCTCGCGTCTTGACCAGCGCAGGGACCTTCGTCCCCGCCGTGATCGTCGTTCCGCGCGCGTCGTTGCTGTGGAAGCCTTGCCCGTAGTTCAAAAAATACTCGGTCCTGTCGAACGGCCCGAAAATGAAACTGAGCTTGGGCGAGCCGATGCGCGCGCTCGTCGTTCGCGAGTTTCCGGCGAGATCGCTGTCCACGCGTGCGTTGTAGAAATCCTCGCGCACGCCCGCGATGCTGCGGAAGGTATCGGTCCACTGGATCGCGTTCTCGTAGTACAGGCCCGCCCCGGTCTGGAGGACCCTGTCCGAGCGCGCCGTGCTCGGCGTCGTGTCCATCCGCTGGCGCGAGCTCGTGTTATACAGCGCCACGTTGATGTCGTCGCGGCGCGCGTCGACCCCGAGCTTGTGGGTCATCTGACGCGCGCCCCAATTCTCGGTGAACACCCAGCGGGGCGTCAGGCCGACGACGGTGCGGTCGTCCGCCTGCTCGAACTGATCGCCGATGGGGAAGGGATGATCCAGAAAGTAAGTGAAGTTGGAAAACAGATTCAGCCGGTACTTGATCGCGTACACATCCATGTGGAACACCGCGCCGTTCTCGAGCGTCTTGTGCCGGTCGAGCGACAGGCTGTAGCGCGAGGTTTTGCCGCCGTCGGTCGGATCGATCGCGCCGAAGCGTGAAATCGTTCCGTCGTCCACCGCGCGCTGCGGAATCTGGTCGGTCGCGTTCCACTTGCCGGTGTAGCCCATGAGGGACAGGGTGTAGCCGTCCGCGTTCGTGCCCTGGCTGAAGCGCAGCACGCCGTTCAGCTTGCGGTAGTCCTCGGGATTGATCCACGGGCCGTCGTTGTGGAACAGCTCGAAGCCGTAGAGCAGATGCCCCGGGCCGGAATCGAAGGAATTCGCCGCCATCGCGCGGCGGTAGCCGTTGCCGCCGAGCCCGAGCGAAGCGATTCCCTTCGGCATCTTGGTGTAGTAGTCGATGTCGGCGGCGCCGGCGGAGGAAAAATCGCCTTCCTCGGCGAAATACGGACCCTTCTTGTACGCGATCCGCGACACCAGCTCGGGGAGGAGGAAGTTGATGTCGGAATAGCCTTGCCCGTGCGCGTGCGTCGGCAGGTTCACCGGCATGTGGTCTATCGTGGTGAGGAAGTCGGTGCCGTGATCGAGATTGAAGCCGCGCAGGAAATACTGGTTCGCCTTGCCGTCGCCGCTGTGCTGGGTGATGATCACTCCGGGCACGTACTCGAGCACCTCGCCCGGCCGCAGCATCGGCCGCGCCTCGATCAGCTGCGGAGTGATAGTGCCCTGGCTCGCCGCGTCGGAGGTGCCGACCGCGTTTTCGTAATGTCCGATGATGCGGACTTGGGCGGGTGTTTCATTCTCCTGTGCGGGGCTGTGCTGCGCGCAAAACGCGGAAAAAAAGGCAAGCGCGACTTTCGTCTTCTTCAAGATCGCTCCCATCGGATGGAGAACGAATCATACCGGGCGCGCTACCAGCGTTGTTGAGGCTTCGCTCCCGTGGTAGGGTTCGGCATGTCTCGCCAGCAGGAACGCACGCAGTGAAAGCCGACGCAGCCCCGACCGCCCCTTCGCAACGCCTGCCTGCGGGCCAGCTCAAGCGCTTCATCGCCGACGCCCTGCTCGCAGTCGGCCTGCCCGCGAAAGACGCCGCCACCTGCGCCGAGCTGATGGTGCGCGCCGACCTCCAGGGCGCCGATGGCCACGGAATTTTCCGGCTTCCGCAGTACGTGCGGCGCATCAAAGGCAGCGCGGTCAACGTCAAGCCGAAGGTGAAGGTCGCGCGCGAAGCGGCGGGCATGGCGCTCGTCGACGGCGACAACGGCATGGGGCACGTGGTGATGAGCTTCGCCGCGAAGACCGCGATCGCGAAAGCGAAGACGGCGGGCGCGGCCTGGGTCGGCGTCAACCGCAGCAACCACGCGGGTCCCGCGTCGCTCTACGCGGCGATGCCGCTGGCGCACGACATGATCGGACTGTATCTCGCAGTCGGTAACGCCAACCACATGGCGCCCTGGGGCGGGATCGACCTCCTGCTTTCGACCAATCCGATCGCGGTGGCGGCGCCGGGAAACGAAACGACCATCGTCCTCGACATGGCGACCACGGTCGCCGCCTACGGAAAAGTGAAGACCGCGGTGCAGCGCGGCGAAACCCTGCCCGAAGGCTGGATGATCGACCATCAGGGCAGGCCGCTCACCGATCCGAAGCGCGCCGACAAGGGTCTGCTCGTCCCGATCGGCGGCTACAAGGGCTACGGGCTCGCGCTCGTGTTCGGGCTGCTCGCGGGCACGCTGAACGGCGCTGCGATGGGGAGCGAAACCGTCGACTTCAACGCCGACGACGTGACGCCCACCAACACCGGGCATGCGATCGTCGCGATCTCGATCGCCGCTTTCGGCGAGGTGGATGAGTTCAAGCGCCGCGTCGACAAGCTCGCGCGAGAGATCCGCAGGTCCAGGCCCATGCCGGGCGTGGCGCGCATCTGGCTGCCGGGCGAGCAGAGCCGTGCGAAATTCGAAGAGCGCTCGAAGCTCGGCATCCCGATCCCGGAACCCCTGCGCGCGAGCTTGGACAAGCTCGCCCGGGAGTTGAAGATCAAGGCCCTGGAGTTCCGAGGACGCGATCAGTCGTAACCGGCCACGACAATCTCTCCGCCCGGTTGCAGGACGACGGCAAAGGCGCCCGCGATGATGCTCGGGCCCGAGGCGGCGCGGGTCACGATGCCGCCGGTCCCGAATCCCGTAATCGGATCAGCATCGAGCGAGCCGTTCGCGTTGTAACGCAGCAAGGCAAGCCGGTCGCCCGTACCGGCGTCGGCATTTCCCGCCACCACGATCTTGTTGTCCGATTGCACGGCGACCGCAAAGCCGTTGTCGAATGCGCCGACGCTGGTCGTGACGAATCCGGTCCCTCCGCCGAATCCCGTAGTAAGATCAGTATCGAGGGAGCCGTCGGTGTTGTAGCGGAGCACGGCGATGTCGGAGGTGCCGGCGAAAGAATTCACGAAAGCGTTCCCCGCCACGACGATTTTCCCATCCGTCTGCAGCGCGACCGCGTTGGCGTAGTTGCTGCTCGAGCCAATATCGGTGGTGACGATTCCGGTGCCTCCGCCGAATCCAGTAATAGGATCGGTATCGAGCGAGCCGTTCGCGTTGTAACGCAACAGCGCAACGTCCCAAATCTGACTCACGACATTTCCCGCCAGACCAGCCACGACGATTTTGCCGCCCACTTGCACGGCGAGCGCCGCTGCGTCGGCATCGAGCGAGCCGACCGGCGTGGTGACGATCCCAGTGCCCCCGCCGAATCCCGTAGTAGGATCGGGCTCGGTATCGCGTGCGCCACCCGGGGTGTATCGCGCGAGGGCGATCACGAACCTCCCACCGATTTTCGAGTGCCCGGCGACGAGGATGTCGGTGCCGCTCAGCGCGACGGCGTTGGCGCTGGTCGAACTGCCCGATAGAATGGGGGTCGTCACAATC
>Ga0184608_10000299_pt1 | contig 12925 bp, 12 predicted proteins | sample PLM1_30_coex_FD_133010 | JGI IMG/M metagenome (GOLD analysis project Ga0184608, IMG submission 133010) | Groundwater sediment microbial communities from an aquifer in East River, Colorado, USA - PLM1_30_coex | ecosystem: Environmental > Terrestrial > Soil > Riparian zone | place: USA: East...
CGGCGGCTGCCCTGGGTCATCCTCTTGCGCGGGCTTCTCCACCGCGTGCGCGGCGATTACGAACGCGCGCTCGCGAACTATCGCGACGCGGCGGGAGAGCTTCGGCGTGCCCGAGACACCGAAGGGTTGGCGCGCGCACTCACCTGGTCGGCGCAAGCCCTGCGTTATCTCCGCCGACCACGCGAAGCGTTGGAGCAGGCGCACGAGGCCCTCGGCCTGATCGGCGACGGCGCGTCGTCGCAGGGCGCGTGGCTCTGGCACGTGATCGGCGGATCTCACGCCGATCTCGGCGAGATCGAGGAGGCAGCCCGCGCGCACCTCAAGGCCGAGGCGATCTTCGCCCTCCTCACCGATCGCTCGGGCGAGCTCGCCGAAGCGCTCGCGCTCGCTCAGCTGCACCACCTTCTCGGCGAACTCGACGCCGCGCAGCGGACCTATCTGCGCGCGCTCGCGCTCCAGCAAAAGAGCGCCGACGTGACGGCGCTCTGCTGGGCCGAAGGCGGACTTGTCGACGTGCGCACGCGTCGAGGCGACACCGCGGAGGCGCTCGACACGCTCCGCCAGACGCTCGAGATCGCGAGCGCCAACGACCTCCGTCTCGCGCAGGCGGCGATGTGCTCGACCCTCATGACGGTCCACGCGCTCATGGGCGAGCGCGGCGCGGTGGAAGAGGTCTACCGCGCGGGAGTCGAGCTCTGCCGCGAGCAGGGTGATGATCACGTGATCGCGGAGCTCCACGCGACGGCTGCCGAGCTGCGCGCGCTGCGCGGTGATGCCGACTCGGCAAACGACGCGTTGCGGGCGGCCGAGGCCCTGGCCGGGTCGTCTCCGGGCCCGATCCCCGCGATCCGCGCCGCGATCGCGCGTGGCGCCGTGGCCGAAGCCCAGGGCGATCGCGAAGGCGCTCTTCGCGCGTACCGCGAGGCGCGCGTGTCAGCGCACGCGATCCGGGCGCGATATTTCGAAGCGAAGGCGACGCTGCTCTCGGTGCCGATCGAAGAAGATCTGGCCACGACGCGCGGAGCGCTTCGCGCGGTCGCGGCGGAGCGCTATCGGGACTTCCTGCTGTTGCGTCCGGCGCTCGCCGACGCGCTGCGCTTGCGGCTCGGAGACCTCGAGCTGAACCCCGACGACATGCGCATCCTCGCGACGCTCTTGCAGCCCGCCGCACCGACGCCCACGCACGCGATCTCCTCGTCGGTCGCCGAGAGCATTCAGGCGTTCGTCCTCGGTCCGTTCGAGCTCCGCGCGGGTGGCACGCGCATCAGCGATCGTGGATGGCGCACGAGCAAGGCAAAGGAGCTCTTCGCGTTGCTGTTGCTCGATCGCCAGCGTGCGGTGTCTCGAGACGAGCTCGTCGCGCAGCTCTGGCCGGAGACCGATCCGGCGTCGGCGCTGTCCAACTTTCACTTCACGCTTCACGCGCTTCGAAAGGCGCTCGCGTCGGCGGGCGCGTCGGAGGCCACGAGCGTCGTCAGGACCGACACCGGTTATCGGCTCGCGCTTCCGATCTCGATCCACGTGGACCTCGAGGTGTTCCGGCGATCGCTACGCCGCGGTCGCGAAGCGCAGGAGGCCGGACGCTCGCGCGAGGCGATCCAATACCTGCGCGCAGCGGTCGCGGTGCATCGCGGAGAATTTCTCGCGGACTTAACCGCCCCGTGGATCGATCGGCAACGCGAAGAGACGGATCGTCAACTCGTCGCAGCGGCGAAAGAGCTCGCCACACTCGAGCTCGAGTGGAAGGAACCGAAGGCCGCCGTCCGGCCGCTCGAGAAGCTCCTCGAGCTCGAGCCGTACGACGAGGAGGCGCATCGTCTTTTGATGCGCGCGCACCACGAATCCGGCGATCACGCGCTCGCGGTGCGTCACTACCAGGCGCTCGAGGCGATGCTCCACCGCGATCTCGGCGCGGAGCCCGAGCCCGCGACGCGTGAGCTCTATCAGCGCATCCGGCGCGCCGGGTAATGCACCTGCACTAGTTCTGATCACCCGCGTTCATCGCGCGTTCATGCAAGTGATGGAGAACGAGCGATCGGACGTGTCGCCTTCGTGTCGACCATCGCCTGTGTGCCTCCCAGGCCATTGCGCGCTCGCTTGCTGCAGCGAACATCACCCGCACAGGGGATGACCTTCCCCTGTGTGGGCAGGTACTACTCGGGCTGGGAGTAACGGGGGAAATGACGGGGCAGATGGGTGATTTCGCGAGGCGCCTTTCGGGGGCCTTCTTTGCGCTCGCACTCCTCGTTACAGCGCTTCCGGGGACAAGTTGGACCGCCCCGATCGACCCGAGCCTGGCCGCCGGCGACTACGCCCTCGTCCAGGTCGCCCACGGGACCGCCGGGGCGGTAGCCGCGAAGGCAACGGCCGCCGGAGCGACCGATGTCGCGGCACTCGACACGCTCGACGTCGTCACGGCGCGCCTCTCCACCAACGCTCTCCGAGCCCTTCAGAGCGATTCTCGCGTCTCGTACCTCGCTTCCGACGCCGTCGTCATGGCGGCCGGCAGGAGGGAGCGCTACGAGCGATCGAATGGGCGACCGAGCCCCGGCGTCTCGGTCGTCGACGCTGACCAGGCTTGGGGCCATGCGACCGGCCGCGGCATCGCCGTCGCGCTCATGGACACCGGTATCGCCGAGCATCCCGACCTCCAGGGTTCCGTGATCGCACGTATGGATTTCGTGAACGATGGGGCGACGCTTCTCGATCCCTCGGGTCACGGCACCTTCGTCGCCGGCCTGATCGCCGCACACGGCGAAACGTTCAAGGGGGTCGCACCAGACGCGAAGCTGATCTCCCTCCGCGTGCTCGACCAGAACGGCATGGGGACGATGCGCTCAGTCCTCGCCGCTTTCGACTGGCTCCTTCAAAACCGAACGACGATGCGCATCAAGGTGCTGAACCTGTCGTTCGGCGCGCCACAGCGTTCGAGCTACCACCGCGAGCTGCTGGCGGGCGTCGTCGAGTCGGCCTGGTTCGCGGGCATCACGGTCGTCGCCGCCGCCGGCAACGACGGCCCCGCCGCCGGCACCGTTTCGATGCCGGGCGCGGATCCGTTCGTCATCACGGTCGGCTCGTTCGCCGATCAGGGAACCGCCGCTTTGAATGACGATCGCGAGTCACCCTTCAGCAGCCGGGGCCCGACGCGCGACGGATTCGCGAAGCCCGATGTTCTCGCCCCGGGCGAGCACATCGTCTCGCTGCGTGTTCCGGGAACGGCGCTGGACCTCGACGAGGTCGCCAGCGGGCGAAGCCGCGAGACCACGGGAGACCTTCCCGCGGGCCCGTACGCGAAGCTGACCGGGACCTCCGCATCGACGGCGATGGCGGCCGGCGCGGCGGCGGTCGTATTGGAAGAGCACCGTTACAGCCCGACACAGGTAAAGGGCGCTCTGATCGCGAGCGGGCGTCACATCGTCGGCACGCGGACGCCGGGCCTGGACGTCGATGACGCGCTGACCGTTCGGCCCGCGCGCGTGAACGCAGGTCTGCTGCCGTCGCGCGTGCTGCTGCGGCTTCTCGCGGCGAGCGGGAACGTGTTCGGTCCTGGCATCACGTGGGACGGGATCTCGTGGGAAGGAATTTCGTGGGAGTCCGTGAGTTGGGAGGGCGTGGCATGGGAGGCCGTGTCATGGGAGGGCGTGACGTGGGACGGAGTGACCTGGGACAGCGTGACGTGGGAGCTGCGTTGATGAAAGGCAGGATCGATCTCTACGTCAGCTCCATAACTTTCGCGGGCTTCATCGCGCTCGTCGCCGCTACGACCACGATGCGGGTGGACCTGCTCGATCCGATCATGCTGGCGGTCCTCGTTGGCCTCGCGTGTCTCGCGCAGCGCGTCCCGGTGTTCCTCTTCCGCTCGAGCGCGATCTCCGTCTCCTTCGCCGCGGTCATCGCCGCGTACGTTCTGTACGGCACCGGTGCCGCGGTGTGGGTCAGCCTCGCGCAGGCGCTCGTGAACTCGGTGACGCCGCGTCGCAAGCCGCTCCGCAAGGTCGCGTTCAACTTCGGTTCGTTCGCGCTCTCGGCCTTCGCCGCCGGCGAGCTCTACCGCCTCACGGGCGGCATGACACCGCCGGGCGCGATCGCGCCGACCCTCGTGTCGGTGGGACTCTCGGCCGCCGTCTACTTCCTCGTGAACACCTCTCTCACCGCGGTCGCGATCGCGATGTCCGAAGCGCAGAACGTCGTCTCCGTGTGGCGCACCAACTACAGCTGGATGCCCGTGAACTTCGGCGCCACGGCCGTGCAGGGTGCGGCACTCGCCCTCGCGTACCAGGCGATCGGACTGTTCGGGGTCTTCGTCTTCACGGTCCCGCTCGGCGTGGCCTGGTTCTCCTTCCGCCTGTACATGGCGAAGTCGACCGAGGTACGCCAGCGGAACGAGGAGCTGAGCACGGTCAACGAGCTCCTGCGTCAGACGAACGATCGCCTCGAGCAGTCACACGTATCGGTGATCGGTGCGCTGATCGGCGCTCTCGAGGCCAAGGAGTCGCACCTCTCCGGTCACGCCGCGACGACGATGCACTACTCGGTCGAGGTCGGCCGCAAGCTCGGCCTCGGCACCGAGGAGATCGCGGCGATCAAGCTCGGTGCGCTCTTCCACGACGTCGGCAAGATCGGCGTTCCTGAGGCACTTCTCTCGAAGCCGGCCGAGCTCACTGACGAAGAGTGGGTCGAGATGCGGGCGCACCCGACGATCGGCGCGAGCCTCCTCGGGAACGTGCCGATGCTCGAACGGATCCGTCCGCTCGTCCTCGCGCACCACGAGAACTTCGACGGCACCGGCTATCCGCACGGTCTCCGAGGAAGCGAGATCCCCCTGGCCGCGCAGATCATCTCGGTCGCCGACGCGTACGACGCGATGACGAGCGCGCGGCCGTACCGCGTCGCGCTCCGGCCCAAGCACGCGCTCCGCGAGCTCCGCGCCAACGCCGGGACCCAGTTCAACCCGGTCGTCGTCGAAGCGTTCATCGAGGTGTGCATCGAGGAGCGCCGCCGCATGGCGCGCGCGAAGGAGACGATGCACACGCATCAGCACGAGCACATGTACCAGCAGGCGCTCGAGGCCGTGAAGGTCGCGAGCTAAACGGGAGGGGTATGACAATGCGAAAGTTGAAGACGATCCTGATCGCGTCGATGGTGGCCGCGTCGCTCTACGCCGCGTCCGGCACCGCCTGGGCCCGAAGCGAATCGGTCCAACGCGGCACGGCCTGGACGGACGCCGACGGCCCGGCACTCTCGAGCGAACCGAGCGGTGTGAGCTGGGAGCTCCTCGGCTTCGGCCTCGGCCTCGAGTTCTAGATCCCGGCGAAGTCGGGGAGCACGAAGAGCCCGTCGAGCGAACCGATCACCCGGTCGGGGACCGCATCGCCTGATGCTTTCTTCAGGGCGTCCGGCTCGGTGAGACCCGTGGTGATGAGCACACCCACGGCGCCGACACGATGCGCCGCCACCATGTCGTAGTCGGTCGAGTCGCCCACGACCACGACGCGGCCATCCTGCTTCCCCGCCCTCCGGATCGCCTCCTCGAAGAGGAATGGCTCGGGCTTGCCGATGCAGAGCGCTTTCTTACCGGTCGCGACTTCGATCGCGGCGACGATCGTCCCAGCGCCCGGCAGCAGCCGGCCCTCGACGGGATACGCGCGATCCCGGTTGGAGCAGATGAAGTCGGCGCCGGCGAGGATCGCCCGCTGTGCTTCCGCGATCTTCGCGTAGGTGAGGTGAAGGTCGAGGCCGACGACGACGGTGTCACACGCGCGGGGCAGGTCGAGTGACACGAGGTATCGCCGCATCGCGCCAGGGTCGACGCCGTCGGCGGCCGCTTCTGGTGGCGGCTGGAAGCCCGGAAGTTCGTCCGCGTCGCGCACCCCGATCCCGACCGCACGGATCTCCTCCCGCAGTCCATCGGCCCCGATCACAAGAACGTCCTTCGGCTTCGGACGGCGACGCTCCAGGTAATGCGCGGTGGCGTAGCCGCTCGTCACGATGTGGTCGAGGTCGCCGCCGAGGCCGAGCTGCTGCAGAAGCCGCAGGTAATCGAGCCGGGTCGCCGTCGAATTGTTCGTCGCGAAGAAGACCTCCCATTTCGCGCGGCGGAGACGATCGAGCGCCTCGCGCGCGTATGGCATGACCTGCGCGCCGCGATAGAGCACGCCGTCCATATCGAAGATCGCGATCGGCATCGGCCTGAGGCTAGCCGCTCGTTGGAACGGTCGCCGTATCGAGGATCTCGTAGCGCGCGACACCGGTGATGCGCGAGACGATGACGAGGTCAGCGACGAACAGCTCGAGCGGCAGACCGGCCACGTCCGCCTCCACCGAGTCGCGGCGAGTCACGCGTTGGAGCGTCGTGATGGTGGGTTTCGGACGATCGGGATACAGCGAGGGAAGACCGGACCGGCGGAGCCCGGCAAGAAGCTCGTCCATATCCTCGTCAAGAACCGCGTCGGGGCCGACCTCGAGCTTCACGATCTCCGGACCGCGCGACTGCGACGGCAAGAAATAGAGCCGGTCGACGCGGACCGTAGCGGGGCGCAACCGCCGAACCGAGTCGCGGACACCTCTAATGAGCGCGGCAGCGTCATCCGTGGCGACGCGATCGACCGTCACGTGGAGCGGCTCAACCCGCTCGCCGCCGAGGTCGACGTGCAGCTGATCGATGAACGCCGCACCCTGCCCCGTGACCTGATGCGACGGAGCGAGCAGGATGCAAATGTCGCCAGGGACCGCGGGCCGCGGCGACGCCACCCTATCGCCGCCAAACGCGAGGTCCGATCGTCTGCACGCGTGCCGTTCCGCCGCTCACCGCATCCGCGATCCGGCGCTCAGTGAAGTCGCTGAGCGGTCGCGGGAGATCGCTCGGATCGAACCAGCCAACCTCGGTGATCTCAGTGCGGTCGTGAACCCGGGCCGCACCGTTGGAGCGGGCGAGAAACACGAAATGGTGCGCGTCGTTTTCCGGCTCCCAGTACACCCCGGTCAGCCGGTCTATGTGGAGCTCGACGCCCACTTCCTCGCGGGCCTCGCGCCGGGCGGTCTCTTCCGCCGATTCATGCGCCTCCCCCCGGCCGCCAGGCAGCTCCCAGTTCAGCTCACCGTAGCTGTGCTTCACAAGAAGGATCCGCCCGTGGTCGTCGAGGATGACGCTTGCGGCGCCCAGCACGGCGATCTACGGTCGCGGCCGTCCGCTCGTGTCGATGGCGCCGCCCGCGTCCGGCGGCGTTCCGCGGCGCACGCCGCCCTTGTTCCCGCGAGTGCGATAGGCGCGCCACGCCTTACCGGTCAATGAATCGCTGTGACGGTTCTCGACGAAAGTGTCGACACGCGTGAGCACCACGGCGATCAGCGCCGCCGCGATCGCGCGCCACAGCGCGAACACGAGCAGGCGGACGCAACCGCCCAGACAGCAGCCCACGCGTTAGGCCGCGACGCCGGACTGAACGATCGGCAGAGTGTGCAGCGCGCGAGGTACGAGCAAGACCGATGCCCTCGCCGGCCGGCCAATGTGCTCGTATGCGATATCGAGGCCCTCTTCGACATCGACGGCCGCGCGGAGTTTCGCGAGGCGGACGACCTCGGGCGCTTCCGACGCCGCAACGATGATCTGACACCACTGAAGCGTGAGCGCCACCATCACCGCGCGTTGTTCGCCGCCCGCGAAATGACGCCGCGCTTCTTCGACCACCGCGACGGGCGATGTCGCGCGCTCCAGCGCCGCGAGAAAGCGCTGTTCACCCGGGCCCTCGCCGGCGCCTTCCTCGAGACGCGCCGGGATGATGATCGCGCCACCCTCGCGAACGACGGGCGTGGGCGCGAACCGCAGATACGTCGCGGCGCGAGAAGCCTGATAGAGATTCACGTCCTTCGGGTGCCCCACACCCGCGATCACGATGTCGTACTGCTTCGGGATCGGCCGCGTGTACAAGGCCGAAGCCTTCGCCACGAGATCGGCGAGGACGGCGTCAGGGTCCCCCGCCGCGACGGCGACGACACGCTCGCGGTCATCGGTCACGACGTTCAGGCAGAAGCGCAAGCCCGCGCGGCGCGCAATCTCGCGAACCGTCTCGTGGAAGGGATTTCCTTCGATCTTCGCGAGCCGCACTCCGGGATCCTCGAGGAAGCGCATGCCGTGCGTCGCGGTGATGACCGGTTCGCCGCTGCATCCGATCGCGACCGTCTTCCGGCCGCCCGAGTAGCCGGCGTATTGGTGCGGCTCGACGATTCCGGTCGCGACGACGAGGTCCGCCTCCTTCACGAGCTTTTGTGTGAAGCCCGGCACGTCGTAGGGCGGGATGGTCCCGAGATCGACCCACATGGCAGGGTCGCGCCCGTTCGAATCGACGACGCGCACGCGATCCACGACCGAGCCGAGCTTCTCGCGTTTCTCCGAATCCGTCGTCGCGCGGTGCAGCCCCACCGCGACGATGACGGTTATCTGAGCGTCGGGAATCCCTCCCGCGTTGAGCTCATCGAGGAGCGGTGGCACCAGCACGCCGTCCGGCGAGGCGCGCGTGAGATCGGTCACCGCGATCACCGCTCTGGCCTGCGGCGCCCTCCGAACAGCATCCGCGGCAAGGTCCTTGAGGCGCGTGCCGAGCGGGGACTCAAGGCGACGAACGGTTTCCTGCGCGAGGTCCGCGATGGGCGTAGCCGCGGCCGACTCGACGATGTCGAGGTCGAACCACGGCTGCAGCATGAACTCGAGCTCTTCCTCGCCGTACGGAACGGAGAGATAGCGCGGGCGGTCGGTCACGGCTAGAGCCTAGCCGCGCAGGGCTTAGATCACGCGGAGGAGCCGAAGAATCACGAGGATGACGACGATGACGAGCAGCGTGTGGACCGCGTTCCCGCTCAACGCTGGGGTGCTGATGCGCCCTCGGCCGAAATAGCCGAGGAGCCAGAGAATGATAAGGACGACGATGATCAGCGTGATGAGGTCCAAATAAGCACCTCCTTCGCCGCATGGGTTACCACGGCGGATGCCGTGAGGGCAACTCCAAAGAAGCTCGAGAAGCACGCCGCCCTGGCGCGCTATCTGGGCGCGCTCGACGACGCGGACCTGCAGATCGCCGCGCGGCTCCTCGCCGGAGCGCCGTTCCCGCGGCGGGACGAGCGCGTCCTATCGCTGGGCTGGAGCGCCCTCTCCGACGTCCTTCGCGAGCGGTCAGGCAAGACCGGCGGCGACATTGCCGAGTCGTACCAGCGCCACGCCGACCTCGGCGACGTTGCCGCAGACCTCATCGGCGACGATTCCGCCGGCGGGGAGCGACTGACGCTCGCCGACGTCGCGCAGACGTTCGACGCGATCGCCGCCGCGCGTGGCGTCGCGCCCAAGCGCGACCTGCTGCGCGCGACGCTCGCCCGGGCGACCGGGGGCGAGGCGCGCTACCTCGTGAAGATCGTGAGCGGTGAAACCCGCATCGGCCTGCGCGAAGGTCTGCTCGAAGAGGCGATCGCCCGCGCCTTCGGACGCGACCGCGAAGAGGTCGGGCGCGCGAACATGCTGACCGGCGATGTCGGCGAAACCGCTCTGCGTGCGAAGCACGGCACGCTGGCCGAGCCGACGCTCGCGCATTTCCTGCCGATCGGGATGATGCTCGCCACACCGGTCCTGCAGCTCGCCGAGGTCGAGAAGCGTTTTCCGCCGCCGTACGTCGTCGAGGACAAGTACGACGGGATCCGGGCGCAGGTCCACAAGGCCGGCGACCGCGTGGAGCTCTACTCGCGCACCTTCGACCGCATCACGAGCCGGTACCCGGAGCTCGTTGAGCCGCTCCTCGCGATTCCCGGCACCTACGTGATCGACGGAGAGGTGCTCGCGTTCGCGGAGGGCAGGGCCGTGCCGTTCACCGACTTCCAGACGCGGCTTGGCCGAAAGAATGTCGCGGCCGAGCTGCGCACAAAGATGCCGTCGACCCTCGTCGCCTTCGACATCCTCGAGCGCGACGGCCGCGCGCTGCTCGACGCGTCGTTCGACGAACGCCAGAAGATCCTCCGCGCGCTGCCGATCGTTCCACCGGTGATCTTCGCCGAGCACCAGCGGGTCGAATCGTCAGGCGAAGCGCTGGTCGCCGTCCTCGAGCGCGAATTCGCGGTGGCGCGGGAGCGCGGCAACGAGGGTCTGATGGTGAAAGACCCCCGCTCGCCGTATCGGCCGGGCCGTCGCGGCATGGAGTGGCTCAAGGTCAAGCGCCCGCTCCGAACGCTCGATGTGGTCGTGACCGCGGTCGAGTGGGGTCACGGGAAACGCCGCGGCGTGCTCTCCGATTACACGTTCGCGATCCGCGACGGCGATCGACTGCTGAACATCGGCAAGGCGTACTCCGGTCTCACCGACAAGGAGATCGCGGAGATGACGAAGTACTTTCTCGAACACACGATCCAGGACTACGGGCGCGTGCGAACGGTCATCCCGGATACCGTCATCGAAGTCGCGTTCGACCAGATCCAGCCGAGCGATCGGCACGAGTCCGGCTACGCGATGCGGTTCCCGCGGATCGCGCGTCTCCGCCCCGATAAGCCTGTGAGCGATATCGACACGCTGGAGACGGTGCGACAGATCGCGGGCCGCTAGGCGTAGACGAGACATTGATCAAGCGCAAGAATCCGCGACGGTGGCACCGCTGAGCGAGGCGAAGCAGCTCGAAACGCTGCTCGAGCTCCAGCGCGACCTCGCGCTCGAGGCGAACATCGAGAAGGTCCTCGGGCGGATCACCGTCGCCGCGACGAAGGTGCTCGATGCGGAGCGCGCGACCCTCTACGTCGTCGACCAGACCCGAAACGAGCTGTGGTCGCGCGCGCTCACCGAAGGCCGGGAGATCCGCCTGCCGCTCGACGGTCGGAGCCTCGCGGCGGAAGTGGCCCGAACGGGCACCTTGCTTCGTATAGACGAGCCGTATGAGGATGCGCGGTTCGACCCGAGCGTCGACGCGCGGACGGGCTACCGGACGCGCTCGATCCTCGTCGTGCCGATCGACTCTCGCGACCGCCGGCGCGTCGGCGTGCTGCAGGCGGTGAACCACGCGGATGGACCGTTTCGCGCGGACGACGAGCGCTACGCGGTCTCGCTCGCGACGTCGGCTGGCATCGCGCTCGAATACGTGCAGCTCTCCGCGGACCTCGCCGCCGAGCGTCTTCGCGTCGTAAAGGTGGCTGAGGAGGAACGGCACCGGCTGGCCCGCGACCTCCACGACGGCGTCGCCCAAACGCTGGCCAACGCGGCTCTCGGGATCGAGCTCGCGCAGAGGCGAGCCAAGAAGGATGTGCCGGCCGCGATCGCCGACCTAGAACAGCTTCGTGGTCGGCTGCTCGAGTCGCAGAAAGGCCTGCGCGACATCCTGTTCGCCCTGCGACCCGTCGTGCTGGAGGACGGCGGGCTCGGCGCGGCCGCGCGAGCCCTCGCCGAGCGCCTCAACGGGCAGAATGGGGCGCACGTCGTCGCGCGGCGGGTCGACGCGGAGCGGCGATTCGGCCCCGAGGTGGAGGCGGGCGCGTTTACCGTCATCCGCGAGGCAGCCAACAACGCGATCAAGACGGGCCGCGCGGCCGAGGTGTCGATCGATGTGTACGAGGACGACGGCGCGGTCGTAGCGATGGTCGAAGACAACGGGAAGGGATTCGACGTGGCCAGCACGCTTCAGAGCTACGCGTCACGCGGTAGCCTCGGCCTCCTGCAGATGCGGGAGTCCGCGCGACTCATCGGCGCCGAGCTGTCGCTCGACTCGAGCCCCGGCCAGGGGACGCGCGTCCGTTTGAGGATCCCGCTCGAATGACCGACGAGTCGTCAGCCGCCGAACGACGTCGGTTCACCGGGCGGCGGCGCGAAGATGCCGCCCTTGACCAGGCGGCCTTTGCCGAGGCGTTCGTCGCGTTGAGCGACGGCATCATCCTGACCGATCAAGAAGGCGTGGTCATGAGCGCAAATCCCGCCGCCTTCATGATCCTCGGCGAGGACGCGCTTGTCGGAAACATCTTCGAAGAGCTCCTCCTCGTCTCGGGTGCGACGCGCATCCAGGACACCGACGGCCACCTGGTCCGGCGAGCGTGGTTCCCGCGCGAGGAGCGGATGGGCGTCCTCGAGATGATGTCGACCTCGCTCCCCGGTGGGCGCGTTCTCCACACCGTGCGCGACGTCACGGCGCAGGCGGAGCTCCTCCGGCTCAAAGAGGAGTTCCTCATGGAGGTCGCGCACGAGTTGCGGACCCCGATCTCGGGTCTCATCGCGTCGCTCGACCTCGTCGTCGACGACGCGCTCAACATGCCGCGAAACGAGCTGGCCTTGCTCGCCGGAGCGCTGCGGCGAAGCGCCCTCCGGCTTGAACACCTCGTTGAAAACCTCATGGACGCGGGCAGCATCGAGGCCGGGACCTTCCAGGTGCGGGCGCAGACGGCGAGCCTCAAGCATTCGCTCTCCGAGGCCATGGCCTTTATTCACCCGATGCTCGAGTCGAAGGGCCAGGAGCTCGTCAAGGCCTTCGACGCGGACGCCGACCGGGTCCTCGCCGACGAGCGGCGGACGACGCAGGTCTTCGCCAACCTCATCTCCAACGCGAGCAAGTACGCGCCGGAGGGCACGCGCGTGACCGTCGGCGCCACGAGCATCGAGGGCTACGTCCGGATTACGGTCGCGGATGAAGGGCCGGGAATCCCCCTCGACGAGCAGAACCGCCTCTTCCAGCGTTTCTTCCGCTCCCGCACCGTCCGGGAGCAAGCGGGCGGGCTCGGCCTCGGTCTTTCGATCTGCCGCGCCATCGTCCACGCGCAGGGGGGCGACATCTCGATCGAGAGCACCCCTGGACGGGGAACCTCGGTACACTTCACACTCCCGAAGGCTCGCCACTTGGCTGAGGAGGCAGAGGACTAATAAAGCTTCTAGTCGTTGACGACGACCGCGACCTCGTGGAGCTTCTCGAGTACGCGCTTC
>Ga0184608_10000300_pt1 | contig 12914 bp, 11 predicted proteins | sample PLM1_30_coex_FD_133010 | JGI IMG/M metagenome (GOLD analysis project Ga0184608, IMG submission 133010) | Groundwater sediment microbial communities from an aquifer in East River, Colorado, USA - PLM1_30_coex | ecosystem: Environmental > Terrestrial > Soil > Riparian zone | place: USA: East...
GCCTCCGCTCGGAGGCGCCTTGCCAGAGGAGCCGCCGCCGCCGCCACCATCGATGAAGCCCAGCGACGGCAGGCTCTCGTTGCCGGCTGCGTCCGTCGCGGTGACGCAGATGTCCGCGATGACGGCACCATCACCGAAGTTGGTCGTGATCGTGTACGCGCCGGTGCCCGCGTCCGCTGTCGCGCTGTTGATCACATTCGGCGTCGTCGAGCAGTTCTGCTTCAGCTTCACCCTGCTCGAGGGTTCGGCCGTCCCCGTCCACGTCTGAGTGCCCGAGTTCAGTCCGGAAACCGTGGGCGGAGGCGGTTGCGGAGGCGGGGTTCGGTCGGCCGCGGCGAGCCCTCCGGCGAATTCAGACGTGTTGCCGGTGGCATCGGTCTGCGTCGCCGTGACGCGGAGATCTCCTGCCCGGATTGCCCCGGTCAGTGGGCCAATGTTGACCGCCGACCACGCGCTTCCCTTGGCCCAGCCGCCCTCGCTATCGACGACCGTCGAGCCGAGGAAGTAGTGACCCTCGTCATCGCCGTCCGCGTGGATATCGACGGTGTTCCCGGGCACGCCGGTGCCGGTGACGATGAGCCCCGAATCCGTGTCGACCGTGTCTACGCTCGGCGGCGCGATGCCAGCATTCGCGCTGACGTCGCCGATCTCGATGCCCTTTCCGCCGTTGGCGCTGATCGCGCCAGTGTCGACCTTGATCGTGTTTCTTTGGGACGTCCCCGCGCCGTTGCGGATCCGGACGCCGGCGATCTGGTTGAACTGGATGTTGTTCGCCTTCACGAGCGTGTCGCTCGACCCGTCGATCATCACGCCAACGCTGCTGTACTGCGCGACATTGGCCTGGACCTGAGTCTCGTTGCTGAGACTCACCACGATCGCCTCGCCCGTCTGCGGAACCCCGACGCCGTCGGACGTGACGCCGACCGAATTCCCTGTGACCTGCGTGCCGTGCGAGCTGCTGATGAGGATTCCTGTCGGGTTGTTCGCGACAACATTGGCGTTGACTGCCACGTCGTCGCCGGACGTAACGAGGACCCCACCGCTGGTGTTGCCGGCCGGCGTGGCCCCGTCCGCACCTAGCCCGATGAAGTTCGAGCTGATGGTCCCCGACGCCGGTCCGTCTGCGCTCCGGTCGAGGCGAATTCCGTAGCCTGCGTTCCCCGAAATGACATTGCGCGCGGCCCCGCCGATCGTCGTATTCGCGGGACCGAACGCCGTGATTCCGTCGGAACCGTTCGGCACAGCTGCTGACCCAGCTGCGTTCGTGCCGATGAGGTTGCCCCTGATGATCGTGCCGGTGCTGGCTTCCCCTCCGATGCTGATGCCGCTGCCACCGTTACCGGAGATCACGTTCAGGCTCTCGAAGACGTTGTTCGGTGAATCAACGACCGAGATGCCGTCACCGGTATTCGGGAGCGCAGCCGTTCCAGCGGCGTTGGTCCCGATCCGGTTTCCTGTGAAGAGGTTGTTCGCTGAGATTTCGATCGATACGCCGATCGCGACCCTCTCCGGGTCGAGCGGGCGCGCATTGCCACTGATGACGTTGCTGCGGAAGGTTGTGTTCGGTCCCTGGACCTGGACACCGCCACCGTTCGGCACCGCCGCGGTGCCGGCAGCATTCGTTCCGATGTAGTTGTTCTGGAACAAGGTTCCTGAAGCGGTCGGCCGCACGATCAAACCGAAGTCGCCGTTCCCGGACATCACGTTCCGCTGGTAGTCGAATTGCCCGCCGATCACGTTCCCTGACGTCTCGATCAACAGGCCGACCATCCCGTTCGCGCGTGCCTGGTCCCCCGCGACGTTGGTTCCGAGGAAGCATCCTTCGACGGTGTCGTTTCCGCTGGCCTCGAGACTGAGCCCTATTAATTCGAACCTATTGATGACGAGCCCGCGGATGATGCTGTTGCCGCCCTGGACGCGAAGGCCTTCGGACGGGGCATGAGTCCCGTCGATCTCGATTGAGCGGATGCCCTGCGTGTTTGTGGCGTCGATGATCACGGGATCGGTCGTCGGTGTGAGTGGAAACCCGGGGCTGATCGTGAACGGCGGCGTGCCGGGTATCGCGAAGCCGATCGCGTCGCGGCCGGATGAGGCGTTTGCCGCTGTGATCGCGCCGCGCAACGTGCACACCGGGCCCCCTGTCGGCGCAGGAAGAGAGGGGTCGTCGCACCTGTTCAGGTCGCTCGTGACGTTGACCACGTACGTCGGCAGGCCGGTCGCCTCGAGGATGACGTGGTCACTCGAGAAAGGCGGCCCGGCGTTCGAGCCGACCGAGAAATCGACCTTTCCGCGCCCGAGATCGCTCGGATTGACCGTCACGTTCATCGTGCATGTCGAACCGGGCGCGACAGATGTTTGGGAGCAGTCGGTCGAGTTCCAGCTCCCGATTGTGAACGCGCTGCCGGCGACGTTCTCCAACACCGGGAACACTTCTGTGCTCGTGTCCTTCACCCATGTTGTCGTGCCGGTGTTTGTGATCTGCACAACGATCGGAGCGGTCCGATTTACCCGCACGCTTGGGAAAACGCCGGGGTCGGCGATCGTTGCGGTCGCGCCGACGGCTATGCGCGACGCGAGCAGAGCGCCAGGGATCTGAGCCGCGACGATGGCAACGACCAACACGGCGACGGATGTCCGCCGCCTCACGCCATCGGCCGGCCTTGCGGGCGTGATTCCCAACGCTCCCACGCTTCCCCACGCGGCCTGACACTGGATGTCAGGACGTGGCGAGTCTAGGGAGCGGTTCCGCCTCGTCAATACACAAGTGACGCCCAGCTCACAGACAGACGTTGATATTTTTGACTGCGTAGGCGACCAAGCGTGCGCGGTTACGCGATCACTGCGTGCATCTCTGACCGCGCCGAGCTAGTTCGTGCTGATCACGATGTTCCCCTGTGTAACGTCCCGCGCGTCTCCCACGACCGGCGGGAGAGATTTGCATGTTTCGTCTCCACCGCCGTTAACAGTAAAGATCAGAAAGTCGTCCACCGGGCGCGCGGATGGGTCGCCGCCATCCACGATCTGGAAAAGCAGCCGATCCCCTGGAGCGATGAAGAACAGATTTGCGGGGGGATCGACTTTTGTCACGATGCCGGAGAACCAGGCCACCCCTCTTACAGTCGGAACCGCGGTCGGAACCGCGAAGGTGTCGAGACAGTCGACGGTTGCGCTCACATCGAGCGGCGTGCCTAGGTCGTCGCTGATGCTGAATTGGACTTGTCCGAAGTCGCCTTTCGGTCCGGTGTGAGCGGAAAAGCTGAAGTGCATGAACTTGGCGCTCGTAGCCGGCGGAAAGCTCACCCATCCGCCGCCGACCCCTTTCACATCGCCCGCGCCGCCGGCAGCTGAACTCGGCTCGCCTCCGATCATGACAACTGCGATCGCAAAGACCATTGCTCGCACGAGCTTCGACATCGATCCCTCCACCGACGAACGCTCAGGCTGACAAGGCCCGCCTTCAGCAAGCGACACACCAGCGCGCGACGAGGGGTCCGAAACAGAGGGGCGAGCGAGAACTGTTACGCGTTCGTAATGCGAGCGCCGGGCTTCAACGAATCGACTCGGCCACGTCCCGTTCCCAGATCGCGCGGTCGTGAGCGAAGTACACGCGCACCGGATCGAGCTCGTGGAATCGCTCGATCCACTCCGGATATGACGCGTGGTCCTCGCCGGCAAGCGCGAGCTCGTGCGAGTACTGATGCCGGGCGTAGTCGGATGAGAAGTTCAGCGCCTGGCCCGCGAGGACGACGCGGCCTTCCTTCGTGTCGACGACAAGCGACTGATGTCCGGGCGAGTGGCCTGGTGTCGGCACGATGCGTATGCCCGGCCAGGGCTCCGCCTCGCCGTCGATCTCCTCGAGCGCCGCGCCGGGAAAGTCCGCGACGTGAGGCAAGTGGGTGTAGTCGTTCTCTTTGCGCGCATGCGTGACCTCGCGTTTCTGCACGAAGATCGGCGTCCGCGTGAAATGGCGGTTGCCCCCGGCGTGGTCGGCGTGGAAGTGGCAGTTGGCGATGAGCTTCACGTCGGTGATCCCGTGGCCCGCCGCGCGAAGCGCTTCCTCGATCGGGCGCATGTACACAGGCTTGTAGAGATCGACCATTTTTCTTGGCTCTGGCGAGAACCCGGTGTCGAAAAGGAAGACGCCACGCGGATGCTCGATGACGAACGCGGTGACCACGACGCGCTCACCCGGAAAACGATCGCCGTCGGCGGGCATCGTGTAGTGCCCGGTGTGGATGGGCTGGATGCGCGAGTGAATCACGTCCGGCTCACACTAGCCGCGTGAACGACCTCGCCGGTTTCGTTGCGCTTGCGATCGTCGTCATCGTCACGCCCGGACCGGACACCGCGCTCACGATCCGCAACACGCTTGTCGGGGGACGCCCGGCCGGTGTCGCGACGGCGGTCGGGGTCGCGCTCGGTCAGGCCACGTGGTCGGTCGCGACGAGCATCGGCGTCGCCGCGCTCCTGGTCGCGGCGGAGCCGGCGTTCGCGGCGCTGAAGCTCGCCGGTGCCGCATACCTGATCTATCTCGGCGCGCAGGCGCTCTGGTCCGCATTCCGCGGCCGACCGGCGCATCCCAAGCTCGATCGTCCCGTTGCGAGGGTGCGGACCGGGACCGCGCTGCGGCAGGGGATTTTGAGCAACCTCACGAACCCGAAGATGGCCGTCTTCTTCCCGAGCCTGCTCCCCCAGTTCGTGGCCGTGGACGGCCCGCCCTTCGTCCCGCTCCTCGCGCTGGGAATCCTCTTCTGCGTGATGACGCTCGCATGGCTCACCGGGTACGCGTTCGCGGTCGCGCGCGCCGGCGACGTGCTTCGTCGGAGCGCCGTCCGCCGCGCGATCGAAGCGGTCACGGGCGTCGTGCTCGTCGCCTTCGGCGTGCGCGTGGCGGTCGGCTCGCGCTGAAGCCCTAGCTCCGCACCATCCCGTAGCGCTTTCCCTGTGCGGTCATTCGTACGAAGTAGCGCAGGCGCGTCGCGAAGATCTCGGGCCGGCCGCGCGCTCCCTCGATGAAGCCGAGGCGGATCCGCTTGTAGGCCGCGGGCAGCTTCTCGAAGCGCGCCCACGCACCCAGCTCGGCGCGCAGCGCGCGGCGAACGTCGGGCGCGACGACGAGCGGCTCGCGCCGCAGCGCCGAACCGAGCGCGGCGCGGCCCGCCGCAGTCATGCGGCGCTCCCGAACGAGACGACGGGCGCGCGCCTTGTTCATCTCCGAAACCGGCGAGCCGTTCCGCCGCGGGGTGAAACGCTGCGCTCGCGAGTGCGCGTCGAGCTTCTTCACCGTGCTGTCGATCCAGCCGAAGCAGATGGCCTCGTCGACGGCGTCGTTGTAGGCCAACGAGGACTCTCCGCTCGCCCTGGCGTGATAGACGAGCCAGATCTCTTTCTTGCGCGCGTGGTTCAGACGCAGCCAGTTGCGCCATGCCACCGGCGTTCGCGCATCGAGGGTCTCGCCAATTTTCATGGCCGGCCGATGCTGCCACGTTGACCTGGGCATGCGACCGCCCGCTGCTCCAGGTGCGGCTCCGCGTCAGTCCGATAGGCACCGACGCCGTCGAGAGCGCCGATGAGCCGACGCCTCCGTTACGCGAGCGCGTCGCGGCCGCGGTGCGCGTGCTCGCCGGACAGTCCAACGGTCACTAGGAATTAAGAGATCGTCGCGGGGCGGCGCGCCGCATGGCGCGCCGCCGATTGCGAACGACTAGAACGCTACCGCGAGCGCGCCGCGACGGAGGCGGCGAACGTCCGCGGGACGATCACAAAAGAATGCGCTCATGACCAACCGGGTACGACCGCGATCAGCCGGTCGCCCCACGGATCGAAGTCACGCTCGTCGAGGCCACCCGCGATGCGCGCGCCCGATTCGCGCAGCGCGCTCTCGCCACAGTGCCACGCGCGCACGCGCGAGGGCGACGAACCGTTCGTGTGGATCTCGTACTGATGCTCGCCCAGCGCTCGCCATACCTCACGCTCGATGGACCCGTCGTCGAGCCTGCGCTCGCGAGCCAAGCCGTCGGGTGCGGTTGCGACCGCGTCCTCCTGCGGCGGGACGTAGAGCCCTTCGATGACGAGCAGCCCTTCACGCGTGAGGAGGCCACGCGCTTTCGCGACCGCCTGTGCCCGAGCCTCGTCGTCTAGGAGACGGGCGAAGGGATCGTTCGGCGCCACGATAAGGTCGTACTGGCCTTCGTCGGGCAGAGCTTCGAGCCCCGTCCCGATGTCGAGGACGCGTCGCGCGTCGAGCCGCTCGGCGAGCGCCTTCCACTCGGCGGCATCGTCGCGCAGTCGCATCTCCACGAGATCTCCGCTGGTCGCCAGCACGCCCTTCTCTAGAGCACCGGACGTGCCAGCGAAATCTCGGTGTACGCGCGGTAAAGACGCACCAACGTCTCGCGCCGCGCTCGGTAGAACTCGGTCCGGTCGATCTCGGACCAGCTCACGGGCGCCGGGGCGACGCGAGGTCGGCCGCTCCACTCGCGGAGCGCCGCGGCGGCGGGTTTCGGCGTTCCGTCGGCGCGCCAGACCCCGAAATGACGCTCGTGCGGCGCGCGATCCAGCGGCGGCTCGGACCAGATCGCGCGGTCGTAGTCGGTGTAGCACCAGACCATTCCACCGACCGCTCCCGCGGCGTGCAGGCGCGCGAACGCGCTCTGGATGTACCGGCCGGCTTCATCCTCGGTGAGGAGAGGCGAAGGGCCACGTTCGGACTCGGGATCGCCGTCGCGCGTCGCCGCGCCGAACTCCGCGAACAGGACGTCCTTGCCACCGAGCCAGCGCGTGATGTCGGTCAGAAACGCGACGAGCTCGGGGTCCGTGGGCGAGCGGCACCACGACGTGTAGATCGGGTAACCGTGCATGCAGAGGACGTCGCACACTTCCGCGGCCTCAGCAGGGCCGATACGCCGGTCGTCCTCCAGATCTTCCATGTGGAGGCCGAGCGTGATGCCGCACGCTGGATCGACCGAGCGGATTGCGGACGCGATGCGGTCGAGCCAGCGCCGCCCGTCCTCCAACGTCGGCGGCGCGCAGCAGTTCGAGTTCTCGTTGCCGAGATCCCAACCCCAGAGGGCCGCGTGCCCCGCAAGTGCACGCGCACATTCGCGCGCGAGAAGCGCCTGCGCCTCGAACACGAGAGGATCCGTGTACCAGTTCCGCATCGCACGATCGACGACACGGTCGTTCGCGACCACGCGAAAGCGTTCACCCGGCGCCTTGCCACCGAGTGCCCACTCGGGAACGAAGTTGGCTCCGCTCATGTGGCCGGTGAAAAGGGTCGGGATGATCCGCAGATCGTGGCGTCGCGCGATCTCCGCGACGGTCGCGAGGCGCTCGAGGGATCTGTCCGATACCGCGGTCGGCGCCGGCTGGAAATCCTCCCAGAGGAGGAAAAACCGAACCAGATCGCCGCCCGCCTGGCGAATGCGCGCGAAATCTCGTTCGACCAGAGGCGCGTCGAAGCGACGCCACCAGCGCATCGCGCTCGATGCCGGCCAGTAGTTGACCCCGACGTCGAAATCTTCGGTCACGCGATGTGCGCGCCGGCCAGGACCCGCTCGTAGACGCGCATGTAATCGTCAACCATACGGTCGCGGCTGAACCGTTTCGCGACCTGAGCTCGCACCGCACGCCGGTCGAGCGCCCCGACCCGGCCGACCGCCTGGATCGCGCCGGCGACATCGTCGACGACAAGTCCCGTGATCCCATCGTCCACCACTTCGGGAACGGAGCCCCGTCGGCGCGCGATCACCGGCGTGCCGCACGCCATCGCTTCGATCATTGAAAGGCCGAAGGGCTCGGCGAACTCGACCAGATGCAGGAGCGCGAGCGCGGAACCGAGAAGCTCGTTGCGGTCGGCGGCGTCAAGGGAGCCGACGTAGCGCACGCGGGCGCCGTCGACGTGCGGAGCGATCTCGCGCTCGAAATACTCCCGGTCGTGAACGATGCCCGCGATCACGAGGGGTAGCCCGACGGCCTTTGCCACCGTGATCGCCTCGGCCACGCCCTTGTCGGGGTGGATGCGGCCGAGATACACGAGGCCGCGGCCCACTTGTTCGCGCGGAGTGAACTCCGCGAGGTCGATGCCGTGGTAGACGGTCGCAACGTAACCCAGGTCTGGGTCGCGGTCGGCCTCGCTTATCGAGACATACGCGACCCGTTCCGCGTAGCGGCGGTACACGGGCTTGATGCGGTCCGACGAGAACCCGTGCACCGTCGTCACGACCGGCGTCGTGACGAGGCGTGTGTAGGTGAGCGGCAGGAAGTCGTAGTGGTTGTGGATGAGGTCGAAGCGTCCGGCTTTCTCGAACGCGTTCGCGATGTGCAATGACTCCCATACCTTCGGATCCAGCGATGGATCCTCTTCGAGCGGTCGTGGGCAGACCGCGTCGAGACGAGCTTGCGTGACGCTGTCCGCGGTCGCGAACAGCGTCACGTCAACCCCACGCTCGACCAGTCCCTCCGTGAGCAGGGACACCACGCGCTCCCACGGGCCGTAGTGGCGCGGTGGTACGCGCCACGAAATGGGCGCCAGCATCGCGACGCGCATTGCGTCGCTAGCCGCGGGAGCTGGTACCGGCCTCCTGGTCTTCCTCGGCTCGGTCGCCCTCGACCTTGCCGCCGCGGACCTCTCCGCGCCATGCGCCGGTCGGAGTCCGTCGCTCTTCGATGAACTTCTTGAAGCGACCGAGGTCGCCCTGGATACGCATGTCATCGGCGCCGAGGACGTCGCCGATGCGCTCGGTGACGTCCTTTGGCTCCCAGTGCATCTCGAGCTCGATCTTCGTTTTGCTTTCGCCGAGGGGAGTGAAGCGCACGATGCCCTCGTTGCGAGCGCCCGACGTGCTCCGCCACGCGATGATCTTGTCAGGCACCTGCTCGGTGATCTCGGCGTCCCACTCTTCGACCTTGCCCGCGACCTTCGCTCGCCAGTGCACGCGCTTGTCGTCGAGTTGCTCCACGGCCTCGACGCCTTCCATGAATCGCGGGAACTCCTCGAACTGGGTCCACTGGTCGTAGGCAACCCGGACCGGAACGTCCACTTCGATGGATTTCTTGACTGTCGGCATGACTATGACTCCTCCGCTTCTTTGAGCTCGATGCGACGTTTGTTTGCGCTCCCCTTCTTCGTCGCCGCTTTTTGATCGAGCCGCTGCTTCGTCTCGCGAGGCGAGCGAGTCGGCGGTTGACCGGCGCGGTTCCGGGGTGCGGGCCGTGATGGCACGACCCGATGGAGGCGCAAGAGCGGTGCCAGTCCAAGCGATTCGACCGACCCGTCGGGCGCGTGTTACCGGCCGGGTAGAGAATCGCAGCGTGGCCCAGACGATGGCAGCCCGCCGATCGACCTCGACCGAAGACGATCTCGAGCGGGAGGTCGGGCTCCTCGCGAAGGTCGGCTACTGCGTCGGGCCGAGCTTCTCCGCGAATGGAGATCGCGTTGCCTTCGTGTCCGACATCTCGGGCGTCCCGCAGGCCTGGAGCGTTGCGGTCGAGGGCGGTTGGCCGGACCGCGTCAGCGCTCTCGACGATCAGGTCGTCGGCCTCGAGTGGTCGCCGCGCGGCGATCGCATCGCGCTCGTCGTCGCGCCCGGCGGAGGACTCAACACACAGATCTACGTCGTGCGCCCGAACGGCTCGGCCCTTCGGCGGCTGACGCCGGGAGGCAAGGAGAACAACGCATTCTCTCGCTGGAGCGCGGACGGCCGAACGCTCTTCGTCACGTCGAGCCGTGACGACCCGTCGAACTGGGACGCCTTCGCGATCGACCTTGAAAGCGGGACGTGGAGCGAGCCGATCGCCCGGACGCGCGGGATCGCCCGGATACTCGACGAAAACGCGAGCTCGATCCTGCTCCACCGCGTCGTGGCGCGCGGCGACAGCGACATCTATCTCGTCGACCGCCGCACGCCGATGGAAACGCGGCTCACGCCGCACGATGAACAGGCGCAGTTCTGGGATGGCCGCCTTCGCGACAGCTGGATGCTCTGCGGCACGAATGCGGATCGCGAGCGGAACGCGTTCGCGCGCGTTCCGGTTGACGGGTCCGGTCGGGTCGAAATACTCGCGGAGCGAGACGACGCGGAGCTCGAGCAGATCGCGTACAGCGACGATCGCGAGCGCGCGGCGCTGGTCTGGAACGTAGCCGGCCGGAGCGAGCTCGAGGTGATGGACCTTTCGACCGGAGTGCGGACCGGAGTCGCGGCTCCCGCGGAGGGCATCGTCGGCCCGACATGGAGCCGCGATGGCCGGCGCCTTGCGTTCGTGGCGGCTGGACCCTCGGTGGGTCCGCCGGATATCTGGATCGTCGACGAGATTGGGCGCGACCCGCGCCGCTTGACGCGCTCGCCACACGCGGGCGTCGACCTTTCGCGCCTGGTTGCTCCCCGGCTCGAGCACTTCGCCGCGGTGGACGGTCTCCAGCTCTCAGGCTGGCTCTATGTCCCGCGGACGTTCGTTGCGCCCGGACCCGTCGTCCTTTCGTTCCATGGTGGGCCGGAGGCGCAGGAACGACCGAGCTTCAACCGCACATACGAAGCGCTCCTGTCGCGCGGTATCGCGGTCTTCGCGCCGAACGTGCGAGGCTCATCCGGTTTCGGGAAGAACTTCGTGCACCTCGACGACCGCGAAAAGCGCTTCGACGGGGTCCGCGACATCGCCGCGTGCGTCGATCACGTCATCCAGATCGGCGTCGCCGATCCCAAGCGGATCGGGATCACAGGCGGATCCTACGGCGGGTACATGACGATGGCCGGCATCACCGAATTCCCGGAACGCTTCGCCGCGGCGGTCTGCGTCTGCGGGATCGTGAACTTCCGAACCTTCTTCCAGAAGACGGAGCCGTGGATGGCCGCGATCTCCAAGAGCGAGTACGGCGATCCCGACAATGGCGATCTGCTCGACCGGTTGTCGCCGATCCACCGCATGGACCGAGTGCGTACCCCGACCCTCGTGCTCCACGGCGCGAACGACACCAACTGTCCGGTCATCGAGGCGGAGCAGATGGTCGACGAGATCGGCCGCCGTGGCGTACCCGTCGAGCTCGTTCTCTTCCCCGACGAGGGCCACGGCTTCCTCAAGACCGCGAACCGTGTGCGCGCCGCGGTGGAGACGGTGCGCTGGTTCGAACGCCACCTCGGCTAAGGCTGCTGTCACAACCGGCGCTCCCGCGGTGCTTTAGTGGTGTATGGAGGCTTCGTCGTCCATGACGCTGCCGGCACGCGACCCAGGCAAGGTCGTTGCCGCGGTCTCGCCGGCATTCGAGGGTCTCTTTCGGGCCGAGTACGCACGCGTGGTGGGCATCGCGCACCGCGTCCTCGCCGATCAAGCCGAGGCCGAGGACGTCGCGCAGGACGTGTTCCTTTCGTACTACCGGGGGCACCCGGCCGACGCTCCGTACGCGCGTGCGTGGCTCCATGCCGCGGCGGCGCACGCGGCGTTGAACGCGCTCCGCGGCCGCGACCGCCGCTCGCGTCGCGAGGCTGCGCAGGCGGTGCCGCTGCAGGCGACGGCCGACGACGACCCCGCCCTGACCGTCGCCGCATCCGAGACGCGCGATGAGGTCCGCGCGGTGCTCGCGCTCCTCCCCGAACGCTCGGCCGCGATGCTCGCGCTCCGCTACGCCGGACTTTCCTACGCCGAGATCGCCGCAGCGCTTGACGTCCGCGCGTCGAGCGTCGGCACCTTGCTCAGACGCGCGGAAGATGCTTTCCGGAGGGAACTGCGATGAACGACACCGAGATCGAGCGGGCGCTTGGAACGGCCGAGCCCCGCGTGAACACCGATGACGCACTCGTGCGATTCCAAGCGAGAGTCCAGGCGGAAGGGGTCGCACCGGTCGCACCGGTCACTCGTTCACGTGTTACCTCGCGCTGGCTGCAGGGCCTTGCCGCCGCGGCGGGTGTGGTGATCGTCGCGAGCGCGCTGACGTTCTCGGGAGTCGCCGGGTCGATCCTCCAGATCTTCGAGCCGAAGAGCGTTGTCGCCGTACCCGTCACGCAGGGCGACCTCAACTATCTCGGCCAGGCCTGTGCCGGCTTGAATCTTCAGGAGTGCATGGGCGCGTACGGCACGTTCGAGTGGACCGCGCCGCCGCAGCCGAAAGAAGTCCAGTCTCGCAGCCAGGCGTCAGCCCAGGCGGGCTTCGCCGTTCAGGCGCCGACGTCGCTTCCTTCGAGCGTGACCGGTGACCCGCGGTATGGCGTCATCAATAAGTCGGCCGCGACGTTCACGTTCAGCGCCGACTCGACGAAGCAGACGGCCGGCCGCCAGAACCGCACCGCGCCGCCTATGCCGGCGAATATCGACGGCAGCAAGCTGTTCATCACCGGCGGACCCGCCGTCGTCCAGATCTGGGCCGCGCCGAGCACCTTGCCAGGGCGCGGCGGACAAGGCGACATCTCCGACATCCCGACGCTCATCGTCGGACAGGCGAAAGCGCCGACCGTCTCGAGCGATGGCATCACCGTCGACGAGCTGCGCGGATATCTGCTCTCGCAGCCGGGTATTTCGCCGCAGCTCGCCGCGGCGCTCCGTGCGATCGGCGACCCGTCGAGCACGCTGCCGGTGCCCGTGCCGGCCGAGCTCGCGGTCTCCCACCCTGTCACCGTTCAGGGCGTGCAGGGGCTCTTCATCGGCGACAACACCGGGATCGCAGCCGCGGTCATCTGGCAGAAAGACGGCATGATGTTCGAGGTGATCGGGTCGTTCACGGAGAGCCAGGCTCTCGCGATCGCGAACTCCATGCGATAGGTGGCGATCGCCACCGGCGCGATTCGCCTCGAGCACGTCACGAAGCGCTACGCGAAGGTCGTGGCGCTCAACGACATCTCGCTTTCGGTGGAGCACGGCGTGTTCGGATTCCTCGGGCCGAACGGCGCCGGGAAGACGACCGCCGTGAAAATCCTCCTCGGGCTCAC
>Ga0184608_10000303_pt1 | contig 12805 bp, 16 predicted proteins | sample PLM1_30_coex_FD_133010 | JGI IMG/M metagenome (GOLD analysis project Ga0184608, IMG submission 133010) | Groundwater sediment microbial communities from an aquifer in East River, Colorado, USA - PLM1_30_coex | ecosystem: Environmental > Terrestrial > Soil > Riparian zone | place: USA: East...
CCTGTCCGGCGGGTTGATCTCGCTGCTGGTTGCGCTGACGGAAGGAGAGAGCTGGGGCTGGACGTCCGGCCGCACGCTGGGCCTCGGCGCCGCGGCGCTCGTCTTCCTCGTCGCCTGGGGTTATGCGGAGCTCCACGTCGGGGAACCGATGGTCGACATGCGGATGCTCGGCCGCCGGGAGATCCTGTTCACGAACATCACGGCCCTCATCGCCGGCTTCGCCATGTTCGGGACATTCGTGCTCGTGCCAAACTTCGTCGAGACGGCGCACGGTCTCTCGGCAGCGTTACAGCGGACGGTCGACTACGGCTTCGACGCGAGCGCGACGAAGGCGGGTCTCTATCTCCTGCCGAGCTCATTCGCACTGCTCTTCGCCGGGCCGATCGCCGGGCTGATCGGACGGCGGACCGGATTCAAATGGCCGCTCGCCGTGGGGATGCTCCTCGTCTCCATCTCCGCAGCGTGGCTCGCCGAGTGGCATGACAGGCCGTGGCAGATCCTCGTCACGATGCTCGTCCTCGGTGTCGGCGTCGGATTCGCCTTCGCGGCGATGGCGACGCTCATCACCGAGGCCGTGCGACCAACGGAGACCGGAGTCGCGACGGGGATGAACACCGTCGCGCGCACCGTCGGCGGCGTCGTCGGCGGCCAGGTCGGTGCAGCCCTCCTCACGGCGCACACGATCCCTGGAACGAACGTTCCCTCGGTCGACGGCTACACCATCGCCTTCGCGCTCGCAGCGGTCGTCGCTCTGGTCGGTGCGGTGGTCGCCGTGTTCATCACACCGCCGGTGCGACGCCGCGAACGACTGGTGGTCACGGCGTCGGAGGCCGGGGACGCTGCCGAAGTCTCACTGACTTCTTAGATCCGTCTTGGGCTGCTCTTAAGAGCCGAGAGTTCCATGGAGGAACACCACGACCGAAAGGAGGTCACACGTGTTCCGACCCAAGCACGCCGCTTTGCTCGCCACCGCCACGGCGCTGGCCCTAGGCGGCACGGGCGTAGCAATCGCCGCAAGCGGCGGAAGCTCGAGCTCCAAGTCGTCTGGCGCCGCAACGACGGCCACGACGACAACCCCACAGTCGAGCTCCTCGCATTGCGATCACGACAACACGAACAACAACAGCAACAACACGTGAGCGAGCGACAAGACAGCCGGCGCCGCAATTCGTGGCGCCGGCTGTCACCGACTCGCTAGTCCATCATCTGGACGGCGACCTCGTAGAACTCGACACCAGTCCGTGCGCCGCCACCCGAGGGAGACATCGCATTCAGCGCCTCGTCGCCACGCTTCATTGCGTCTTCGCTATCGAACAGCGTGATCCCCATCGTCTTCCCGCTCGAGCGGTCGACGAGCATCATCATCCCCTTTGCATCTTCGAGACCGGGCGGGCGGTTGTCGTTCTGGACATCGTTCCGAACCTGATTGATCGTCTCGTCGAGCCCTTCCTCCATGTTGAAGCTTGCAACGCGTGCGTACATGCTGCCTCCTCTAGCTAGTCGCTACCCCGGCTGACTGCATTTCGTCCTCGGACATGTCACGGACGTGCGTCCCGAAGTACCACTCGTGTCCCTCCGGGTCGTGCGCGAGGTAGTTCCGGTCGCCGTAGAACTGGTCCTCGGGCTCTCGCGCGATCGTCGCGCCGGCCTGCTTCGCGTGCTCATAGTGGGCATCGACGTCGTCGACGTACACGTAGATGTTTCCCGTCGTTCCTCCGAGCTCGTTGGGATTCTTGTAGTCGCCCTCCGGCGTGCCGAACATGATCACTCCGTCGCCGATGCTCACCTCGGCGTGGTTGATGCGGCCGTCGTCGCCGGTCAGGCGCATCTTCTCGGTGAAGCCGAACGCGCTCACGAGAAACTCGAGCGCAGCGTCCGAATCCTCGTACAGCAGATACGGCATCACGCGCGGATATCCCTCTGGTGGGTTCTGCGGCATGTCTCCCCTCTCTGTTTGCTCGCTTTACAGCTTCCCAGGGCAGGCCGAAAGGGTCAACCCACAGGTGGACCCCGCGACTAAGCCAGGCGCAGCGAGGTCAGTGCGAACACGCCGTGCTGCGGCGCGGCGAACGTGACGACCCCGGCAGCGTCAGACGTGACGATCTTCGACGGGCCGACAACCCCGTCGCCGGCCTCGTTCCAGACTGCGAGGTAGAACTTGTGGGACGGTGGGAAGCCTCCGAGCGTGTAGGAGACCGGCGTGCCTGAGGGCGCATTGAGCTGCGCGCCGGCCGTATCGAGCCCGACGATCGTGTGCTCGCCCTTCTTGCCGACATAGGCCGCAAGGAGCCGCGACGTATCGGGGACGCCGTCGACGTTGACCGTGCGCCAATCGCGCTTCACCGTCGACGTCAGCAGGTGGACGAAGTTATAGAGCGGATAGAGCGGCCAGCCGTTCGCCGGGCTGCCGATCATGAAGTACGCCTGGGTTCCGTTGTCGTATTTCCCGAAGTACGAGTCCCACTTGCTCGTCCCCATGTAGCCGAGTCGCGCGGCAAGGATGTCGAACCACGCATGCTGGAAGGCGCTGACGTTCGTCTGCGTGATCGGCGTGCCGTCCTGCCAGACACCGGGATCGCCCGCGGGAAGACCGTTGAACGTGCGCAGGCCACGAACGCCGTACTCGGCGACGTAGAGCGGCTTCCGGCCCGACACTGGCAGCGCATCGACGATCGCGCGAACCTCGGTGAGCCGGTCGACGAGCTTCTGCGTGTCCCAGTAGTCCCAGAAGACGTGGATCGAGTAGGCGTCGAGGATGTCGGACATGTTCGTCGCCATGTACTGGAACCAGGCGTCCTGATCCGGCGCACCGACGTCGGGACCGCGGACGAGATCGCCGCCCATGTACTTGACCTGGCCGCGGATGCTCTGGATGTACGGGTCGAGAGCTCGGTACTGAGCCTCGTAGGCCTGCTTCGTGATCTTGGTGCGGTTGGGCTCGTTCTGGAGCGTGAGCCAGCGCAGGTTGGTGATGCCGCGGTTGCGAACGAGGTCGATCAGGACGTTCGCGAACTTCGGAATCGTCCCGTTCGCGACGTTCAGCGTCCCGCCCTGCCAGGTGATGTTGATCTGCGTCCCGGTGCTCTGGGCGAGTTGAACGGTGCGGATGAAGGACTGCATCCGGTCGGCATCGTTGAATGCGGCCCCAGTGAAGAAGATGCGGGAGAACTCCGGATGGAGCGCGCGCATCTTTCGCTCCATGTCGCCAACGTTGTCGTCGGTCACGCCAACCGACCGGGAGATCGCCGCGTAGACATGGTGGTTGAACTGGCCGCCGTAGCCGGCGAAGCTCTGCACGAGCGTCGCAGACTCCTGCAGCCTGAACTCGGTCGTCTCGACGCTCGTGCGGCGCGTGTTGTTCTTGAGGGTCGTCTCGACGGGGGCCGAGGGCGTGACGGTGACCGTGAGCCGGATCCGGCCGAGCTCGGTCAGCGAGACCGGGACCTGCACCACCACTCGGCGACGAGCGGCAACCGTCACCTCTTGCGTGGCCAGCGCAGAACCGCCGGCCGAGACGGTGACGATTGCGGTGAGCCCGACATCCTTGGTGCGCTCCCGGACGATCGCGACGACGAAGAAGGGGCGTCCGAGGAGGACGGAGCGGGCGGTGGAGGCGCGCGTGAGCACGAGGTCGGGCTTGAGGAGCGTCTTCGCGTGGCCGGCGAGGCTGATCTCCGCACCGAACGAGACCGTGGCCTGGACACGCCGGAGCCGCGGAACTCGACCGATGTTCACGGTGGCCACGCCGCCGGGCGATGGAACGTCACCAAAGGCGAGAGTCTTCGCGGGCGCGCCTTTGAAAGGCAGGAGCGTGACCCGCGCGCTCAGGGACGCCGGAAGCTCACAGTCCGGGACCTTCGCAGTGATCCGAAGGACCAGATCCGCGCGCGGCGGTCCCGTCAGGGACTGGAGCGCCAGCAAGTACGACGAGGCGTCACAGGTCGGCGCGACCTGAGCCTGCGCGCCGGTGGGCTGGATGCCGAGGAGGCCCGCAGCCACCGCCACGGCGCACGCGCCGACCCAGAATCTGCCTCTCAATGCCATGACCCCACCTTCGTCGCAACCGCTAACCGGCCTCTAATCGGGACAAGGCTTGCGGCACACGGCGCATGTGTCAAGGTTTCAAGGCTTGATCATGCGACGATGCGGGGGTGGCCCCCAACGCGGAGAGATTCGTCAAGCGGGCGGCGGAGGCGAAGCGGAGCTCGAAGCGTGTTGAGCTGAAGGAAAGCTTCGACCCGAGCTCGAGCGGCGCCCAACTCGAGCTCGTCCGGGACGTCGCGGCCATGGCCAACTCCGGAGGTGGCGTCGTCGTCCTCGGTGGAGGCGACGTCGACGAGGAGTTGATCCACGAGCAGCTCGCCCGCTATGCGGAACCCGAATTCGAGGCCTTCACGCTCGAGGAGGTGACGCGCGGCGGCCGTCCGGCGGCGGCCGTGGTCGTCGAAGCCGCGGTCACGCCCCTGGTGTTCACGCGGCAAGGTCGCCACCGGAGCGCAAACGGAGGGGAGCACATCGCCTTCACGAGAGGCGGGCTCTATTTCCGACACGGCGCGAAGAGCGAGCCGGCGACCGGCGCGGACGTGCGCGATTTCATCAAGCGCCAGCTCGACGCGACGCGGTCCCAGTGGCTCGCGAACATCCGCCAGGTGATGCACGCGCCCGATGGTGCTGAGGTTGCGGTGATCGAGACGGCCGAGCGAGACGAGCAAGGAAGGCCGACGTTGATCCGCTTGACGACCGACCCGCACGCGCCGCTGTACGGGCAGGTCGATCCGGACCAGTCCCATCCTTATCGCCAGAAGGAAGTGATCCGAGAGGTGAACGCGAGGCTGGACGGCTACAACGTCAATGCGTTCGACATTCTCAGCGTGCGGCGTGTGCACGCCATCAGCGAAGACACGAGACCCGAGTTCGTCCACGTCCCGAAGTTCGGCTCACCGCAGTACAGCGACGCGTTCGTGGACTGGCTCATCGGCGAGGACGAGCGTGACCCGGAGTTCTTCGCGAGCGCAAAGGCGAAGTATCTGGCGACGAGGCCGCGCCGGCGCGCGGGCACCACCCCGTAACCCAAGCGCAACAGCGCAAGGGATATCGTCGGAGTCACCGCCTCAGAGAGGAGAAGCAATGGCTGGAAAGCCTGTTCATTTCGAGATACCCGCGCAGGACACGAATCGTGCACGCGAGTTCTACGGCAACCTCTTCGGCTGGCAGTTCGACTCGATGGAGGGCCCGTCGGAGTACCACATGACCCGGCTCGACGAAGACGCCGGCGCGGCCGTCTTTCCCGGAGACACGGGTGCGATCCGCATCTACTTCGACGTCGATGACATCAACGCCGGGGCCGCACGCGTCAACGAGCTGGGAGGGAAGGCCGACGACCCGCAGCCGGTGCCCGGCATGGGCTGGTTCGCGACGGGGACCGACACGGAGGGAAACCCGATCGGCCTCTGGAAGACCGACCCCTCGGCCGGCTAGAGCGTCCAGGTATCGCCGGAGTGCAGGAGGGCGGCGATGTCGCCTTCCTGCTTCTCCCGCGCGGCGCTGAGCTGGTCGGCCATCAGCTCGTCGTAGACCGGGCGCTCGACATCCCTGAAGACCCCGATCGGCGTCGTCCCCCACGTCGACTGAGTGAGCCGGCTGAGGGCGAACGCCGCACTCGGTTCCGCATGGTGCGAATCGTGGACGAGGAGCTCCGATTCGTCCGTCGCGTCGACGACCTCGACACTTCCATCCGTGCGCTGCCGCACGCCCCTCTCCCCGTCTTCTCCGAATCGGATCGGCTTTCCGTGCTCGAGGTAGATGCGGTTCTCCTTCTTCTCGCGGACGAAGTCGAACGCGCCGTCGTTGTAGATGTTGCAGTTCTGGAAGATCTCGACGAACGCGCTGCCCTTGTGCGCGGCCGCGGCGCGCAGCACGTCCGTCAGGTGCGCGCGATCGGTGTCGATGGCGCGCGCGACGAACGAAGCTTCCGCCCCGATCGCCAGCGACAGCGGATTGAACGGCCAGTCCAGGGAGCCCATCGGCGTGGACTTGGTGCGCGTTCCGAGCGGGCTCGTCGGCGAGTACTGACCTTTGGTCAGGCCGTAGATCTCGTTGTTGAACATGAGGATCTTGACGTTCACGTTCCGCCGCAGCGCGTGGATCAGGTGGTTGCCGCCGATCGACAGCGAGTCACCGTCGCCGGTCACCACCCACACCGACAGGTCGGGCCTCGAGGTGGCGAGACCGGTCGCGATCGCGGGTGCGCGGCCGTGGATCGAGTGGATCCCGTAGGTCTCCATGTAGTACGGGAACCGGGCCGCGCAGCCGATTCCCGAGACGAAGACGATGTTCTCCTTCGGGATGTCGAGCTCCGGCATGAAGGACTGGAGCGCGGCGAGGATCGCGTAGTCGCCGCAGCCCGGGCACCAGCGAACTTCCTGGTCGGTCTTGTAGTCCTTCGCGGTGAGCTTGCCGTTCGTTGCCACGTTTCGATGATAGACGGCGGGATCTACCGCAGACGGTCGGCGTCCTCTTTCTTCCAGAGCCCCGTCCAGAGCCGGGCGCTGGTCTCCTGAACCTGCCCCAGCGACTTGCCGCCGGCGAAGATTGGACCGACGAACAGGAACAAGAGGCAGACGGCCACGAGCACCACGGTCAGGATCGTCCAGAACACGGTTTCACATCCTACGCCCGGCTAGGCTCCCCGCGTGACTGCTCTCCGAGGAAGCTGCCTCTGCGGCGGCGTGAAGTTCGAAGTCTCCGAGGCACCCGAGACGCTTCGCTACTGCCACTGCGAGAGCTGCAAGAAGCTCTCCGGCGGCACCGGCACGTTGAACGGACGCGTGCGCTCGACCTCGATCCGGATCGTCGAGGGCGCTGACCTGTTGCAGACCTTCGAGCCAGCCGGAGGAAGCGCGAAGACGTTCTGCAAGAGGTGCGGTTCGAATCTCTTCGGCGGCGGCTGGCCCAACTCGGAGACCACGAGTGTGCGAGCGAGTGCGCTGGACGACGAGTTCGCCGCGCGCCCGAGCGCGCACATCTACGTCAGATCCGTCGCCGCCTGGGAAGCGCTGCCGGACGACGGTCTCGAGCGCTTCGAGACGACCTCCGGCTAGGCGAGCGCCTGTCGCGCGGTTTCGACCGCTTCCCGTGCAAAGGCGATCGCAGCCTCGTTCTCCGGATTGCGGAGCCGAACCTCGAGCGCCTGCTCGAACAGCTCGAGCGCCCGGCGATGGTCGCCGGCGTCGTAGTACGCCCAGCCAAGGTTGTTGAGCAGCGGCCCCGCCCAATATGCCGCCGCGGGTCTACGCTCGCCGAACTCGAGCCCGCGCTGGGTCCACTCCTCCATCGCCTCCAGCTCGTCGACGGAGATCGCGCACATGTGCAGCGCGTCACCCGCGAGGAAGTCCTGACCATCCTCGGCGGCGCGGGCGTAGGCAGCCTCGAAGAGCGGTATTGCTGCAGCCGGGTCGCCGCTCGAGCGCAGCTTTCGCCCTCGCTCGAGGTCGATGCGCACCCTCGCGATGTTGCTCGCGCCGGCCAGGGCCTCGGCTTCCTGCAACAACCGCTCGCTTGCCTCGAAGTCCTCACGAAGGCCCTCCACACGTGCGAGCTGCGTCAGGACCTCGGCCCGGCCGGCATCGGACCCCTCGGCCTCCAGGAGGTCGGACAACCGCCACTCCGTCGAGTCCAGGTCGTCAAAGTCCCACAGTGGCCGCAGCCGATCCGCCATGCGGCCAACTGTAGGACTTCGCCTTCAGTGTGAGCAACGGGCGAGCGTGGCGAGCCGCCGGCCGTAGCCGGGGTCGCCGACGTCGCGGAATGCCTTCGCACCGACGGTCGGACAGGTGTTCCGGCCGGACTTCTCGAGGCCCGACTGCTGGCCTGTGAGGGCGCTCAGCACCCCGAGAGTTCCCAGCGCAGCGACGACGATCAGAGCTGCGATCGCGAGTGTGATGACGAGAGGGTTCTTGCTCATTGTCGGCTCCTTTTGTGTGGTCGATGACGCACTCGACGGTAGGGCCGTTGCTCGCCTGACACATCGATGAAATCCCCAGTTCTTTGATGATTTAGGGGATTTCCCCTAGTGCTGGGAGCGCGGGAATGCGACGATCGCCCGATGGCGTTGGCGGCGCTTCTCCTCCCGATCCCCGTCGATCTGGCGGTGGGTCTTTCCTTCCTCGTTGCCGGCGCAATCGCCTGGCGCCTGAGGCCCGACAATCGTGCAGGCAGGCTGATGGTGCTGGCCGGGGTCGTATGGTTCTGCCGCGACTTTGCCCGGTTCAGCGGCGAGCTCGCCGGTCGCGCCGGAGAGTTGTCACTGAACCTCTTTCTGGCGCTCGTCGCGCACCAAGTGATCGTGTTCCCGTACGGCGTCGCGCGTTCGAGCATCGAACATGCGCTCATCGGATCTGCCTATGCACTCGCCGTCGGCGGCTACGCGATCAGCGAGATCTTCCCGTCGAGCAACGACGCTCTTTCCCTCCTGGCGATTCCACTCATCCTCGCGATCATCTACCTCGTCATCCAGCGCTGGCTCGTCGCTAGCCCACCAGAGCGGCGTGCGCTCGAGCCGCTCCTCTGGGCGGGGCCGGTCGTCCTCGTCGTAGCGGCAGTTTCGATCGCGCACGACTTTCTCGACGTCGGCGGATCGTCCGCCATCGATTGGCTCAAACTCGTGTACATCGCGCTGCCGGTGGCATTTCTCCTCGGCGTCCTGCGCGCCACCCTCAAGCGGGCTCGGGTCAGCGACCTCGTCGTGGAGCTCAGCGAGGTGACGTCGGCCGCGGAAGTACGGGAGGCTCTGGCCCGCACGCTCGGGGATCCTTCACTGGAGCTCGCCTTCTGGCTCGTCGACAAGCGGCGTTACGTCGATTCGGAGGGCCGGACCGTGCAGCTCCCTGCAGGGAATGGGCGCGCGGTGACAGAGCTCCCCGGAGTTGCGGCGCTGATCTACGACGCGACGCTCCTAGAGGATCCAGCGCTCGTCGCCGGCGCCGGAGCCGCGGCACAGCTCGCGCTCGAGAACGCCCGCCTGCAGGCGGAGTTGAGAGCTCATCTGCAGCGCCGTCGCGAGCAGGAAGGCGGTCAGCTGAGAGTCGACTTCGTCACCGGCCCGACGGAGCGCGACGCACTCGCCGAGCTGACGACGCGCGAGCTCGAGGTCCTGACCCTGCTCGCGGAAGGCCGAACCGACCGCGGAATCGCATCGTCCCTCTACGTTACGCCCAAGACAGTCGAAGCGCACGTGCGCAGCATCTTCCGCAAGCTCGATCTTCCGTCCGATGCGATGGAGAACCGTCGCGTGCATGCCGTCATCACGTTTCTCCGAGCGCGCTCGATCTAACCGCGAGTCAAGCGTCGATTGTGACGTGCCCCGGTTCGGCGGCGACACGATCGAGCCATGCGCGCACGGCCGGATACGGCTCGAGGTCGAAGCCGCCCTCCGGCGCCACATGGGTGTACCCGTACAGAGCGACGTCCGCGAGCGAGTACCAGTCGCCGACGAGGTACTGCTGGCTCTCGAGGTGGCGCTCGAGCGCACCGAGTGCGCGGTTGCCGGCCGCCATTCGTTCGGGGAGTCGGTCCGCAAAGGCTTCCGGCCGCCCGGAATACGCAACCCAGAAGCGCACAACGGCGATCGACGGCTCGAGGTCGTACTGCTCGAAGAACATCCACTGCAGCACCTGCGCGCGCTCGTAGGGATCGTCCGGAACGAAGCGCGTGCCTTCGCCGAAGTACCAGAGGATCGCGCCGGATTCTCCGAGCGGACGGCCGTCGTCGAGCACGAGCGTCGGCACGCGCAGTGACGGATTGAGGCCGCCGAGCACCTCGGGCCGGTTCGAGCGGTCGACGACATCCATTGTGCGCCGCTCGTACGGAATCCCGAGCAGCGCGAGCAGCAGGCGCACCTTGTAACAGTTGCCCGAGACCGGGCTGTCGTACAGGAGCGTCAGGCGTCCACCATCGCGTCGATGGCGTCCGCGACCTCGCCTGCGCGGAACGGAACGCCTCGCACCAGGTTGAAGCCGGTCGCGTCGACGAGGAACTCGGCGCGAACGAGCTTCTGCAGCTGGCCGAGGTTGATCTCCGGGACGAGCACCTTTTCGTAGCCGCGCAGGACCTCGCCGGTGTTACGCGGGAACGGATTGAGGTAACGCAGGTGCGCGTGCGCGACCTTCTTGCCACCGCCGCGCACGCGGCGAACCGCGGCAGCCACGGAGCCGTACGTGCCACCCCAGCTGAGGACGAGCGTGTCGGCGGCGTCGGGATCGTCCACCTCGAGCTCCGGAATGTCCTGCGCGATGCCGGCGACCTTCTGCGCGCGCAACCGCACCATCAGATCGTGGTTGTCCGGGTCGTAGCTGACGTTGCCGGTGACATCCTGCTTCTCAAGCCCACCGATGCGGTGCTCGAGGCCCGGCGTACCGGGAATCGCCCAGGGCCGTGCGAGCGTCTCCTCGTCTCGCCGGTACGGCTGGAAGTCCTCGCCCCCAGTTCCACCTGCCGCGAAGTGAGGATCGATCGCCGGGATCGCGTCGACGTCGGGCAAGAGCCAGGGCTCGGAGCCGTTCGCCAGGTAGGCGTCAGAGAGGAGGAACACCGGCGTGCGGTACTTGACCGCGATGCGCGCCGCTTCCAGCGCCGCGTCGAAGCAGTCGCTCGGCGTCGCAGCGGCGATCACGGGCACGGGTGATTCGGAATTGCGGCCGAACATCACTCCGAGCAGGTCGGCCTGTTCGGGCTTCGTCGGCATGCCCGTCGATGGGCCCGCCCGCTGGACGTCGACGATCACAAGCGGCAACTCGAGCGTGATGCCGAGCCCGATCGTCTCCTGCTTCAGCACGATGCCGGGACCGCTCGACGTCGACACGCCGAGTGAGCCTCCGAAGCTCGCGCCGAGCGCCGCACCGACGGCCGCGATCTCGTCCTCCGCCTGGAACGTGCGGACGCCGAAGTTCTTGTGCCGCGCGAGCTCCTCGAGCACCGCCGACGCCGGCGTGATCGGATACGCGCCGAGGAAGAGCGGCAGACCGGACTTCACCGACGCGGCGATGAGCCCGTACGCCAGGGCCTGGTTGCCGGTGATGTTCCGGTAGAGCCCGGGCTTGAGCGCGGCCGGCTTGACCTCGTACTGCACGGCGAACGACTCGGTCGTCTCGCCGAACGCGTAGCCGGTCTGGAACGCCTTCACATTCGCCTCGGCGATCTCGGGCCGCTTCGCAAACTTGCGCTGCAGGAACTCGAGCGTTCCGTCGGTCGGACGTCCGTAGAGCCACGACATCAGCCCGAGCGCGAACATGTTCTTGGAGCGCTCGGCCTCGCGCTTCGTGATCCCCTCGATGTCCTTGAGCGCCTCGATCGTCATCGAGGTGAGCGGGATTGGGTGCACCTGGTACTCGTCGAGCGAGCCGTCCTCGAGCGGGTTTCCCTCGTAGCCGGCCTTCTGGAGGTTGCGGTCCGTGAACGCGTCCTTGTCGACGACAAGGATCCCGCTTGGCGGCAGGTCGTTCAGGTTCGTCTTCAGGGCCGCCGGGTTCATCGCGACGAGGACGTTCGGCGCGTCGCCGGGCGTGAGGATGTCGTGATCGGCGAAGTGGAGCTGGAAGCCCGAGACGCCGGGAAGCGAGCCCGCCGGCGCCCGGATCTCGGCCGGGAAATCGGGGAAGGTGGCGAGGTCGTTGCCGAGCATCGCCGTCTCCGAGGTGAATCTGCCGCCTGTCAGCTGCATCCCGTCGCCGGAGTCCCCGGCGAACCGGATCACGACCGACTCGAGCTGCTCGACGGGCTTCGAAGCCACGCCTGAGTTGTAGCGCGACCTAGCGTTCGACGTCGAGCTCTCGCCCGACGACCGCGAAGTTGTAGAGCAGGAGGTACGCGAACCCGAGGGCCAGCGTGAAGAGGACGGTCACGCCGATCGCCTCCTGGTAGGCGAAGGGGTCGCGCGCGACCGCGTGCGCGATCCGCGGCAGCACGCTCGGATGCTCGAGCGCGTCCCAGCTGTTCAGCCGTAGGAACCGTCCGAGGTAGATCCCCAGAGAGCCGAGCGCCAGCGCAACGCCGGCGAAGATCCAGCCGCTGACGACGCCGCGCCACTGCCGGACGACGGTCTGCATCAAAAACAGTGAGGCGAACCCGAGCAGGAGGCCCGTCCAGGCGAACGCAGAGACCGTGACCGCGTCGTACCAGTAAGGCGCGTCTGCGGTGTGCTCCAAGTGCACGAAGTCCGTGACGATGTACGGCGCGTTCGGGAAGAACAGCAGCCACAGTGCGCCGACCGCGACGAGTGAACCGCCCGAGCGCCTGCGCCGCCAGCCGTCATAGACGGCGACAGCGAGCAGAAACGGAATCCACGCGAGGAACAGGTTCCAGATCAGGCCCCCGAACTTGGCGCTGCCGCTCTCGCGTACCAGCACCAGGGCGACGCAGAACAGCGAGGCCGCGACCAGTCCGAGGACGGTCATCAGACGTCTGCGACTCGGCTTCATGCTTCTGCGAGCAGCGCCTGCAGGTCGAGAGGCGCGGAGTAGATGTTGAGCCGACCGCCCTCCCGCGGCCATTCCTCTCGTGGACGGTCGCGGTCGAGCTCGACGCCGTTGTCGTCCGGATCGCGCAGGTACACCGCCTCGCTGACGCCATGGTCGCTCGCTCCGCTGAGGCGAATGTCGGCGTCCAGCACCGAGTGGACCGCCTGCGCGAGCGTCTTACGGTCCGGGTAGCGGATGGCAACGTGGTACAGCCCCGTCGTACCCGCCGGTGCGGGCGAACCGCCTTTCGACTCCCAGGTGTTCAGCGCAATGTGGTGGTGTTACCCGCCCGC
>Ga0184608_10000306_pt1 | contig 12783 bp, 9 predicted proteins | sample PLM1_30_coex_FD_133010 | JGI IMG/M metagenome (GOLD analysis project Ga0184608, IMG submission 133010) | Groundwater sediment microbial communities from an aquifer in East River, Colorado, USA - PLM1_30_coex | ecosystem: Environmental > Terrestrial > Soil > Riparian zone | place: USA: East...
AAGCGGTGAAGATCTTGATTGCCGGGGGCGGCACCGGCGGCCACCTGATGCCCGCCCTGGCGCTGGCGCGCGCGGCCGCGGACGCGGGACACGAGCCGGTGCTGGTCGGTGCCGAACGCGGCATCGAGGCGCAGATCCTGCCATCGCATCCATTCCGTTTCTATCTGCTGCCGCTGGAGCCGATCTACCGCCGCACCTGGTGGCGCAACCTGCGCTGGCCCCTGATCCTGTGGCGCGTGTGGCGCGCCACCGTGCGCCTGCTCGACGCCGAACGACCCGCGGTCGCGATCGGCACGGGCGGCTACGCGGCCGGCCCGGCCCTCTGGTTCGCGCGACGCCGCGGCATTCCGATCGTGGTGCACGAACCTGACGCGCATCCCGGCCTCACGACGCGCGTCCTGGCCGCGAAAGCGCGGCAGGTGCATCTGGGCTTCCCCGAAGCGCGCGCGCGGCTGCGGCTCGGTCCCGGGACGGAAGTCTTCGCGCTCGGCAATCCGATCACGCCGCCCAAGGCCACGGAGCGGGGCGCCGCCCTGGTGACCTTCGGCCTCGATCCCGCGCGACCCACCGTGTTTCTGTTCGGCGGCAGTCAGGGGGCTCGCGCGCTGAACGAAGCCCTCGCGGGCGCGATCGCGAGCGGACGGCTCGCGGGCGTGAACGTGCTGTGGGGGACAGGGACCGCGCAGTACGAGCGCTATGCGCCGCTCGCGCGGCCGGGGCGTGTGTGCGTGCGTGGGTTCTTCGATCCGATCGCGCCCGCGTACGCCGTCGCCGATCTCGTGGTGTCGCGCGCGGGCGCGATGACTATCGCGGAGTTGTGCGCCTGGGGAAAGCCGAGCGTCTTGATTCCGTTGCCGACGGCCGCGGCGAATCATCAAACGTTCAATGCGCGCGCCCTCGCGGCCGCGGGCGCCGCGGTGATGCTCCCCGAGCGAGACCTGTCGGCGAGCTCGCTTGCCGACGCGATCACCACGTTGGTCGCCGCTCGGGGTCGACTCGCCTCGCTCGCCGACGCCGCCCTCACTCGGGGACACCCGGACGCCGCCCGGGCCATCATGTCAAAGATTTTGACACTACTCAGCTAACCTCAAGCTCTTTCGCAAGTTTAGTAGATTCGCTATACTAGCCCACCACAGATGACCTTGTTTCGACCCGGGGACCCCCGCCCGATTCACTTCATGGGCATAGCCGGAGCGGGGATGAGCGCCCTGGCGCTCATCGCCAGGCACCTCGGGGTGACCATAACGGGATGCGACAGCGACCCCTCCGGCGCCGCCGATTTGGCAGCCCTGGGGGTCCAAGTGTGGCGAGGGCATGACCCGGGCCATCTGGAGGGTGTCCGGGCGGTGGTGGTTACGGCGGCGGTGCCGACGAATCACGCCGAGTTGGAACAGGCGCGGGCCTTGGCCATTCCGATCGTACGCCGTGCCGACGCGCTTGGGGAGCTGGTGGCCGACGGCGGAGGGACCGTCGTGGCGGTCGCGGGGACACATGGCAAGACGACCACCACGGTGATGGTCACGGAGGCACTCACGGCCGCCGGGCGAACCCCAACGGGACTCGCCGGCGGCCGCGTCGCTGCATGGCAGGGCAACGCGAAGGTGGGGTCGCACGACCTGTTCGTGGTCGAGGCCGACGAGTACGACCGCTCCTTCTTGTCGCTGACCCCGACGGTGGCGGTCGTGAACAACGTCGAGGCCGATCATCTCGAGTGTTATGGCACCGTGGCCGCCCTCGAGGATGCCTTTGTGGAATTCGCCGGGCGCGCGCGGCGCGTGATCGTCGGGGGCGACGACGCGGGTGCGGGGCGGGTGGCGGCGCGGCTGCGCGAGCCGGTGTGGCGTGTGGGGTTGCACGCGAATGCGGACGTGCGCATCCGCGACGTCGTGCAGGAGCCGGCGGGCACGCGCGCGAAGGTGGAATTACCCGGCGGTACAACCGTGAACCTCAGGCTCGCGGTGCCGGGCCTCCACAATCTGCGCAACGCGGCGACGGCACTCGCGGTGCTGCATGCGCTCGATGCCGATGTCACCGCGGGCGCGAAGGCGTTGGCGGTGTTCCGCGGTGTGGGGCGGCGGTTCGAACGGTTGGGTGACGCCGGCGGCGTAACGGTCGTGGACGATTACGCGCACCACCCGACCGAGATCGCGGCGACGCTCGCCGCGGCGCGCCAGGCGTTCCCCGGGCGTCGGGTCGTGGCGGTGTTTCAGCCGCACCTCTACTCGCGCACCGCGCTGCATGGCGCGGCGCTCGGCGAGGCGCTGGCCGCTGCGGACGTGGTCGTGGTGGCGCCGATCTATGCGGCGCGCGAGCAACCGGCGGCGGGGGGAGGCGTGACGCACGACCTGGTCGCGCGCAGCGCGATCGGCGCCGGCGCGGCGACGGTGGCGGTGCGCGAACGCGCCGACCTCACAAGCCACGTCGCGCGGGCGGTGCGAACCGGGGATGTGGTGTTCACGTTGGGCGCGGGAGATGTGACCCGCGTTGGCCCGGAGCTTCTACGTATCTTGAAGGCGGGCCAAAAGTGAAGCTGCGGTTGCCACGGCGGGCCCTGATCTGGGGCGGGGTCGTTCTGGGCGCGCTCGTGCTCTGGCTCGCGGCGCCGTCGGTGTTGCGGCGCTTGGCGTTCTTCCGCGTCCGACAGATCGAGGTCGTCGGCGTGAGGAACCTCGATCCGGACGCGGTGCTGGCGGCGCTGCGACTGGCGCCCAAGGCGAGCGTGTTCGACGACACGCGGCTCCTCGCGGATCGCGTGCGTAGCCTCGCCGGCGTGGCCGATGCGCATGTCGCGCGGCGGCTGCCGGCGGCGCTGAAGGTGATCGTGCGAGAGGTGGAGCCGGTCGCGCTCGTTCCCGGCGCCGGTGGGCTCGTGGCGGTGGATGCCGGAGGGCGGCCGCTGCCGTTCGATCTCACCCGGGCGGCGGGAGGCGGATCGCTCGATCTCCCGATCGCGCAGGTCGCCGACAGCGGGATCGTGCAAGTGCTGGCCCGGATCCAGGCGTTCGATCCGGTGCTGTTTCAAGACATCGATGCCGCGCGGCGCTTCGGCGCGCGCGGCGACGTACTTCTGGAATTAGGGTCCCACCGCGTGCTGTTGGCGCGCGATGCCGGACCGGAGGTCGTGCAGGCCGTGGTCCTGGTGGCGAGAGATCTGGCCGCGAAAGCGCGCCGTTACTCCGAATTGGACGCGCGCTACGCCGGACAGGTGGTGGTGCGGCGGAAGGCGAGCGCCTGATGGCGGAGCGGCGCCTCGTGGCCGGGCTCGATCTCGGCAGCACCAAGACGTGCGCGGTAATCGCCGAGGTCGTCGGCGACCTGCCACGCGCACCGCTCGCGAAGGTGCTGGGCGTGGGCCTGGCCAAGAACGGCGGCGTGCGGCGCGGCATGGTGCGGGACATCGACGAGACGACGCGCTCAGTGGCCGCCGCCCTGAAAGACGCCGAGCGGATGGCCGGGGTGAAAGTCGCGGACGTCACGTGCGGCATCGCCGGTGAGCACGTCTCGGCGCGGGGCTCTGCCGGCGTGGTGGCGGTGAGTCGCGAGGAGATCAGCGCGCAGGATGTCGGGCGCGTCAACGAGGTGGCGCGGGCGGTGTCGCTCGGCCGGGATCACGAGCTCCTGCACGACATTCCGCAGGAGTACATCGTGGATCAGCAGCGCGGCATCTCGGATCCCGTCGGGATGACGGGGACACGGCTCGAGGTCGAGATGTACCTGGTGACGGTGCAGTCGACCGCCGCGCAGAACCTGCGCAAGAGCGTGCAGCGCGCCGGATACCGCGTGGCCGACCTCGTGCTCGAGCCGCTGGCGGCGTCGTACGCCGTGCTGACCGACGACGAGAAGGAGCTGGGCGTCGCGCTGGTCGAAGTGGGCGGCAACTCGACCGGCGTCGCCATCTTCCATGACGGGAAGATCCGGCACCTGGCGTCGCTCAAGTATGCCGGGGCGCACGTCACGAACGACCTGGTGCAAGGGCTCGGCGTGACACAGGCGGACGCCGAACGCTTGAAGGAGCGGCACGGGGCGGCGTACACCCCTCTGGTGGATGCCGCGGAGATGATCAACTTGCCGTCGACTCCGGGGCAGGGGGCGCGGCAGGCGTCGCGTGAGCTGTTGGCGCACATCATTCACCAGCGGGTAGACGAGATCTTCCAACTGGTGGGCCGGGAGTTCGAGCGGGCGGGGTACGGCGCGGGCAAGTTGCCCGCGGGCGTCGTGCTGACGGGCGGGACCGCGCACCTCCCCGGGATGGCGGAGCTGGCACGGGAGGCGTTCGCGGTGCCGGTGCGCGCGGGACACCCGGAACTCGGCATCTCGGGGCTCGTGGACAGCGTGGAGGCGCCGCGCTACGCGGTGCCGGTCGGGCTGGTGCTGTATGCGGCGCGCAAGATGGCGCAGGGCGCCGCGCCGGGCGTGCTGTTCGGCGGGACGGGCGTCGACAAATGGTTCGGGCCGCTCAAGCGGTGGCTGCAGGATTTCTTCTAGGGGAGAGCCATGATCTTCGAACTCGAAGAAACAGTCACGCAGAACGCGCGGATGAAAGTCGTCGGCGTGGGCGGGGGCGGCGGCAACGCCTTGAACCGCATGATCGACGAGCACGTCGGCGGGGTCGAATTCATCTCGGTGAACACCGACGCACAGGCGCTGCTCAACAACAAAGCCGACGTCAAGATCCAGATCGGTAAGAAGCTCACGCGGGGGCTCGGCGCCGGGGCGCGGCCGGAAATCGGGCGCCAGGCGATCGAGGAGAACCGCGACGAGGTGCTCCACGCCCTCCAAGGCGCCGACCTCGTGTTCGTGACGTGCGGCATGGGTGGGGGCACCGGCACGGGATCGGCGCCGATCATCTCGCAGGTGGCGCGCGACCTGGGCGCCCTCACGATTGGCATCGTGACGAAGCCGTTCCTGTTCGAGGGACGGAAGCGCATGCGCCAGGCCGAAATGGGCATTGCCGAGATGCGCAAGCACGTGGACACGATGATCGTCGTCCCGAACGAGCGGCTGCTCGCGGTGGTGGGGAAGGGGATCCCGTTCCAGGACGCCCTCAAGAAGGCCGACGAAGTGCTGCTCCACGCGACGCAGGGTATCTCGTCGCTCATCTGCGTGACGGGACTCGTCAACGTCGACTTTGCCGACGTGCGTACCGTGATGCAGAACGGCGGCGCGGCGTTGATGGGCACCGGCACCGGCCGGGGCGAGAACCGCGCGATGGAGGCCGCGCAGCAGGCGATCTCGAGCCCGCTGCTCGACAACATCTCGATCGCCGGCGCGACCGGCGTGCTCATCAACATCACCGGTGGCGAGGACCTGACGCTGGGCGAAGTGACCCAGATCAGCGAGGCGATCCACGACGCCGCCGGCGACGAAGCCGAGATCATCTTCGGCGCGGTGAACGATCCGGCGATGCATGGGGAGGTCCGGATCACCGTCATCGCGACCGGCTTCGACCGGAGCGGGGCCCTCGCCGACGCTGGCGCGCCGCAACGCGGTGCGCCCGGCGTCTTGCCCTTCCGCGAGCGTGGCGCGCGTCCCACCCCGCCGCCACCTCCGGGATTCCAGAAACCGGCGGAAGTGGGAAGCAAGCGTTCGTCGACTCTACCTCCTTCGGCTCCGCCGGGAAGTCCCGAGCTGAACGAGATGGAGATTCCCACGTTCATCAGGCGCCAGATGGACTGATGGCCTGGCGCACCAGTCACTACGTCGTCGCCGGTACCCTCGCCGGTGCGGGGTTGCTGTGGGCCGCGCACGAGGCGTGGTCCGCCCGCCGCCTGCCCATCGCGCGGGCGATCGTCGTCACGAGCGCGTACGACGAGTGGTCGGATACGCTGCGCGCGCGGGAGACGATGTCGGATCTGCTCACGCGCGCCGGTGTCACCGGCCGTGACTACGTCGCGTTCCTGAGCACCGCCCGGGCGCTCGACACGCGCCGCCTGCGGCCGGGGCTCGTCTTCAACCTGCGGCGCCTGAAGGGCGACTCGGTCGCGCACCGCCTGGGTGTGCGGACCGGCCCTGAAGTCCGCCTGTGGATGACGCGGATGGGCGGCGACTCGGGGTGGCGCGAGACCGTCGAAACGATTCCCTGGACCAGGACGCGGCTGCGCGCCACGGGCGTGATCCAATCGAACCTGTACGACGCGCTCGACAACGCCGTCCCCGACTCAGTTCTCCCGGGCAAGGAACGGGTCGCGCTGGCCTGGGCGATCGCCGACGTATACGACTGGGAAGTCGATTTCACGCGCGACATTCGTCCGGGTGATCGCTTCGACGTGCTGATCGAGCGTCTCGAGTCGCCCGAGGGCGAGCGCCGCTTCGGGCGGATCCTCGCCGCGCGCGTCGACGTCGCCGCCACGCCCAGCTACGCGTTCTACTTCGAGGGCGAGACGGGGCGCGGCGGTTTCTACGACACCAAGGGTCGCTCGCTGCGCCGCGCCTTTTTGCGCGCGCCGCTCCAGTACCGGCGCATCTCGAGCCGCTTCGGCGGGCGTTATCACCCCATCTTGAATCGCTGGCGCTCGCACCAAGGCACCGACTACGCCGCCGCCTGGGGCACGCCGGTCCGCGCCACCGCCGACGGGGTGGTCGCCTTCGCCGGTCGCGAAGGTGGCTATGGCAACCTGATCGAGGTCCGGCACGCCAACGGCATCCGAACCCGGTACGGCCACCTCTCGAAGTTCGCCAAAGGGCTCCACGTCGGGCAGCGCGTCACCCAGGACCAGACGGTCGGCTACGTCGGCTCGACGGGGCTGTCGACGGGGCCGCACCTGCACTATGAGTTCCTGGTGAACGGCCGGGCGACGAACCCCCAACGCAAGGACGCGGGGCCGGTGCAGGCCGTACCCTCCAAATTGAAACCGCAGTTCGAAACATTGCGGACCCAGCTGCTGGCGGAGCTCGAGCCCTCCCCGCCCCCTCGTACCGGGGCCGCGGCCGCCCGAGTCGAGTAACTTCCCCTACAATCGTGGAGCTCTACCCCGCCGTTGATGTGCAAGGCGGGCGCGTGGCGCGGGCACCAGCCGCCCACGCCGACCCGCTCGCTGCCCTCGAGCGCTGCGCGCGCACTGGAGCGCGCTGGGTGCACCTCGTCGATCTCGATCGCGCCCACGGTCGCGGTGCGAACGACGACGTGACTCGCGCCTGTCTGCGCGCGGCCCCCCCCCCTCCCCCCCCCGCCATGCGCGTGCAAGTGGGGGGCGGTGTGTCGACGGAAGCGGCGGTCGAGGAGCTGCTGTTGTGGGGCGCCGCCCGCGTCGTCCTCGGCGCGGCGGCGGCGACCGATGCACCGCTCGTCGACCGGTTGCTCGCGCGCCACGGGGCCCTACGGCTCGCGGTCGCGATCGACGCCCGCGACGGCAAGCTGGCGCCGCGCGGCGGCGCGCAGGGCGCGCCGCCCATCGTCGCTCGAGACCTCGCGCGCCGCCTGCGCGCCCAGGGCGTGCGCACCGTCGTCTACACCGATGTAGCGCGCGACGGCACGCTGGGCGGCCCGGACTTGGCCGGCGCGCGTAGTTTGGCCGATGGGGCCGATGGGCTCGAGGTGATCGTGTCAGGGGGCATCGCGACCCTCGACGACCTGCGCGCCGCCCGCGCGGCGGGCCTGGCGGGGGCGATCGTCGGCCGGGCCCTGCACGAAGCGAAGTTCACCCTCGCGGAGGCGCTGGCGTGCGTCGTGTAAGTCCCGGGCTCGTGGTGTTGCGCGCGACGGGCGTCCTGGCCCTCGTGCTGCTGCTGTGGAATCCCGTCACCTCGCGCGCCACCGCTCCTGACGATCAGCCGATCGTCCTGCTCGACGCCTCCCTCAGCATGACGAGCCGGTGGCGCGCCGCGCTCGATACAGCGCGCGCCCTCGCCGCGGGCGGCGGACTCGTGTGGCGCTTCGGCGACCGTGTGGCGGCGTTCGACACAGCCCCGCCGGGGGAGGGCGCGAGCCACCTCGCGCCGGCGCTCGAAGCGGCGGCGGCGCGCGGGGGCCAGGTGATCGTCGTGACCGACGCCGCCCTGGACGACCTGGCGGCCATCCCGCCCGATCTGCTGCGGCGGCCGAGCGTCGTGGTGCTTGCGCGCGCGCCGTTCTTCGACGCCTTTGTTGCGAGCGTCGACGGGCAGCGGCGGGTGACGAGCACCGATACGGTGCGGCTCAGAGTGAGTTACGGAACGGCGGGGACGAGGGAGGGAGGACGGGGGACGGGGACAGCCACGCTGGTGGTCAGCACTGATGGGCGGCGCCTCACGACTCGACGAGTGGTGCTCCCGGACAGCGGCATTCTCACGACCGACATCACCCTTCCCCCGTCGCTCGTCCCCCGTCCCGGTTGGCAGGTGCTCGACGTGCGCCTCGAAGACGTGAATGATGCCGAGCCCCGCGACGATGCGCGGCGGTTCGTGATAAATGTGAGTCCCCAGCCCGCCGCCGTCATCTTCGCCTCGCCTCCCGATTGGGAGACGCGCTTCCTGGCGCGTACCCTGGGCGACGTCGCCCGCATTCCCGTGAAGACATTTGTGGAAACGGAACCGGGTCGTTGGCGCGACGCGGCCACACTCGCGCCCGTCGGTATGGCGGAGTTGAGGCGGGCGGCACAGGGTGCGCGCCTCGTGGCGCTGGCGGGCGATCCGGAGCGCGCGCGCGCCTATGTGCCCTCCCCGCCGGCCGCACTCCTCGTCTGGCCGGCGGCGCGCGGACCGACCGGTGACTGGTATGTCGAGCGACCCTCCCCTTCGCCTCTCACGGCGGCGCTCGCGGGGATCGCGTGGGACTCCCTGCCACCCGCGGTCGGGGCCGGCGAGACGCCGCGCGACACTGATGTTGTCACGGTTCTCACGGCCCGCCTGGCGCGGCGCGGGGCAGCGCGTCCCATCGTCACCCTCGACCAGCGGGACGGGCGCCGCCGGGCCACGGTCGCCGCGACGGGACTGTGGCGCTGGGCGTTTCGCGGCGGCGCCGGCGAGGAAGCCTACCGCGCGCTTGTGGCCGCGCTCACCGACTGGCTCCTGGGCGGCGGCGAGGGAAGGAGGGAGCGGGCCGTCCCGGTGGCGCTCGAGGTGCCGAACGGTGTGGCGCTCGGGTGGCGCTGGACTGGAGTGGGCGACCCACGCCCCGTGACGATCGAGCTGCAAGATGGCAGCGCCCTCACCCGCGACACGCTGCGGTTCGACGCGGCAGGGCGCGCCGAATTGCGCCTCCCCCCTGGCGACTATCGCTACTCGCTCGGTTCGCCGCTCGAGCGGGGCGTGGTCGTGGTCGAGGCGTACTCGGACGAGTGGCGCCCCGCGGCGCCGGTGCTCACGGCCCAAGCGGGGACCGCGGCAGGGCGCGTCGCGCGGATCGGATTGCGCGACCGTTGGTGGCTCTTTGCGATCGCGATCGCGGCGTTCGCGGCCGAGTGGGCCTGGCGTCGGCGCCAAGGCCTGCCCTGATGGGCCTCTGGGGCCGCCTTGCGCGGCTGGTTTCGGGCGGCGGGCCAGAGGCGCGCGCCGCAGCGGAGCGTGTGTTGCTCGAAGCCGATTTTGGTGTGGCCGCGACCGAGGCGATTCTCGACCGGCTCGGGAATGGCGCGCGCGATGAGGCGGCGCTCGAAGGCGCCGTCGCCGAGTTGCTTGGCTCCGACTCGGCGCCGCTGGCCCGCGCCGGCCGCCCACCGACGGTCGTGCTCGTGTGCGGCGTCAACGGTACCGGCAAGACGACGACGGTCGCGAAGCTCGCCCACCGGCTGCAACGCGAAGGGCGGAGCGTCTTGCTCGCCGCTGCCGACACCTTTCGCGCCGGCGCCGCCGCGCAGCTCAAGGTCTGGGCCGACCGTCTGAACACGCCCTTCGTCGGCGGTGCCGGTGACCCCGCGGCTGTGGCATTCGACGCCGTCCAGGCCGCGGCCGCACGAGGCCTCGATACGGTCCTCGTGGACACTGCCGGGCGGCTGCATACCGACGAGCGCCTGATCGAGGAGCTCCGGAAGATCGTGCGCGTCGTAGCGAAGCAGCAGCCCGGAGCGCCACACGAGGCGCTGCTCGTGCTCGACGCCACGGTGGGCCAGAACGCGGTGCAGCAGGCACTCGCGTTCGCCGCCGCGATTCCCTTGACCGGCCTGGTGATCACGAAGCTCGATGGGACGGCCAAGGGGGGCAGCGTCGTCGCGTTGCGGCGGGCCGTCTCGCTGCCGGTTCGGTTTCTCGGAACCGGTGAAGGCTTGGGCGATCTCGAGACCTTTGACGCGAGCGCCTACGCGCGCCGGCTCGTGCGCGATTGATGGCGCTCTCGCTCGCGACATCGGTCAAGTACCTGAAGGGGGTTGGCCCCAAACGCGCCGAGGCGCTCGCCCGACTCGGGATTCGGACGGTCGGCGACCTGCTCTACCACGTCCCGCATCGCTATCTCGACGCCACGACCGTCACGCCGCTGGCTCGCGCCGATGTGGGACTCGACGTGACGTGCGTCGGCCGCGTGGTGAGCACCGGGGTGCTACCCACACGCCGCGGTTTGCGGGTGTTTCGAGCCGTGCTCAAGGACGACAGCGGCCTGCTCGAGTGCGCGTGGCCCGGCAGGCCGTTCCTCGAGCGGCAAATCAAAAAGGGCCAGCTGCTGCTCGTGACGGGGCCGGTCCGCTACTACCACGGGCGCCAGCTCGTGCCGCAGGAGTTCATCGTGCTGGCCGAAGAGGGCGACGACCGCGATGCGGGACTCGTGCTGCCCGTGTATCCGGCGACTGAGGGGCTGACGCACCGCCAGATCCGCGCTCTGGTGCAGCAGCACCTCGACGCGTTGCTGCCGCTCGCCGCCGATCCCCATCCGGCCGCGTTCCGTCAGGCCCAGGGGCTGATCGAGCTGGGCCGAGCGCTCGCGCTGCTGCATCGACCGAACTCGGTGGCGGAAACGGAGCCCGGCCGGCGCCGGCTGGCCTTCGACGAGCTCTTCGACCAGCAGCTCGTGCAGGCCCGCGCGCGCCATCTCGCCAAGCGCGCACGCGCCGGGATCCGCTTCGAGCTGAAGCGCGAGCTCACGACCCGCCTCAAGGACCACCTGCCGTTCGAGCTGACGGGCGACCAGCGCCACGCCGTTCGCGAGATCACCGACGACATGACAGCTCCGCTCCGGATGCACCGGCTCCTGATGGGCGACGTGGGGACCGGCAAGACCGTGGTGGCGCTCTTCGCGATGCTCCTTGCTGCGGAGAATGGCTACCAGGCGGCGATCATGGCGCCGACCGAGCTTCTCGTCGAGCAGCACGGCGCCACCCTCACGCGCCTGCTCGAGCCACTCGGCATTCGGCCGGAGCTGCTGCTGGGCCGAATGACGGCGGCGGAGAAAGCGGCCGTGCGCGAGCGACTGGCCGGTGGGAGTGCTCGGCTCGTCGTGGGGACGCACGCGCTGATTCAGGAAGCCGTCACGTTCCGGCGCCTCGGCCTCGTGGTGATCGACGAGCAACACCGCTTCGGGGTCGAGCAGCGGGCGGCGCTGGTCGAAAAGGGCGATGCGCCCGACGTGCTGCTCCTCACCGCGACGCCGATTCCGCGCTCGCTCGCGCTCACGCTATACGGCGACCTCGATGTGACGCAGATCCGCGAGCGCCCGCCCGGGCGGGGCGAGGTCAAGACCGCGCTGCGCACCGACGCGGCGCGGAGCAAGATCTACGAATTCATTCGCGGCGAATGCGCCGCGGGGCGCCAGGCCTACGTCATCTATCCGGTCATCGAGGAATCGGAGCGCGCCGATCTGAAGGCGGCGACCACGATGGCCGAGACGTTGGGGAAGACGTTCAAGGAATTTCGCGTGGGGCTCGTACACGGCCGGATGAAAGCCGACGAGCGCGATGCTACGATGCGCGACTTCCGCGACAACGCCGTGCACGTCCTCGTGGCGACGAGCGTCATCGAGGTGGGGATCGACGTGGCCAACGCCACGGTCATGCTGATCGAGCATGCCGAGCGCTTCGGGCTGGCGCAGCTGCATCAGCTGCGCGGGCGCGTCGGGCGGGGCCCGGCGGCGAGTCACTGTATTCTGTTGTCGAACGTACCGGACGCGGCGCCGCGCCTGCAGGCGTTCTGCGAGACCACCGACGGCTTCAAGATCGCGGAGCTCGACTTGAAAGAGCGGGGGATGGGGGAGCTGGCCGGCGCGCGGCAGTCGGGGGGGATGTCGCTGCGCTACGCGAACCTGGAGACCGATCTGCCGCTGCTCGAAGCCGCGCGCCGGGCCGCCGCGGAGATGATCGCGCGGGATCCCGCGCTCGAGCGGCGCGAGCACGCGGCGTACCGCGAGCGCATTGTGGCCAGGTACGAGAGAGGCTTCGAACTCTTCCGGGTGGGTTAACTAAAACGAAAGGCTCAAGCCAACGTGCGCACCGTCTCTGGCCGGCTCTAGCGTTACCCGCAGTGGCCGAAACGGAATGTTGTCCGGCTCGTCATTGCGCCTCGACAAATCGATAATGAAGAGCGCTGCAGTCACGAGCAGACTCGCTTGCGCTCCCACCAGTCGGCGATTGGCGCGGCGATCGTAGTACAGCGAGCGCTGATACAGGAATTCGGCGTTCGAGTTCAGGTACCGCCCATCATTGCCACGCGCGCATGCGTCATCGGCAGATCGGCAGATCACCAGGAGGTCGTCCCAGTTGTGGCGCGAGTAGCGGTGCTCGTGCGCCGCCAGCACTGTGAAGGCCACGGCCGCGCCGGCGGTGAGCCACTTCCCGTAGTGCACGGCGCCCTGGTGCAACGACGCACCGGGTCCGGCGGGCGGCGGAGCCTGACCCGGCAACGTTGCGGACACGCCGAAGCCCGCTGCGAGCAAACACCACGACA
>Ga0184608_10000307_pt1 | contig 12758 bp, 13 predicted proteins | sample PLM1_30_coex_FD_133010 | JGI IMG/M metagenome (GOLD analysis project Ga0184608, IMG submission 133010) | Groundwater sediment microbial communities from an aquifer in East River, Colorado, USA - PLM1_30_coex | ecosystem: Environmental > Terrestrial > Soil > Riparian zone | place: USA: East...
CATCCCCGGGTCGGGTGGACGCTCGTCTATTGGAACTGTTTGTTCATGCTCGGCGCAGCCGTCGTCCTGGCGGGGTCGGCCCCCGGCATGCGGCGCGGCGCGCTTATCCAGGGGGCGGCGCCGCTCGTGGTCCTCGTGCTCGCGGCGCTACGGTGGGCGGCTTGACTGGGACCGCGCGCCTGGTCCGCGCCGGCCTCCTGACAGGGATAACGGACGGGCTCTTCTCGACCGTCCTCGTCACCTTTTTCTATGGCTCGACCGCGGCGCGCCTGTGGCAGGGCGTCGCCTCCACGCTGCTCGGCAGGGGCGCGTTCGATGGCGGGACGCGCACCGCGCTGATCGGCCTGCTCATGCATTTCGGCGTGGCGTTCGGATGGTCGGCGGTGTTTCTGTTTGTGGTGCTGCGGGCTGCCTGGGTTCGCAGACTGCTCGCGTCGCCGTATGGAGTGGTCAAGGGCGCCGCGTTGTACGGACCCTTCGTCTGGCTGGTGATGTCGCTCGCGATCGTCCCGCTCCTCGTACACAACGCACCAGCGATCAGCTACCGCTGGTGGATTCAGCTGATCGGGCATTTCCCATTTGTGGGCATTCCCATCGTGGCGTCGCTACAGCAGGGAACCGCTCCTCCGGCCCGGGGGTAGCTCCGGGAACAGAACGGAGGGTTCAACCATGACACGCACACTCGCTTGTCTCATCGCGACCGCCCTCGGCGCCACGACCGTGGCGTCGGCACAAGGCGGCGTAGCATTGAAGGGTGGTTTGTCCTACGGCAACGTGTCGAACCGCGGCGTGCTCCCCGGCAATCTTCAGGAACGCACCGGGTTTGCCGCCGGCCTCTCGTTCGGCACCGGGCGTAACATGCTCGGGTTCGGGTTCGAGGCCCTGTACGCGCAACGCGGCGTCGCCGGCTCAAGCGGACCTGACGAGCGCAAGCTCGACTATGTGGACGTGCCGGTCTTCTTGCGGGCGCTCTTTCCCACTCCCGGCATCGCGCCCTTCGCGTACGCCGGCCCGCAAGTCTCCTTCGAGCTGCGCTGCCGTGCCGGTGGCAGCGCCTGCCCCGACACCGATCGCCCCTCCACCAGCTACGCGGCGGTGATCGGCGGCGGCGCCCGGCTCGGCGCGACGAGCGCGATCACGCTCGAGGGCCGCTACATCTACGGGCTCACCGACTTGAAGCTCAGCACCGTCACGAGCTCGGAGAGCTACAAGACCCGTGCCTTCCTGATTCTCGCGGGGTGGGCGTTCTAGCCATCTGGCCGAAACTGGGGGGCGGAGGGTGTCGTAAGGCGAACCATGAGTACTCGTAAGAGGTCTCCCAAGAAGTCGGAGAGTGAAGACATGGTCCCCGCGACTACGGCTCCGTCCGCCCCCGAAGTTCAGCTTCGTCCAGCTCTCACCCGCGCACTCGAGGCCGTTCGGAAGGCGCTCGGCGCCCTCGTTGATCTCGCGGATGCTGCCGCCGAGGCTCTCGCCAAGCGCTGACGTTCGGTATAACCTCACGGAATCCTTTCACCAGGGATTCCGCGATGGTCTCGCGTCGTGAATTCGCAGAGCTAGCCTCCCTCGCTGTCGCCGGCGCCGTGCTGCCCGGATCACGCTCCCGTGCGCAGCAATCGTTCGCCCTCGAAGAAACCACAATCGCCCAGCTCCAAGACGGTCTGAAAGCCGGGCGCCTCACCGCGCGCGGGGTGACTCAGGCGTATCTCGATCGTATCGCGGCGCTCGACCGCCAGGGACCCGCGCTGCGCGCGGTGCTCGAGACCAATCCCGAAGCACTCGCGATCGCCGACGCGCTCGACGCGGAGCGGCGCCGAGGCCGGACGCGCGGGCCTCTGCACGGCATCCCCGTAATCGTCAAAGACAACATCGAGACGCACGACCGCATGCAGACCACCGCCGGGTCGTTAGCCCTGGAGGGCAACATCGCGCTGCGCGACGCCTTCATCGTGGAACGACTGCGCGCCGCCGGCGCCGTGATCCTCGCCAAGGCGAATCTCTCGGAGTGGGCCAACTTCCGGTCCACCCGCTCCTCGAGCGGCTGGAGCGGGCGCGGCCGCCAGTGCCGCAATCCCTACGTGCTCGATCGCACGCCGTCGGGCTCGAGCGCCGGCTCGGCAACGGCGGTAAGCGCCAATCTCTGCGCCGTCGCCGTGGGCACCGAAACCGACGGGTCGATCATCAGTCCGGCGAACGCCTGCGGCGTCGTCGGCTTCAAGCCGACCGTGGGCCTCGTGAGCCGCGCGGGGATCGTCCCGATCGCGCACAGCCAGGACACGGCCGGACCGATGTGCCGCAGCGTGGCCGACGCCGCCGCACTGCTCACCGCGCTGGCCGGCGTCGACCCACGTGATCCGGCCACGGCGCAGGCGGAAGGCCACCTCGCGAAGGACTACACCGCGTTTCTCGATGCGAGCGGGCTGAAGGGCGCGCGCATCGGCGTCCAGGCCAGGAGCGGCAACAACCCAATCGTGGACAAAGTGGTGGAGCAAGCGATTGCGGTGCTCAAGGCCCAGGGAGCGGAGATCGTGGACCCCGCCCCGATCGAAACAGCGGGGCAGTTGGGCACGAACGAACGCGACGTGCTGCAGTATGAGTTCAAGGCAGACCTGAATGCGTATCTCGCCACGATGCCCGCGAGCATAAAGCCGCGCACGCTCGCCGACCTGATCGCGTTCAACGCAGCGAACGAGGCGCGCGAGATGCCCTTCTTTGGACAGGAGATCTTCATCGCATCGGAAGCCCGCGGGCCGCTCACCGATCAGGCGTATCTCGATGCGCGCGCCAAGTGCATCGACCTGACCCGCACCAAGGGCATCGATGCGACGATGGACAAGTTCAAGCTCGATGCGATGCTCGGTCCCTCGGGGGGCATCGCGTCGCTGGTGGATTTGGCAGGCGGGGGCGGGGGCGGTGGGGGAGGCGGCAGCTCGCAATTCCCCGCGGTCGCCGGCTACCCGCACATCACGGTGCCGGCGGGGTCCCATTTCGGCTTGCCGCTCGGCGTCTCGTTCTACGGCCGCGCTTGGAGCGAGCCGGTGCTGATTCGGCTGGCATACGCGTTCGAGCAGGCGACCAAGGCGCGTCGAGCGCCAGCGTTCACGCCCACCCTGGCTTTGAGTTGACCATGGCTCCCCATTCTTGGACTCGCCGTGACGTCGTCAAGACCGGACTCGCCGTGGGGGCGGGGGCGGCGCTCTGGCCGATCCCGCGCCCGCCCGCCCCCACGGTCGTCTTGTTTCAGGGCGATTCGGTCACTGACTGCGGCCGCGACCGTGCCGCGGGCGACCCCAACCGGGCCGGGCCGCTCGGCACCGGGTATCCGCTGCTCGTCGCGTCCGCCGAGCTGGCCGCGCACCCCGCGAGCGAATTCAAGTTCTACAATCGCGGCATCAGCGGGAACAAGATCCCCGATCTCGAGCAGCGCTGGGCCGCCGATACCATCGCGCTCAAGCCCGACGTGTTGAGCATCTTGATCGGCGTGAACGATTTTTGGCATACGAAGACCCACGGCTACACAGGGACGGTCGCCGACTACGAGACGGGTTTCGCGGCGCTGCTACAGGCGACGCGCCAGGCGTTGCCCTCAGTCCGCCTCGTCGTGATCGAGCCGTTCGTGCTGCGTTGCGGCGCGGTGGACGCGAGCTGGTTCCCGGAATTCGACGAACGGCGAGCCGCCGCGGCCCGCGTCGCGCGCCAGGTCGGCGCCACGTTCGTCCCGATGCAGGCGAGGTTCACAGAGCTGGCGTCGCGCAGCACACCGGAGTACTGGGCAGCGGACGGTGTGCATCCGACGGCGGCGGGGCACGGATTGATCGCCGAGCGGTGGCGCCACGCGGTGAGATTATGACGTTTGGTGCGCTCGTGCTTGACGCCTGAACGAAGCTCGCCAAAACTCTTCAGCATGCCGTCACGGATTCACTCCATCATCCCGCGGGTCGCGATCGGCATCGGCTTGCTCGTGCCCGTCGCAGCCGTCGCCGGCTACCTCATCTACACGGAGCCGTACGAGCCGGCGCCCGATACCGACATCTTCGCCGTTGTTGAGGGGCGGTGGGCCTGGACGACCACGGACAGTGGTTGCGCGAACGAGTGGCACCGCATCACGTTCACGCCTGACCGGACCGTGATGACCATCGCGGCGTCGAAGCCATATGAAGGGGCGGATGGCAAACTCGATTCGCTTGCCGTTTATGACATCGTCTCTCACACGCTGGCGTCGATTCGGGGGGCGATTCGCGGGGAGACGCGCCTGACCGACGCGGGAGAACCGGTCGTCTGGGATCTGGTGCTTCGGTCCCCGGATCATTACGCGTGGCATCGGACCGACTGGTTCCGCGGTGGGTTCACACCGGAGATCGAACGGTGTCCCTGACAAGCAGGTGTGACATCCAGTCGACGTATAGCGTGGGCACGGTTCTCCACTTCTAGCAGTAGTTTAGGGCGATCGTCATGATCGCCTTTTGGCGTCGTCTTCCCGTCATCGTGCGCGCCGCCCTCATCGGCGGCCTGGTCGCGACACTCGGTACGCTCCCGTGGGCGCTGCTCGTGTCCCTCAACATCAAGTACGGGTCCGCCGTGCCGTGGGCAGTCGCGCCGACGGCGCTCTATCTGTGGTTCTTCTGGCGCTACGTCCGCGGGGCCGGGTGGCCCCGCGCGACCGCCGAGGCGCGGCGCACGCTGGCCCGAGCCAACCCCGTCCCCGACGACATGTGGGGGCTGGCGATCTTCGCCGGCCTCCTCGGCCTCGTCGTCGTCTTGCTCTTGCAAACGATCATGAGCCGGCTTGTCACGATTCCGCAGCAGCAGGATATCGACCCATCGAAGTTTCCCCTCATGACGGTGTTCCTCTGGGTGTTGATGAGCGCGGCTGTGGCCGGCGTCGTCGAGGAGACCGCGTTCCGCGGCTATCTCCAGGGGCCGATCGAGCGGCGCCACGGACCGGTGATCGCGATCCTCGTGACGGGGATCCTGTTCGGGTTCCTGCATTTCACGCATCCCGAGGTCACCCTGGTCTTGATGCCGTTCTATCTCGCCGTCGCGACCGTGTACGGGACGCTGGCCTACCTGACGAATTCGATCTGGCCGGGGATGGTGCTGCATGCGGGCGGGAACGTCTTCGCGGCGTTCGATCTGTTCGCGCGCGGACATTCGGAGTGGCAGGGGTTGGGCCCCCCTGCCAAGTTGATCTGGGAAACGGGCGCCGACGCCGCGTTCTGGACGTCGCTCGCCGCCACGCTCGCCGTCGGGGCCGCCGCGGTCTGGGCCTTCGGGATGCTCGCGCGGCTCAGGAGGGCTCCACCCCAATGATCTCTCGAGCCTGGTTGGGGTGCCTCGCGGCAGCGACTGTCGTTTCGTTTTCCCGCCCCGCGAGCTGCGACACCCGGTTTCTTGGTTGGTGGGAGTACCGGCAAGCGGCGGGGACGGGATTCGACGCCCAAGGTGAAAAGCTGGAACTCACCTGCCGTGGTGGCATCATGCGCGGGCTGTACCACGGACTGGAGCGCGCTGGGGAGCACGGCCTCTTCTATACCTTGGTGGAGATGAAAGACCTGACGGTCACGGATAGCGTCCTGTCCTTCCTTGTCGGCGAACGCGAACTGTTCAGCGAGCGTCCCCGGAACCTCGATGACATCGGGCAGAAGAAGGTCACGTGGGCGGGCGTCACGCGCGACACATTGGTCATGCGGGGCCGGTTGGAGCGGGGGAATCTCGTTGTGACGTGCACGTCGACGGCCGGCCTGTGCCCGGACAAGGTCATGGTGTTTCACAAGGGCTCATGGTGAACTCCTCGCTCGTGGCGTTCCTCGTCGCCGTCCAGCAACCCTGGATGCTCGGCCCGTTCGCCAAGCCGGCCGAGAACCCCGTCATCATGCCGAATCCCGCGCCGCGGTTCCGCTCGGCGATGACCGACAGCGTCGTGGCGTGGGAGGAGTACGCCACGTTCAATCCCGCGGCCGTGGTTCGGAACGGGAAGGTGTACGTGCTGTATCGCGCCGAGGACGCGAGCGGCGCGCGGCAGATCGGCGGGCACACGTCGCGCCTCGGCCTCGCGGAAAGCGGCGACGGCCTTCATTTCACGCGCCGCGCCACGCCGGTGCTGTATCCCGACACCGATGCCCAACGGCAGTACGAGTGGCCCGGCGGCGTCGAGGATCCTCGCATCGTGGAGACCGACGACGGCACGTACGTCCTCACGTACACACAGTGGAACCGCGACGTCCCGCGCCTCGCCATCGCGACCTCGCGTGACCTCATTTCCTGGACCAAGCACGGGCCCGCTTTCGCCCGCGCCGCCGGTGGGAAGTACCTCCGGTTCGAGTCCAAGTCGGGGGCGATCCTCAGTCGCGTGGACGGAGACCGCGTAATCGCGACGCGGGTCAACGGCAAGTACTGGATGTACTTCGGCGTTCCCGATCTACTGATCGCCACGTCCGACAACCTGACCGACTGGACACCGCTCGAGGACGCGGATGGCCGCCTGGTGAAGGTGCTCTCACCGCGCCCCGGGTACTTCGACTCCTGGCTGGTCGAGGGCGGGCCCCCGGCGCTGCTCATGTCGCGGGGCATCGTCGTGCTGTACAACGCGGGGAACAGCGGCCAGTACGGCGATTCGACCCTTCCGGCGCGCGTCTACACCGGCGGCCAGGCCCTGTTTGACGCCCACAATCCACTGCGACTGATGGCCCGATCCGATGCGCCGTTCATCAGGCCGACGCGAGACTACGAACGTACGGGTCAGTACCCCGATGGCACGACCTTCGTCGAGGGGCTCGTGCACTTCAAGGGGCGGTGGTTCCTCTACTATGGTACTGCGGACTCGCGGGTCGGTGTCGCAGTCTGGAATCCGAGATAGGAGCGTGGCCATGCGCGTTGCCGCAGTCTTCATCACGATCGCACTCATCGCTGCTGCCTCCCTTTCCGGCCAGTCGGTGCAGTATCGCTCGCCCGCCGGCGTCGACTATCGCTCCCAGCGCGACACCGGCGCGATCGCCCGCGCGGAAAGTGCCCTCGCGGCCAGTCCCCGAAACGTGGATCTGATCATCCAGCTCGGCATCGCGCAGTCGGGCGTGCGACAGTACCGCGAAGCGATCGCGACGTTCACGCGCGGCCTCGCCATCGCGCCCCAGAATGCGGTGCTGTATCGCTGGCGCGGCCACCGCTACCTGTCGGTGCGCGAGTTCGACAGGGCAACGGACGATCTCACGAGGGGCAGTCGCCTCGACAGCACCGTCTACGGCCTCTGGTATCACCTCGGCATCGTGCGCTACGCGCGAGGCGACTTCGCCGGGGCAGTGGACGCCTTCACCCGCGCGCTGCCCCGCGCGCCCGACGCCGCCGAGCGGGCAGGCGCTACCGACTGGCTCTGGATGTCGCTGTCGCGCGCCGGGCGTACGCCGGATGCGCGGGCGCTGCTCGACAGCCGCCCCGACTCGCTGCCGGCCGCGAACGCGTACGCGCAACGCCTTCGCCTCTATCGCGGCGAAATCGGGCCCGATTCCGTGATCACGGCGGCCGACACCAGCGACATCGCGGTGGCGACCCTGAGCTACGGCGTGGGCAACTGGTACCTGGCGCGCGGGGACACGACGCACGCCCGCGCGTGGTTCGAGCGCTCGGTTCGATCCGGGGGATGGCCTGCGTTCGGGTTCATCGCGTCCGAGCTGGAGCTGCGGCGGCTGCGGTGAAGACATACGTCTTGCTCCTCGCCGCCGCGCTGGGCTGCGGGCGCGGCAGCATGCGCGCCGCCACGCCGGCTCCCGGGACTTCCGCGGCCCCCTCCCCCCGTAGCGGGTCCAGCACGCTCGATGAGCTGATGCGCGGGGATTTGGCCGATGACCACGCCATCTCGTGGTCTGCCGCGCGGCGCCTCACCTGGAGGGACTTTCAGGGCACCCCTCCCGAGGACGGGTCGGAGGGGGCGATGACCTCCTACACCCTCTACTCAGCCTGGAAGTGCCGGGGTGCTATCTTCGAGTTCCGGGTGATCGCCGGGTTCCGGCCACGCCAGTCCTGGGTCAAGGCCGTCGTCCTGAACGACACCACCCAGCGGCGCACGGTCCTGGGGCACGAACAGACCCACTTCGATCTCGCCGAGGTGCACGCCCGGACCATGCGGCGGGCCTTTCGGGGGCTGGAACGGCCCTGTGCGATGGCCGACGGCGAGCTATCGCGCTTGGCGCAGCGGCTCATCCAGGCGGAAAAGGCCGAACAGCGTCGCTATGACGCCGAAACGAATCATGGGCTCCGGGCATCTCAACAAGCAGCCTGGAGCGCGGCGGTGGCTAGGCGCCTGAGGTGATGCGCGCCCGCGACAGTGACAAATGGTGCGGTGTCTCTGGCGCGGAACGGAAACCGGCTGGAATGTGTCTAACGTACGGCTTTCCTTAGACGAGGTCGTCCTATGCGTTTCCGACTCCCGCCGCTCTCGAGCCTGCTCTCCACACTGCGCGCATTCCGGCCCACCCGGCGGCTCCTGATCGGAGTCGGCGTGGCGATCCTCGTCCCCAGTGCGTGGCTCCTCGCGCGCGGTCCCGCAGCTCCGGACAATACGCTCGTCGCGCGCGTCAAGCGCGGTCCCTTTGCCGTGACAGTGAGCACCTCCGGCGAGCTGCGGGCGCGGGAGTTCGTTCAGATTACGGCGCCCTCCGGCGCGCAGCAGGCCGGCGCCTGGCAAATGAAAATCCAATCGATCGTGCCGGAAGGGACGATCGTGAAGCAGGGCGATATCGTCGCCGAGCTCGACCGCTCGACTCTGGCGAACAAGCTCGAGGAGGTGCGGCTCGCACTCACGAAGGCGGAGGCGCAATACGAGCAGGCCATGCTCGACTCCACGCTGACGTTGTCCACGGCGCGAGAGAACATCCGCACCATGGAGTTACAGCTCGAGGAGAAGCGGCTCGCCAAGGAGCAGGCGGTCTACGAAGCGCCTACGGTGCGGCGCCAGGCGGAGATCGACCACGAGAAGGCGGAGCGGGCACTGGCGCAGGCTCGTTCCGACTACACGACCAAGACCGAGCAGGCCCGCGCCAAGATGCGGGAGGTCGGTGCCGACGTGCAGCGACAGCGCAACCTGTTCAAGGTCGTGCAAGACGTGATGGCGGGGTTCACGATCCGCGCCCCGGCGCCGGGGATGGTGATCTACGTGAAGGAGTGGAACGGCCGTAAGCGCACGACCGGGTCGCAGGTGAACGCCTGGGAGCCCGGCGTGGCCACGCTGCCCGACCTCACCCAGATGGAGTCGGTCACGTACGTCAACGAGATCGATGTGCGCAAGCTCGCCGTCGGTCAGCCCGTGACGCTCACGCTCGATGCCGACCCCACCAAGCGCCTCAGCGGGACCGTGGCAAGTGTCGCGAACGTCGGCGAGCAGCGTCCCAACACCGACGCGAAAGTCTTCGAGGTCAAGGTGACCGTGCAGGGGTCGGATACGACGCTGCGGCCCGGGATGACGACGGGGAACGCGGTCGAGACGATGAAGTTGAACGTGGCGTTGTATGTGCCTCTGGAGGCGGTGAGCAGTGTGGATGGGATCCCGTTCGTCTATCGCCAGGACGGCGGGCGCGTCACGAAGCAGGAGGTCATCACCGGCCCCATGAACGACGACGAAGTGGTGATCGTGCGTGGTCTCGAGGAGAATGACCGGGTGATGCTGACGCCTCCGCCGGACCACGAGCACATCACGTTGACGCGCCTGCCGGCCTCGGTGCGCGACAGCCTGCCGGTAGTGGGTGGCGACACGGCGCGCCGCGGGGGGAATATCGTGGCGCCTGCCACGCCCCCCACGACGCCCCCGCGGCGGTGAACCTCGCCGAGCTGCGCCGCGAGTTCGTTGCCCACGTCGGGTTCAGCATGCGCACGGCCGTCGAAGCCGTGCAGCACAACAAGCTCCGCGCCTCGCTCACCTCGCTCGGCATTCTGTTCGGGGTCGCCTCGGTCATCGCCATGCTGGCGATCGGCAAGGGCGCCGAGCGCGAGATCCTCGAGCAGATGCGCCTGCTCGGCTCGAACAACGTGATGATCACGCCGCTGGTCGAGCAGCACGAGGGTCCCGCCGAGCAGGAGTCCGAAAAGAAAGTGACGAAGTTCTCTCCCGGCCTCACCTACGCCGACGCCCAGGCGATCGCGCGCGTGGTGCCGGGAGTCGAGGTGACGAGCGCGGAGGTGGTGCTCAACACCTCCCTCACGCGGGAAGGCCGCCGCCGCAGCGGGAAACTCGTGGGCGTGGACACGACCTACTTCCGCCTCACGAACCTGGCGTTGGCCGCCGGGGTGACGTTCACCCCGCAGCAGGTGGAGCGAGGCCTCCCCATCGCCATCATTGGCCAGGGCGTGCGCACCCGCTTCTTCACGACGGAGGATCCCATTGGGCGTCCGCTCAAGGTCGGCGAGACCTGGGTGACCGTCGTCGGCGTCCTCCAGGATCGCCGCCTGACCCAGCAGACGGCGCAGCGCCTGGGCATCCGGGACGCCAACATGGACGTATACGTGCCCGTACGCACCGTTCTCGTCCGGTTCCGAAACCGCGCCCAACTGACGCAACAGGACATCGAGCAGGCGGCGCGCGCGGTGACGGTCACCACGAACGATCAGCAGCAGGAGTCCGAAGAGCAACGGCAGGAACGCACCAACCGCAACCAGCTCGACCGGATCATCGTGCGGGTGACGGAGTCGCGCTACGTGTCGTCCGTCGCGGACGTGCTGCAACGGATGCTCGCACGCCGGCACAACACGGTCATCGACTTCGAGATCGCCGTCCCCGAGATGCTGCTGCGCCAGGAGCAGCGCACCAAGACCATCTTCAACATCGTGCTCGGCGCGATCGCCTCGATTTCGCTCGTCGTCGGCGGCATCGGGATCATGAACATCATGCTCGCGTCGGTGCTCGAGCGGATTCGCGAGATCGGCGTGCGCCGCGCCATGGGTGCCACGCAGCAGGACATCCTGTTTCAGTTCTTGAGCGAGGCGGTGCTGATCAGCGTGGCCGGCGGTGTGGCCGGCATCCTCGTCGGCGCCGGCCTCTCGATGGGCATCGAGCGCTTCGCCGGCATCACCACGATCGTGTCGTTGGTGTCGGTGCTCGTCGCGTTCGGTGTGTCATTCACGGTGGGGCTCGCCTTTGGGATCGTCCCAGCCTATCGCGCCGCGCGCCAGGACCCCGTCGTCTGCCTCCGTTACGAGTGATCCCATGACTATCCGTGGCTGGCTGTTTCTATCCCTCGCCCTGGGCGTGTTCACACCGCTCTCGGCCCAGGATTCGACATCGCACGCAATCACGCTGACGGAAGCGATCGCGCTGGCGCAGCAGCGGGGCCACCAGGCCCGCGCCGCGCGGGCGACGCGCGAGGCGGCGCGCTATCGCCACCGGGCCTACCGCTCGAGTCTTCTGCCGCAGCTGTCGCTCGGCGGCACCGTCCCGTCTTACAACAAGTCGATCATCCCGGTGCTGCAGAATGACGGCAGCACGAAGTTCCTGCCGCAACAACAGACGGACGCCACGCTCTCCCTGACGCTTTCGCAGAAGATTCCCGTCACCGGCGGAGACCTGTTCGTCTCGTCAGCACTCGCGCGAGTCAGTGTCAGCGGCCTGGACACGTTCAGGCTGTGGTCCTCGACGCCGGTGTCGGTAGGGGTGCGCCAGGACCTGTTCCGACCCAACACCGCGGCATGGATCGGGCGCGAAGACGCCGTACGCGCGGAGCTGGACGAGCGCTCGTACCTCGAGGCCATGGAAGACGTGGCGCTGCAGACGACCACCGCCTTCTACGATCTGTACGCCGCCCGCGTCGGACTCGCGAACGCCGTCACGAACGCCGCCGTGAACGACACGCTGTACCGTTTGAATACCGGCCGTTTCGAAGTGGGCAAGATCGGCGAAAACGACCTGCTGCAAAGCGAGCTGGCGCTGCTCCGCTCCCGCTCCGCCCTCGAGTCGGCGCGTCTCGAGCACGAGCGGGCGATCGATGCCCTGCGCTTGGCGCTCGACTTGCCGCCGGGGACGCCCGTGGACGTCACGGTGACGGGCGAGGTGCCTGAGTTCGAGGCCGACACGGCGCGAGCGGTGGCGGAGGCGCTCAAGAATCGCGCTGCGGTAAGTGGGGTGGCGCTGGACGAAGTCCAAGCCCGACGCGCCGTGGCCGAGGCGCGCCTGCGGAGCGGCGCTGGGGCGACGCTTCAGGCGAGTTACGGGTTCAATGCCACCGGCCGCGAAGCGAACCTGGCGTATCAGAACCTGCTGGAAGCGCGCCGCTTCACGCTCTCGGTGCAGGTTCCGATATGGCAATGGGGTGCTCACGCGGAAGGTGTGCACGCGGCGGAGGCCGACCGCGACCGGGTGGCGAGCCTCTCCCAGGCCACGATGGGCCAGGTGGCACACGACGCGCGGTTTGCCGCGCTCGAGCTGGCGCAGGCGCGCCGTAACGTCCTCCTGGTCGCCAAGGCGGATAGTGTCGCCGCCAAACGGTTCGAGGTGGCCTACAACCGCTACGTGATCGGCCGTATCACGATCGACAACCTGTACATCGCGCAAGCCGAGAAAGACCAGGCCCTGCTGCAGTACGTCCAGGCGCTGCGGGGGTATTGGGGGGCGCATTACCGGCTCCGGCGGGCGACCCTGTTCGATTTCGCGGCGGGACGGGCCATCCGGGGATGACTAAACCCACGCCGGGTGGGCGGCGTCTAAGAGGGAGCCTTCACTAGGGGATACCCATGACTAGCCGCGCGTCCCGTTTCGCCTTGCCGGTCCTGCTCGTCCTACC
>Ga0184608_10000308_pt1 | contig 12739 bp, 12 predicted proteins | sample PLM1_30_coex_FD_133010 | JGI IMG/M metagenome (GOLD analysis project Ga0184608, IMG submission 133010) | Groundwater sediment microbial communities from an aquifer in East River, Colorado, USA - PLM1_30_coex | ecosystem: Environmental > Terrestrial > Soil > Riparian zone | place: USA: East...
ACTGTAGGAGCGTGCGGTAAAATCGCGCATTATCGAACGCCCGCATGCTCAATCTGCTCGGGATTGAGGTTTTCGAGTAGATTGAGCATGCGGGCGTTCGATAATGCGCGATTTTACCGCACGCTCCTACAGTGACCTTCAGCGCCGCGACGCGCCGCCGAGCCGCGCGGCTATGATTCATGCTTTTCGCGAACCCGCTGATGCAGCCCCAGTACCACCCCGAGATCGTCGAGCGCGAAGCGCAGGAGCACTGGGACAGGACCGGGGCGTTTCGCGCGACCGAAGAGCCGCCCGGAAAAGGCGGCCGCCCGAAATTCTACTGCCTGTCGATGTTCCCCTACCCTTCGGGCAAACTGCATATGGGGCACGTGCGCAACTATACCATCGGCGACGTGATGACCCGCTTCCATCGGATGCGGGGCTTCAACGTGCTTCAACCGATGGGCTGGGACGCCTTTGGTCTGCCCGCCGAAAACGCCGCGATGGCAAACGGCGTGCCGCCGGCGAAGTGGACCTACGACAACATCGCCTACATGAAAAAGCAGCTCCAGTCGCTCGGCTTCGCGATCGACTGGACCCGCGAGCTCACCACCTGCGACCCCGGCTACTACCGCTGGAACCAGTGGTTGTTCCTGCGCATGCTCGAGCGCGGACTCGTCTACAAGAAAACAGGCGTCGTGAACTGGGACCCTGTCGACCAGACCGTGCTTGCGAACGAGCAGGTGATCGACGGCCGCGGCTGGCGCACCGGCGCGCTCGTCGAGAAGCGCGAGATCCCGATGTACTACATGCGGATCACCGCTTACGCCGAGGAGCTGCTCGCTTCGCTCGACGAGCTTCCGGGCTGGCCCGAGCGCGTGAAGACCATGCAGAGGAACTGGATCGGCAAGAGCCACGGCGTCAACATCGGCTTCCCCTACGAGCTCGACCGGGAGAAGAGGGTCCTGCGCGTGTTCACCACGCGCGCCGATACCCTGATGGGCGCGACCTTCTGTGCCGTGGCCGCCGAGCACCCGCTCGCGGCGCATGCGGCCCGGTCGGACAAGAAGCTCGCCGCCTTCGTCGAGGAGTGCAAGCGCGGCCCGGTGATGGAGGCGGACCTCGCCCAGCTCGACAAGCGCGGCATGCCCACCGGCCTTTTCGTCACGCATCCGATCAGCGGCGAAAAAATCGAAGTCTGGGTCGGCAACTACGTGCTCATGGCCTACGGCGAGGGCGCGGTGATGGGCGTGCCCGGGCACGACGAGCGCGATTTCGCGTTCGCGAAGAAGTACGGTTTGCCGATCAAGCCGGTGATCGACGTCGGGGGCAAACCGTACTCGACCGACGCCTGGCAGCCCTGGTACGCGGACTACGGCCGCTGCGTCAACTCGGGCAAGTACGACGGCCTCGACTACCCCGCGGCGGTGGACGCCATCGCCGCCGACTTGAAGGCGAAAGGCCTCGGCGACAAGCAGGTCACCTGGCGCCTTCGCGACTGGGGCATCTCGCGCCAGCGCTACTGGGGCACGCCGATCCCGATCGTCCACTGCGACGGCTGCGGCGACGTTCCCGTGCCCGACGACGAGCTCCCAGTCGTCCTTCCGGAAAACCTCGTTCCCGACGGCACCGGCAATCCGCTTGCCAAAACGCCCTCGTTCGTGAATTGCAAATGCCCGAAATGCGGCAAGACGGCGAAGCGCGAGACCGACACCATGGACACCTTCGTCGACTCGTCCTGGTACTTCATGCGCTTCGCCTGCCCGGACCAGGCGAAGAGCATGGTGGACGGACGCGCGAAGTACTGGATGGCGGTCGACCAGTACATCGGCGGCATCGAGCACGCCATTCTTCATCTGCTCTACTCGCGCTTCTGGACCAGGGTGATGCGCGATCTCGGTCTCATTCCGGGCGTGGACGAACCGTTCATGCGACTGCTGACGCAGGGCATGGTGCTGAACGAAATCTTCTACCGCAAGGAAGCGAGCGGCCGCATCACCTACTACAACCCCGCCGACGTGGACATCAAGCACGACGACAAGGGCCAGCGCATCGGCGCCGTATTGCGTTCCGACGGCAAGCCGGTGGAGTCCGACGGCATCGGCACCATGTCGAAGTCGAAGAACAACGGCGTCGATCCGCAGGATCTGATCGAGAAGTACGGGGCGGACACGGCGCGCATGTTCGTCATGTTCGCGTCCCCGCCCGAACAATCGCTGGAGTGGTCCGATTCAGGCGTTGAGGGTGCCAGCCGGTTTCTCCGGAGGCTTTGGCTGTTCGCTGCGGGGCGCGGAAAGGCCGCGGCAGATCACGCCTCGATTCGTCCATTCATTCCGGCCAAGGATTGGTCCTCGCAGACGTTTGCGATACGCGAATTTCGCAGAGGAGTTCATCTTGGATTGAAGCAAGCCTCGTATGACTATGATCGAATGCAATACAACACCGTCGTCTCCGCCTGCATGAAGATGCTCAATCTGCTCGAAGACTTTTCCGGAGGGCAAGCAGACGTAAGCGTGACTGCCGTCTCGCAAGCCGCGTCGGAAGCGATGAGTATCCTGTTGCGCGTGCTCTATCCGGTCGCGCCGCACATAGGCTTTGCGCTGTGGAAGGACCTGGGTTACGCCGCTCAGCATGGCGATCTCGTGACTGCGCCCTGGCCCGTCGTCGACGAAGCGGCTCTGGAGCAGGACGAAATCGAGCTGGTACTCCAGGTCAACGGAAGGCTGCGCGGACACATGCGCGCGCCGAAATCCGCCGGGCGCGAGCAGCTCGAGCAGCTCGCCCTCGCTCACGACGCGGTGACGCGCTTCACCAACGGCCAGGTGGTGAAGAAGGTCGTCGTGGTTCCCGGACGGCTCGTCAATGTGGTCGTTTGAGCGTTTTTCGCGCGCCGCCTTCGCCGGCGTGATCGCCGCGTTCCTCGCGGCCTGCGGCTTCCATCTGCGCGGCCAGGCGGAGCTGCCGTTCGAATCGCTCCACATCCCGGGGGACAACCCGCTCGTGGTCGAGCTGAAGCGCAACGTCGCCGCGGCGAGCAAGACGCGCCTCGTGGACAAGCCGGGTGAGGCGCAGGCCGTGCTCGGCTTCACCGAGGAGCTGCGCGACAAGATCATTCTTTCCTTCAGCTCCGCGGGCCGGGTAAGCGAGTATCAGTTGCGCTACCGAGTCGGATTCCGCGTCACCGACGCGAAGGGTGCGCAGGTCTACCTGCCGACGAGCGAAATCCTTCTCACGCGCGACATGGCCTTCAGCGACGCGCAGGTGCTTGCGAAGGAGGCCGAGGAAGCGCTGCTCTTCCGCGACATGCAAAGGGACATGGTGCAGCAGATCATGCGGCGCCTGGTCGCAGCGAAGCCGGCGAACGCCCCCATCGAATAGGCATGGCCACTCTCAGGCTCGAGCAGCTGGATGCCCATCTTTCGCGCGAGCTGCAGCCGCTGTACGCGATCCACGGCGACGAGCCGCTGCTTGCGCTCGAGGCCGCCGACGCGATCCGCGCACGCGCGCGCGCAAGCGGTTTTTCGGAGCGCGTGGTCCTCGCGGCGGAGCGCGGCTTCGACTGGGCCGAGCTCTACGCGAGCGGCGCGAGCCGCTCGCTCTTCGGCGACAAGAAGCTGATCGAGCTGCGCCTTGCCGCGGGCAAGCCCGGAGCCGACGGCGGCGAGGCGATCGAAGCGTTTTGCGAAAAGCTCCCGCCCGAGGCGCTCACGGTCGTGACGCTGCCGCGCCTGGACAAGGCCGGCCAGGGGTCCTCATGGTTCAGGGCGCTCGAGCGCCAGGGAATCGTCGTCAACGTCTACCCGGTCGAACGCGCGCGGCTTCCCGCATGGATCGCCGCTCGCCTCGCGCGGCAGAAGCAGCGTGCGACTCCCGAAACCCTGCAGTTCCTCGCCGAATGCGTCGAAGGCAATCTCCTTGCCGCGCACCAGGAGATCCAGAAACTCGCGCTGCTCTTGCCCGCCGGCGAGCTCGACTTCGACGCCGTGCGCGAGGCGGTGATGAGCGTGGCGCGCTACGACGCTCTCAAGCTCTCCGAAGCGATGCTCTCGGGCGAGCGCCCGCGGCTTGCGCGCATGCTCGAAGGCCTGCGCGGCGAAGGCGAAGCGCCTCCGCGGGTGCTGTGGCTCCTCGCAGAGGAAATCCGCGCCATCTGCCGCGTGCAAAACGGCATCGCCGCAGGCCGGCCGATTGCGGAGGTCCTGCGCGAAGCGCGCGTGTGGGGCGACGCGAGGCAGTCCCTCGTGGGCCGTGCCGCGAAGAAACTCCCGCGCGCGGCCCTGCTCGGCGCGCTCGAGCATGCCGCCAAAGTCGATCGCGTCGTCAAGGGGATCGTCAAAGGCGATGCCTGGGATGAGCTGCTGCAGCTCGGGCTGAGGTTCGCGGCGCCCTAACCCGCGGATGCCGACACCGACCGAATGCCCCGAGCGAATCAGGTCGATCCTGACTTCCCTCGCGATATCGACCGACCTGATCGCCGCACGATCTCTGGTATTGCATCTCGAGGCGCGAGAGCTGGTCGTCGCGGCCATAGGGGACGACGGCAGAGAATACCTGCTGGCGCCCGCAGCGGCCGCGAAGTGGCGGGAGATGAGCGCGGCGGCGCTTTCCGACGGCGTAGTCATCCAGATCGGTTCGGCGTTCCGAAGCGTCGATCGCCAAGCCGAAATAATCCGCGCCAAGCTGGCCGAAGGTCTGTCCCTGGACGCAGTCCTTTGCGTGAGCGCTCCTCCCGGTTACAGCGAACACCACTCGGGCCGGGCGATCGACGTCACCACCGACGAGGGTGTCGCGCCTCTCGAGCCCGAATTCGAAAAGACCAGGGCGTTCCGGTGGCTGTCGAAGAACGCGGGGCGGTTCGGTTTCGCTCTCTCGTTTCCAGCGGAGAATCCGTATGGTTACGATTATGAACCGTGGCACTGGTGCTTCATGCCGGCTGAGGTCTAACAAGCGCTTGAAGATCGCCGTGCTTTCGATGTTGCTGCTCCCGGTGTTGAGCGGGAACGCTTCCTGCCAGGCTCAGGAAAAAGCGAATGTCTTTCCGGAGACGCAGGCCGGGCGCGAGATCACGGTTGAACTGCAGGAGTTCGGACCGATCGAACGCGAACGCCGGATCCGCACGACGAACCTCGACTTCCTCTTCCGCATAAGGAGCTTTGACACTCCGGATTTCAAGTTCTATGGAGGCCTTACGGTGTCCCGCGCTCGCGGAACCATCACGCGGTGGACAGGGTCTTCCCAGGCGGGCACGCTCAAGGAAGAAACCTTCGATAGCGCCGCGACCGGTGCAGGACCCGTTCTGGCAGTTCGGGCCGAATTCGCGCGCGGCGGGAACCTGTCGGCTTCGCTGGATGGGAGCGCGGGCGTCCTTCTCTACGACAGAGATTTCCCTCCGGGCGCTTCGCGTTATGAATTCATGTTCCGGTACGGCCCCACCCTTTCTTACAGGTTGAACGACAGGCAGGACCTGTCCCTGACCTTGAGGGGAATGCACGTGTCGAACGGCCAGGGCTTCAACCCCCACAATCCGGAATACAACGCGATCGGCGTGGGGGTGCAATTCCTGGGGGCTTTTTGACGGCATCCATGCGGCGCGGGGCGAGTAGTCACTCCCCTCCGAACACCCGCCGCCACAGCGTGCGCGTCGCGTCGATGTGGTTTTGCACTTCTCCCGCGGGAACGCGCGCGTACCTCGCGCCGTTCAGGCGCAGCCGGTGCTGCCGGCGGCGGTATTCGCGGTAGGCGCCGCCCACCACGCCGGCGGAATCGCCGGGAATCAACCCCAGCTCCGCGGCGAGCTTCAGCAGGGCGATGTTGCCGCTGTTGGCGGTGAGCTCGGGACGGCGGTGCGCGTGTGCGAGAACGAGCATCTGCACGATGAATTCGATGTCGATCATGCCGCCGCGGTCGTGCTTGAGGTCGAACAGCTCGCTCTCGTTCGGGTGCCCCTGGAGGAGCCGCTCGCGCATCGACAGCACCTCGCCGCGCAGCTTCGCCTCGTCGCGCTGGATCCGAAGGATCGCGCGCCGCTCCTCCTCGAACCCGGCGCCCACTGTCGCCTCGCCCGCGCAGAATCGCGCCCGCGTGAGTGCCTGCTGCTCCCAGGTCCAGGCCGATTCGCGCTGATAGCGGCGAAAGGCGTCGATCGAGCTGACGAGGAGCCCGCTCCCGCCTTCGGGGCGCAGGCGCAGATCGATGTCGAAGAGAACGCCCGCCGCGGTGCGGCTGGTGAGCCAGCGGCTCAGGCGCTGCGCGAGGCGCGCATAGATTTCCGGCGCCCGGTCGTCCGCATCCTCGTAGAGAAAGATGAGATCGAGGTCGGACGCGTAGCCCAGCTCCTTTCCGCCGAGCTTGCCGTAGCCGACGATCGCAAAACGCGGCGCGTCGCGATGGCGCACGCGCAGCTGCGTCCAGCACAGCTCCAGCGTCACCTGAAGCATGACGTCTGCGAGATCGGACAGATCGTCGGCGAGCCGCTCGACCGAGAGGGCGTCCGACAGATCCTGCGCGAGCAGACGGAAGACCTGCGCGTGATGCGCCTCGCGCAGCCAATCCATCTGCCGTTCCTCGTCGCCCTGCCGGGAGGCGAGCTGCCCCCGGAGTTCCCGGGCGAAAGCACTCCAGTCCGGCCGCGCGAACAAGGCGCGCGCGTCGAGCAGCTCGTCGAGCACGATCGGATGCCGGTTGAGATACTCCGCCGCCCAGCTCGACGCGCCGAGCAACTGCGCGAGTCGCGCGAGCGCGGCCGGGTGCTCCTCGAGCAAGGCGAGGTACGCGGCGCGGCGGCTGACTCTCTCCATGAACTCCAGGCAGCGCGCGAGGGCCGCGTCCGGGTCTTCCCGCGCGGCGGATTCCTCGATGATTCTGGGAATCAGAGCGTCGAAGCGGGTCCGGCTCGCTTGCGGCAGGCCGTTGTAGCGCGCGCCCGAGCGCACCGCCGCAAGCCGCGCCGCTGTTCCTCCGGGGTCGCGAAATCCGAGCTGCGCGAGGCGCGTTTCGGTCTGCTCCGACCCGGTCCACAGCGGCGCGAGCGCGTGCTTGGAGACCTCCTCGACCGAAAACACCTGCTCGAAATGCGAGGACACGCGCACCCGGTGCGCCTCGAGCGCGGCGCGGAACGCATCCCAGGAGTCGAAACCCATCGCCCCTGCGACGAGCGAACGGTCTTCCGTCCCCTCGGGCAGCTCGTGCGTCTGCGCATCGTCCAGGTACTGCAGCCGGTGCTCAAGACGCCGCAGGAACACGTAGGCCCCGGAGAGCTCCTCGAACGCGGCGGCGGGGAGCAGCTTCTTTTGCGCGAGCAGCGCAAGCACTTTCAGCGTCGGGCGGATCTGCAGCTCCGGCTCGCGGCCGCCGCGGGCGAGCTGGAACACCTGCGCGATGAACTCGATCTCGCGGATGCCCCCCGGCCCGAGCTTGATCTGATCGGAGAGTTCCCTGCGCGCCACCTCCTCGCGAATCTGCGCGTGCAGCTCGCGCATCGCCGCGAAAGCGCCGTAGTCGAGATATTTGCGGTATACGAACGGGCGCACGATCGCGGCGAGCGCGTCGTTTTCGCCGCCGGACCCGAGCGCGCGCGCCTTGATCCAGGCGTAGCGCTCCCACTCCCTGCCCTGCGTGACGAAATATTCCTCGAGCGCGTCGAAGCTCGTCGCGAGCGCCCCGGACTCGCCCCACGGGCGAAGGCGCATGTCGACCCGGAAAACGAAGCCGTCCGCCGTGCGCTCGTCGAGCGCGGCGATCAGCCGGCGGCCGAGACGCGTGAAGAATTCCAGATTGCTCACCGCGTCGTCCTCCTCGGGATAGAGAAAGACGAGATCGACATCGGAGGATACGTTTAGCTCCCCCCCGCCGAGCTTCCCCATACCCACCACCGTGAGCCTGGGCCGCCTGCCGCCCTCTGCCATCCGCGGCTCGAGAAACGCGAGCGCCGCATCGATGGCGACTTCGGCGAGCGCGGACATCGTCCCGCACACATCGTCGAGGTCGGCCGTGCCCGAAAGATCGCGAGCCATCGTGCGCAGCAGCACGCGCTGGCGCAGCATCCGCAGCGCCGAATGCAGGGAGCCCTCGTCCCCACCGCCGCGCTCGCGCAGGAAACTCTGCATAGCCTCGCGCGTCCAGCCCGAGCCTTTCGCCCGTTCCAGCTCTTCGCCCAGCTCAGGTCTCGTCGCGACGAGCTGCCGCGCGTAGCGGGAATATTCGAGCGGGTCCATGAGCCGCGCTATTGTAGGGGCGTGCGCTCGGCCGCGTACCTTGCTGGGCGGGAAGCGCCGAAGCGCGCCCCATACTCACTAAAACAATTAGTCTTCCTCTTCTGGTGTACGCGCAGTGTCCCCCAGTGACCAACCGCTTGATTCCCGGGCGAATCGGCGGAAAATGCATCATGCTCAATTGCATTTTTGCTGTTTGACGAAGATATCGAAGCATTTTTTGCTGACTATTGATAGTTAGCGAGCAAGAACAGAAATCGCAGAAGGGGGACGAATGGCATCAAATAGTGACCATCCAACGTTTCGCGCAGCGCGACTGCCCGATGGGGCTCCGCTCGACTACGCACCAGACAATGAGCAGGGCGTTGTCTACCTGTTCTCGCATCTCGCACGTCGCCGTTTCGGTGTCCGCGTCGAGCGCGTGCAAGGGGGCTTCCCAGACTGTGTTGCGTATTTGGGAAGCAAGAGGGTAAGAATAGAATTCGAGTACCGATCACGCAATTTCGCTTTGCATCGACACGATCCCAAACTGTGCGACTGGGTTGTATGCTGGATTCATGACTGGGCGACTGCACCCAGTAACCTACGGATCGTAGAGCTGCGACGAGAGTTCGGGCTTGGGTTTAACGTCTGGCTGCAGCCCGTCGGACCGGACTATCGCGACTTCTTAGCCGAGACAAACCACAGCCCGCGCTGGAGCGTTCCTAGCCAGGCCACCGAGGGTGACCTTCTGCTTTTTCATCGCACTTCCCCTGATAGCCACATACGCGATGTTTTCCGCATGGCGGGACCAGTTCGCCAACTGTTTTCACGCCATAAACAGGGGAATGATTGGATGGCTCCTATTAGAAGGATCTGCACATTGAAGGCACCCTTGCACTTCTCCCAATTGCAGGGGCACAAAGTGCTTTCCAGCGCCGGTTTCGTGCGCGGCCAAATGCGCAAACGCTACCGCGCCACGGAGTATTGGCCCGAGATCTATCAAATGGTGGTGGCTCGAAACCCCGCGGTCGCTGAAAAGCTCAAACGGTATGGTCCGTCGCGTATCACCTGAAGGAACGAGGAGCTTGCTCGCTAACAACGCAGCTCACGCGGACGCGCGCGCCAGCACCACGCCTTGCAACGGTCTGTGGACGCGCGCCGGTGGCTGCGGACGCTAGAGCGCACTAGATCATGCATCGAAGGTCCTTGCGTCACTTAAGAGTTCAGCTGTTGGTTTGCACTTCTTGCTTACTGTATGTGTCGAGTACTCACGCTACCGACCCCAAACCTGTGTGTGAGGTACAGCAGGGGCAAATAAATAACATCCGCCTAGGAGGATCTATTGACCAGATATTTCACGCGTTTGGGGGAAATTTCGAAGTCATCGAGAAAAAACCGCAACAACCTGAAGGTCCACACATCCCGCGCGGCCCTCACACATTTGACGTGAGGGAAAAATCCAGCCAAGAGAAGTGGATTACATTTGCGGTGACCAACAGTAACAAGATTCTTCTTGCGTATGTCACTGGCCCCTGTAAGACAAAGAAAGGAATTGGCCCGGGTTCAACGTTAGGCCAAGCCATCGACGCGTATGGTCAACCTGGATTAAACCCCACCGATCTCGGTTACTACGTCGGATTCAGAGCGCTTCCGCGAGTGGTGTTTCTTCTAGACAACTCGGACATTCCCAAGAGGTTGCGAGGAATTCCAGATGACGAAGTGTCATCGAAAGAGGAAAGTGACATTCTCAAGATTCACAGCGCGCGAATTGTTGAGATTCGCTTAATGGCTAACCGAATCGATGACTAACCAGAAGCGTGCGCTCTAACCATTCACCCAACTCGGACGCGCGCGAAGCGCCGCGTTATGCTGAGCATCGTGCGGCGCGCGCCGGTTGGCTCAGACGCTAGCTACCGTGTCGATGCTCGGGGACGCCGCATCGTCATTCGTCAGCGCAGTCGCTGGCGGTAAGGTTGAGGTGTACAACGAGTTTAGTCTCCAGCATGAACTCGGCATCTTTCTCCGCAGGAATCATCCAGAACTGAAGGTCCAATTCGAACGGAACGTGGGCTTCTTCTTTCCAGATCGGACGAAGTTCACCAAGCGAGAGATAGACATTTCAGCCTTCTCGGGCATCGACAGGAAGCTCGCGTTTGCCATCGAATTGAAGTACCCACGCAATGGGCAGCACCCCGAACAAATGTTCAGCTTCTGCAAAGACATCGCATTCGCCGAAGAGTTGGTCATAGCGGGATTTCCACGTTGCGCCTTTATTGTGTTTGCAGAGGACCACTTGTTTTACCGCGGCCCAGTTGACGGAATTTACGGATTCTTCCGTGGTGGTAAGCCGATTCACGGCCGTATCCAAAAGCCCACGGGGAAGAAGGACGATGAAGTGTCTATCCAGGGACACCATACCGTCGAGTGGAAGCCCGTTTTCGGTGCCCTCAAGTATGCGGTCGTACAAATAGGAAATGCCAGTTAGCCGCAGCACAGATGACCTTCGCGATAAGCCCACGTTTCACCGGCGAAAAACTCGCCAGCGGCAAACTCGACGATATGATCGACGTGTTTGAAGATCAAATGCGAGGCTGGCTCATCGATCCAGCAAACCAGCTTGTCCCACATCAACACGCTGGATTCGGTATCTTAGCCATCGTGCTCAGCTATTTCGAGCCGATAGGGCAGTTTCTCGAAGGGAAGACCGGCAAGTCGAAGACTCTGTTCACCCGTGGTCTTAAGGCCGTCTTCCCCGACCTAGAGAAGAATGTCTCTGCCAAAATCATCAACGAACTCTATGACCAGCTGCGTTGCGGCATGTTTCATCATGGGATCACAAAGAGTAAGGTAGTAATCGCCCCTAATGGACCACATTCACTTGGGGTGGCGTGGGGCCCTAAAGGTGAACTTCTCCAAGTTGTCGTCGTACCGCGGCACTTAATGGCGCATCTCGAAAATCACCTCGCCAAGTACGTCGGAGACCTTCGAGACCCTGCGAACAAAAAGCTTCGTGAGAACTTTGAGAAGTGGTTCAAAAAACGTGCTGTCTAACAAAGCGTCGAGAGAACGTTCGGCTCTACGAGATTGTCATGTCTAACTGGAGTTTTTGGGATTGGCTGACCTACACGTGTATTGGCGTCGCAGCGCTCGTCTTGGCGCTCGATCAAGCGATCAAGGGTTCTCCAGTCGTCCTCGGAAGCTTGTCTGGCCTCTTGGCAAGATCCACGTGGAACTACGCCCCGTTGGCGCTCATTGGATTGAGTAGCATTCTCCTCGTCCTCAGGCAACTCCATGTACTTGGCGCGAAACATGAAGCCCAGAGGAGCAATCAAGGTGAGAGAGATCCAGAGCCCAAATCCATCAAAACCGCTTTACGACTGCAGTTCTTTGGCGACTATCGAATTCCCCATGAGATTTCTTCCGACAATGTGGCGAGTTGTTTCGCGTATTACTCGCCAAGCCTGTCGATTACACCAAAGGATGCAAGCGGAAATACAATCGCGGGTGGAATGGAGATACCTCCGAACTGGGCCATCTTTCTTGCTCTTGATAAGCCCGCCAAGTTTAAACAGGCGATTGTCTCTTTCTCAAACCCGGAAGTGATGCCGATTACGGATGTTCATCTGGCTAACTCACGCGTGATAGTCACTTCCACTCGGGGACAGGTACCGGCAGGTGTACTGGCCATTCAGGTTGTTGAGTGACGCCATATCACGTGACCCCAGCACAAGCGAAGGATAGGGCCGAACCAGGCGTTTGACCACAGCGCCCAGCTAGCGGCAATTGAGGCACCCTAGATATCCACATGCTCATCACCGGTAAATGCCACTGCGGCAATATCGCTTTCGAGCTCGAATGGGAAGGAGACCCGCCCGAGATTCCGGCGCGTGCGTGCGGTTGTTCGTTCTGCATCAAGCACGGCGGCGTCTGGACTTCGAATCCCAAAGCCAGGCTGGCGGTCGTTGTTCGTGATGCCGCGCTCGTGTCGAAGTACGCCTTCGGGACTCGGACTGCCACGTTTCACGTTTGTTCGCGGTGCGGCGCCGTCCCGCTGGTCACCAGCGAGATCGCGAACCATCTCTATGCAGTCGTCAACGTCAACGTGTTCGAGAATGTAGACCCATCACGGCTTCGCCGGGCCGCCGCCAGCTTCGAAGGCGAAGATGTTGAATCTCGTCTCGCGCGCAGGACGCGTAACTGGATCGCCGATGTTCGGTTCGCCGACAGGCAAAATCTGACCACCCCGGCGCTTCGCGCCACCCCTCCTTAAATACAGGAGGGGAAATGACGCCTTCCGCTCGCACAGCGTAAAATTCCCCCGATGAACGCCCCCTCGGACATCAAGTCCTACATGCTCGAAGTCGGCCGGCGCGCGCGCGCCGCGTCGCGCGAGGTGGCGCGCGCGGACACGGCAACCAAGAACCGCGCGCTTCTCGCCGCCGCCAAGGCGGTAAGGCGCGATGCGAAGAAGCTTCTCGCCGCGAACGCCGAGGATGTGAAGTCGGCGCGGGCCGCGGGCAAGGACGCGGCTTTCATCGACCGCCTCGCGTTGACCGAAAAAACGATCG
>Ga0184608_10000309_pt1 | contig 12738 bp, 14 predicted proteins | sample PLM1_30_coex_FD_133010 | JGI IMG/M metagenome (GOLD analysis project Ga0184608, IMG submission 133010) | Groundwater sediment microbial communities from an aquifer in East River, Colorado, USA - PLM1_30_coex | ecosystem: Environmental > Terrestrial > Soil > Riparian zone | place: USA: East...
ACTGTTGGGCCAAACAAATCTTCACTTGTAGATGTTAATGATCTGGCCACTTCAACTCTGCCATAGTCAGCACTAATCCTATACGAGAGATTTGGCAATCCTTCTTCATTTTGTAACCTTGCATTTATGATTGGATTGACTGATATCATTGTAAGACTTTTAAAAGCAGATTCATTAGAGAAATCCGCAGTCTTTGGAAAATAGTATATCAAACTATCTCCTGTATTTTTGATTACTGTTGCGTCAAGGTCTCTTGCTATAGCTGCCATTGTGTTTATAAATACTGAATAATATAATTTGATTTTTTGTGGATGTGTTATTTCAATTGTAGTAATCCTAGTAGAGTCCACTATATCGATGAAACATACGCAGCAGTTTTGCGACCCACCAGTAAATGATATCTCCTCAGCCACAACTAATATGTTGTCTTTAATCGTGGGATAATAAAAGAGTTAATATTCAATAAGCTCTGGTTAGCCTTCGAGCTTGATGTGCAAAAGAGATAATATATGTTATATTAATGTAGCATCCAGTATGTTGCGCCACATTCAATTTGCGTTATAGAAAGAAATAATAACATTCAGAATATCTAGGCCAAGCTAAAGAACAAATTTGCTTCTGCTTTTACTTGATTGTTCGATAAAGCTTTTTAAATTCTTGATAAGACTTGGCAACTCTTTCATCTACTGATGCATTTTTCAGGAATGCATCTTCGTAATATCGGACTATGATAGCTTTGATGTGTTCGACCATCTTCTTATCACTAATCACTTTTTCATTGACCATAAATGAAAGCCAATTCATACTATTAAATAAGCGAGAATACCACTGACTCCTAGCCTCGTCATATTGAGATCCTGAGGGTATTTTAGCTAGCTCATGATCCAAATCTCGTAGATCACTGAATATATTATTTGACAATGTGATCTGGTCTAGTCTCTTAGTACGCCGAAATGTTACAATAGTATAAAATAATGCTATTGAGTATATTCCAGCGGTAGCAATTTGAACGTATTCAGAAGGTATTGCCATGTATCGATTTAGAGAATAGTAGGATTTTAGAGTTAGGATTGTTAATTGAGTACATCATTATCTGTAGTGAAATGTTGCTGCATTATCCTAGATTAAATTTACTCTTTTCTTAACCTGTTCTACGAATTTTTTATTCTCTGTTGGTTTTCTAATAAAACCTGCGTCCAAATCGGAGTTTTCCAGATTTCCCTAACCTATGGTGTTTTCTATCCTTAGGTTCTATGCTAGTATATTCAGTGGTTTACAATACATTTAAAACAAATTGGAACCAATAAAATGAAATGCCAAAGTTTCGTGATGTTCACACTTTGATGATAGACGAGAAATTGGTTAAACAGGCTTTTCGGAATATATTTAAAATTATCTACTGTTATTAATTAATACGTGCCTTCAAGAAAACAGTCTAATAAGGAACAAACAAGTAGGATAGTGTCGTTTTTACCAAGCTCCACCGAAATCCTTTATGAGATTGGGGCAGGAGATCAAATAACAGGGGTTACACATGAATGTAAATACCCTGGCGATGCTAAGAATAAGGCTAGAGTCATAAACTCTTCCTTTGATGCTGCGAATTTAACTAGCCGAGAGATTGATGATAAAATAGGAGGATTGATGAAAGCAGGAGGAGATATATACCTAATAAATGACCAAAAATTGAAAGAAGCAAAGCCAGACCTTATTATTGCTCAAGGTGTTTGTGAAGTTTGTGCACCATTTGCGAAAGAGATAGATCGTGCAAATACTATACTAGGATATAAACCAGATGTGCTTGTACTTGATCCTCATAATCTTGATGATATCTTAGTAAGTATAATGTATATAGCAGAAAGGGTCGGAAAGGTAAGGGAAGGTCGTAAATTAGTACTAGCATTACAAAATAGAATTGATACCGTAAGAAGGATTGTTGGAGAGAAGAAGATACTAGGACGTACTTATAGCAGTAATAGATCTGTCAAGGTCAAGAAAGACAAAACCAAACGGAAAATAGTTTGCATAGAATGGATTGATCCTTTCTTTATTGCAGGGCATTGGATTCCACAGATGGTAGACATTGCAGGAGGTTATAATGGATTAGGTACTAGAGGAGAGCCGTCTCGTCGTGTATCCATAGACGAAATTATAGAATTCGATCCAGAAAAAATAATTCTAATGCCGTGTGGATTTGATTTAGAGAGAACCTTGAAAGAAGCAAAGGTACTAAAGAATAACAATAAATGGAAATTATTGCGAGCTGTACAAAGAGATGAAGTTTATGCTGCTAATGCAAATGAATACTTTAGTAAACCAGGACCTAGAACGATCGCTGGGTTAGAAATACTTGCGAAGATAATCGATCCAGAAGCTTTTAGAAATATTGAATCGCCTTCTAATTCTTTCGTCAAAGTAATAAACAAATAATTAATTAGAACTGTTGTTGTACATTCTACCCCAGATCAGACAGTTTTAATTCTAATTAATATGGTACAGGGTAGATATAGACCCACCCAGCAGAAAATAAGAATATTCTATCTACAAACAATTGGATTTTTATCTCGATATGGTTCAGTATGAAGATCAAACAATTATCTCAATGGGATGAATGAACATTTCTCTTCTACAAGAATAACCACTCATTTATCTTGCTTCTTTCAAAGTCTATTTTCTTTTTATATGAATCCTCAGATGCCGGTTCAAGTACTGCAGTAGGACCTTTTTCATTGTAAAAATCTGCAACTACATAACCTGCCTTTTTATCACCAGTTTCCATAAAACAAAAGCCTTTCCCATCAAATCTTGATGACAATTCATTACTATTATTTTCAATATCGTTGATAATTTGTTGGCTAACAACCTTGGCCTGGGCTTCTGCAAATATTCCAGCTTTGGGGATAGCCATATTTTCATTTACCTTAATTTCAGTTACATCACCTATTGCAAAAACATTATCATAATCGGTCTTGAGAGTAAACTTGTCAACATTAATCCAATTCTGTCCTTGTATTATCAGACCAGAATTTCTAATTACTCCGGGGACTTTATGAGGTGGAATTCCTATAAGTAAGTCATAATTTACTCTATTTCCATTTTCAAATTCTATTTTTCCGTTAGTTAATACTGTCTTTATTTTGTGTAGTGGATGAAAATTGATGTTGTTTTCATTAAGCAAGTTAACAACACCTTGACTCACTTTTGCTCCAGCTACAGGTAACGCAATTGGAGTTGGCGAGTATACATCAATATCAATAGTGTCTCTTGATCCATTTTTAACTAAAATATCATTGATTAGTAAAGATGCCTCATATGGTGCTGGAGGGCACTTATATGGTATAGATGTTATACATATCGCAATTCTTCCTTTCCTTAATGAAAGGATCTTTTCTCTTAATTTTGGAACCTGGTCTGCATCATACAGATTAAAGCCTCCATTTTCTAACAGCCCGTTCACTTCTTCCAGTACCAATTCAGCGCCTAATGCTATCACCAAATAATCGTATTCCAATTCAAGATTTGAAGATCTGATTGTAACAGTTTTTGAGGCAACATCAATTGTTTTTATTTCATCATTCAGAAATTTTATTCCTTTATTTTCCAGGAGATTCAAAGAAATTTTAGAATCTTGAAGTGTTCTGATTCCACTTAAAATCCATAAATTTACAAGTCCCATCATAAAATAGTCCTTTTTATCAATAATAGTTATTCGGTGCGCCGCTGCAGACGATGAAGGAAAATTTTTACGCAGTATATTTGCAGCTTCTAATCCTCCAAATCCTGCTCCCAAGATTAAGATATGTTTTCTCTCTGTAGACAAATAGCAGAATGAATAAGGTAAAATCTTATGTAAAAAGATTGTTGTTACTACATGACAAAAAAATGCTAAGACCTAGTTTACTTTTTAATAGGTAGGACGCAAGTTAGATTGTGTTGAAATAAAGGGAATGCTCACACACTGAGTATTTGTTCCAATATTTTACTACTATCCTTTATATTAGGAACGAATAATTAAAAGCTCAACTATTATCATTTGATTGTATCGTATGCCTCTGCAATTTGATGTTTGATTTCTTCTGATTCTAGTGCGCTCTTAGCCGTATAGTTTGTAGTAGGTGCGGTTCTACCTTTACTTACAGAAATTATTAAGCAGTCATTTCTTGGTTGTATGTCTAAAAAGGTTCTGAACGTTAAGGATTTGGCGTAAACTATTCTATGTGGTCTTATTTCCTCAATGACATTACTACCTAGAGATTTTACAAAATTTCGCAGGTCAAGTAATAATGCTTTTGTCTGTTCTTCTAAGCCTGATAAATGGCTTTCAAATGAAATGGCTGCTGCCTTATCGGAATAAAATCCGAATCTACTCATAATTTAAGTTGTAGTGTTTCATACTATTATAACTATCCTTACCCTCAATTTGTAACTAGCAACGCTATTATGGCGGGAAAATTGTTATTTCGTCTGTCGATTATGAAGTAGCACTGGAGCAGCACCCCAACCTGCAGCGTAACCTGCCTTATAACCAAGACAATACGAGTCAGGATGACCAAAACCGCAATACGAATTATACTTGTCACCGTTTATGTGATCTTGTCTCGCTTTCGCTTTTCCATCATTAAGTCCTTGAGAATAGGATCCAGTATTTGGGGTGTCTTGAGGCCGTGGAGTGTCTACTGTACTGTGTGAGCAAGCGCTATAGCCATCATTATATCCTTGCATAAAGGCATCAGTATGAAAACTAGGACCTTTGCCTGGAGATTCTAAATATGGATGTCCTCCAGCATTGGCATCAGTACATCCGTGGTCATAGCCTAAGTCGTACATAGATTTAGCACTAGCAGGTTGTCCTAATGGAATTAAAGTTACTGTCGCTGAAATTGCTAAGATCGTCAAAAAGACAGTCATATTTTAAATACCTGATCAGTCTTCAGAATCTTTCTAATATGTTGATATATTAAATCTTTTAGACGAAAAGAACAATTGGTCATATTTGTTATTCGATAATACGCGAGACCCTGTAGGCTAGATGGGTATACAAATCCTAGTCAGATATGCATATTAGGTAAAGTTAAAGGGACTTTATGTTGACATTGCTTTGGCCAATTTCGATAACAGTTCATAAACAACTTCATTTCCTTTAACTGATCTTTCTCTTTTTATAATAACTACAAAATCTTGAGACGTGCGGATCCTATGTCAACCCATAGTTCATTTTTCAGAAGGAGGCGGAACTGTTAGCAGAAAACTAGGAATAATTAAAGAAATAATGATATATTTGCAATTTATCTAGATACGTGTGCAGTTTAAGAGCTGGAAAGAACTGTTAAGGAACTCTCTATCTAGTAATAGCAAAACCAGAGAAAGTGTTGAAAAATTTCAAGATTCGAATCTGCCGCCAGGTCCAGCATCAACAAGAGAAAATATGACATATAACGATGACGGGACTATAATGCTTTTTCCCCCAAATGAGATTGGTTCTCGATTTGTTCTAAGCAAACAAAATCCGAACAACCTCAAGAACGTTACCACCAACACTCATAATAGCTTCGCCAAGAAAAAAGATAGAAATATCGAATTTTGGAAGGCATTTTCTGGTGAAATAACATATAGAAGCACTGGACAAAATGGCAGAACCTGTCGTCTAGACGTATTTGCCTCAACATTAAAACAGACCAATAATTGGAAGACTGCAATACACAAAGGTTTTATTGGAAATGAGAACGATTTAAAAAATCAAGAAGTGACTATCATTATGAGAGCAAACAACAGGATCGGATCCAAAAATGGATGCTCTATTAAAATGCGTGGTGGTGGTCATCACAAAGATAGCCCAGATCAGGCAGCTTGTATCGGACTTGAAACTTCAACAAGAGATTCAGGACATACTGCAAGATGGGCTAAAGAATTATCTCATCCCATTTACGAGTATCAAGAACTACGCCCCTTTTTTGAATTCTTTGTTGAGGATGGAAGATGGTTTGGTATGAAAACCACAAGCTGGAATAACTTAGACAAGACGACAACAAATAGATGTTACATTGATCCAGATCCATTCAGTTCAGATGGAACGTTGAGAAACAATTATCGACTTTATTCGGAGCATATTGACAAAGGAAATGGCAATAGATACCCAAAGATAATAGCAAACTGGGCAGGCGGGGTGCCAACTACTATAAGGGTTGACGGTTTTGAGAGTATCGATTTTTACGCTTGCAGTGCAATAGAAATCATCTCTCCTGTCTATTAGAAAAATAATGCTACTGCGGTCAACGTGCTGAATCCTGTTTATAACATCAAGTATTTTGGATCCGCCGCTTTGATCCTAAGAAAAATACCAACCATAGTATATAATGATCATAGAGGATAATACTGGTCCATGTCGATATAGCTAGCTATACATCTTTCTTAAATAAGCTATAATCATAAATTGTTATACTTGACAGCCAATGAAACTAACTTCTCTAAAGGAATCAGAATTTCACAAATAGTGCTTGGAGCGATTGCAATAATACTGTCTATTGCAATACTCGTCAACCCAGGACTAGGTATCGCAACCTTGATCTTCCTACTTTCAGTTACGTTGCTTGTTGTAGGAATTGAAAGAGTGGCTGTAGGTGTTTTTCCACATCTTACAAAATCATCACGTATAGGTAATATTGTATTAGGTGTTTTAGCTATAGGATTAGGAATTGCAGTTATTGCATTTCCTCTACTGGCAACAATCTTTTTAGTTAGTTTGCTAGCAGTTGGACTGCTCTTTGTAGGAATTGCAAGAATCATACATGGTATAGTAGATAAGAAGATTTCAAAATGGTCAAGGATATTCCTTATAGCCGTAGGCATATTGTCTTTGGCTGTATCGTTTATAGTATTTGCATCACCGATATTTGGAGTCATTCTATTGACGCTGATATTGGCAATTAATCTACTGATAATTGGAATAGAAAGTATCTCACACGGGGTATCGAGCAGAAGATACGTAACTACTTCTGCCCCTTAATAGATACACATAGTCTTGTCAAAATCCCATCGATTCACTTACCACTCTAGAATATACACATCACACATCTTTGTTTTATCTAGTCATATAATTATTAGCATATTCTGAATATCAATTCTTAGGCTTGTTTCTACCTGCAAATAAATACCTTAGCCACTCAAAAATGAGACTGACCTTCTAATAAGTGTGTGCACTATATGTCCTAATTTAATTAATATGAAAAGTATTCACGTTGTGACAGCAGCCCCACAGACGATAGCATTTGTACCGGGAACAATGGGTACGCGTGCTCACCTGTAGGAATCACAACGTGAATACATATCATACTGAGTATAAAATAATATAAATTAATAAAACTATGTTAGTCCCACATAGAGATACTGTAACGTTTTTTAATCCGCTGCCAAATCGCCTAGAGGATTTATAAATTAGGTCTTGTATAAGCTACGCCATTTAGAAAATTCTGGTAAGTATCTTATGATCTTGATCTTGAAAAGAAGATTAGAAAAAGCATTAATGGAGTAGTGACACTTAGTCCACAGACCTATGTGAACGCCTATCTTCTAGCCAAGCCAAAAAAAAGGACTAAAACCTAAACACAAAATTACGGAAACACAAATTACGAAATCGTTCTGATCGTTCGTTCTGGTCGTTTGTGAAATGTTATCCACTTAAGTTTAAATAAATGGGAGGTTAATGCTCTAAAAGATATTTACTCGCTCACCACTCAGGATTACTACTACTGGTGTGATAAAAGAGATTAAGAAGAAATCAGGGAGATCCAATAATGGATCAAACTTTCTATCTCTATCTATTATGTTTTCCCTTGAGTCCAATCTGATAGAGGCCAATTTAACATCGTGGAGCGCCTTATCTCTAGTTTGACATATTTTTCATCATATTATGAAATTCGTCATCTGTCACGCTATTCTTAGTTTTTACCCACTCTTCAACATCTTTACCAACCAAATATCTTAGATTGGGATTCTGAGTTGTAACAGCATTCAGTACCACTTTTGCTACCAGATCTGGCGGAGATCCATTCTCAGCCAGACGGCTAGAGGTGGATGCCGTCTTTTGCATCATCTGCGAGTATGGAGAGTTTGGATCTTGTGACTTTTTAGCAATCACCATAGCTTGGGCAAAATTAGTCTTAATAAACCCTGGTTCTACTAGTACCACTTTTATTCCAAATGGCTCCAATTCGTATGACATAGATTCACTCAAACCTTCAACTGCAAATTTTGTACTGACATAAGCTGAACCTCCTGGATAGCCTAATCTTCCTGCTCCTGAGCTGATATTTACTATCGTACCAGATTTTTGTCTTCTCATGATTGGGAGTACGGCTTGAGTTGTTCTTATCAATCCAAATAAATTAGTTTCATACTGCGCCTTTATTTCATCCATTGCAAGATCTTCAAATGGTCCACCAAGTGCATATCCAGCGTTATTCACTAATACGTCTACTCTATTAGCCTCTGTTGTTATCGATTGGATTGCATTATTAACAGATCTCTCATCAGTTACGTCCAATTGTACTAACTTCAATGGTAATTTTTCCCTCTCTGCGATTGATTTAAGGTTTCTTCCTTTTTCGGGGTTACGCATGGTAGCGAATGTAAGGAAAGCGTTTCTTGCCATTGTTAAAGCAATCTCGAATCCTATTCCACTTGACGTACCTGTAATAACGGCAGTTTTTTGATCTGATACCAATCTAAATCATTTCTTATCATATTATTATTATTATTATACTTACTTAAATGAGATGTAGCGTAGTTCAAACGATATTACCGGGTAGCAGATGAATGTCGAATATTTCTGTAATAAAGAATCTAAGACCTACTGACAGATTTTCACGATTTCTGCTTAGATATTTCTAAGACAATCCAGATTAAATCCAATAAGAATACAGGACTGCAAATTGTCTCTAGTCCAATACTCTTTTCTTTGCAAGATCCGACGAAATAGATTTCAGATTGATTGTCTTGTAATTTTTCATGATAAACGTCAACTATTACAGCGTACAACAACGCTTATTTCCTTAGCAATGCTAGTAAATTATAACGCGTATGTGCAATACCGCGGTATTCTTCGGGGAGGAACTGGCCAAATATGGTTTCGGCAAATCGCATCCATTCAATTCAGACAGAATCTATGCATTCTGGTCTAAGTTCAGAGCATTAAATCTTGACAAAGCTCCTGAGATTCGACTTGAAAAACCGCACCAAGTCCAAGAAGAGACCATACTGGAATTCCATGACAAAGATTATGTAGACCTTGTTAAGAAAGCCTCACAGCATGGTCTAGGTTTTCTTGATCTAGGTGATACGCCGGCGTATAAAGGCGTATTCGATGCTTCTGCCTATACTGTTGGAACTACTCTTAAGGCATTAGATCTCGTCATGAAAAAGACAGACGGAATATTGCATGCATTTAATCCTATTGGAGGGCTTCATCACGCGAGACGAAATTCTGCAGGAGGATTTTGTGTCTTTAATGACATAGGCATTGCAATTCTTATTGCACGAAAAAAATATGCTATAAACAAAATAACCTATGTTGATATAGATGCTCATCATGGCGATGGGGTTTATTACGAATTCGAAGATGATCCTTCGGTGTTTATTGCAGACATACACGAGGATGGTCATTTTCTATATCCAGGAACCGGATTTGAATCAGAGACAGGCTCAGGTATCGCAAAAGACACCAAGCTGAATATACCGCTGAAGCCTAACTCAACTGATAGCGATTTTATTGCTGCATTTGACAAAATCGAAGAATTTATAAATAAAACTGCAAAGCCTGAACTGATTATTTTGCAATGTGGCGCAGATTGCATAAATGGTGATCCGTTAACGCATTTGAGATACACTTCAAAAGCACATAGATATGCAGCAAACAAATTACATCGACTCGCACATAAGTTTTGTCAGGGAAGAATAGTTGCCTTAGGTGGTGGAGGATACAATCGCACTAATATCGGAGATGCTTGGACGGAAGTTGTAAGTTCGTTTATTGAAAATACATACTCTGAAGGGAGTGCTGATTTTTAACTTTTGATCTGATGCTGCTCTTTATACTCATCACTTTACGAGTAAATGCAAAAGGCTATTAAGAGTAAATTGTACCAGTATCAAGATGTCCCAACAAGTATTATTATTTCATAATTCTACACAAAGAAATTATTTTCAGTCTATCATTGCCAAGATTCTTAAAGCTGATGTGAGGGTGAATATTGATGGTAGTAACAGGAATACTAGTGCTATCAGTAAAAAGGAAATAAGAGAAAGAAAAAGGACAAGAGCGACTAATGGCAATATACACTTCATGATATGCGAATCATGTTTATGGTGTGCATCATCATTATATTTTAACAATACAGACATAACAATTACCGAATGTCCTATCTGCGATAGCAGCAGAAAATTAGATTCGATTCCAATATGCGATAATGAAAATTACAGCTTTAATTATGATTCAAAGAGTGGAGTAATATTAGAGTTTTCTAAATCATAGGATGGGGACAACATCATACTGCCTTGAGAGAAAGAGAGGAGAATCTCGTTTCAAATTAAGAATGAGAAGTGGTTAGCTTAGCATAGAAATACAGAATATGTTATAAACAATATGATAAGAAAGTTCCTAAAATTGAAGCAGCATCAATCTCACTTTCGTCTGTGATTCTTATTATGCGACAAACATGGGGCTTACCCATCATCTAACGTTGTTAGATATATGTCATGTAATGATCAACCGTTGGTATCATAGTTGGTCACCTTGAACTTTTGAAGCTCCCAGCCATGCTATACATTCCTCAGTATTCATTACTGATGCTCCTATATTTCTCAACTCTTCTAATCCAATATCGTAGATCAGCGATGTGGCGTCTTTAGCCAGAACAATTTTGAAATCTCGTTCACTTGCCTCGTAGATTGTTGTTCTAGGACAATTAGGAAAGTTACATCCACACACAACTACTGTATTAACAGCTAGATTGTGCAAATGCTTTTCCAGCAACGTGTTATAAAAAGCTCCCCACCTAGGCTTGTACATTATCCATTCCATAGATCCAATCTGTTGAAGATGACCAGAAAGCAGTAGATTTGGATCCAGTCTGATATTAGTAAATGAGGGTTTGAGTTCATCCATAATCTCAGCACCATCAGTTCCTGGAATAACCACTTGCTTACCATTCTCGATAGAATGTCTGCGGCACAAATCAACATTCGACCCATCTCTACAATAGAGTCTTATAACGTGAACTATAGGAAGACGTAAACCTCTATAGCTCTGAACCAAGCACTGCATATACGGAATAGCCTGTAGTGTGCCTGGCATTTCAGACGTAGCACCCATTAGAGTAAAATCACGTTGGACATCAATGATAAGCAGAGCAGAATGATTCCTATCAGGAGAGATGTAGTCATAATCCATCATAATATGTTTTTTTATTTGTAAATGTAATATTAAGATATATGAGAGCCATCAATTGCAATTTTAAGTTCAAATGAAAGAATAGTAAGTGCTATAGTTAATGGAGTCATTGCTGTTCCGATTCTTTATACAATAATGAAAATTGCTAATGACAAGAAGATCTTGGGTAATAAAATTAATGGAAGAATATCAAACGTTATAGGTTGGATTACTGTTGCAATAATGGGAAGCGCCGTAGTTATTATGTTTGTTGCATGGGGTAAATAATTAACGTGTAATAACTGGGGATAACATGAGAACGAGAGGCAAGCTGATACGGCGAAAGTATTTTAGAGCCTGGAATCAGTGTTAGACATTTATCTTCCTATCTTGATATAAATTCTTATGGTTAAGCGAAAACCAATTCTACTGGTAGATGAGTCTGAGGATTCTCTGAAGGCTCTTGATCTTTTCAAAAGCTTGGACATTGAGTATGTGGAATATGATATCAAGAAATTTGAAGAAAGCTGTTGTGGTGACCTGCCTACAACCAAGGCTCCGTCGATATTTGCAGTCGAAGGAATCTTTAAGGGTTTAGAGAAAATCAATGAGTACCTTTCTTTGAGAAAGAGCAGTGACCCTAGTATTCAATCTGAAAGTGAATATTGGTAAGAATTGAAAACAGCTTCAAATTTGATAGAATTACTTCATTAGACTGAGTTCAACTCAGTCTACTTCTAGCCAATAATAATAGAGACAGTTGTGGCGCCGTTATTACATATTCAACATATCACATTTACTGCAATGCATATGTTTTCGAATAAGAGTGAGTTCATCATAGCATGGTTGTCTTTCCCAGTCTATCCACATCTGAGTCCTTGTGTGTATAGGACAATACGCTTTTTTCTTTAAGGTCTTGTCATGAAACAAATCGCCATCGACATTCCAATATAGTACATGTACTTCTTTATACGCGTCTTTATTATGTACTATCTTTTCCATACTGGGCACCTAATTTCCTCTTTAAGGTTAAGACCATCCCTAATCGATTTTATGCATTCACTCTCCTTAGCCTTAATCCCCTTGTATATCTTCAGAGATATCATCTTTAAGACTTGAAGGGTCTGTAAAACCGCTGCTACAAGGGTATGACTGTGTTGACGCCATAATTGTTCCCACAAGTAGCAATGATCTTGCTACTCTAACTAGGACTGTTAAATTCTTGTTATATTCCATAACTCTTCAAATTACATCCTTTTTTTGATTTATACGCATTTAGTGACTCATTGTGCTATTTTGGCTAAGGTAAAAGAATA
>Ga0184608_10000311_pt1 | contig 12733 bp, 12 predicted proteins | sample PLM1_30_coex_FD_133010 | JGI IMG/M metagenome (GOLD analysis project Ga0184608, IMG submission 133010) | Groundwater sediment microbial communities from an aquifer in East River, Colorado, USA - PLM1_30_coex | ecosystem: Environmental > Terrestrial > Soil > Riparian zone | place: USA: East...
CGCTTCGCGGCGATGAAGTGGAGGAGCTCGAACGCATCCTTGGTGGCCGCCTGATCGTTGGAGTCGTCCGATATGGCGGCCCGGGACCAGTCCGACGAGAGCACCTCGGTCGCCTTGAAGTGCTTGGCCGCGAAGGTCGACTTACCTGAGCCGGAAGCGCCGATGAGAAGGACCATCGAGAACTCCGGCAGGGGAATGTTCATCGGCTGAACACCGCCATCTGGGTGGGTGAGCCGACGTCAGGGTCGTCCCGGCCAACCGGAAGAGAGCGCGCCTTGTATCCATTGGTGGCGGCGACCCGGTGCGACCAGTCCTGGAACTCGGCGCGCGACCACTCGAACCGGTGATCGCGGTGGCGCATGCGAGCGGCCGGCAACGACGGGAAGCGCGCGTTGTATTCGCGATTGGGAGTAGTCACGACCACCGTCGCGGGTTGCGCGTGCTCGAAGACCGCGCGCTCGAATGATGCAAGGCGCGACGGATCCAGGTGCTCGACGACCTCCACCACCGCGGCGGCATCGAAGCCGGTCAGGCGTGCGTCGCGATACACGAGGGAGCCATGCAGGAGCTGCACGCGCACACGCAACATTTCGTGCATGTCCTTCAGCCGCAGGCGGCGAGCGGCCGTCTCGAGTGCGCGCACCGAGACGTCCACACCAGTCACGTGCGCGAAGGCCGGATCCTTCAAGAGCGCTTGGACCAACTGACCCTCGCCACATCCGAGATCGAGCACGCGCTTCGCACCGACGCTCTTGAGCACCGACACCACGCTGGCGATGCGCTCTTCGTTGAGACGGAGCGGTTCTTCCACGTTCGCCTCTTCCGCGGCGTGACGCTCCTCATCAGCATCGGGATCCGGAGCGTCGTCAGCGCTCAGACGCGCGAGCGCCTCTCGTGTGAGATGCCGCTGGCGACGCAAGTAGCGATCGGTGATGAGCTCGCGCGCCGGATGCTGAGCGAGCCATCCCTCTCCACGTGCGAGGAGCTTGTCGATCTCGTCGCGACCGACCCAGTAGTGCTTGTCATCGTCAAGCACCGGCATCAGCACGTACAGGTGGCGAAGCAGATCCTGGAGCCGGACCGTCGCGCTCAGGACGACGTTGTGATAGCTGCTCGCGCCCCAGTCGGCGCGTTTGGGGTCGAGGGGCAGGCGGGTCACCTCTATCTGATATCCGAGCGGCTCGAAGAGTCGCTCGATCAGGGACTCACCGCGACGGCTGGGCAGCGCGGCGATCGTCGCCTTCAGCGGGATCGCCGTCTGCGCCAGTTCCGCACGCTCATCGCAGCGTCCATTCAACGCGCTGCCATAGACCTGCGCGATCGCCGCCGCGAGGAACGAGTTCGCCGCGTATGGCCGGTCGTTCACGTACTGGTCGAGGAGTCCGCCCTCGCGTGAACCCACTCGTCCGCGTACAAGAGCGATCGGATCGATGTCTACGAGCAGCGCGGCATTGCAAATCTCCTCGTCGGCTCGCGGGTAGAAGACCCATGCGATACCCGCGGCCATCTCGAAGCTCTGCACGCGGGCTGGATTCTTGTGCAGCAGGTATCCGAGATCGGTCGCGGGTCGGTGGGTTGTCTGAATGGTCAGGAGCAATCGATTCTCAATTCGCAGTGTTTTCGGACTTCGACATCACACTAAGGTGGCCCGTCGCAAGTCCTCGTCGGACGAGCGTGACGCCAGATGGAAACGCTCAGCCATCGGTCGGCTTGGCCCTCGCGTGATCCGGGTTTGGCGGTCAGGTCCGCGTCTAGGTACTCACTCCGGGACCGGGCGCTCGCGGTGGAACTAATTGAGGTGGACCGTGAGGGCCGGTTGGCCGGAGCCGCTCACCTTGCTGCCTAAGCTGGCCTACATCGCGAATGTCGCGCGTAGGCGTTTCGGCCAGCCATGCGCCCGCGACTACCACCGCGAGAATTACGAAGCCAAAGGCCAGGCTCAGCATTCGCCGCACATAGCCAACTCTAGCGTCTGCTAATAGGCCACCGCGTGACGCGGGGTTGGCATCAACGTGACATCAGTCGTCACACCGGCGCGGCGCCGCGACCGGAAAACGCGCGACTTCGTTAGCGAATTCCTCAGCCCTCTTGCCATGGAGGTCTCAGCTGAGCTGCTCGTTCAGTCCGATGATGATGCCTTCAGGCCCGCGGATGTAGCCAAGCCGATTCGTGTCCTCGTACTGCACCACTTCGCCTATCAGCTCGGCCCCGTGGGCGAGCAAGCGCGCGACGACAGCGTCGATGTCTTCGACGGCGAACATGATGCGACGGATGCCCAGCGCGTTCACCGGCGCGTCCACGGGCCCAAACCTGATCGCGTGGGGCGTGTGGAACTTGTCGAGCTCGATGCGACCATGGCCGTCCGGGGTCCGCATCAACGCGAGGGTGGCGCGAACGCCCTTGAGCCCGATCAGGCTGTCGACCGAAGGTCCCTCGACCTGCGTCTCGCCTTCGAGCTCGAGGCCGAGTTCGATGAAGAAAGACTTGGCCGCCTCGAGGTCGTCGACAACGATGAGAACGTTGTCCATCCGCCGAATCGTCATATCCGCGGAGCATCGTGAAGGAGCTGAAGCGCGACACTCGAGCCTCCGGCGAAGGGCTCGACGAATAGATACGCGATCTGTGGTGATGACGCATGCGTAACCCGCCGCGCCTGACTTACGAGTGCTAGGGCCTTTGCCATGTCCGTGCGAATTCTAGGAAGGGCTGGCTGAGCCGGGAGCGAGACTCGAACTCGCGACCTGAGCTTTACAAAAGCCCTGCTCTACCAACTGAGCTATCCCGGCAAGATCTCGATTGTGAAGCACCAGCTCCGCGAATTGGCATCAGATCTGGCATCACCGGGACCGAAAGAGTCCAAATGATTGGGCTCTTTCAGCCATACCGGTTTACTACAAAACCACTGCTCTACCGTTGAGCTAGGTCGGCGCGCTTGCCTCCGAAAAGTCTAGAGGGCTAGGACCTGGCCGGCTGTCGCGAGAGATATGCGCGCATGTCCGCCTCGTGCTCGGTGTGGAAGTGCCCGAATAACGTGGCTCCGGTCATGGGCGTGCCCTCCATCCACGGAAAGCGCGCGGGATCGTCGAGAGCGTCCTCCGGCAACTTCCCAATCGCCGACGCGAGCTGTTCGAAGACACGACGCGACTCAGCGAGCGTCTCGCGCACGGACTTGTTGCGATCGCGCGTGTGGAACCACGCATTGATCTCGTCGTCGTCATGCAGGTCGGCGGGCCACTGCGGCGTGGGTTCGGGCTGGCCGTTGGCCACCGCTTCGAGGCGCCCGACGGTCCTCCGCCGCCAGGCGGCAAGGTGCGCGACGATGTCTTTGATCGACCACGCGCCGGCGACGCCGGGTTCGTCCATGCGGTCCTCGCCTATCTCGGCGAGGAGGCCCTCCCAACCCTCGTTCTCTGACCTGAGCTGCGCTAGGAGATCAGCTCGACGCATCGTTCGCCTCCGTCGCTTCATCGGTGGATTTCTTCGTCGGCCGCTTCTTGGCCGGCGCTTTGCGTTTTGGCTTCGCGGCGACGGCGGGCTTATCGGCCGGCGCGGCTTCGATCTCGGCGGCCGGTGCGAGCTGATCGGTCTCCTCGGTCCCGCCTTCCGCGGCCTCGGCCGGCTCGGAGCGCTCCTCGTCGATGCGATCCTCCCGCGTCTGCTGCGGCTCGTTCTCCCATCCGCCGTTCTCCTGTGTTTCGGCCGGCTCCTCCGGCCGCGGCGTGCGGGTCTGCGAGGGTGGAACGTCGCGTCGGCGTTGCCGGAGCGCCTCGTAGAGCATCACCGTCCCGGCGGCTGCCGCGTTGAGCGAGCTCACCATTCCCTCCATCGGGAGACGGACCGCTTGGTCCGCGCCTTCGAGAACGAGCCGACGGATCCCCTCGCCCTCGCCGCCGATGACGATCGCGGTGGGCCCGCGGTAATCGACCTCGTCATAGAGAAGGTCGCCAGACTCATCGGCCGCGACGACCCAGATGCCTTTCTCTTTGAGCGCGTCGATCGCCTGTCGCAGGTTCGCGACGTCGGCGATGAGCAGATGCTCGCTCGCCCCCGCGCTCGTCTTCGTCACCGCGGGCGTGAGCCCGACGGCACGGTGATGCGGGATGACGACACCGTCGACGCCCGCGCCCTCGGCCGACCGCAACAGGACTCCGAAGTTTTGCGGATCCTGAAGCGAGTCGACGACGAGGACGAGTGCCGGATCGGACAACGTGTCGAGGTGGAGCAGGAGCTCATCGAGCTCCACGCCGGCCTTCGTCTCGACGATCGCGACGACGCCCTGGTGATTCTCGACCGGCGAGAGCCGCGCAATCTCCATCTTGTCGGTGAAGCGAACGAAGATGCGGCGTTCCTGCGCCTCGGCGATGAGCTCGTTCACCGGACCCGTGCGGACGTTTCGGTCCTGCGAGACGTAGAGGCGCCGGATGTTGCGTCCCGCGCGGATGGCTTCGAGGATGGCGTGCGGGCCTGCGATGGGCTCCCCGACCGGCTCGTGCGACGGCGCGGCTTTGTGAGGGCCGGCGGTAACGCGGCGGATCGCTTCGCTGTATCGCTGCTCGCCGCCCGGGCGCTGACGCCACTGTCCACCGCCCTGCGGCGCGCGAGCCGGCCCGCCGGCGCCACCGCGCCAGCCCATCGGACCACGCTGACGCTGCGCCTGTCGGCGCTCGTATCCCGCGAGCTCGCGCGCCTGCTCGCTCTCTTCACGCGGGGCGAACTGCTGCTGCGGACGAAACTGCGATGCGCCGAACTGCGGGCGCGGTGCGTTGAACTGTGGACGCGGTCCGTTGAACGGAGGCCGTGGTCCGCCGAAGCCGCCGCCCCCACCACCACCACCACGGCCGCGTCGGCCGCGACGCCGGCGCCGCGCGCCGTCCTGGTCGCCGAACTGCGGCGCGGGCTGCGGTCCTCCGGACTCGGTCGGACCGGACGCCGGACTCGGTGCGGCGTTGCTCGCGGGCTCGCTCGCGGGCTCGCGCCCGCGGTCCGCCCCGCCCTCGTTCTCAGTGCGCTCTGATTCGTCCATGGTCATGCTCCTTTGCGACCGACGCGCTCCCAGCGCGTCCCGTCCTTCGTGTCCTTCACTTGAATGCCGAACCGCTCGAGTAGCTCCTTGCGGAGCGCGTCGCTCCGTGCGTAGTCGCCGCCCTTGCGCGCGGCTTCACGCTGCTCGAAGACCGCGCGCTCCTCGGTGCTGAGCTCGTCCTTCGCCGCCGCCGCGCCCCGCAGCGACAGCCCCAGCACGCGATCCATGTCGAAGAGCATCCACAGCGCGCGCTCCTGCTCGTCTGTGTCGGCGATCGCCGCGAGTGAGAGAGCCTTCTCCGCCGCGGCGAGCGCCCTCGGCGTGTTCAGATCGTCGGCGAGCGCTTCACGGAACTCGCGGGTGATCGCGTGTTCGCCCTCGGGCTCCGCGACGCGGCCCTGCGTCGCCGCGTATGCCGCGCGGATCGTCCGCCGCCAACGCTCGAGCCTCGATTGTGCAGCGTTCATGCCTTCGCGTGTGAAGTCGAGACCGTTGCGGTATCCCGCGCCGAGTGCGAGCAGCCGGAAGGCGAGCGGGTCGTAGCCCCATCCGGCGACGTCGTCGAGCGTGAGGAAGCCTCCCTTCGACTTGCCCATCTTCTCGCTGTCGAGGCGAAGGAACCGCACGTGGACCCAGTAGTTGACGAACGGCTTGCCCGTCGCCGCTTCCGATTGCGCGATCTCGCACTCGTGGTGTGGGAACAGGTGATCCTCGCCGCCGGAGTGAAGGTCGAATGTCTCGCCGAGGTACTTCATTGACATGGCAGAGCACTCGATATGCCATCCCGGATTGCCGCGGCCCCACGGCGAATCCCATTGCTGGAGGTCGCCCGGCTTGGCGCGACGCCACAGCGCGAAGTCAGACGGGTGCCGTTTGTTCTCATTGACCTCGACGCGCGCACCGGCGACCCGCTGCTCCGGCGCCTCAGCGTTGAGGCGCGTGCCGTAACCAGGGAAAGTCGTCACGTCGAAATACACCCCATCCGCAGCGACGTATGCGTTGCCCTTGGCGATGAGCCGCTCGATGAGCGCGATCATCTCGGGGATGTGGTCCGTCGCTTTCGGGATCACCTGCGGGTCGAGGATGTTCAAGCGGTGGCGGTCCTCCATGAAGAGGCGGGTGTAATCGTCGGCGATCTGGAGCGGCGTCTTGCCGGCGCGCTCCGCACCGAGGGCCATCTTGTCAACACCCGCGTCGGCATCGCCGACGATGTGACCGACGTCCGTGATATTCATGACCTGCTTCACCCGAAGCCCGAAGTATTCGAACGTTCGCCGAACCGCGTCGGCGACGAGATAGCTGTACAGGTTCCCGATGTGCTGGCGGTCGTAGACCGTCGGCCCGCAGTTGTACATGCCGACTTCACCCGGACGCAGCGGCACGAACGGCTTCACCGATCGCGAGGCGCTGTCGTAGATGCGGAGGTCTCCGGATTCGGGCCGCTGGATCAGTTCGTTCTCCTTGGCACTAGTTCGTCGCGAGAGCCACCACCAGCGCGGCGATCGCATCGCCTTTGCCGATCTCGCCCAGGCCGTCGTTCGTCTTGGCCTTGACGCTCACGCTGTCGGGCGTGACAGCCAAGCCGCGCGCGATCGCCTGACGCATCGCGGCGACGTGGGCGCCTAAGCGGGGCGCCTCCGCGATGACCGTCGCGTCGATCGAGACGACGGCGTAGCCTGCCTCGCGGATCTTCGATCCGACCTGGCGCAACAGCTCCTGGCTGTCCGCGCCAGCGAAACGCGGATCGTCGCTCGGAAAATGCGATCCGAGATCGCCGAGGTTCGCCGCTCCGAGGACCGCGTCCATGACCGCGTGAAGGAGGACGTCACCATCGGAGTGGCCGACGAGCCCCGTCGGGTGCTCGATCGCGACACCGCCCAAGACCAGGCGGCGGCCCGCCGCGAGACGGTGAATATCGTAACCGAGGCCGGCGCGCTGCGGCACGGCTAGCGAATCTGCAGCGCAGGCATGCCAATGAGGCCCTTCGCGACTAGCTCGCGTGCGTACCCGAGGTCTTCCATGGTCGTGATCTTCAAATTGCGCCTCTCGCCAAGCACCATGCGCACCGGCAGTCCCGCGGCGCGCACGGCGGCCGCGTCGTCGCCGAAGGACCGATCCGCAACTGCCACCCGTGCCCTCTCGAGAATGTCGCGCCGGAACGCCTGCGGGGTCTGCGCCGACCACAGGCCCTCGCGCGACACCTCTTCTATCGCGACGCCCGCCTCGTCCGCGCGCCGCACCGTGTCGGCGAGCGGCAGTCCTGCGACGGCGCTTCCTTCGGCGCGCGCGATCTCGACGCAGCGCGCGAACAGCGACGGCGGCACGAACGGCCGCGCGGAGTCGTGTATCGCGATCACGTCGGCGTCGCGCGCCGCCGCAAGCGCCGCCCAGCTCGACTGCGTTCTCGTGGCTCCGCCGGTCACGACGCTCGCGAGTGGTGCGCGTGATCGGACGATCGCTTCGATGGGAGCGGGCGGTACATCCGGCCGCACGACCACGACGATGCGGGCGAACGCACCTGACGCGACCGCAGATGCGAGCGACCACGCGAGCACCGGCTGACCGCCGAGGTCAGCCGTGATCTTGTCGGTGCCCGCCCGCGTCGAACTGCCCGCCGCGAGGATCGCGCAGACCGCGCCGGTGCTAGCGATCGATGGCACGCGGTCGGCGCGTCTCCGTGACCTCACCCTTCGGGTGGGCGAAGATCATTCGGCCACCGACCGTCTGAAGGACTCGCATCACGGTGACCGCGAGCTCGGAACCGATGTGTCTTGCGCCGTTCTCGACGACGACCATCGTGCCGTCCTCGAGGTATCCGACCGCCTGGGCGGACTCCTTACCTTCCTGTATCACGCGCACCGTGATCTCCTCGCCCGGCAGGACAACCGGCCGGACGGCTTTCGCGAGGTCATTCATGTTGAGCACGGTGATGCCCTGGAGCTCGGCGACGCGATTGAGGCCGTAATCGTTGGTCATGATCGGGACGCCGAGGCTCTTCGCGAGGGTAACGAGCTTTCCGTCGGCGCCGGTTCCGGCGGGGTCCTCCTCCGACAGCTCGACCTTGACGGTCTCCTCTTTCTGCATCTTCGCGAGCATCTCCAGACCGCGGCGACCGCGCTCACGACGAGAGCCGTCCGGCGAGTCGTTGAAGTACTGAAGCTCGGCGAGAACGAACTTGGGGATGATGAGCGTGCCCGTTACGAAGCCGCTCCGGACGACGTCCGCGATGCGGCCGTCGATGATGATCGACGTATCGAGCAGGACGCGCGCGTCCGCCGTGCCGCTCTTGCGCACGCCTCGCACGCCTTGCGCGAACGCGCCCAGCTCGTTCCGCTTGACGGCCCCGGCCGTCGCGCCCATGACACCGAGCACCACAGCGGTCACCAGCGGTGCGTAGCGCCCTATGTCACCAGGAAGGAATGAGAGCGGAAACGCGAGAAAGAGCGCGAGTATGAGTCCGATAGCGGCCCCGAACGCACCGCCGATAAGGTCGCCCGCCGATGCCGCGCGGATCCGGTCGACGACGATGGCGGCGGGCATGACCGTGACGTATGGCGCGCCGAGCCATCCCAGGATCGCGCAGGCCGTCGCCAGAAGAAGAACGACGAGGACCTGATTGTTGGCGGGCGTGACCTGGGTGACCTGGAGGAGCGAGGCGCCGAGGAAGAATCCGAAAACGAAGCCAATGAGTGCTGCAACGAGACGGATGAGGGCCACGATGACTCCTTTCCCTGTTGATGCGGCGAACGCGCGAGCGCACGCCGGGATGGATGGAAGAACACGCGCACGAGTCTAAGACCGCGCTGCTAGCGTTCTGGCGATGGATGACCGCGCGTTACGGATCAGTGTTCTGCTCGCCGCCCACGTCATTTTCCTCTCCGCGGGCGCTCTCCGGATCATCCGGGGCCGGCGCGGACACCTCCTCCGCTCGCGCGACGCGTGGTGGCTCCAGTACTACCCGCCACTCGTCTGGGTCCCGTTCGTCGTCGCCTACTTCTTTCCGTTGCCTATCGATCTCCCGATGCCGGTGCGCTTGGGCGGCCTAGCGATCGCGATCGCATCCGCGGTTTTTGCCGCGTGGGCAATGTGGTCGCTCGGCAAAAGTTACGGCATTCGCATGGATCTCTTCGACGGTCACCGCCTCGTGACCGGCGGCCCATATCGATTCACACGGCATCCGATGTATCTCGGGATCGTGTCGTTCCACGTCGGCGCGACCCTCGCGATGGAGAGCCTCGCCCTTCTCGTCATCACGCTCGCCTACGTGATCCCGTTCACCGTCTTGCGGATCCGAGCGGAGGACAGCGTGCTCGCGACCGGGTTCGGCGACGAGTTCCGCGCGTTCGCTGGGCGAGTGCCCGCGCTCGTGCCCTTCACGCGCTAGCGGTCCGCGACTCCGGCGCGCTCGAGCGCTTCGCGTAAGGACGCCACGCCGCTCACCTCGAGGCCCGTCCCGTTGAGGTCGGACATGCTCGCCGACGGCACGACGGCGCGTTCGAACCCGAGTCGCTCCGCCTCCTTGAGCCGCGCGGCGATCCGCTGCACGCGCCGGAGCTCGCCGCCCAGCCCGAGCTCGCCGACGAACACCGTGCGCGGATCGGCCGGCCGGTCGCGCAGCGCCGACGCGACCGCGACGGCCAGACCGAGGTCTGCCGCGGGCTCGCGGATCCGGAGACCGCCGACCAGATTCACGTAGACGTCGTGACTGCCCGCCGAGAGCCCCGCGCGCTTGGCGAGAACCGCAAGCAGGAGTAGGACACGCTGCGGATCGGCGCCGTTCACGGTGCGCCGCGGCAACCCGAAGCTCGTCGGCGTCACGAGCGCCTGTACCTCGACGAGAAGGGGCCGCGTACCCTCGACCGTCGGCACGATGACGCTGCCGGCGACGCCGCGGCTGCGCTCCTCGAGGAAGACCTCCGAGGGATTGGCGACCTCGCGCAGGCCGTTCTCGGCCATCTCGAAGACCCCGACCTCGTCGGTGGACCCGAAGCGATTCTTCGTCGCGCGGAGGATGCGAAATGCGTGAAAGCGCTCGCCCTCGAGATACAGCACGGCGTCCACGATGTGCTCGAGGACGCGAGGCCCCGCGACCGCGCCCTCCTTCGTCACGTGGCCGACGAGGAAGATCGGGACGTCTTCGCCCTTCGACAGCTCGAGCAGCCGCGCCGCGCACTCGCGCAGCTGCGAGACTCCACCGGCGGCGGACGCGATCGCGTCCGAGTTCATCGTCTGGATCGAGTCGATGACGGCGAAGATCGGCCGCACCTTTCGGATCGCCTCGATGACTGAGCCGAGATCGGTCTCGGCGAGCACAAGGATCTCATCGCTCGCGATGCCGAACCTGCGCGCGCGCATCTTGATCTGCGCCGCCGACTCCTCGCCCGACACGTAGAGGACCGTGCCTTTCGTCGCGAGCGCGGCCGACGCCTGCATCAGGAGGGAGCTCTTCCCGATGCCAGGGTCGCCGCCGAGCAGGACGCACGACCCCTGCACGATCCCGCCGCCGAGGACGCGATCGAACTCGCCGATGCCCGTGACCATCCGCTCCTCGGCGTCGGCCGGGACGTCGCCGAGCGCGATCGGGGCGCGTGGCGCGCGCGCGAGGCCGCGACCCTTCGGCGCCGCGACGATGCGCTCTTCGACGAGCGTGTTCCAGCCATCGCAGGACGGGCAGCGGCCGACCCACTTCGGGGACTGGAAACCGCATTGCTGGCAGATGAAGGCGGACTTCGGGCGAGGGGGCATCCAAGCAAGTATCGGCCCGAACTTGACTTGGGCGGATCGTGCGCTGGACTGGCGCCATGGAGCTCGATCCGAACGTCCTCCACGTGGCCATCCGCTGGCTCCACGTCGCAGCGATGGCGACCGCATTCGGCGGGGCCATCACCGTTCTGGCGCTGTCGACAAAGCCCGGCCCTGATTCCGCGAATGCTGTGCTGAGCGTCGCCATCCGGTACGAGTGGATGTTCTGGGCGGCGGCTGGCGTGCTGGCGATGACCGGCATCGGCAACCTCGCGGCCTTCGGCGCCGCCCTCCTGGGGCCGGCGACGAACTGGGGCGCGACGTTCGTCCTCAAGCTCGGCTCGGTCCTGACGCTCGTCGTGCTGTCGCTCCCGCGCACGCTCGCTGTGGCCAGGATGAGCTCGACCGGAGGGAGTGCGCGCGCCTCTGTCACGACAGTGCGAAATCTGTACGGAGCGACGACCGCAACGTTCGCGGTGATCCTCGCCCTCGCGGTCTGGCTCGCGCACGGGTAGCGCGATGAAGCTCGTGACGTGGTCGCTCGCGACCTTCCACGCGACCGCCTTCGTTCTCGCGATCGTGCTCTTCGCGTATTCGCGCAACGCTCTCGGCGCCGGGCTCAGCGGGCTGAACACGTTCGTCGGTCTCGGTCTTTTCGTGGCGCTCTGGGCGACGACCTACGTCACGACGTCGCGGGCGCTCAAGGGTCTCGATCTCATCTCGTCCGCTCGCGACCGCGGCGTCTACCCGCGGCGAACGCTCCGCTGGGGCGCCGCCAACGGGATGTCATTTCTCGCGATCCTCGGCATGGTCGCGCTCGTCGCCGCGATCGCGAACACGCGTCCCGGACAGGTCACCTCCGGGATCCTCGTTCCAGCCCTGTTCATCGCGCCGATCGCGCTCGTCGTTTCGGCGGCGGTTGGTGGGGCGGTGGGCGCGCTGTTCGGCATCATCGACCTCGGCCTGTTCGCTCTCGCCGGCCTCAGCGGTGGAGAGGCGGAGCCGACCGCCTAGCCCGCGAGGTCGTAATCGTCCGGGACGATGTGGATCCAGGTGAGCCCCTGCTTCAGCGGGATCGGCGCGCCGGCCGAGTCCGCGAACCGGTACATGTCGGACGTCCCACCCCGGGTCCAGGTGCCGTCGAAGCGCTTGCCATCGCGCAGGATGACCACCGCTCCGGACCCGGTCGCGCGGAAGTCGACCGAGGGCGCGCCGGTCACGTCGGTGGTGCCGGGAATCTCCTTCACCTCGGTCCTGATGACGACCACGTTGTCGGGCAGGACTTCCCTCTTGGCGTCGGCGTCCATCGTGGGCTGGCCGCCCTGTATGCGGCGGTACGCACCCGCCGCCGCGTCGAAGGTGTACGCGACCTTGCCGGCGCCGGTGTACGGGATGGCGAGCGACGTCGCTTCCTTGCCGACGGCCTTGCCGACCCGCGCGTCGAACTGCAACGCGGGCACGTCGACGCGAGCGCGTCCGGCATCGCCCGCTGCGTCGCGGATCTTGCTGCCGGATGTGTACGCGTTGTATGGGGCGACCTTGCCGGCCACGCGCTCGAACCCGTCGGCATGCTGGAACTCATCGATGTCGACGAACGATCCGCTCTTTGCGGCGTCGCGCACCATCTGCGTGACCGACTCGGACGCGCCAACGTGGGCAAGGATTGCGTGCAGGGCCGGGAGATAATTCAGGTCCGACTGCCGCGCGCTCCGCACCGGTCCGACCTTCGAGGGATCCAGCGACTGGAACACGAGCGCGTAGCGCGTGATGCCGCCTTCGACCGGGATCTCGAGGACGAGATCGGCCTGCGCCATCCCCGACTGCGGTCGCGCCGCTGGGTCGTTCGCGACCTTGATCACGAGCGGACGTTTGTGGATGGCATCCCCATCCGGTGCCGAGGTGCCGCGGAGGGGCCACCAGTTCGCGACCCTGGCCGCCGGCGCAGGGACTTCGCCGGCACCACCAGGC
>Ga0184608_10000312_pt1 | contig 12698 bp, 10 predicted proteins | sample PLM1_30_coex_FD_133010 | JGI IMG/M metagenome (GOLD analysis project Ga0184608, IMG submission 133010) | Groundwater sediment microbial communities from an aquifer in East River, Colorado, USA - PLM1_30_coex | ecosystem: Environmental > Terrestrial > Soil > Riparian zone | place: USA: East...
CCTGGACGCGGCGGCGCGCGCCGAAGGCGTGCGGCTCGACGTGCTGGTCGAAGTGAACGTCGGCGCGGACCGCTGCGGAATCGCGCCGGGCGAGCCTGCGCTCGCGCTCGCCCGAGGCATCGCGGCCTGCCGCAGCCTGCGCTTCGCCGGCCTGCACGCCTACCACGGGTCCGCGCAGCACGTTCGCGACCCACAGGAACGCCGCGCGGCGATCGCCGCCGCGGCGGAAAAAGCGCGGCTCACGAAAACCCTGATCGAAAGTGCCGGCATCGCCTGCGAAACGGTCACCGGCGCGGGCACGGGGACCTTCCTCCTGGAGAGCGCGAGCCGCGTCTTCAACGAGATCCAGCCGGGGTCGTACGTGTTCATGGACGCCGACTACAACCGCAACGTCTGGGAGGAGGGCTGGCCACGCTTCGAGCAGAGCCTTTTCGTGCTCGCCTCGGTGATGAGCGCGCCGGCACCGGAGCGTGCGGTGCTCGATGCCGGGCTCAAGGCTTCGAGCGTGGATTCTGGGCTGCCGCAGGTGCACGGCCGGCCGGGCGTCGAGTATGTCAGGGCGTCGGACGAGCACGGCGTGCTGAAGATCGCCGCGGGAGCGAAGGCGCCGAAGCTCGGCGAGAAGCTGCTGCTCGTTCCGGGCCATTGCGACCCGACGGTGAACCTCTACGACTGCTTCGTGTGCGTGCGCAAGGGCAAAGTCGAGGCCTTGTGGCCGGTCACTGCGCGCGGCGCGGTGTGGTGAACCGGGGACAGACCACGGTTTCCCGGCTGCAGCGCGAGCGTTTCAGTTAAAACAAGAAACCGTGGTCTGTCCCCGGTTTTCGGTCAGCCCCAGACGCTCTTCGAAACCTCCAGCACCAGCCCCAGTTTCCGCCACTGGTCGTCCGCGGTGAGCTTGTTGCCGTGGTGGGTGCTGGAGAATCCGCACTGCGGCGAGAGGCACAGGTTCTCCAGCGGTACGAATTTCGCCGCGGCGTCGATGCGGCGCTTCAGGTCGTCCTTTTTCTCCAGCTCCGGCACCTTGGAGCTGACGAGGCCCAGCACGACGGTCTTCCCCTTGGGCACGTAGCGCAGCGGCTCGAAGCCACCGGCGCGCTCGGTGTCGTACTCGAGGAAGAAGGCGTCGACGTCGAGGCCGGTGAACACCCGCTCGGCGACGAAATCGGCGTACGCGCCGCTCGCGAGCCAGGTGCTCTTGAAGTTGCCGCGGCAGGTGTGGATCGCGACCGTCATGTCCTCCGGCACGTCGCGGATCGCGGCGTTCACCGCGTCGGCGTACATTGCCGCGTCCTTCTTCGGGTCGTCGCCGAGCTTCTTGAACTGCTCCTGGACCTTCGGGTCGCCCCACATCGCGATCGTCGTGTCGTCGATCTGCAGGTAGCGGCAACCCGCCTTGTACAGATCGGCGATTTCCTCGCGGTACGCCTGGGTGAGGTCGGCCCAGAATTCGTCGAGGTCGGGATAGGTCTTCTTGAGCGAGGCGCGGTCTCCGCGCGCGTGCAGCATCGCGGGCGACGGCATGGTGAACTTGGGAGTGCGCTTCGCGACCGACTTGAGGAACTTGAAGTGCTCGAGCATGGAGGGTTTGGTGCGCCGGATCCTGCTCTTCACCGTCATGAAGGGCGGTTGCTCCTCGGTGTTCTTGAACTTCGCGTCGCCGTAGGCGTCGCCCGCGGCGAGCTCCACGCCGTCGAAGCCGTGGATGAAGTCGATGTGCCACCAGTCGCGGCGGAACTCGCCGTCGGTGACGAGATGCATGCCGACCGATTCCTGTTTCGCCACCGCTTCGCGGATGTGCCTGTCCTGCAGGGCGCGGAGCGCATCCGCGCTCATCTCGCCGCGCTTCGCTTTCACGCGCGCCTCGTGCAATTCCTGCGGACGCAGCAGGCTGCCGACGTGGTCGGCGCGAAAGGGGGGGGCGGTGCGTTGTGCCATGATGACTCCCGGCGGGTGCTGCAGGGGACTGGGGAAAGGAATTTGAGGCGAAGCGCCGCGCGCTGTCAACCTTTTTCCAGCGCAACGCGAAAGTGGGACGAGAGTGGGACGCGCGCCCGGCCGGGCCCGGCTGCAATCACGCTACAATACCCACGATGCACAGCATCATTTTCCGGATCGGCCTTGCGGCGTGCGCCGCGCTCCCGGCGCCCGGCGCACTCGCGCAGTCCTACCCGTCCCAGCCGATCAAGCTCATCGTTCCGTTCACGCCGGGCACCGGCATGGACATCATCGCCCGCACCGTGGGGCCGAAGCTCTCCGAGCGCATGGGACAGCCCATCGTCATCGAGAACAAGCCCGGGGCGAGCGGGAACATCGGCGCCGAGATGGTCGCGCGCTCCGCGCCGGACGGGCACACGGTGATGATCACGGCCAACACCATGCTGATCGCGGCCAGCCTGTACCGCAACGTTCCCTACGACCCGCTCACCGATTTCTCGCCCATCTCGCTCGCCGCCTGGGGAACGCTGCTCCTCACGGCCAATCCCAGGGCGAACATCAATTCGGTCGCCGATCTGATCGCGCAGGCGAAGGCGAGTCCCGGCAAGCTCACTTACGCCTCTCCGGGCGTGGGCACGCCGCATCACATGTCGATGGAGCTGTTCAAGGACCTGACCGGAACGAACCTGCTGCACGTGCCCTACAAGGGCAGCGCCGGCGCGCTCACCGATCTCCTCTCCGGGGAGGTCAACCTCGGTTTCGTGCCGATTCACGTCGCGATGCCCCACGTCAAGGCCGGCAGGCTCAAGCCGCTCGCGGTGGGCAGCGCGAAACGCCACCCGAACGCGCCGGATGTACCCAGCCTGCAGGAGTCGGGGGTAAAAGGCGCGGACGTGGACATGTGGTACGCGTTCATGGCGCCCAAGGGCACGCCCGCCCCGGTCGTCGCCAAGCTCGACTCCGAGCTGCGCGCAATCCTTTCGCTTCCGGAAATCAAGTCCAACTTCGAGAAGCAGGGCATGGACGCGGCGTCTTCCTCTCCCGAGGAGCTGGGCGCCCTGATGCGGCGCGATCACGCGCGCTGGGCGGCGGTCATCAAGAAGAACAACATCAGCGCCGAGTAGCGCACGGTTTCGGAATCGAACCCGGGGGAGGGTGATGATACGCAGCAGCGACAGGATCCTGACCACGCACGCCGGGGCGCTGCCGCGCTCCGACGAGCTGCGCCGGATGGTTCTCGCCCGCGCCGAGGGACAGCCGCACGACGCGGCGGCGCTCGCCGCGCGCTTGAAGAACGAGGTGGCCGAGGTCGTGCGCAAGCAGATCGCCTGCGGCATCGACAGCGTCAACGACGGGGAGCTCGGGAAGAGCAATTTCACCAACTACGTGCGCGAGCGCATCGCCGGGATCGAGGTGCGCGATTACCGGCCCGGGATGGATCCTGCCCCGCTCGACATCACCGCCCGCGATCTGCGGCAGTTTCCCCTGTACTTCGGCGCAGGCAAGGGCGGGCTCACCGGCGCCGCAATGCGAAAGCGGCTGAGCTGCTGCGTCGCGCCGCTGAATTACGTCGGCCACGAGGCGCTGAGACAGGAGCTCGAGGATTTCCGCGCGGCGCTCCGGGGCGTGAAGGTCGCCGAGGCCTTTCTTCCGGCGAACACGCCGGGCACGGTCGAACATTGGCTCCGGAACGAGCATTACAGGAACGAGGAGGAATTCGTCTACGCGATCGCCGAAGCGCTTCGCGACGAATACAAGGCGATCGTCGACGCGGGGTTCCTGCTGCAGATCGACGATCCGGATCTGCCGGACGGCTGGCAGATGTATCCCGAGATGAGCGTGCGCGAGTACCGCAAGTACGCGACGCTGCGGGTGGACGCGATCAACCACGCGCTGCGCGGCATTCCGCGGGAGAAAGTGCGGCTGCACGTCTGCTGGGGGAGCTTCCACGGCCCGCACCGCAATGATATTCCGCTGGGTGACATCATCGACATCATCTTCCGCGTGCGCGCTTCGAGCTACTCGATCGAGGCCTCGAACCCGGTCCACGAGCACGAATGGCGGGTGTTCGAGGAAGCGAAGCCGCCCGAGGGCGCGGTGCTCATCCCCGGCGTCGTCGGCCACTGCTGCGACTTCATCGAGCACCCGGAGCTCGTCGCCCAGCGGCTGCTCCGCTATGCGAAGCTCCTCGGCCGCGAGAACGTCATGGGCGGGACCGACTGCGGCCTGGGTCCGCGCGTCGGCAGCCCGGAGATCGCGTGGGCGAAGCTCGAGGCGCTCGCGCAAGGCGCGCGGCTGGCGAGCAGGCGATTGTGGATGCGGCCGGACCGGCCGTCGAAGAAAAAACGCGCGCCCGCGCGAAAGAAAGCCAGGCGGGGCTAGTCCGCCTTGATGTTGGCGCCCTTCGCCACCGCCGTCCACTTGGCGATGTCCCTTGCGATGATCCCGCGGAATTCCTCGGGCGTATTGCCCGAGGGGACGATCGCCATCTGATCCAGCCGCTCCTTGATCTCCGGGAGCTTCACCACGCGCGCCAACTCTTGCTGCAGCCGCTTCACGATCGCGCTCGGCGTGGCTGCGGGTGCGAGAAACCCCGTGAAGAGGCGGATTTCGACGTCCGGAACGCCGGCCTCGGCAAGTGTCGGCAAGTCCGGCATGCTCGGGTCGCGCGAGGCCGAAGTCACGGCGAGCCCTCGCACCTTACCGCCTTTCAGCGGACCGATCGCCGGCGGCGGGTCCATGATGGTCATGGTCACCTGTCCCGACATCACCGCTCCGACCGATTCGCCGCTGCTCTTGTAGGGAATGTGGACGAACTTCGTCCCCGTTTTCTGATTGAAGAGCTCGGCCGCGAGCTGGAAGGGTGCGGCGCTCGCCGCGTAGTTCACCTTGTCCGGCCGCGCCTTGGCATAGGCGATCAGCTCCTTCACAGAATTCGCCGGGAGCGACGCGCTCACCACCAGGATGAGCGGAAAATCCCCGATCATCGAGATCGGGGCGAAGTCCCGCAGCGGCTCGTACGAAAGCTTGGAATAGATCGCCGGGTTCATGGTCATGGGGCCGCTCGGCCCCATGAGCAGCGTATAGCCGTCGGGCGCGGATTTGGCGACGTATTCGCAGGAGATGATCCCTTGCGCGCCGGGCTTGTTCTCGATGATCACCGGCTGCCCCAGGCCCTCGGACATCTTCGGCGCCACCACGCGCACGATGATGTCGTTGCCGCCGCCGGCCGCGTAGCCGACGATGATGTGGATGGGTTTGTTCGGGAAGTCCTGCTGGGCGTGGACCGTCGCAACCATGGATGAGGCGGCGGCGAGGCACGCGAGCCGCGCGGCGAGTCGTGATCTCATGTTTCCTCCTGCGCGTAGATTGCCACGTTGGCGCAGGGGCCAGCAACTCCTTTCGCCGCAGCGAGGAAGCACCGGGATTGCGCGAGCCGGCAGCTCTCGATAGAGTTGTCCGATGGGGAGGATCATCAGCGTACTTGCGGTCGTGCTCACCTGCGCCGCGATCACGCTGTCCGCGGATCTCTTCCGCGTCGCGGGACTCTCCCTCTACACCGAGCAGGTCCTCGCCGGCCTGCTCGCGATTGCCACGCCTCTGGTATTCCTGCACGTATCCGCCGCCGGCGAACGCGGTCGCGCGGGCGCCGTGCCCTGGTACGACCTCGCTGCGGCGATCGCCGGCTTCGCCGCGTCGGCTTACCTCGCGATCCGCTATGCGAGCCTCTCCGAGCTCACCTCGAAGCAGCCCTGGGACGGACTCCTTGCCGCGGGCGTGCTGCTCGTCCTTTTCCTCGAAGGGCTGCGCCGTACGTCCGGTTCCGCGCTCTTCTATACCACCCTTGCTTTCATCGCGCTCGCGATGTTCGGGGGAGCCCTGCCCGGGGAGTTCGCCGCGCGCTCGATACCGCTGCCGCGCCTGGCTTATTACCTGGTCTGGGATTCGAGCGCGATTCTCGGCATCGCGATCAAGATCATCGCGACCGTCGTGGTGGTCTACGTTTTTTTCGGCCAGGTGCTCTTCAAGGCGGGCGGTTCCACATTTTTCACCGACATCGCAATGGCGCTGATGGGGAAGTACCGCGGCGGTCCGGCCAAGATCGCGATCGTGGGATCGTCGCTCTTCGGGTCGATATCGGGCAACATCGTCTCGAACGTCATGACGGTCGGCACGGTGACGATCCCGCTCATGAAGCGCGCGGGGTTCCGGCCCCATCTCGCAGCCGCGATCGAGGCCTGCGCCTCGACGGGGGGGCAGATCACGCCGCCCGTCATGGGGATCGCGGCCTTCATCATGGCCGAGTTCCTCCAGGTGCCCTTCTACGAAGTCGCCCTGGCGGCGGTCATACCCGCGCTCCTCTTCTACGTCGCGCTCTTCATCCAGGTGGACCTCGAGGCGGCGAAGAGCAAGATCCTGCCGATGCCCAGGGAGGAAATCCCGCGGCTCGGCCGGGTTCTCAGAGAGGGCTGGTATTTCCTGTTGCCCCTGGCGGCGCTCGTCTACTCGCTGTTCGGCCTGAACTACGAACCGGAGATGGCGGGGCTGGTCGCGACCGCGATCGTGCTCGCTCTCGGCATCGTCATTCCCTTCCGCGGCAAGCGCATCGGATTTCGCGATCTCGGAGTGATGTTGCGCGACGCGGGAATCGCGGTGCTCGATCTTTTCATGCTCGGCGCGGCGGCCGGGATCATGATCGGGGCACTCAACTACTCGGGCGTGGGATTCACGCTGACGCTCGTGCTGATCCTTCTCGCGGGCGGAAGCCTGGTCGCGCTGCTCGTGCTCTCGGCCGTCGCCAACATCATCCTGGGACTGGGCCTGCCGACCGTGGGCGTCTACATCGTGCTCGCGACGCTGGTGGCTCCGGCGCTCGTCAAGATGGGGATAGCGCCGATGGCGGCGCACATGTTCATCATCTACTACGGGTGCCTGTCGATGATCTCGCCGCCGGTGGCGATCGCCGCCTTCGTCGCGGCGAATCTCGCGGGCGCGGATCCCAACCGCACCGGCTGGACGGCCATGGCCTTCGGCTGGACGCTGTTCGTGATTCCCTTCCTCTTCGTGTTCTCGGGCACGCTGCTGCTGAAAGGCGATCCACTGTCTATCGCCGTCGATTTGTCCCTCGCGATCGCGGGGGTCTGGTTCATTTCCGCGGCGATGATGGGCTACGCCGCGCGTCCCCTGCGATTCGCCGCGCGCGTCTTCCACGGCGTCACGGGCCTGTGCCTGTTCATGCCGGCGAACGCCTTCGGCACCGAGCGCTGGATCAACGCGGCGGGAGTGGGCCTGGCGGTCGCGATGTTCGTCCGGGAGAAGGCCGTCCGCCGGCGAGCCGTCGCCGCCGGGGGATGAAGAGCCGGGATCGAATCGTGCATAAAACCGCGGGGGTCAAGATCATCCGCCTGGTCAAACGGCGGGCGGACCTGACGCTCGCCCAATTCAAGGACTACTGGCTCACTCGGCACGCCCTGCACGAGCGGCGCGCAATCGAAACGACACCGCTGCAAAAGGTCGTGGCGAGCATCGCCACCGGCGAGGTCGCCCTGGGTGCAACGGTGCCGCCGTACGATGGCATGGTGGCGCTTTATTTCGAGAGCCTCGAGGACGCCCGCGAGGCGTTGTCAGGGCCGGGGACCGCTGCGATGCGCGAGGACGCGAAGAGCTTCGTCGATCCACGGTCCTCGCCGCAGATCTTCGCCGATGAGTATCTCGTGTCCGAAAAGGAGGACGCCTCAGGGACGATCCGGAGATCGGGGCAGCTGAAAACCATCCGGACCATCAGCAGGCGCCGCGACTTGACTCCCGCGCAGTTCAAGGATTACTGGCTGAACCAGCACTCGAAGCTCGAACTCGAGGTGATCGAGACCACAAGCATGCAGCGCATCATCGCGAGCTTCGCGCTGCCCGAGAACCCGGTGATTCCGGACTTCGACGGCCTTGCGGAGCTCTACTTCGCGAAGGTCGAGGACATCCGCGCGATGTTCGGGGGACCCGTTCCCGCGATGATGCGCAAGGACGAGGAGAACTTCGTGCAGATGAACGCCCCCGCGGTGCGGCTGGTGGCGGAGGAATACGTGATCGGGGAGAAAGGAGAGGTGGCATGATTCAGGAGAAAGATATCCAGGTCTCGGTGCGCGACGGCGTGAAGATCGGCGTGCGCATCTATCGGCCTGAGGGAAGCGGGCCGTTTCCCGCGCTCTTCGCGGCTTCGCCCTACCGCTACGACAACAACGAGCTGCCGCCGCGGCCGATGTTCCTGTGGCGCGAGACCGGTCCGATCGAATGGTACGTCGAGCAAGGCTACGCCTACGTGCACGCCGACGTGCGCGGCACCGGGATCTCGGGCGGCGAGTTCGGATTCCTCTCCCGCGCGGAGCAGCAGGACCTCTACGACGTCATCGAATGGATCGCAGGACAGAAGTGGTCGAACGGCAAGGTCGCCGGCATCGGGCAGTCGTATTACTGCATGTCGCAGTGGTTCATGGGCATACAGAACCCGCCGCACCTGGCATGCCTCGCCCCCTACGACGGTATGAACGACCCCTACCGCTACCTCGCGTTCCGCGGCGGGATCGAGAGCAACTTCCCCTTGTACTGGTTCAATGCGAGCGTGCGCGTGCCGAACCTGTACCCTGCGAACGGCGACCACCCGCGTATCCTGGAGAAGGACTTCTACCTCGACGTGCAGCACCATCCGAATTACGACGAGTATTGGAAGGAGCGCGCCGCCGCGGAGAACCTGGAGAGGATCAAGGTGCCGGTTTTTTCCATCGGAGTGTGGGCCAAGATGGAGCTGCATCTGGCCGGGAACATCCTCGGCTACCACAAGGCGTCGGGGCCGAAGAAGCTCTTCATCACCGGCACGGCGACTGCGGTCACCTCGCAGGTGGACTTCAACAACGTCGAGTTCCACAGGAAGCACCTGCTGCCCTTCTACGGCAAGCACCTCAAGGGAGAGAAGACGGGCTACGACCAGCGTCCGAGCGTCGAATACGTCGTGAAGAACACGGGCGTCGCGCGCTCATTCGATTCCTGGCCGCCGGCGGGCACGCGAAAAGCGAGGTTCTATCTCGGCAAAGGGCCGACCGGAAGCGTCACATCGCTCAACGACGGCTCGTTGCAGAGCGCGCCCCCCGCGTCGGACGGCGGGAGCACGACTTACGCCTATCCGCACGCGCGCTGGGTGCTGGGAGTGGTCGCGGTCGGTCCGCAGGGCCCCGATCCCGCGGCGGCGGTGCTGACTTTCACGAGCGCGCCGCTCGATGCAGACATGGAAATCGCCGGCCACGGCAAGGCGATCCTGCACGCCTCCTCGACGCGCAACGACATGGATTTCCACGTCAAGGTCTCCGAGCAGTTTCACCAGGCGCCCGAGGAGCGCGCGAAGGGAGGGCAGCCGCGTTACGCGATCGTCACGAAAGGCTGGCTGCGGGCCTCGCACGCGATGGACCGCGATTCCTCCCGCAGCACCGAGGACATCCCGCATTACACGCACGCGAACCCGAAGCCGCTCGCCCCCGGAAAGGTCTACGCGGTCGAGATTCCGCTGATGGCGATCGCCTGGCGCTTCCAGAAAGGCAGCCGCATCCGCGTCGAGATCGCCTGCGGGGATTCACCCATCACGGATGGACTCTTCTTCCACGTCTATCGCCCCGACAAGATCGGCAGCGACACGATTCACCACGACGCCGCCCACCCGTCGCAGCTGATTCTGCCGGTGCTGGACGCAAACTGAGCTACTTGCTTATCCCGATTTCCCTGTAGTACTTCATCGCTCCGGGATGCAGCGGAACGCCCTCGAGGGGCTTCGCCATGCTCTGCGGCTGGAACAATCCGAACGGAGGGAAGGTCGCGACCAGGTCCTGCTTGCCGTCGTGCAAGGCTTTCGCCACCGCGTACACGACGTCATCGGACACCTTGGCGTTGGTGATCAGCACCATGTCGAAGGCGATCAGGTTGGTCGGCTTGGTGATCCCGTCGAGCGCGGGATTCGGCGCGACCTGCACCACGTACGCGCCCGGCAGCAGCGCCTGCGTGCGCTTCAGCGCGTCGGGCGAAGTGCCGACTTCGAGGACGCGCAGTCCTCCGACGCTCGCGTTCGCCTGCTTGATCGCCGCCGAGCCTAGGGCGAAGAACAGCACGTCGACTCTGCCGCTCATGAAGTCCTCCGCCTGCCGGACCACGTTCGGGGCGGGAATCCTCACCACGTCTCCGTAGCCGAGCCCCATGTTCGCGAGGTGCGCCTCGATGATCCGCGCAATCGTCTTTTGCGCGTTGAACTCGCTCGAGACGCGCTTGCCTTTGAGATCGGTGATCGAATTGATCCTGGAGTCGGCGCGCACGTGCATCGCGACCCGGTACGGAATGAGCGAGCCGACGTAGCGCATCGCCGGTTGCCTGCCCCGGCCCTCGTATTCGCCGGTGCCGGTCGAATAGAAAGTCGCGTCGAACGAGTTCGACACGTTGAAATCCGCCGAGCCGCTTTCCACTTCCTCGAACCCCGTGCTTGCCTGTGCCTGGACGATGGCCCTGAGCTTCGCCCTCTCGACGAGCACTTTGGCGATCGCCTGCCCGGCGGAGTTGGAGAAAGATCCGGCCGGCGTGGTGACGATGCCGATCGTTTGGGCGCTTGCCGCGCCCGTCAGCAACGGCGCACACAGGGCCACGACGCGCAGCGATTTCATGATCAATCCCTCCTCGCATGTTGGCGGGCTAGGCCGCCATTTCTTTTGCGGCGGCTTTCTCTTCCTCGGCGGGGAACAGCAGTGCTGCAGTAAAAGTGACGAACGCCAGTGTTCCCAGCAGGTAGTACAGGAGCTTGAAGTCCCCGCTCGACCTGTAAACCCAGGCGACGAGCGGCACGGCGAGCGCGCTCGCCCCGAAAGAGACCACGTAGCGCACCGCATAGGCGCGCGCGCGCCATTCTTCTGCGGTGTAGCGCGCGATCATGGCGTCGTTGATCGGGATCTGCCCGAACACGAAGAACATCATCGCTACGGCTGTCGCAAGCATCAGGTAGCTTTCGGTCGTGCCGGCGAGAGCAAGCAGCGGTACCTGCAGCGCGACCACCGGGACAAGCACCGATTTGAGCGAGCGGCGGTCGAGCCACCAGCCGACGCAGAGCTGCGCCACCGCTGCGATCAGATAGACGCCGCACACGAGCAGGCCGATGCCGAAGGTCGAGTGGGTCAGGGCCGAGAGGCGCTCGTCGAACACCTTGGGCATGGAAATGGTCGTGGCGTTGAAGATCACGCCGCCGCAGGCGGTGGCGACGGTGAGGACCGCGAACACGCGGGCGAGGTCTGCACGCGAAGCCTTGTAGAACCCGCTGCGGCGCGCCGGCGTTCCACCTTGCGCTTCGCGTGCGAACAGCACGAATGCCGCGCCCACGCCAACAGCGATTGCACCCGGGACGATGAACGCCGCCCGCCAGCCGACGATGTCGGCGAGGGCGCCCGCGATCAGCGCTGAGAACGCGACGCCGACGTTACCGAAGACTCCGTTCACTCCGAGGACCCGGCCCACGTTCTCCCGGTTCGCGACGAGCATCGCGATGCCGACCGGGTGGTAGATCGCGGCGAACACGCCGACGAGCGTGAGGCCCAGGGCGATGTGCAACGGGCCGGTGGCGAAGCCTGTGAGGATGCTCGCGGTGCCGATGCCGAAGAAGAACACCACCATCATGCCGTGCCGGCTTCAGCGGTCGGCGAGCCAGCCAGCGGGGATCGAAAAGGCGCCAAAGGCGATGAAGCCGCCGAGCGAGAGGGGCAGGAGATCCGCGTAGCCGCGGCCGAGCTCGGCACCCATCGCGAGCACCACCGTCGGAAAAATGAGCATGAGGAGATGATCGAGCGTATGCCCGAGATTGAGGAAGAAGCTCATGCTGCGCGAGGCGCCCATGGTGGAAATGATAACCGGGCCGGCCGGACGCCGCTCGGCGGGACAGTAGAAATCGTCGCCGTTTAGTAAGACAATTCCGGACATCAGAGGGAGCGACGATGATCGAACATCGAATTCTGGCGGTGTCGGCGGCCTTGCTGCTGGGATGGGGCGGCGCCTTGGCTCAGGAGCCGAAGGAAAGGCCTCACGCCCAGAAATCCCAGCAGACCCAGGCGGAGCTCGAAAGAGAAGCGGAGGAGATGGTTGCCGCCGTCGTGCGGGTCAGGATGAAGGCCATTCCCAACGCCCGCAGCAATGCGACCCTGGGTCCGAGCCGCGAGGGGACCGGTGTCGTAATCGACGAGCGCGGGCACATCGTCACGATCGGCTATATCGTGATCGAGGCCGATTCGATCGAGATCACCACGCGAGACGAGAGGACCGTTCCCGCGACCTTGATCGCTTACGACCACGCGAGCGGCCTCGGACTGCTGCGCTCGGGCGCGCCGCTGGGAGTGAAGCCCATGCCCATGGGGCAGGCCGCCGCTCTCGCCACGCGCGAGCCGGTCATGGTCCTGCCGGCGGGCGGACGCGAGGTGGCGAATCTCGCCTACGTGGTCTCCAAGCGCAAGTTCGCGGCCAGCTGGGAATATCTGCTCGAGACCGCGATCTTCACGGCGCCGCCGACCTTGCAGTGGGCGGGCGCGGCCCTGGTGAGCCGCGAGGGGAAACTGGTCGGCATCGGCTCGCTTTACGTGCGCGAAACGCAAGAGCGCGGATCGGAGATCCCGGGAAACATGTTCGTGCCGATCGACCTGCTGAAACCGATCCTTGCCGACCTCATCGAGAAAGGACGCAGGAGCGGGCCTGCGCGTCCG
>Ga0184608_10000313_pt1 | contig 12695 bp, 13 predicted proteins | sample PLM1_30_coex_FD_133010 | JGI IMG/M metagenome (GOLD analysis project Ga0184608, IMG submission 133010) | Groundwater sediment microbial communities from an aquifer in East River, Colorado, USA - PLM1_30_coex | ecosystem: Environmental > Terrestrial > Soil > Riparian zone | place: USA: East...
AACACGGGCAAGCGGCTCGTCGCGGCGGTGCGCGGCGACGAGCCCGACGGCGCTCGTTTCGCCGAGGCGGTCGGATTCCGCACATTCCACGAGCGGATCGACGCGTACATCGACGTGCCGTCGTTCGACGCCTCCGCCTTCGACGATCCCGACGAGACCGCGCGGCGGGCCGGTCTCCGGCTTGCCAGCTACGCGGATCTGCTCAAGGAGCGCGCGGACGACATCGAAGCGTTCCAGCGCGAACTGTTACCGGTCATCTGGGCGATGGCGCGCGACGTCCCGGCACCGACGCCGATGCCGGAGCAGCCGCCTCCGTTCGAGATCGCGAAGCGCATGTTCTTCGAGGGACCGGGCCAGGATCCGCCGAGCACGATCTACGCGCTGCGCGACGGCCACCCGGTCGCCATGACCGCGACGGTGGTCAAAGAGAATGGCGCTGCGTACACGAACTTCACCGGCGTCGCGCGCGCCGAGCGCGGCAAGGGCATCGCGCTCGCGCTGAAGCTGCGCGCGCTTCGCGAGCTCCGGGCGCGCGGCGTGAAGCTGTTCGGCACGACGAACGACGAGAAGAACGCGGCGATGCGCAGCATCAATCGCAAGCTCGGCTACAAGCCCGAGCCGCCGACCACGATGTACGAGCGGCGCTTCACGTGACGGTCAGCACGCCGGCGCCAACTCATCCGGGTAGAGAGCTCCGCGACTCGTCGCTGCGCCAGCTCGACGGCGCGGCGCGCGCGCTCAATCTCGATCCAGGCATGCACAAGTTCCTGCGCACGCCGGAGCGCACGCTGATCGTGTCGGTCCCGGTGATGCTCGAGGAGGGACAGCTCGAGGTCTACACCGGCTACCGCGTTCAGCACTCGACCGGCCGCGGTCCCGGGAAGGGCGGCATCCGCTTCCATCCCGGCGTCACACTCGAAGAGGTCGAGGGTCTCGCGATGCTCATGACCTGGAAATGCGCGGTGACCGACCTGCCGCTCGGCGGCGCGAAGGGCGGTGTCGCGGTCGATCCGCACAAGCTCACGCGCCGCCAGGTCGAGCGCCTCACGAAGCGATACACCGCCGCGATCATGCCGATCATCGGCCCGGAGCGCGACATCCCCGCGCCCGATGTGAACACCGACGAGTCCACGATGGCGTGGATCGTCGACACGGTCACGATGATGACCGGCCACCACTCCCCGGAGGTCGTCACCGGCAAACCGATCGAGCTCGGCGGATCGCGCGGGCGGACCGAGGCGACCGGACGGGGCGTCGCGTTCGTCACGCTCGAGGCCCTCAAGCGTGCCGGCCGCCGGCCCGACAACACCCGTGTCGCGATCCAGGGTTTCGGCAACGTCGGCAGCGTCACCGCGAAGATCCTCGCCGAGGCCGGCTGCAAGATCGTCGCGGTCTCGGACGTCAGCGGCGGTTACGCGGCGCCGCAGGGGATCGACATCCCGGCTGCGATCGAGCACGTGCGTCGGCACCCGAGGCGCCTGCTTGACGGTCTCCCCGGTCTCTCCAAGATCAGCAACGCCGAGCTGCTCGCGATGGACGTCGACGTCTTGGTGCCGGCCGCACTCGAGGGTCAGATCACGGCCGCCAACGTCCATGAGGTCCGCGCGAAGATCATTGTCGAGGGCGCGAACGGACCAACCACTGCCGACGCCGATCGCACGCTCGCGGACCGAGGCGTGACGATCATGCCCGACGTCCTCGCGAATGCCGGCGGTGTCGTCGTGTCGTACTTCGAATGGGTGCAGAGCCGCGCGCAGTTCTATTGGGAGCTCGACGAGGTCGAGAAGCGTCTCGAGATCTATATGCGCCGCGCGAGCGATCTCGTGCTCGCGAAGACGAAGGTATATGACTGCACGCCACGCGAGGCCGCGTTCATCGTCGCGGTGGAGCGGGTCGCGAGCGCGATCGAGAAGCGGGGGATCTTCCCCTAATCGTGGCCACGAAGCCGAACATCGACATCCCAGCGGGCGCGCCCCCCGCCGAGCTCGTGCGTGAGGACCTCGTCGTCGGTGCGGGTGCGGAGGCGACGCGGGGCAAGACCGTCGAGGTCCATTACGTCGGCGTCGCCTGGTCGACGAAGAAACAGTTCGATGCGTCGTGGGACCGGGGCGAGACCTTTGACTTCCCGCTCGGCGCGGGCCGCGTGATCCGTGGCTGGGACGAAGGCGTCGCGGGCATGCGGGTAGGCGGACGCCGCCGTCTCACCATTCCGCCCGCGATGGGGTACGGCGCCCGCGGCGCGGGCGGCGCCATCGGACCGAACGAGACGCTGGTGTTCATCGTCGACCTGCTGGCGGTTCGCTAAGCGCGCTTCAAGTACGAAGTCGCTCGTAGTACTTGCGAACCCGGAATTTGACGCCGCGCCGCTACCGGTAGCCCAACCTGAGGTTGAAAACCGTCAGGAGGTGGACACGTGAACGCCCTTCGCATGACTGCACTGGTCGCTTCCGTCTTCTGTCTCGCGATCCTGGTCACACCCGCCGTCGCGTCCGGTCCGGTCACGGTGCCGGCCGTGGCTCCGAGCTCAGACTCCCCAGCCATCACCGCGATGGGTGTCGGTCTCGCGCAGCCATCGGCCGCGGATCCCTTCGCGATCGCGCAGACCCTGTACATCGGCATCCAATCGACCGCCGACGCCTCGGGTGTGCAGAAGGCGGCCGACGACATGATCGCCAAACTGGATACGATCAGAGCCGCGCTGGTCAAGGTCGGTGTGTCGGCCGACGGGATCCGCATGAACGGGCTCAACGTCAATCCGAATTACGGTCCGGTGAAGCCCGGTGCCATGGAAGTCAGTCAGCCTCAGCCGCAGGCCACGTCGCTCAATTTGAACGGGAACCTCACGGCGGACGTCCCGACCATCCGGCTGCTCCTCGCGGCGATGAACGCGGCGACCGCGAACGGCGCGACGACGGTCAACGCGAACGCGGGGAAGGGCGGCTCGCCCTACGGCACCACGCAGCCGTCCGCAACGGATCTTGCCAAGGCGACGCAGGCGGCGATCGCGAACGCCCGCGTCAACGCGGAGGCGCTCGCCACGGCCAGCGGGAAGAAGCTCGGTGCGATCCGCTCGGTCTCGTCATCGCAGCCGCCGATGATGGGCTGCTGCCCACCGAACACGGGGTGGACCGTCCAGGTGACCGTCACCTTCGACATCGCTCAATAGACGCCCGTCGCGTCTTGCATAAATATGCGGTCCACCGCATAATATGCGGCCATGCCGGTGAAGGTGGCGATCGTCGGGGCGACGGGGTACGCGGGCGGCGAGCTCGCGCGTCTGCTCCTGCGCCACCCGGAGGCGCGGCTCGTCGCCGCGGTCGCTCGCGGCCGCCAGGGCGAGCCGCTGCGGGACGTCCAGCCGCATCTCCACGCCGCGCCGCCGTCGCTCGTTGTCGGCGGCGATCCCGGTGACGCCGAGGTCGTCTTCACGGCTTTGCCGGCGGGGGAGGCGGCGAAGCTCGCGCCAGCGTGGCTGGCTGAGGGCCGCAGGGTCATCGACATCGGCAGCGACTTCCGGCTCCGCGATCCCAAGGACTACGAGCGCTGGTACTCATACACGCATCCCGCACCGGAGCTGCTGAAGGAAGCGGTCTACGGACTGACGGAGCTGACGCGCAGCCGCCTGCGCGGCGCGCGTGTCGTTGCGAATCCGGGCTGCTATCCGACCGCGACGCTGCTCGCGCTCCTGCCGGCTCTACGGGCGAACCTCGTCGAGGACGACCTCGTCGTCGACGCGAAGTCGGGCGTTTCCGGCGCCGGCCACAACGTCGACGATGCCTATCTCTTCGGAACGATCGACGAGAGCGTGCGGCCGTACGGCGTGCCGAAACATCGCCACACGCCCGAGATCGCGCAGGAAGTGCGCGGCATGTCCGGCCGAGCGCCGCGCCTCACCTTCACGCCGCACCTCATCCCGATGACGCGCGGTCTGATCGCGACCTGCTACGCGACGCTGCGCGACGGCGTCGACGCGGCGCGCGTGGCCGACGCGTATGCGACGGCCTATTCGGAGGAGCCGTTCGTACGGGTCACGAGCTCGTACCCGGCGACGAAGGCGACGCTTGGGAGCAACTGGTGTCTCGTGCACGCGGTCGTGGACGAGCCGAACCGGCGTCTCGTCGCGTTCGGCGTTCTCGACAACCTCGTGAAGGGTGCCGCCGGTTCGGCGATCCAGAACCTGAACGCGATGAGCGGTTACCCCGAGACCATGGGTCTCGAGGCGCTGCCGCTCTGGCCATGACCGACGGGCGCGGCGTCACCTTCGCGCACGGCTTCCGCGCGGGAGCGGCGAAGGCGGGCGTGAAGCACGGGCGGCCGGAGCGTCTCGACGTGGCGCTCATCGTGTCGGAGCGGCCCTGTGCCGCTGCGGCCGTCTTCACAACGAACCAGGTCATCGCCGCGCCGTGCGTCGTGACCCGCCGCCACGTCGAGCGTGGACAGCTTCGCGCGATCGTCGTGAACTCGGGCAACGCGAACGCCTGCACCGGCGAGCAGGGCGAGCGCGACGCGATCGCGATGGCGGAAGCGGCCGCGACCGTCGTTGGCTGCTCGCCGTACGAGGTCGCGGTCGCGAGCACCGGCGTCATCGGCTTCAAGCTGCCGGTGGAACGGATCGCCGCGGTCCTCGCGGGCATCGAGCTCACCGAAGCCGGTTGGGACGACACGTCGCGCGCGATGATGACGACGGACACGCGACCCAAGGTGACCGAGCGCGAGCTGAATCTCACGGCGGGGACCGTGCGCATCGGTGGCGTCGCGAAGGGCGCCGGGATGATCCATCCGAACATGGCCACGCTCCTCGCGTTCGTCACGACGGACGCGGCCGTCGAGGCTGGCGACCTGCGGCGCATCGTCTCTCGCGCCGCGGACACGACGTTCAACGCGATCTCGGTCGATGGGGATACCAGCACCAACGACACGCTGCTCGTGCTGGCCAACGGCGCCTCAGGCGTCACGCCAAAGGGCGCCGATCTCGCGTCGTTCGAGGAGGGCGTGCGCGCGGTGTGTGCGGACCTCGCGCGGATGATCGTCGCCGACGGCGAGGGCGCCACCAAGGTGTTCGAGGTCCGCGTGCGCGGAGCGGCCACGTCGGCCGACGCTCGCCTCGCGGCTCGCACCATCACCAACTCGAACCTCGTGCGCACCGCCATCCACGGCGGCGATCCCAACTGGGGTCGCGTGCTGGCCGCCGCCGGACGCTCCGGCGCGCGTGTCGACGACCGCAAAGCGAGCGTGCGCATCGGCGATCTCTTCGTCTACCGCAGCGGTGCGCCGGTGGTGGTCGCCGACGCCGACGTACGCACGCTGTTCGCGGCAGACGCGATCGAGATCGAGGTGACGCTCGGCCTCGGCGACGGTGAGGCCACGGCATGGGGCTGCGACATGTCCGCGGAGTACGTGCGCATCAACGCCGAGTACATGACGTGAGCGACGTTCTGGTGCTGAAGATCGGCGGTTCGATCCTCGGCGAGGAGGCCGCGGCGCTTGACGTCGTTGCGACGCTGAACGACTCGGGCCATTCGCTCGTCGTCGTGCACGGCGGCGGTCCGCTCGCGACGGAGTGGTCGGGACGGCTTGGCCTCGAGACGCGCTTCATTCGCGGACTGCGCGTCACCGATGCGGCGACGCGCGACGTCGCGCTCGCGACGATGGCGGGACTGGCGAATACGCGGATCGTCGCGGCGCTCATCGCGCGCGGCGTGCCTGCGGTGGGGCTCTCCGGCGTCGACGGCGGGATGCTCCGCGCCGAGCGCGAGGAGGCGGAGCTCGGGCTGGTGGGCCGCGTGACGCTCGTCGACAGCGCGCTGCTCGAGGAGCTGCTGGAGGCGGGCCGCGTGCCGGTCGTCGCGCCGGCCGCACTGGATAAGAAGGACGGCGAGGTGCTCAACGTGAACGGCGACGGTGCCGCTGGCGCGCTCGCCGCGAGCCTGGGCGCGCGGCTGCTCGTGTTCGTGACCGACGTGCCGGGCGTTCGCTCGAAGGACGGCAAGGTCATCACGTCGCTCGACGCGGCGCGCGCGAAGGCGCTCGTCGACGACGGCACGATCGAGGGCGGCATGGTGCCAAAGGTCGAGGCCTGCCTGATCGCGGCGAGAGCGGGCTGCCGGTCCGCGATCGTCGCGGCGCGCGGCGCCGATGCGATCGAGAAGCTGCTTTCCGGCGAGCAGGTGGGCACGGTCTTCGAGGCGGCCGCATGAGAGAGGCGCTCGCGCGCAAGCACCACCGGCAGCAGGCGCTGGTGCGCCTGGTACGTCAGGGACGCCTGTCGACGCAGGAGGAGCTCGTGCGCGCGCTCAAGAACGCGGGATTTCCGTCGACGCAGGCGACGGTGTCGCGCGACATCGTCGAGCTCGGCCTGGTGAAGGTCGCGCGCGATGGCGCGCACATCTACGCGCCGCCGTCCGCGGTGAGCCAGGGCGGCGGCACGGATCGGCTGCGCCGTTTCAGCGAGGACTATCCGGTCGAGGCGGCGGTCGCCGCCAACATGGTCGTGTTGCGCTCCTCGCCGGGCACGGCGAATGCGCTCGGCGCCGCGCTCGACGCATCGGGACTCACTGAGATCCTCGGCACCCTTGCCGGGGACGACACCGTGTTCGTCGCGACCTCGACCGAACGGCACGCGCGTTCCTTGCTCACGCGTCTCACCGCGTTCGGCATCGCCCGGAGGGAGAAGTCATGACCGTGCCGCAGCACAAGGGAGAGACCTGCGTCCTCGCGTATTCGGGCGGTCTCGACACCAGCGTCGCGGTGGCGTGGCTGCGTGAAACGCACGGCTTCGAGGTCGTGACATGCACCGGCGACCTTGGCTCGGTGCGCGATCTCGAGCAGATCCAGAAGAAGGCGATCGCGAGCGGTGCGCGCAAGGCGATCGTGCAGGACGCGCGCGACATCTTCGTGCGGTTCTTCGTGTGGCCCGCACTGCAGGCCGGCGCGCTGTATGAGGAGCGCTATCCACTTGCCACCGCGCTCGGCCGGCCCCTGCTGGCGAAGCTGCTCGTCGATGCTGCGCGTGACGAGAACGCCCGCTTTGTCGCCCACGGCTGCACCGGCAAGGGGAACGACCAGGTCCGGTTCGACCTCGCGGTGGGCGCGCTCGCGCCCGATCTCAAGGTGATCGCGCCGATGCGCGGCGGGATGAACATAACGCGCGACGAGGAGATCGAGTACGCGCGCGAGCGTGGCATCCCCGTCGAGGCCACCAAGAAGAGCCCGTACAGCGTCGACGAGAACCTGTGGGGTCGTTCGATCGAGGCCGGCATTCTCGAGGACCCGTGGGGAGCGCCGCCGCGCGACGTGTTCCAGTGGACGGTCGATGCCGACGAGGCGCCAGCGAAGCTGCGCGAGATCGTGATCGGATTCCGCGAGGGAGTGCCGATCAGCCTCGACGGTGACGAGCTTGATGGCGTCGAGCTCGTCGAACGCCTGAACAAGGTCGGCGGCAAGTACGGCGTTGGCCGGATCGATCAGATCGAGAACCGGCTGGTGGGGATCAAGTCGCGCGAGATCTACGAGGCGCCGGCGGCCGTCATCCTCCACCTCGCGCACCGCGCGCTCGAGGACATGGTGCTGACCAAGGAGACACTGCGCTTCAAGGCGAAGGTGGCGCAGGAGTACGCCGACCTCGTCTACAACGGTCTGTGGTTCACCGCGCACCATCAAGATCTCGCGGCGTACGTGCGCAGCACGCAGCGCTTCGTGAGCGGCGAGATCCGAGTGCGTCTCGACCGCGGCGCGGCGACGATCGCCGGCCGACGCTCGCCGCACTCGCTCTACTCCACGGCGCTCGCGACGTACGGCAAGGGCGATCAGTTCGACCACAAGGCATCCGAGGGCTTCATCACCGTCTTCGGTCTCCCCCTGCGCACGCAGGCGCGGATCCAGGCGCTCTGGGGTGAGGGGAGCGAGGCGATGCTCGACGTGCCGAAGAAGGCCCTCGAGGCGCCGAAGGCGAAGAAGAAGACGAAATGACCCAAAAAGACCTGTGGAAGGGACGCTTCGAGGGCGCGCTCGATCCGAAGGTGCGCGACTTCACCGCGTCGCTCGAGCTCGACAAGCGCCTCGCGTCGCACGACGTGCGCGGCAGCATCGCGCACGCACGGATGCTCGGGCGTCAGAACGTGATCTCGAAGGACGAGGCGGCCACGCTGGTGCGGGAGCTCGAGCGGATTGCTGCGGAGATCGCGAGCGGGACCTTCGCATGGCCCGCCGATGCGGAGGACGTGCACTCGGCGGTCGAGCGCGCGCTGACCGAGCGCGCGGGTGCGGTCGGCGGAAAGCTGCACACCGGCCGCAGCCGCAACGACCAGATCGCGCTCGACCTCCGCTTGCTCGTGGTCGAGCTGCTCGACGGACTTGATGTGGCCCTTCGGTCACTCGCGCGCGCACTCGTCGAGCGGGCGTCGGAGGAGTCCGACACCGTGATGCCCGGGTATACGCATCTTCAGCGCGCACAGCCGGTGTCGCTCGCGCATCACCTGCTCGCGCATGTCGAGGCGCTGCGACGCGATCGGATGCGTGTGAACGAGGCGCGCGAGAGAGCGGCGGTTTCGCCGCTTGGCGCCGGCGCGCTGGCCGGTGTGCCGTACGCGATCGAACCGCAGGCGGTCGCGCGAGAGCTCGGCCTCGCGCGCACGTTCCGCAACAGCATCGACGCCGTGGCGGATCGCGATTTCGTCGCGGACTTCGCGTACGTCTGCGCGCTCGCAGCTGTGCACGCGTCGCGCTTCGCCGAAGAGCTCGTCCTGTGGACCAGCGCCGAGTTCGGCTTCGCCGAGTTCTCGGATCAGCACGCGACGGGGTCGAGCATCATGCCGCAGAAGAAGAACCCCGACGTCGCCGAGCTCGTGCGCGGCCGTACGGGTCGCATCATCGGCGACCTGGTCGCTGTGCTCACGACGCTGAAAGGTCTGCCTCTCGCGTACGACGGCGACCTGCAGGAGCACCGCGTTCCCTTGTACGACGCGGCCGCGGTGATCCCGGCCCTCGAGACGCTTGCGCTCGTCGTAGGCGGACTTCGCTTCGATCGTGAGGCGATGCGCCGCGCGACCGAGCGCGGAATGCTGACCGCGACGGATCTCGCCGACCATCTCGCGCGCCGGGGGGTGCCGTTCCGGGAGGCGCACGAGATCGTGGGTCGCCTGGTGCGCGAGCGGCTCTCGCAGAAGAAGGACCTGGCCGGGATCACACTCGGCGAGCTGCGCGCCGTCGATCCGCGCTTCGGAGAGAGCGCGGTCGAGGACATCGATGTCGCGCGCTCGCTCGCGTCGCGGTCGTCGCCCGGCGGAACCGCGCCGGAGCGCGTGCGAGCGGCGATCGAGGAAGCCCGCACCGCGTTCCTCGCATGAGCCTGCAGATCCGGCCGGCACGCGCAGACGATGTCGACGCAATGCGAACGCTCATCGACGGATATGCAGAGCGAGACCTGATGCTGTCGCGCTCGCCCGAATTCCTCTTCGAGCATTTGAGCGACTACCTCGTCGCCGAGGACGCCGGCTTCGCCGGATGCTGCGCGCTCGCGGTGCTCACGCGGGACCTCGCCGAGATCCGGTCACTTGCCGTGAAGCCGGAGACGTCGCGTCGCGGAGTGGGGAAGGCGCTCGTCGATGGGTGCGTCGAGCGGGCGCGGTCGCTCGGACTGCGCCGCGTGTTCGCGCTCACGCTGGTCCCGGAGTTCTTCGAGCGCTGCGGCTTCACGCTCATCAGCCTCGGCCGGCTACCGGAGAAGAGCGCCGCCGAGTGTCCGGTGTGCCCGAAGCGTTTCGCCTGCGACGAGCAGGCGATGATCATGAACCTCGACGGGACCAAGCCCGAGCCGCTGCGTCCCGGCGAGCCATGGGGTTACACGCGCATCTTCCTCGGGCGGGAGCCGGCGGGCTAGCCGTCACGGCTCGGGTCGAAGCATCTCCATGCGACCGCTCGCGGGCCCCATCCCGCCTTCGATGACGTAGAGCGCGCCGTCAACCGCGACGAGTGCGTGACCCGCCCGCGCCGCGTTCGGTCGAGGACCGAAGTGCCAGTGATCGATGGTGAAGATGTGAACGTCCTGCGCGACGACCCAGAACCATCCGGCTGTCTCCACCGCGCGGCCACCAACGACGGGCTTGCGGAGCTCGGGCATCCAGCTCCATTCATTGCGCGTCGGATCGAAGCATTCGAAGGCCTGGCTCGCGCCGTTACCGCCTGCGGCGCAGACACGCCCGCGATAGGCGCCGACCGCGAGATGGTCGCGCGGCGTCGGCATCCGCGCCAGGTCGGTCCACCATCGCCCGCCGGCGTCATAGGCCCATGTATCGCGTATCCAGCTGCCGTTATCCGCGACACCGCCGACGATGTAAATGCGGTCGCCGACGACCGCCGCGCCGCCCGCAGCGCGCGGCGCAGGCATCGGCGAGTGTTCGATCCAACGCGCGTCGTTCGCGCCGAGGCTGAAGACGCGATAGGTCGGCCGGCCGAAGACATAGCCGCCGAAAACGTAGATGCGGTCGTTAAGCGTCGCGGCCATCGCGTGATCGATGGAGATCGGGAGGTCCGGGGCTGCCTCGCGTATTCCAGTGCGCAGGTCGTAGCGATAGACGTGCAGGCCGTCCTCCGAGGTCCCACTCCCGCCGATCACGTACGCGGCTCCGTTCAGCACGGCTTCGGCGACGTCGCCGCGTGCGGGGTATGTCGTCCGGAACGTCGTCCAGCTCTGTGTCTCGAGGACCTCAGGATTTCCGGTCAGCACCCCGCTCCCACGCGTCAGCTCCCCCGCGGCCCTTGGATCTGGCGTCGCGGTCGCCTTACTCGCGATGAGCGGGACGACCAGCGAGATGACAAGGGCAACGACGACCAGTGGCGCGAGGACGATGCTGAGCGACCCAGCGCGCCACGGCACCCGTGCCGCGACCGGCTCGGGCTCGTCCAGCTCGATGATCTGGGTGTCGCTCACAGAAGTGACGTACAACCTACGCCCGGACGGCGTTCCGCCACGGGGAATGAGCCACACCTGTCTCGGCGTTAGCGTGTTGACATGCCAGTGCGGCTGACACCAAAGGGGACACGCGGCACGGGATTCCCCAAGCTGCCGCCGTGGGCACTCGCCATCTTCCATTTCATGAACGTCGGGATGTTCCGGCTGCTCGGTCGGCGGATGCGCATACAGGGGCGGCCGCTGCTCCTACTCACGACCACTGGCGCGAAGACGGGCCGCGTTCGCGAGACGACGCTGGGATGGTTTCCCGACGACGAGGGCGCCAGCGACTCCCGACTCATCGTGGCATCGGCCGCAGGCGCGGCCTCTCATCCGGCCTGGTACGTGAACCTCGCGCGCCGTCCCGACGGAACAGCGATAGAAGTCGACGGCCAGCGCTTCGCTGTGAACGCCGACTCACTGCATGGACCCGAACGCGACCGCGCGTGGAAGCGGATCGTCGCGCTCGCGCCCGGCTACGGCAAGTACGAGCAGCAGACCGATCGAGAGATCCCGGTGGTGCGACTCACGCCGCGACCCTGAGGCGGCTAGCCTTCGCCGATGTCCCGACGCGCGAAAGCTCTGGTAGCTGGGATCGACGCGGTCATCATGGGCGCGTTCGCGTTCAGCGAGAGCGGTGGAAGCTTCGGGATCAGCATCCCGGATCTCGTGATCTGGGGCTCGGTCATCGCCGCGGCGATCTGCGCGCTCGTCGTGTACCTCGAGGGCGCCGCCGTCGTCGCATGGGCCGCGATCGGCTACGTGCTCTTCGGCGCCTTGCTGACGAACGGCAGTCCGAACTGGCCGCTCGTGGCTCTCGCCGTGGCGCTGATGCCGCTCGTGCCGCGGCCGAACGGCTCGCTCGGCCTCGGTCTCATCATCGCGTCAGTCGCGGCTCTCGCCGCACGGGTGCTCATCGGCCTGCTCGCCTGAGCCTCGCGAGCGCATAGCATCTTCCTGTGACGACGCGGCCGACGATCCGTTCGGTGAACGGGCTCGTGGCGACCGACAACCATCTGGCGACGGCTGCCGGCATCGCCGTTCTTCGTGAGGGCGGGAGTGCCGTCGACGCGGCCGTTGCGGCCGCGGCCGTGTGCACCGTCACGCAGCCGCACCGCACGGGGATCGGCGGCGACCTCTTCGCGCTTGTCTACGACGCTCGTACGCGCGAGGTCCAGGCGTACAACGGGTCGGGCGCGGCACCGAAGGCGCTCGACCGCGAAGCGTTTCCGGATGGCTACCCAAAGGGCGGGCCGCGCGTCGCCACGGTGCCCGGCGTCCTCGCCGCGTTCGCGGATCTGATGGCTGACCACGGCCGCCTCGGTCTCGAGCGCGTGCTCGCGCCCGCCATCCAGTACGCAGAAGAAGGATTTCCGGTGAGCGATGGTCTGGCGGAGGGATTCGTCGACAGCGGCGCGCGTCTCGACGAGGAGTGCGCGCGCGTCTTCGGTCCGGTCGGTCGCTTCCCGCGAGCCGGAGAGATCCTGCAGCAGACCGATCTCGCGCAGACGCTCCGCGAGGTCGTGGCGCACGGGACCGCCGCGTACTACGGCGGCGATCTTGGCGCGCGTTTCGCCGACGGCCTCGCGACGATGGGCGGGCACATCACGCTCGACGACCTCGCCGCGCACTCGACGGACCGACCCGAGCCGATCGCCGTCACATATCGCGGGCTGCGCATCTTCGGGCAGCCTCCCGTGTCGCAGGGCCACATCCTGCTGGAGGAGCTGGCGATCGCCGAGGGCCT
>Ga0184608_10000315_pt1 | contig 12674 bp, 10 predicted proteins | sample PLM1_30_coex_FD_133010 | JGI IMG/M metagenome (GOLD analysis project Ga0184608, IMG submission 133010) | Groundwater sediment microbial communities from an aquifer in East River, Colorado, USA - PLM1_30_coex | ecosystem: Environmental > Terrestrial > Soil > Riparian zone | place: USA: East...
CGTGCGTCATTCCACTGGTTGAGGAACACCATGTAGAAGGGTACGAAGAGACCGTGGCGAGGCTCGCGGTGCTGCAGGGCGAAAACGAATTCAGGCTGCTCTCTGACTGCGAATCCGCTGTGGCAATGCTGCACCCAGACGTAGTCGCCGAGCACGATCAGCTTCCAGAACGGCTCCTCGTCGTAGAACTTGAGCTTCACCTTCTTGCCGAACTTGCGAAGCCCCGAGAGATACCCGATCGTCGCCTCGATCTCGGTGTGCAAGGTGAGCACCGTGATCTCCGGGGGCAGAGAATCCGCTCGCTCCCGCAGCGCCTTTCCGACCGGGTTGACCAGCATCACGCGGATCTCGTACGCCTTCCCGATTACGCCTCGCAACAAGCTGTCGTCGGCGACGAAGGTGTCGTATCCGGTGAGGGTCAGGACGAAGGCGTCGCGCGGCGCCGGAAGCTGCCCTACCAGGGCACGCTCGCGCCGCCGCGACCACCAGCCGGAGCCGGAGTTGCGGGCGTGCACCAAGGACGCGAGCCGCGCGGTGAGGACGCGCTGGCGGTGATCCCAGGCGATCTTCGCCAGATTGAACAGCAGCGCGAGAACCGACGCCAGGGCGACTTCAGTCGCGAGCAGGAAATTCGCGTTGTTCTGGGCCTCGGGCCACCACTCGTTCAGGATGTAGTTCGCTATACCGGGGAGCGAGAAAGCGATCGCGACGGCGAGCACGGTGATGGTGCCGTGCGTAAGGATCTGCCGCAATCCGGTCCAGAGGTTGTACGTGGGGATCCCACGATGCATCGCCATCACGCCGGTTCACCGGTGCCATTCCTGCTCGCCCCGGCCAGTGCGCGACACGATGGCATCCAGCGTGCGGATTGAGGTGTCCTCGAGCGGCCCGCCGAGCCCGACCGCCACGCGTACTTCGGCCAATGCCTCGTCATGACGGTCGAGTTCCTCGAGCGTTTGCGCCAGATTGTTGTGTGCGGCGGCCGACCTTGGATGAACGAGAGTGGCCCGCCGGAACGCCTGTTCGGCCGCTTCGAAATCGTCGGCACGATGGGCGGTATTTCCCAACCCTATGAGCGCCGTGAGATCGTCGGGCCAGCGCTCGAGCGCGCGCTCGTAGGCTCCTCGCGCCGACGCGGGCGGGCCGCTCCTTTCGAGTCGCGCCACTGCGCTCAAATAGTCGCCTACAGCCACGCTGGCCGGCAAGTGCCGCGGCGGCAGCGCGAGCATCGCCCAATAGCCGCTGCGCCGCCAGGTATGTTCGAAGGTATCGAGCGGCATTCGGAGGCGCCGCTCCGTGCCCGAGCGCAAGGTGATGCGCTGGGCCTTGAGGTCATAGCCGATCGCCACTGCGTAATGCCAAGCCGGATACCAGTCTAGGGCGAGGTTCTGCAGTACGACCACCGGGTTTCCGGCGGCAATCTCGGCGAGGAGATTCGAAAGCTTCGGAGCGAGCTCGATCGCGACAAAACCGTTGCGACGTGCCGCGGCGAGCATCTCGATCTGCAGGCTCCCGTGCCGATCGGGGAGATAGACCTGCGGCCGCAACGCCTCCGGCTCGATCGTCTTGCCTCCGGCGCCGAGCACCATCGCAAGAGCGGCAGGACCGCATTGATAGTCCTCCTGCGAAAAAAATGGGACCGCATCGAGTTCGGTGCGCGACGGGATTCCGGCGGAATCTCCCCCGAGCAGGGCTTGCAGCTGCGGCGCAGCGCAGCCCGCAAGCCCGAGAAGAAAGATGCCCGCCGCCGTAAGGCGGCGGGCGACACACCGGCGCGGTCGAGAGGGGAGGATCACTTGGCCGGCCGGGTGAAGCTGAAAATCTTGGTGAAGCCCAGAATATCCGTTATGAGAAGGGTCACGAATACGAGGAACCCAATCACGAGCGCGGTCTCGAACCCGCTTCCCCCTGCGGGAAGCGAATCGAACTGCGCGGCGAGCCGCTCGACTTCATCATCGCTCAGGGCGTTGACGCGGGCCTTCGCTTCGTCGGGACTCACGCCCTGCCGCTCAAGCGCGGCCCGCACGTCGGCCCGGTCAAAAAGCGACGCCAGAAGCTCGCGCCCCGAAAACCCATCCTGCCGAGTGGCCTCGACGCGATCGGTTGCGACCAGCTCGGCTTGCACGGCCGGAATCGGCAGGCCCAGGGTGCACAGGCTGACGACGAGAGCGCGTGCGACGGTCCGGTTAGGGCTTGGCATCTTCCTTTCTCCTCACTTTTCATGTGCGCACGAGCTTGCCTTCCACCACCCGGACCTTATCGCCCACGGCGAGGGTGGGCGGGCTCGACAGAGAAATGGTGCGAAAGGAACCGTCGTCCATGCGCACCGTCACGCGATATGCATAGCGCTTCTTCACGTTCTTCTCGATCTCGCTCCCGGCGATCGCGTCTCCGGCCCCGAGGAGTGTGACCGCGGCGCCGCCTCCCCCGACCGTCTGCTCGCCGGCTCCGCTGCCGCCGGGCCCGGCTGCCGCCGCTCCGGCACCGCCCGCTTCATCGCGTACCTCGACGGTGCGGATGGACTCGACCGTCCCGCATAAGGCACAGCTGTTTGCCGGGACGGGATTGCGTCCGGGGTCTGCCGGCCGCGCCTCGCCCTGCTTGGGCGAGAGCCCACTGTGCAACCAGCTCGTGACGGCTCCGACGCCGACGAGGCCCGCAATCAGCACCGAAACCGCCCGTCCTGTGAAGAGAGGATCGATCCGCATTTATCTCGATTGGAGCGCGCTCGCTTCGGCAAATTCGTTTCTCCCGCCGCCAGAATCGCGCGGGAATCGCTGGCATGAGTGCAATCCCCGTGCCAGCATAAGTTTTCGCGCTCACTCAATGAGTTATCGAGAATCCAGGATGCCAAAGATTTTCGATGCGTCGCTTGTCAACGACGGTTTCCCGCGAGCGACGAAAATCGAACTGATGGGAAAGGGAATTTGTTGTCGCCCCGGGGCGACAACGCGACGAATTCCGCGTGCGCGGATTGGCCGGTTTTCAGCCCTTTTCGGGCTTGAACATCTTCGGCTCGAGCTTGTGGCGCTCGAGCAGCTTGTAGAACTCGGTGCGATTGCGCTGCGCGAGCTTCGCCGCCCGGGTCACGCTGCCGCCCGTGATGCGCAGGATACGAACCAGATATTCGCGCTCGAAGGCTCCGCGCGCCTCCTCGAGCGACGCAAGCTGCGCGGGCTCCTCCTTCAACGCCTGCTGGATGAGCGAAGCCGGAACGACGCCCGAAGGGCAGAGGGCAACTGCCTGCTCGATCACGTTGACGAGCTGCCGCACGTTGCCTGGCCAAGGCGCCGCAAGGAGCGTTTGAAGCCCCTCCGGAGCGATTGCCTGGACGTCCTTTCCGTAACGCGCGGCAGTGAGTCTGAGGTAATGGGCCGCCAGAGGGACGATGTCCTCGCGCCGCTCGGAGAGGAGCGGGAGCGCGAGCGAGACCACGTTCAGCCGATAATAGAGATCCTCGCGGAACCGCCCCGCTTTCATCTGCGCGTCGAGGTCGCGGTGCGTGGCGGAGATGATGCGCACGTCGACTGCTGTCCCCTGAGTCGCACCGACCGCCCGCACTTCGCGGTCCTGCAGCACGCGCAAGAGCTTGGCCTGCAAAGCAAGAGGCATGTCGCCGATTTCATCCAAAAACAGCGTCCCGCCGTCGGCGGCGGGGATGAGCCCCTTATGATCGTAGCTCGCACCGGTAAACGAGCCTTTGCGGTGGCCAAACAATTCCGATTCGAGCAGATTTTCCGGGATGGCCGCGCAATTGACCGCCACCAAGGGTCCCTGCGAGCGGCGGCTCGCTCGGTGTATCGCGCGCGCGAGGAGCTCCTTTCCCGTGCCGCTCGCGCCCTGGATGAACACGCTCGCCTCCGACTGGGCAACCAGACGCGCCTGATGGAGCACGTTTTCCATTTTCGGGCTCTGCGTCACGAAGTCGCGCCGCCAGTCCCCCTCGCCGTCATTCTGTCCGACTCCGGAAAGGCGCAGCGCCTGTTCCACCTGGTCGAGCAGGTGCTTCCCATCGAACGGCTTGGACTGAAACCCGAACACCCCCCGGCGGGTCGCGGCGACCGCCTCGGGGATCGTGCCATGCGCGGTCAGGATGATGACCGGAAGAGTCGGCGCCTGCTTGCGGATTTCGTCAAACAAGGTCAGGCCGTCCATTCCGCCCATCTTGAGGTCCGTAATGACGAGCTCGGGGCGCGAGGCCGCGAGCACGGCGAGCGCTCTCTCACCGCTGTCCGCTCCCTTGACGCTGTGGCCCGCGGCGGTAAGTCTCAGGGAAATGAGTTTCAGGATATCCGGATCGTCGTCGACGAGAAGAATGGTGCTCATCTTGGCCGCGCTTGCTCGCGTTCTATGATATTGCGCTCGACTGCCTTCAGGGCTTCGAGCTGCTCCTTCAGTTGGATCGTGCGGCGCTGCTCGCGCAAGCGCTCGCTGATCTGGGCATGAAGCAGTCCGGCAAACTGCTGCATCGGGCCCGATTCGGAAGCCCCCGCGCCCGCGAGGGACTCAAGCAGGCCGGCGGCCCGGGTGTCGTCGTTGAACGCCGTTCCAGGCAGCGCAAGCAGCAGCGCGAGCCGGACCCGCCCGTAGACGCCGCGATCCTTGGAGAGCATCTGGGTCGACGCGTTCAATTCACGTTGCTGCTCATCCGCCTGGAGCGCCGCGACTCTCTGAGTGTAAGCGATCAGCTCGATGACCTGGCGAGATTCGCGGTTCTCGCGGGCCCAAGGAGCGCCCGAACCTCCAGGACCTGCACCTTGAGTAGACAAGGCGGCACACCCGGCGAGCGCCGAGATGCTGCAGAGGATTGCGACGATCCGGATCATGGCTCGGAACCGGGCGCTCCGGCTGCAAGCGTGACGCGGAAATGTGCGCCGCCTTCGCGATCGCTCACGACCTCGATGCGACCGTCGTGAGCCACCACAAATTCCCTTGCGATCGCGAGCCCCAGACCGCTGCCCCGCACGCGGCCGTGATGGATGTCCTCGCCCTGATAAAACCAGTCGAAAATCCGGTCGCGATCCTCGGGAGGAATCCCCGGACCTGCGTCTCTCACGTCGAACACCACTTCAGCCCCCTCTCGTCGCAGTGCCAGCGAAATCATACCCTCGTCCGGCGAATATTTGATCGCATTGGAGACCAGATTCGTCGCCACGGCGCGTAATTTTTCCTCGTCGGCTTGAAGTACGACCGGGTCCAGCCGCAGGTCGGCGCGGATGCCGCGAGCCTGAACCACGAGCCGGTGATCGTCGAGCACCTGTTCCACGACCCGGTCGAATCGCACCGCCGTCACCTCCAGGCGCCCGACGCTCTCCTGCGCCCGATGGTAGTTCAACAGGCCCTCGATCAGCTGCTGTAATTGCACGCTCTTTTGCCGGAGGATTTCGACGATTTCGCGCTGGCCCGGCGAGAGCGGGCCGGCGGTCCCCTCGACCAGGAGCTCCGATCCTTCGCGAAGCGCCGTCAGCGGCGTTTTCAGCTCGTGCGACACGTGCCGCAGGAACAGGCGCTTCTGCTGTTCGAGTTCGATCAGCCGCTGTCGCAGCCAATCGAGCCGGCTGCCCAGGTATTTCAGGTCCGCCGGCCCGCCGACCCGGATATCGCCTTCGAACTCGCCCGCGCCGAGGCGCCGGATCGCCTGGTCGAGCTGGCGGATCGGTCTCGCGATGAGGAGGGTGACTCCGACCGCAAGGAGTATCCCGAGCGGTATGGTCGCCGCGAGCTGCAGCCAGAGGATGCGCTGCGCGCGCTCGCCCGTGCGTCGCATGGATTCCACCTCGCGGTCGATCAAGGCGTTGCTCGTATTGAGCACGTCCCGCGCCAGCTCCGACAGCACCAAGTAGCCTTCGACGAGCGCCTTCTTCTCGGCCGCCGTCTTCGGTTTGCCGAGCAACTGTTCGTAGAGCCCCTGCTCCTTGTCGATCGTGCTGTTGAGCTCGTGCAACTGCGGCTCGTCGAGCGGCTGCAGGGACAGCTCACTGGTATTCGCCTTGAAATTCGCTCTCAGCCGAGCGTAATCCTTGAGGAGCTCCTCGTCGTCGAGGATGAGATACTGGCGTACCACACGTTCGAGCGCTGTGGTTTGCTCCGCCAAGAGGCGGCTACCGCGAGAGGCTTGCGCCGCCTGAGAAACCGCGGTCTGGCTCTGACCTGCCAGCTGCTCGACGTACACCGCGGCGTTGTAAAAAGCCACGACGAGCGGCGCCGCGACGAGCGCGAAAGCGAGCAACAGCAGGCTCAGAAACGATCGTGGATAGTAACGCTGGGGGAAGTCGAGCCCGATTTTCATGGCCCGCTATAATGCCGCAGTTTTGCCCATCGTGAACTTGCTCTCCCGCCCCCTCTACCCGAAATGACCGGCTTTTCGCGCGTCGCCATCGTCGCCGCCGTGGCGCGCAACGGCGTCATCGGCCACCGCAACCGCATGCCCTGGCACCTTCCGGAGGACTTGAGGCGTTTCAGGCAACTTACGCTTGGTCACGCGGTGATCATGGGTCGCCGGACGTTTGAATCGATCGGCGGGCCCCTTGCCGGACGAGACAACATCGTGATCACCCGCTCGCCCGATTGGACCGGCTCGGGCTGCCACGCCGCCCATTCGCTCGAAGCCGCTCTCGCAACTGTGCGCGAGCCCAAGGACGCATTCGTCATCGGGGGCGCGCAGATCTACGCGCTCGCTCTTCCGATCGCCTCCCGCCTCTATATGACCGAGATCGAGCGCGACTTCGAGGGCGACGCTTTTTTCCCGGAGTTCGACCGTTCACGATGGCGCGAGGCCTCGCGCGAGTCTCGCGTTCTCGACGGGGCAGGAGGCTTCGGCTACCACTTCGTCGCGTACGATCCCAGGGCGTGACCTCGCGCGCCGCGTTCCGGCGTTGGGCGCGTCGGCCCTATTCGGGCGGGCCGGCCGCCGCCGGGGTCAGTAAACTCTGGACGGAGATCGGGAGTATCGCGGCAAAAGGCTCGATGAGACGATTTAAGCCTTCACTTTGTCCCCAACGACAACGCAGTTGCGGCCCGATCGCTTGGCTTGATACAGGGCAGCGTCGGCGACTCGCAGCACCTCCTGCCCACTCTCGCCGTGATCGGGAAATATCCCGATGCCCACGGATATCGTGATGGGTCCGACTCGCCGGCCCTCGTACTCGATCTCGAGGTTCTGCACCTCCCGGCGGAGCTTTTCGGCTCGCTCCCAGACCGTTCCCTGCTGGGCCGGAGCCATGACCAGAACGAACTCTTCGCCGCCATAGCGGGAGACGATATCCTCGCCCCGCGCAGCGGACAGCATGTACTGGCTTATTGCACGCAACACCGCATCCCCCGCCGCGTGGCCGAGCGTGTCGTTGAAGCGCTTGAAGTTGTCGATGTCGATCATCATTACGCCAAAGGGCAGGGCGCTGCGCCGGGCACGGCTTTCTTCCCGGCCGAGCGACTCCTCGAGGTAGCGCCGGTTATGGAGGCCGGTCAGCCCGTCATGTACGACCTGGTCCTTCAGGCGCAGGTTTGCCTGCGTCAGTTCCCGCTCTGCCAATAGCCGCTTTTTGATCTCCTGGTCCAGCGCCGCTCTCACCACTTCGAGTTGCGCGTCGCGCTGGGCGATGCCACGACCCAGCTGGGCGTTCAGCCGTTCGAGATTCGCCGTGTGCCGGTGGAGCTTCCGTGCGATCGGGCGCAGGAACGAGTCGATGGATTTATCCTCCGAATGCACCTCCACCGGGGGTGCACTCGGCCCAGAAAGAGCCGCGGCGACGACGGCGAGAAGCGTCTCGGGGTTGACGGGCTTGGCAATGAAAGACGCGCCAAAGGTGGTTGCCAAGGCCTCGGCTTCGGCCGCGATGTGAGCGGCGGCCCGAAACACGATCCGCGGCTTGACCGAGTCCGGCTCCGAGCGCAGATTGAGGACGAATTGGCAACCGTCCATGCCCGACGTGAGTATGTCGATGATCACCAAGTCGGGTTTTTCGGCGCGAACGATCTGGAGCGCTTCCTCGCCGCTCCTAGCTTCGAGCAAACGATGCCCCGCGTCTCGGAGCAATGTTGCAACGAAGCGCAGATTGACGGGTCTGTCCTCGACGATAAGAATCGTGGCCACGAACCTCCCGATTTTCACCCGATGCCCAAGGCCCCCTTCGGGCCGCCCCAGACAGGGCGCGAATTGGGCAAATTATGCCTCCGTCATGCGTCAATTCAGGTAACGAAAATGTCACAAAGGGTGAGCCGAAAGGAGGGGTCCGGGAAGCCGTTGCGGACCTCTTCCCGGCCCCAGGGCGCGAAACGCGGAAGAGAGGCCCCCCGAACCCCGGCTGTAGTCCCCCCGACGTATGTCCGACAGACTAGCGATGCCGGTTTGGCGAATCGGCTCCCCTTACGGCCGCATCATCGCCTGCCGTTGAACCACTTGAGCGCAGAGGCCTCGTCTCGAAAACTCTGAACGTTGACACCGTGCTGGCGCCCTATCAATTCGATGTACTGATGAGAGATGCCCAGCTCCTCGGAATCTCCCAGCAGCGCGATCTTATGTGACGGATCGGTGGCGAGTCTCCTGAAGTACGCGAGAAATCCGGACCTCTCGACCGTGAAAACCGGGTTCGAAGATTGCACGCAGATCAGCACGCACGACCGCTGATGCCTCATTGCGGCGCCGGCAACGATCTGCAGAAATTCTCGCGTCTCCTCCATCGTCTCACGATTGAAAAGCTCGGCCTTCAAGTACCCCGGCTCGATGGTGACTTTGTACAACATGTTTATTTACATGGCGGCGTGATGTGTTTGCACGGCGCCGAGCCTCCTCCCGCCTCGGGTAACCGGGAAAATCGATGCTATGGTTCTCTAGCCGTACAAGAATATTACTTGGTAGCAAAAGGAGATGAAGAATTGTGACAATGGGAATGGCCTCTACGGATCAGATCTCCAGGCGTGTAAGGTATTTCCCGATAGGTGCTTCCCTCGATTTTCTTTCATCGAAGGAGCCCTGATTTTGGCTCCTCTCCAAAAAGTAGCGAAGCAGCTACCCACGGTCGCTAGCTCACCACAGAAAATTAACGCTTGCGCTATGGCAGACAGAATTCTAATTCGCTACTATGATGAAACTCTGCTTGTAAAGCACCTCCCCTCCCTCCCGGTGCGGATGCGGGCAGGCGGCCCCGGCGCTCGCCGGGGTTTTTTTTCCGGCGTGAACCTCTTCACCGCTCACATCACCCCAGAGGAAACGGCCGACTTGTCGATCATTCCGCCGAGCTCGGCCTTGAGCGCTTGCGCTTCCTTCTCGAGTAGTGCATAGGCCGCTTGCACTTTTTCCGGATTGTTCACCAGATCGAGTTCCTCAAGTTTTCCTGCCGCTTCCTGCGCCGCAGTAGCGGAAAGGTTGCGGAACATCCCGCGCAGGGTATGGATGTCGTAGGCAAAACGTCCGGCGTTCCCGGTTTTCATCGCTTCGCGGGCACTCGCCATGAGCGGCTCGCATTCCTGCAGGAACAGTTTGGTAATTTCGCCGAGCAACTGCATGTCGCCGTCGACCCGATCGAGCAAGGTCACCCGATCGAGCACGATCTTTTCGGCGTGCGCCGAATTTGACCGCCCGCTGGAAGCAAGATGCAGCCGCTCGATGGCTTCGAGCAGCGTCGCCGGCTGGATAGGCTTGATCAAATAGCCGTCCATGCCCGCCTTCAGGCAGCGTTCGCGATCGCCCACCATCGCATGTGCGGTCAATGCGACGATGGGAATATGCCCGCCGGTAATTTTTTCCCGGTTTCGAATTGCCGCGGTCGTTTCGATCCCGTCCATTCTGGGCATCTGCACATCCATGAGGACAAGATCGAAACGCTTGCGTTCGAGCGCCTTCAGCGCCGCGGCCCCGTTGTCCGTCGCGACGACTGTGTAACCCTCTTTCTCAAGCACGTGCTGGGCGAGCCTGCGGTTTACCGGATTGTCCTCGACCAGCAAAATATGCAGTGCCGGCTTGATTCTTTGCGCGCGCCCCGATGCCGGCACTGGCCGCCGAGCCCCGCCGCGAGTCGGGATGCCGGACACGGAGCGGACCGCATCCAGGAGTTCGGACTGCTTGACCGGCTTGGTAAGGCAGAACAACGCCTCGCTATCGGGACGGTCACCTTTTTCCTCGCGCCGCAGAGCCGAACCGAGCACGATCACGGACTGGACACCGAGGCGCGGGTTCTTCCGTATCTGCGCGGCGAGTTCATAGCTATCCACGCCCGGCAGGGTGTCATCCAGGAGCACGAGTCGGAACGGCGCCTTTGCCCGTTTCCCTTGTTCCAGGATTTCCGTCACGGATTCGCAGCTCTCGGCTTCCTGCGCCTCGACGTTCCATCGTTTCAGCGTGTCCACGAGGATGCGGCGGCTGACCGCATGGTCGTCCACCACAAGAGCCCGCAGCTCCTTGAAATCGATCGCCCCCCGCTCGCCTTGCGCCACGGTCTGCAGACCGAAGCGTACTGTGAAGTGAAAAATGCTTCCCTTGCCCGGCTCGCTTTCGACCCAGATCTTTCCGTTCATCATTTTCACCAGGCGCTCCGACACCGTCAGTCCCAGTCCCGTGCCCCCGTAAATACGCGTCGTCGAAGTATCGCCCTGCAGAAACGGTGCGAAGATGGCCGTCTGTTTTTCCGGGTCGATGCCGATTCCCGTATCGCTCACCGTGAAATAACAGTTCACGTCGCCGCCATCGCTCGATTGGGGCTGAACGCGCATCACCACTTCGCCGCGTTCGGTGAACTTGATTGCATTGCCCACCAGGTTGAGCACGATCTGGCCCAACCGGACCGGGTCGCCCAGCAGCGCATCGGGAGTATCGGGCCGGATCTCGCAGGCGAGCTCCAGGCCCTTCCGGTGGGCCTCGAGGGCCAGCGTTTTCATGGTGTCGCCCAGGCTCTCGCGCAGCGAGAACGGGATGGTCTCGACTTCCAGCCGCCCGGCCTCGATCTTCGAGAAATCCAGAATGTCGTTGATGACCGTCAAAAGAGAGCCGCCCGAGGCCTTTACGAGATCAAGATACTCGCGCTGCTCCGGGTTCAGAGTCGTCTGCAAGGCGAGCTCGGTCATCCCGATGATGGCGTTCATCGGAGTCCGGATTTCATGACTCATGTTGGCCAGAAACTCCGACTTTGCCAGATTCGCCGCCTCGGCCGCCCCCTTCGCAAATTTCAGATCCTCTTCGGCGTGCTTGCGCATCTCGATTTCCTTCCGCAGCAGGTCGTTCGCCGCGATCAGACTCGCAGTACGCTCCCGTATTTTTGTTTCAAGGCTCTCGTTGACCCTGGACAATTCCCGTTCCGCTATTTTGCGCTGGTCGACCTGAGTCGCGAGCTCGGCGCTCTTGCTGTACAAATCCACGAACACCGCCACTTTCGACTTCAGGATGTCGATGTTCACCGGCTTCAGAATGTAATCCACCGCGCCGATTTCATATCCTCTGAATACCGATTGCGCGTCTTCGAGGACGGCAGTGAGGAAAATGATGGGGGTATGGCGCGAACGCTTGAGCTTTCGGATCAATGTGGCGGTTTCGAAACCGTCCATTTCGGGCATGCGGATGTCGAGCAGAATGAGCGCGAAGTCGGTTTTGAGAATCTGTCTCAGCGCCTCCTTTCCCGACCCGACCGCCAGCACGTTGCGGTCGGCCCCGGATAGGAGCTGCTGCATGGCGACCAGGCCATGCCGATCATCATCGACAAGGAGAATGTTAGCTTGCGATGGGCCGGACACTGCCGTCTCCGATCACTTGGCGAGTCCCACCCGCAAGAGCGACAACAGCTGTTCGATATTGACGGGCTTGGAGATGTAGTCAGAAGCGCCGGCCTCGATGCATTTCTCGCGATCCCCCTTCATCGCTTTCGCAGTCACCGCGATGATCGGAAGATTCTTGAAATCCTGCAGGCCGCGAATGATTCGGATCGTGTCGTATCCGTCGAGCTCGGGCATCATGATGTCCATGAGGACCACATCGATGTCCGGATTGTTTTTCAGCGTTTCGAGGCCGTCTTTGCCGTTCTCCGCGTTGAGCACCGTTATCCCGTACTGCTCCAAGGCTCCGGTCAAAGCGAAAATATTTCTTATGTCGTCGTCGACAATCAGCACTTTTCTGCCGGCCAGCTCCGGGGCGGTCCTGTGGATGGCGGCCAGCAGCTGGTCGCGCTGGTTCGTCGGCAGGTCGCTGACCGTCTGATGCAGGAACAGCGTCGTCTCCTCCAAAACCGCTTCGAGGGTTCGTGCGCTTTTCAGGACCGCGACCTCCGCGAGCTTTCTGAGGTCGTTCCGCTCATTGCCGCTCAGGGCGTCCGCTTCATAGATCACGATCGGCAATTCGGACGTCGTTTCGGATTGGACGATCTTCTTGATGAGGTCTATCGCCGTCATGTCGCTGAGCGTCGGACCGAGCACCATGCAATCGAACTGATTTTTCCGCAGGGCAGCGAGGGCCTGCTTGCCTGCGCGCACACCCGTGATCTGCACGTCCTCCCCGCGCAGGGCTTCGGTGACGCTCTCCCGCTCGGCATCGTTTCCATCCACGACGAGCAGCGTTCTGATCTCGTGCTCGATCATCCTGCGCGTCTTGGCGAGAGCTTCCTGAATCGCTTCCTTGACCGCAGGTTTGTGTACTGTCCCCAAGGCTCCCATGTGTAGGCACTTGCGCGCGTGCTCTTCCACCGAGATGACGC
>Ga0184608_10000318_pt1 | contig 12545 bp, 15 predicted proteins | sample PLM1_30_coex_FD_133010 | JGI IMG/M metagenome (GOLD analysis project Ga0184608, IMG submission 133010) | Groundwater sediment microbial communities from an aquifer in East River, Colorado, USA - PLM1_30_coex | ecosystem: Environmental > Terrestrial > Soil > Riparian zone | place: USA: East...
ACACCAAAAGGAGTTAGAACACATGTTCACGCCGTGTCAATAGGACTCTCGCGACTAGGTCACCGTCCAGCGAGCGGGCTTCGCTCCAGCTTCCAGCACTTTTCCGCGTCGCTCCAGATATCGGAGATGCGCGAGTGTCTCCGCGAGCGCGAAACGCTCCTCGTGAGGTGAGCGCAGGACCGGAAAGAGCGTGCGGCACACCGCGTACGCGTCGCGTTCCCCGTCACCGATCGCGTCGAGCGTCGCGCGGAGCCGGTCCTCGTGGTGCGCGAGTATCTGATCGACGCGACCCGGAAGATCGTCGAACGGATCGCCGTGCGCGGGAAGCACGCGCGTCACTGGCAGCGTCCGCACCGCTCGCAGCGCGTCGAGGAAGTCGCCGAGGGGGTCGTCGCGCGAGTACGGGTAGAGCCCGACGTTCGACGTGATCCGCGGCAGCACGTGATCGCCCGAGAACAAGATGCGCTCGGGCTCGTCGACGAGGACCGCGTGATAGTCGGTGTGACCGGGCGTCCACTTGAGCCGAGCGCGCCGGCCACCGAGGTCGAGCTCCTCGCCGTCGCCGGCCGCGGTTATGTCCTCGACCTCATCGACGGCCCGACCGATCTCGAGCCACGACTTGCGCATGCCTTCGTCGACGTCGGCGGGCATGCCGTGACGCTCGAACCATGCGTAGGTCTCGTCGATCATCGAGTGATCGCGCGACCACATGCGCCCAGCGTTCTCGAGCTCGGGCCCGTGCATCACGATCTCGGCGCCCGCGTGTTCGAGCGTGCCGGCCATGCCGATGTGGTCGGGATGAAGGTGCGTGACGAACACGCGTTGCACGTCTTCCATCGCGACACCTGCCTCGGCAAGCGCGGCGCGCAGTGCGGCCTCCGCTTCCTTCGTATGCATGCCCGTGTCGACGAGCGAATAGCCTGACGAGCCCTCGATCAGGTACGCGTTGATGCTCCGCAAAGCGAGCGGGAGAGGAAGCGAGATGCGCCGAACGCCCGGCGCGACGATCGGAGCGTTCAGCGTGAGGGGTCGTTCACGAAGCTCATCACAGGTAGAATGGTTATCCCCCGGCCCGTTCGTCTAGTGGCCTAGGATGCAGCCCTCTCAAGGCTGAGATCAGCGGTTCGAATCCGCTACGGGCTACTCGTTTCCGCGCCTGGTGGTCTGCGAACGCCTGAGCGCCACCAGGCGACTGCCGTGATCGCTCCGCCGATGAGAAGGACGATCACCGGACCGGCTGACCTCAATCCACCGGGCCGCGAGGCCAAGGTCGCCGCCCCGACGATGAGCAGCGTCAGGAACGAAACGAACGCGGCCACGAAGAGCCAGCGCCAGCGGCGTTGGCGCCCGCTTTTGAGGTCCCACCAGCGCACAAAGAAGAGCACCGCCGCTTCAGCGGGCGCAAGGACCTCGAAGATCCCGACGACGCTGATCCCTGGGAAGACCGACGCAGACCCAAGCAGCGCGGTGACCCGCTCGATTGTCAGAGCGCCGGCAACTACCGCGAGGATGAGCCAGACCAACACTTAGCCGCGGCCCGCCGGTTGAAAGAGCTCGATCGGATTGCCCGAGGGATCGTCGAGCACGACCTGCTTGCCGCCGGGCCCGCTGATGATGTCGTTCCGGAAATGCACGCCCGCGGCGCGGAGCCGCGCTACCTCTGCCTCGATGTCGTCGACGATGAAGTGGATCCGGTTCCATCCGCCAGGACCGGGCTGGCGGCCATCCGGCATCGGCCGACCGGCGGAGCTTTTGGGACCGCTCAGCAGGATGCGAAGTTGACCGCGCACGATATCGGCGAAAGCCGGAGCGGCGTTCGAGCGGACCGTAAATCCGAAATGCTTCGTGTAGAACGCGACCGCGGCCTCGACGTCATCGACCATGTACCGGACATTGACCGCGCTCTCGGGCACGAGAAGACGCTAGCGTCTCGATCCGTGTCTGCGCTACTGCCCTCGGAGGAACAGGAACCGCCGGATCCCGAGGGCGCGAAACACCGGACGCTCCCATTCCGGAAAAGGGGACGTGGCCGAGTCAGGATCGATCGCCGCCGGATCGGTGAGCTGATGCTCGGTCCCGTGCTGGCGGATGGTGGCGCCGCCTGCGGCGACGATGTTGCGATACCAATCGGCGCCTTCGCCGAAGGCCATGGGGATCGCGAATCCACCTGGGACGCGCAGTCCCACCACCGGCGTCGCGTACGCGCGGCCGGAGCGCCTGCCCCGGTGGCGCAGGAGGATGTACAGAGGGACGTACCGTCTGCCGGCGATCCGCGTCACGACGCGGTTCAGGATCGGCGTGAAGATACCGAAGATCCTTCCCGCGAGCGGCCGCTCGGTCTTCGTTGTGCTCGATGCGTGTGCTGCTCTCGCCATGGTGGGCCTCCCCTGTCGCGTTGGATGCGGGTGCCGTACCATTCAATCATCTGATTGATGGAAAGACAAGAGGCACTCGTGCAAGCGGCCTACGACCTTCTCGCCGAGCGAGGCTTCGAGGGGCTCCGCACGCGCGACATCGCCGCGAAGGTCGGCGTCAACATCGCGACGCTGCACTACTACTACCCCACGAAGGAGAAGCTGATCCGCGGCGTGGTTGGCTATGCGATGGCGCGTTTCCGCACGACGCTGCAGCCGGCGGGTTCGCCGGGCGAGCAGGTGCGGGCGCACTTCGCGGGTATCCGGCGTCTCGCAAAGACCGAGCCGAAGCTCTTCGTCGTCATGGGTGAGCTCGCGATGCGCGGACGTCGCGACCGCGCGATCGCCGCGATCGTGCGCGATGTCGACAACACATGGCAGAAGGTGCTGAGCGCGCTGCTACGGCAGGCCGCCAAAGACGGCGCCATTGCCAGCGCCGCGAAGGCCGACGACCTCGCCGCGCTTATCATCGCAACCCTGAAAGGGCTGTTCATGCTTCCGGCGGAGGGCCGCGATCCGAAAGAGGTCGACCGTCAGCTGCGTGCGCTGGAGCAGCTCATCGCGTAGCAGCGGGAAGCGGCTCGAACCGCGCTGTGAAGTGGCGGAGCTGCGGCGGCTCGTCGACGATCCGGTACCCGCGGAGCTCCGACGCCGTCTTCGCGACGGCCAGGACGACCTCGATCACGTAGTCGATGTGGCTTTGCGTGTAGGTGCGCCGAGGGATCGCCATGCGGACGAGATCCATCGCCGCCGGCGCCTCGCTCCCATCGGGACGGCGACCGAACATAACCGTTCCGATCTCGACGCTGCGGATGCCGCCCGTCTCGTAGAGCGCGACGGCGAGCGACTCCCCTGGGTACGCGAGCGGCGGGATATGGGGGAGCAACGCCCGTGCGTCGATGTAGACAGCGTGGCCGCCGGCCGGCTTCACGATCGGCACTCCCGCGCGGTCGAGCGCGTCGGCCAGATATTCGGTCGAGCGGATTCGGTATCGCAGGTAGTCCGGCTCGATCGCTTCAGATAATCCCTGGGCGATCGCCTCGAGGTCGCGTCCGGCGAGGCCGCCGTACGTCGAAAAGCCCTCGGTGAGGATGAGCAGGTTCCGGCATTTCTCGGCGAGACCATCGTCGTTCATCGCGAGCCAACCGCCGATGTTCGCCAGCGGATCCTTCTTCGCGCTCATCGTCATGCCGTCGGCGTACGACGCCATCTCGCGCACGATGTCTCCCACGTCGCGCTCGGCGTACCCCTTCTCGCGCAGGCGGATGAACCAGGCGTTCTCCGCGAAGCGGCACGCGTCGAGGAAGAACGGCACGCGATGACGGTCACACACAGCGCGGACGGCCCGGATGTTCTCCATCGAGACCGGCTGGCCCCCGCCGGAGTTGTTCGTGACGGTGAGAAAGACCACCGGGACGTCCTTACCGCGCTTCGCGAGCAGCTCCTCGAGCGCGGGAACATCCATGTTCCCCTTGAACGGGTGCACGCGCCGCGGCTCGCGACCTTCCGCGATGACGAGATCGACGGCCTCGGCGCCGGTCGCCTCGATGTTCGCGCGCGTCGTATCGAAATGAGTGTTGTTCGGGATGACCTTGCCCGGACCCGCGATGACCGAAAACAAGATGCGCTCGGCCGCCCGGCCCTGGTGAGTGGGGATCACATGTTTGAAGGGAAAGAGCCGCTGCACCGCCTCGAGGAAACGGAACCAGGAGGGCGATCCGGCGTAGCTCTCGTCGCCGTGCTGGATCGCGGCCCATTGATCGCGCGACATGGCGCCCGTGCCTGAGTCGGTCAGGAGATCGATGAGCACATCCTCGGCCCGCAGCGCGAAGACGTTATATCCCGCGTCCTTGATCTTCTTACGGCGCTCGTCCTCGGTCGTGATGCGAAGCGGCTCGACCGAATGGATGCGGAATGGCTCGATGATCGTCTTGAAGCGGTCCGGCACTGCGGCGCCGATGCTAGTGCCGCGCTTCCTCTTGGATGAGCCTGACTGCCTCGGCCACGCCGCGGGTCCACGGCTGCCCATGTCCGGGCAGCACGAGCTTCGCCTCGACGCGTTCGAGGCGGGATAGGGACTCGCGGGCACGCGGGAGATCCGAGCCGAACGGCGCGAGCTGCGGCCCGGTCCTCCCCGAAAGCACGTTGAGGGTCGCGAAGGCATCGCCGACGAAGAGCGCGTCCAGCGCCGGGATGTGGAGAGCGGCACTGCCCTCGCTGTGCCCCGGAACGTGAATCACGCGCGGCGCACCGGGCACGTCGAGGGTCGCCCCGTCGCCAAACGTGGCAACCTCGAGGATGGGCGTCGCGCGAAGCATCCCCTTCGCCAGCGCGAAACGGATGAAGTTCAGAGCCGCGAACCCGATGCCGAGCATCTTCTGGTTCTGGGGCTTCGCCTCGCCGCGAGCGATCTTCGCGTCGAGCTCGTGCACACTCACGGGCACGCCCTTTTCGCGGCGGAGACGCTCGGCGAAGCCGACGTGGTCGATGTGGGCGTGGGTGAGCACGAGCGCTCGAATGTCAGAGAACGTCCGACCCATCGCGGCGAGCTCTTCAGGCAGATCGTTCCAGTAACCGGGTGCGCCGGCGTCCACGATTGTGATCTCGCCGCCCTCCTCGATGAGGTACGAGTTGACGAGGCCGGTGCCGATCCGATGGATCCCGGGGGCGATCCTCATCGGCGCTTCGCCGCGGCCTTTCGTTTCGGCTCGGCGGCGCGCTTTCGTTTCGGCAGCGCCGTGGCCGCGACGGTCTCGTAGCTCTCGTCAATCCAGCTGCGCAGGAGGTCGAGCGGGATCGCCTCGCCCTTGCCGAAGCGTGCTGCGACCCAACCCGACTTGTCCATCCCGTAGCCCATCTTCTGCACGAACTTCTGCGCGCGCGCGAATAGGAGCGAGCGCGGCAGCTTCACGCCGAGTGAGACGTCCGGCCCTTCGCCGCCGAGGAACACGAAGATCTTCTTGCCGACTTTGGCGACGTGGTCGCCAGGCCAGGGTTCATCCGCCCAGGCCTCGGGTTGCTTCAGCGCGTGAGCGCGAAGCTGCTTGCGCGCGGCGGCCGGAGTGGTCATTCGGGAATGTCCGCCAGGAGCCTATCGTTCTGGAGTCGTGCTCTCTCCCGAGAAGTTCCCAAACCCCGAACTCGACGAGCGGGTTCCCGCAGAGAACAACGAGGCCGTCGCGGTCCTAGCGGGCGGCTGCTTCTGGTGTGTCGAGGCGGTCTACAAGCAGCTCGATGGCGTCAAGTCCGTTACCTCCGGCTACGCGGGAGGCACCCCGGAGACCGCCGACTACGACGTCGTCTCATCGGGTCGCACCGGACACGCCGAGGCGGTCGAGGTCCGTTTCGATCCGGAAAGAGTCAGCTACGGTCAGCTCCTCAAGGTCTTCTTCTCAATCGCCCACGATCCCACGACCCGCGACCGTCAAGGGCCCGATGTCGGAAAGCAGTACCGCTCGGCGATCTTCTACGCGAACGACGTGCAGCGGCGCGTGGCCGAGGCCTACATCGCTCAGATCGACCGCGCCAAGGTGTTCGATGCGCCGATCGTGACAGAGGTCAAACCTCTTGATCGTTTCTACGAGGCCGAGTCGTATCACCAGGATTACGCCGACCGCAATCCGACGCAGCCGTACATCGTGTACAACGCCGCGCCGAAGGTGCAGAAGGTCCGCAAGTACTTCGCCGATCGCGTGAAAGTCACCTAGCGCGGCGGCGCTCTCCACATGAAGATCGGCCTCCAGATCCCTTCGTTCACCTGGCCCGGCGGTGCCAAAGAGATCGGGCCGACGCTCACGAAGATCGCGCGCACCGCTGACCAGGGTGGCTTCGACCTCATCGGGGTGATGGACCACTTCTTCCAAATCCAATCGCTCGGTCCGCCCGAGCAGGAGATGCTCGAGGCGTATACGACTCTCGGCTATCTCGCCGCGAACACATCGCGTGCGCGGCTCGTCACCGTCGTCACCGGAGCCGTGTACCGGTACCCGGGTGTGATCGCGAAGATCGCGACGACGCTCGACGTTCTCTCCGGCGGACGTGGGATGCTCGGCATCGGCGCCGGGTGGAACGACTACGAGGCGAAGAGCCTCGGCATCCCATTCCCGCCGGTCGCCGAGCGGTTCGACTGGCTCGAGGACACGCTCCGGGTGTGTCTGCAGATGTGGAAGGGCGACGAGTCTCGTCTCGAAGGCAAGAAGTTCGTGTTCGAGCGCCCGTTGAACTCGCCGCAGAGCCTCACGCGGCCGCACCCGCCGATCATGATCGGCGGCATGGGTGAGCAGAAGACGCTCCGCCTCGTCGCCAAATACGCGGATGCCTGCAACCTGTTTCCGACGCCTGAGGTCCAACACAAGCTCGACGTCCTGAAAAAGCACTGCGAGCGCGAGAAGCGGAATTACGACGACATCGAGAAAACCTGCATGTACCGCTTCGACGTCGGCGATCGCGGCGAGAATGTGGGTCAGCTCGTCGAGCAGCTCCGCGGTATGTCGAGGATGGGATTCACGACCGCGATCGGCGGAGTCAAAGACGTCTGGAAGATCACGCCGCTGGAAATCATGTCGCGAGAGCTGATTCCTGCGGTCGCCGCGTTCTAGCTAAGCGATCCGGTACGCGCCCGCGTCGATGCGCGCGGCGACGAGCAACGGCCGATCCGTCGGTAGGGTCCGAAACGCATCGCGACATTCGGCAGCTGTCGTCACGACCTTCGCCTCGATTCCGAACGCGGCGCCGAGCTTCGAGTAGTCCATCGACCCGAACGTCGTGCCAACCAGGGGATAGCCCTTCCGCTCCTGGCCGGCTCTGATCTGCGAGAGCGCATCGTCGACCAGCACGACGACCAAAACGCCGAGGCCGAGCCGCACGCCCGTTTCGAGCTCGGCCATCGACATCGCGAATCCGCCGTCGCCGAGAACGCAAGCCACCTTCCGCGCGGGCTCGGCCATTTTGAGCGCCAAGGCTGCGGGTAATCCGTACCCCATCGACGAGAGGCCATTGGAGAGAAAGAACGTCCGCGGCCGGTACGAAGGCCAGCACTGCGCGCTGACGGCCTTGTTGTAGCCAACGTCGCATGTGAAGAGAGCGTCTTCGGGAAACGCCGCGCGCAATTCCGAGAGGACCTGCTGTGGCGTCAGCCGAGCCGAGCTCGGTCGCAGGCGGGCCGTGAAGGCGTCGCGGAATGCGCGGATCTCGTCGGGCGCGAGCTTCTGTTTGGGATCGGAAGCGAGCCGCTCGAGCGCGGAGTCGATCGGACCGACGACCTCGACCTCGCTTCCGTAGTAACGGTCGTCGTTCGGGACAACGCCGATGTGGACGATGCGGGCCCGCGCGGTCCAGTCGCGGTCGAACTCGACCGGGTCGAAGCCGACCATGAGCACGAGGTCGCACGTGTCGATGTAGTCGTAGAGATACGCCGTCCCGAGCCCCTCGATGGTGCCGAGGAAGAGCGGATGGTCCTCGCGGAAGATGCCTTTGGCCTTCGGGCTCACCATGACGGGCACGCTCCAGGCTTCGGCAAGCCGGCGTAGCGGTCCAGCGACGGCGTCCTCGTTCGCATCCATGCCGACAAGGAGCACTGGCCGCTCGCTTCCGCGCAGTCGCGCCGCCGCGGTCCGGATCGCATTCCCGTCGATCGCCGACACCGGCGCGGTCGCGAAGCGAGGGAGAGCGACGTCGACCGTGTCCTGCTTCGGAACGTCACTGGGCACCTCGAGGTAAACCGGGCCGCGTCGCGGACGGAGCGCGACACGAAGCGCGCGCTCCACGACGGCGGGGGCGTTTGCGGACGAGATGGTCGCCTGCCACTTCGTGATCGGCGCGAACAGCTGCCGGAGGTCGAGACGCTGATGCGTCGCGATCTCGTACCGCTCCGCCGGAAGCTGACCGCTGAACGCCAGAACGGCGGCGCGGTCGAGGTACGCGTGAGCGATGCCGGTGACTAGGTTGGTCGCGCCCGGTCCGAGCGTCGCGAGGCAGACTCCGGGAACCCCCGTCGCTGTTGCGGTGGCCTCGGCCATGAACGCCGCCGCGGTCTCGTGCCTCGTGAGGACGAACTCAAGCCCCGCTTGGCGGAATCCCTCGATGAGATCGACGACCTCTCCGCCGGGATGTCCGTACACGTGCCGCACGCCCGCCGCGCGTAACCGGTCGCCGATCGCGCGGGCTACCGTCAAAGCCACGCGGATAGGATGCCGCCGCGACGGTCGTCCTGCTGGCGTTCGTATCCGCGTTCTGAGTCGCCGCGTTCTGACTCGGCTCTCGCCGAGGGCTAGGAGTGGCGGGTCGTGGTGAGCGGCGCGGTGGTAGTGGTACGGACTCCGCGGCGGAGGTTCAGAGCTGGTGCGGGTGTCGGCGCCGGCGTCGCGCGAGTGGCCGCGGTCGTGACGACCGGCGGCTGGAGTGGCGCGGCGACGTCCTTCACATTGGCGCGGGCGTAACCGAATCCGAAGAAGAAGACGTTGAGGACCGTCGCGATCGCGGTGAGCTTGAGCACCCAAACGGGGACGGTGCCGGACCTGGTGAGTCCGGCACCGTCTGCGGTAGGAGGTAAGCGGTTGTGGCTAGCGGCCACGCCGGCCGGGAGTCGGACCCGTCGCGTCGACGAGCTGCGCGATGCGTGTGGAGAGGTTCGTCTTGAGCTGTGTCGCCTGATCCGCGGTGATCGTGGCGGCCTTCTGTGCGGCGTCGATCTTCGCGGTGGCGTCGGCAACGAGCGCGTTGACGAGACCATCGCGGCTCTTGCCCGCGGTCGCGTTCGCGATCTGCGCCAGCGTCTGGCCCGCTCGGATCTTCGTTTCGAGGTCGGCTTCAGTCGTACCGAGGTACGTAGCCGCTGCTTCCTCTGGATGGCCGGTCACCTTCTCGCCGGGTCCGCGGCCGAAGCCAGGCCCGGGACCGAATCCGTTCGCGGGGTTCGGGCGCGCGCCGATGCCCTTTTGGTCGACGAGCGTCGCGATGTCCTGCTGCTGTGCCGCCGTAAGCGCGGCGATGAGCCCGTCGCGCGTCTTGCCGTGCGCGACCGCCACGTCGGCGAGGCTCTTGCCAGTGCCAAGTTCGGTCCGGAGCTGCGCCTCGGTGATCCCGATGTACGTCGCCGCGGCTGTGAAGTACGAGCCCTTGTTGCCGAGCCCGTTCCCGAACATCTGGCCAACGGTCTGGTCCCAGACCTGCGAGATCGCCGCGGGAGCGCTACCGCCGGGAAGGAAAGCGGCTGCCGCGAACCCGCCGGAGAGGCCGAGCCCGATGACTGCCGCGACGAGAAGCGCTTTGGCTGGTTGGATCGCTTTCACGCGGTCCCCTTTCCGAGGTCGTGTTACTGCTAAGCAAACGGTCGGCGGTCGTCCGTTGCATGAGAGAAATCCAAGAGTTGGATAAGGACGGTGTTCCTTAGGCCGTTCTTACCGCACCCCCTCGTAAACTCGCCACAAATGCGTGTCCTTTTGGTCGAAGACGAGCCCGCTGTGAGAGACGCCGTCGAGCGCGCGCTCCGTGGAGCCGGCCACAAGGCCGACCTCGCCCGCGAGGGTCCCGCCGGCCTGGACCTCGCGATGAGCAACCCGTACGACGCCGTGGTCCTCGATCTTGGTTTACCCGGACTCGACGGGGTCGAGGTCTGCCGACGCCTTCGCGCGTCTGGCAATCAGGTTCCCGTTTTGATGCTGACCGCGCGCGCGGCCGTCCGCGATCGCGTGGAGGGGCTCGACGCCGGCGCCGACGACTACCTCGTGAAGCCGTTCGCCCTCGACGAGCTCCTCGCGCGCATCCGAGCGCTCGGGCGTCGCGGCGACGATGGAGCGAAGGCGCGCGGCATCCTCCGATTCATGGACATCGCGCTCGACCGCGATGCGATGGAGTGTCATCGAGGAGATCGGATGATCCCGCTGACACGCACGGAGTACTCGCTGCTCGAGCTCTTCATGGCGAACCCGCGCAAGGTCCTTCCGCGCGACGTCATCTTCGATCGGGTCTGGGGATATGACTTCGGTCCGGACTCGAACTCGCTCGATGTCTACGTGGGCTACCTCCGCCGCAAGCTCGAGATGGGCGGCGAGCCTCGCGTGATCCAGACCGTCCGCGGGGTCGGCTACGTGATGAAGGAACCGTGAGCTTTCGACTTCGCGTCACCCTCTTCACCGCAGCAGCTGTCGCGATCGCCGCCATCGGCGCCTCCATCGCGATGTACTTCGTCGTGCAGGAGCAGCTCATCCATCAGGTGGACCAGAACCTCCAGGCGGCAACGTCCGGACCGATCCGCGAGCCGGGAGGCCCATTCCGCCGCGGGCCCTCCGACGTCTCGAACCGTCCCGAGGTCTTCGGGCAGGTCATCAACGCGAGCGGCACCGTCGTGCAGGGAGACGGCGGGTACTCGATCCCTGCGCTGGTCACGGCTGAGGTGAAGAACGTCGCTGCCGGCAAGGCGCTCGAGTTTTGGGCGACCGCGACCTCAGGCGACACACGCGTGCGCATATATGTCAAACCGGTTCAGAACGGGGCCATCGAAGTCGTCCAGGAGCTCGGCCCGATCGATGCGGCACTCGCGCAGACCCGACTTCTCCTCATCGCCTTCGCGGGAGGCGCGATTCTCCTCGCGGCCGGCCTCGGCGCGCTCATCGGGCGCGCCGCCCTCGCGCCGGTCAAGCGCCTGACAGCGACCGTCGAGGAGGTCACGAAAACGCGCGACCTCTCACGTCGGGTCGCGGCGCAGGGCCGCGACGAGCTCAGCCGGCTTGGCACGAGCTTCGATGCCATGCTCGGACAGCTCGAGACGTCTCTGCGTTCGCAGCGCCAGCTCGTTGCCGACGCGTCGCACGAGCTGCGCACGCCGCTCACCAGCCTTCGGACGAACCTCGAGCTTCTCGAGCGCGGTCAGCCGACCGATCCCGTCGAGCGCCAGCAGCTCCTCGGTGACCTGGTCACGCAGATGGAGCGCATGACGACCCTCGTCGGCGATCTCATCGAGGTCGCGCGCGAAGAGGAGACGCCGATGCCGTTCGAAGAGTTGCAGCTCGAGGAGATCGTTCACGAAGTCGTCGACGACATGTCGTTCCGCTATCCCAAGGTTCACTTCAACGTGACCTCATCGCCGTCCTCGATCAATGGCGTGAAGGTTCGGGTCGCCCGCGCGATCACCAACCTGCTCGACAACGCGGCGAAATACAGCCCGCCCGGTGCGACGGTCGACGTCGCCGTCGCGAACGGCGAGATCTCGGTACGCGATCACGGTCCCGGGGTCGCCGCCGAGGACGCGACTCGCGTGTTCGACCGCTTCTGGCGATCGAACGACGCGCGCCACCTTCCCGGTTCAGGCCTGGGCCTTTCGATCGTGAAGGACGTCGCGGAGTCTCACGGCGGATCGGTGACGCTCGAGCGGCCGATCGACGGCGGCGGCGGGGCCCGCTTCCGTCTTCGCTTGAAGGGCGCCTAACCGCACCCGCGCACGCCGAACTGCGTTTGCCCTCGCCATCGCTCCGTATCCTCAAGATGTGAATGCGCTCAGGCTTTTCGTAGTGGCCTCGGCCGCGGTCGGGATCGCGGTGCTGGCGCCGTGCGCGACGGTGCTTGTTGTGCCGGCAGACGAGCCTGCGGCGCTGGAGATCGCACCGAAGCTCGCTGCCGCGAAGCATGCGGTCGTCCATGGGCTCGACCGTGGGTGGACGCGTGCTCGCTACATCGGCCTGGAGACGCGAGCCTCGGATCAGCTCGTGGTACTCAGGTTCGAGCTATACGGCTGGCCAAAATTTCGCGCCGATGCGCGCGTACCTCGCATCGCGCTGCCGCTCGCTCGCCGAGATCGACCCAACGATGATGAGCGGTGGAATCGTCGAGGGTGACTTCGCGACGAACACCGAGCTCGAGTACATCCGCTCTTCAGCGCAGGCACCGTGCCCTGCGCGCTAAGCGAAAGGATGCCCACGTTGGTGGCCATTGTCCCGTCAGTTGATTCAGGAAAACGCGCGCGCGAGCGTGTAGACGCCAAGCACCAGCAGCAGCACGCCGACCGCTAGACGAAAAACCGCCTCGCTCATTCGCCGCAGCGTCCAGCCGCCAATCAGCGTTCCGGCTATCGCGCCGACAGCGAGAAGCACGATGAGCGGCCAATGCGGCGTGAGGTCGGCTCCCTCCGTGGCCAGA
>Ga0184608_10000321_pt1 | contig 12444 bp, 12 predicted proteins | sample PLM1_30_coex_FD_133010 | JGI IMG/M metagenome (GOLD analysis project Ga0184608, IMG submission 133010) | Groundwater sediment microbial communities from an aquifer in East River, Colorado, USA - PLM1_30_coex | ecosystem: Environmental > Terrestrial > Soil > Riparian zone | place: USA: East...
ACCGACATCACGAGCTCGTCGTCGAACCTGCCTCGGACCCAGGCGTGTCGTCGCACCCTGCCCTCCTCGACGAACCCGGCCTTCGTCGAGGAGCCGACCCTCTTCCTCGGTGTGGACGCTGGTGATCGTGGCCCAGGCGAGCCATCCGACGTACCCGGAAGCTCGGCTTCCAACCGACCCCACCGGATCGAACCTGCCGAGGTTCCCGGGAAGTGTCAGACCCCGGGTCTACGATCGCGTCATGGGTTCGGTCATCCGCCTCTCCGAGTGGCGCGAGCGCCGCGAGCGCGACCCGATGTCCCGCCTGGATCGCGCGATCGCACGCCTGGACGGCCTCCTCCGCCGGAGCGGCTCCGGGCGCCTGGCAGGCAGGGTCGAGTCCGAGCTCCTGGCCATCACCGGCGCCGTGAGCGCGGGGCTCGAGGACGAGGCCGCCGAACGCGCCGAGCGGCTGGCCGAACGGCTCGGGCACCCATCCGCCCGACGCTCCAGCTAGGCACGGATCGACCCACGCATCGGGCTCGGCCACGACGAGCTCAAGCACGCCTGGAACCCGCTCGGCCTCGGCTCGGTCATCAAGGGCAGACCGGAAGCTTCCGGGAGGAGGCGCCCCGGCGCACGCTCGCGCCCAACGCTGCCTGCGTGCCGCTGCGGGGCTACGCTGGGTGGCCGGCCAGGACAGGCGAACGGGAAGGGAAAGGGTGAACGATCCGGACCCACGGACGCTCACGCGGGCACGCGATGGCGACGTCGGCGCGTTCGAAGACCTGGTGCGTCAGTACCAGGGCGACGTGTGGCGGTTCGCCTACCACTTCACGCGCGACCGGGCGCTCGCCGACGACGTCACGCAGGAGGCGTTCCTGCGCGCGTTCCGGTTCCTGCGCGGGTTCCGCGGAGACTCCAAGTTCACGAGCTGGCTGTTCCGGATCGCTCGCAACTGCGCGATGGACCAGATCAAGGCTCGGAACGTCTACGTCGAGCGCGTCACGCCGATCGCCGGCACGACCACCGATCCCCAGGCGCGCGTCGAGCTGCACGCGGCCCTCGACGCGGTCTCGGCCGAGCACCGCGAGCCGTTCCTGCTGGTGGAGGTCTTCGGCCTTTCGTACCAGGAGGCGGCCGACGTGCTCGGCGTTCGCGTCGGCACGATCAAGAGCCGGATGCACCGGGCGCGCCGGGCGATGATGGAAGCGCTCGCGGTCGAGGAGGAGGCGCAATGAACCACGACCAGGCCGAGCGCCTCCTCTCCGCGCGGATCGACGGTGAGCGGCTGTCGACGCGAGCGAGCGCGGCGCTCGAGCAGCATCTCGAGACGTGCGCCGAATGTCGGGCGTTCGAGCGCGGCGCGTACCGGTTGCGCGAGGCCGCACGGTTCGAGGTCGCCCCCGCGGTCCCCGATCTGGTCGACGAGGTCATGACCGCCGTCGGGGCCGAGGCCGGGCAGCCTCGTCCGCGGCTGCGCGTGGTTCGGCCGGCCCGGTCCTCGCGCCGCTCGAACATCCCGCGGCTCGCCCCGGTCGCCGCGGCGCTCGTCGTCGGTGCACTGGTGGGCAGCCTGGTCGTCGGCGGGCCGTGGCAGCGGCCCGAGACCGGTTCGGCGCTCGCCGCCACCGACGTGACCGAAGGCATCGCGGCCGCCGCGGTCGGCCTCGACGCGTACCAGGCGACGTTCGCGCTCGACGAGAAAAACCTCTCCCCCGAGGTCGCCGAACGCCACCTGACGATGAGCGTGTGGTTCGAGGAACCCGAGCGCTTCCGCCTGGACGTCGTCGACCACACCGAGTACCCGACGACGACCACGCCGACCGACCTTCGGCTCGTGGTGGACGGCTCGACGTGGTACGCGGCCGGTCCGTCGCCCTGCGCGACGGCCACTTGCCCGCGGCGCGAGTCCGTGGTCCGCCACCGCCTGCCGTTCTCGACCGCCGCACCGACACCGACCGACCTGGTGCTCCCGATCTCGACCCTCGCCGATGCCGACCGCGTGACGGTACTCGGTCGCGGCTCGGTGCTCGGCCGGCCCGCCGTGCAGGTCGAGGTACCGTTCGAGCGCGCCGAGCCGCTGTTCTCGTTCCTGTCGATCGGCGGCGACTGGCGGCCGTTCTTCCCGAACGACCGCGTGCGGATCTGGCTCGACGAACGGAGCTGGTTCCCGCTGCGATGGGAGGTCTACCCGGCGACGGGCGCCGAGCGCGACGCGTGGGCCCTCCGGTTCGGCCTGCCCGACGAGCCCGCCCTCCGGTCGGTGTTCTCGGTGACCGCGCTCGACGTGAGCCTCGACGCGCCCGATGCCCGGGTGTTCGACATCCCGGCGACGTCGTCGTCGCACGATCAGGGCGCCCGGCCGGTGAGCCTCGGCGACGTGCAGGGCGAGGCCGGCTTCGAGCCGGTCGCGCCGCGCACGGTCGGTGGTCTCGACCGCTACCGGGTGGTGCTCCCCCGCGACGATGCAGGCGGGACGCTGGTCGCCTACGCGGACGGACTGGCGTTCCTCAACCTCGGCGAGACGCGCACGTGGAACGGCGACGCGCCGTTCGGCCCCGTGGGTGTGCAGGCCGAGGAGATCCCGCTCACCGGTGGCGGCGTCGCCTACTACGAGCCGTCGTCGGACGACCACGGCCGGCGCGTGTCGATCCACGCCGCCGGCACCGACCTGTACCTGGAATCCAACCTGCCGCGTTCGGAGCTGCTCGCGGCCGCGGCCGCGCTCCCGGTGCAAGGCCTCCCGATGCCGGAGGCGTGGAGGCTCCGCGAGATCGGCGTCGCGACCGTCGAGCGCATGTCGCTCGAGGCCGCTCGCGCGTCCGTCCCGTTCCCGATCGAGCTCCCCGCGGCGCTCCCGGCCGGGTTCGGGCTCGCGAGCGTGGAGCTCGTGGACGCCGGGTACGGTGTCGGCGTGACCCTGTACCTCCGCGACCGGGACGCGGACGCCGGCATCGGCACGATCCGCCTCCACCTCGAAGCCGCGACCGCCCTCCCGCCCGCCACCTCGGCGACGCAATCGACGGTCGACGTCGCCGGCGTCGAGGGACGGTTCACGCCCGACCGCTCGCAGCTCGAATGGATCCGGGACGGGGTGTACCGCTCGCTGGACGCGCCCGGGCTCGAGCTCGAGGAGCTGCTCGCCATCGCCACGTCGATCGGCCCCGAACGGGACGAGGCGGGCGGATGAGCCGCCGCCGCGCCGCGGGGCTCGCGGCGGGCGTCGCGATGGGGTTCGCCCTCGGCGCCACGCTCACGCTCGCGATCCAGGGATGGGCGAACCTGCCCGATCCGGGCTCGATCGCCGCACCGACGGTCCCGACGACCGAGCCCCAACCTCCCGAGGCGTTCCTCGTCTGGACCTCCGGCGGCATGCCCGACGGGTTCCGAACGGCCGTCCGCGACCTGGACGGGATCCAGCGTTCGGTGGTGGTCGCGAGCGACAACACGTGGCTCGACCGGTCGTGGTCCGAGCAAGGCGAGGTGATCGACGATCCTCGACGCGGCTTCGCGATCCCGCTCGAGGTCGCGGCGGTCGACCCGGCCGAGTTCGCGCCGTTCCTGCCGCCGGCCGACCGATCCGTGACGCTCGCGCTCGCCGACGGGCAGGGCATCCTGGGCGAGAGCAGCGCCAAGCTGCGTGGCCTCGGGCCTGGGGCCGTGCTGCGGTTCGGCGACGTTCGGATCCAGGTTGCGGCGATCCTGCCCGACGAGCTGGTCGGCGCCCACGAGCTGATGGTCTCGCGTGAGGTCGGCCGCTCGATCGGGGTGACGCACGATCGGTACATGCTGGTGGTGCCCGACGGCGCTCGAACCGCTCGCGCCGTCGAACGGCTCCTGCGTCCGATCCTGCCGGGCGACCCTCCCTCCAAGGTCCGGGCGCCTGGCGACACCCCCTACTTCCGCCAAGGCGATGCGGTGCTACCACCGGTCCGGATCAAGCTGCTGTTCGGCGAGTTCCAGGCGCGCCCCGAACCCGGACGGCCCGGCTACCTCGACGTCGAACCGACGTGGGTGAAGCGGAACATCGATACGCAGCGGGTGCCGCTGCTCGGCAGCGTCACGTGTCACGTGTCGCTGTTCCCGCAGATCCGTGGCGTCGTCCGAGAGCTGATCGATCGCGGGCTGCAGGACACGATCCACTCGTACTCGGGGTGCTACTCGCCTCGGCATATCAATCGGATCCCGACCGCGGGCCTGTCCCACCACTCGTGGGGGATCGCGGTCGATGTGAACGTCGACCAGGGGAACCTGTTCGGGCAGACGCCGCACCAGGACCCTCGGCTGGTCGAGGTCTTCGAGCGATGGGGCTTCCTGTGGGGCGGGACCTTCATCGAACCCGACGGGATGCACTTCGAGTACCGGCGCGAGCCGGCGGGCTCCTAGCCGTCGATCCCTCCTTCGCGACCGGAGAGCTCCGGACGTGCGCGAAGGGAGCAGCGAGCATGCGCTGTCTGCACTTGCTCGGTGTCCGGTGGCCGGAACCACAGGGCCCGAGCATGCCTCCCGCGGCAGGACGCGCGTGGGTTTCTGCTCCCTTCGCGGTCGCCCGAGGGCGACGCCGCCATCGTACCCCCGGCTCTTTGGCCGCGCGAACGCTACGTGGCGGTGGCGCGGCGATCCGACAGCCGTGACCGCACGACGAGCCACAGCACGATCGCGGCCGCGGCCATCGCGGCCACCAGACCCGCCGCCACCCGCGTCCTCGGGTGCGCGGCCGTCTGGACGATCCGGGTCCGCAGCCGGACGGGGCGGCGGAAATCGCGGATGTCCCACCCCTTGGCCTCGGCCTCCTTCCGCAGCTCCTTGTCGGGGTTCACCGCGACCGGATGCCCAACGGTCCGCAGCATCGGGAGATCGGTTGAGGAATCGCTGTACGCGTACGAGGACCCGAGATCGATCCCTCGATCGTCCGCGAGCGCACGGATCGCCTCGGCCTTCCCGTCGCCGTAGCAGTAGAACTCGAGCTCACCCGTGTAATGCCCGTCCTCGAGCCGAGCGCGCGTCGCCAGCACGCCGGCCACGCCGAAGTGTTGGGCCAGCGGCCGGACGACCTCCTCCGGTGACGAGCTCACGATGTAGATGTCCCGGCCTTCGGACCGGTGCAGCTCCATCAGGTCCAGGGCCTCCTGGTAGACGAACGGGTCGATCACCTCGATCAGCACCTCCTCGACCAGGCGCTCGACCTCGTGCCGGTCCCAGCCCCGCGTGAGCTGGAGCATCCCTTCCTTCAGCCGGTCCATCTTCTTCTCGTCCGCCCCGACCAGCGCATAGACGAGCTGCGCGTACGCGCCGCGCACGAGCTGCCCGCGCGTGACCATCCCCGCGCGATACATCGGCCGCGAGAGCGCCAACGAGGACGACCGCGAGATGATCGTCTTGTCGAGGTCGAAGAACGCCGCCTCCATGACCTTCATGCTATCGGTGCTCGGCAGCGTCCCTGAACAAGACGAGGGCGCTCTCGGTCATGGTTCGCCGCTATCCTCGCTCGCGGAGGCGTCAGGGCACCTGGTGGGCCCCCCGGTCTTCAAAACCGGTGTGCGGGCGAGAGCTCGCAGGCGGGTTCGATTCCCGTCCGCCTCCGCGTGGAGAGAACGGGGAGTGGTTGTGGAGTCCGAGAGCTCCACACCCTCTCCGCGAACTCACCACTCGGACCGCCTGTTGCTCACGAGGAGTTGGGGGTCGCGTCGGCACGCCGACGCGACGAAGGAATCTCGAGGCATCCATCGGCGCGGCCCCGTTGCCGGCGCATCGCCCGAGTCCGCGTCGCTCGTCAGCGCATCCCTATTCGCTGGCGTCCGGCCAAGGGGCAACGTCCACCTCGTTGCCCTCGGGATCGGCGAGCGTCCACCACTCTGGCGCGTGTGCGTCGCTGGCGATGCGGCCACCGGCAGCCACGGCCGCATCGATGCGGGCCTTTGCCTGGTCCTCGGGCAGGTACAGATCGATGTGGATGCTGTTGCGCTGCGGTCGAGGAGCGTCCAGCTGCTGGAACCAGAAGGTTGGCCCCTCGAACTGCGGGTCGACCAACACGTCAGCGACCTGCACGTACCCGAGGACGGCCCCCCAGAACGGCATCACGTCAGGGATGACGAGCGCATCGATCGCGATCTGGAACGTCTGCAGGCCTGTCAGGTCGACGGGTATGCCGAGTTCGCGGGCAGCCGCCGAGATCTCTCCTGCGAGCGCAACGTCGGCCTCACCCAGCTCCCCGGTGTCGTTCACCTTGAGCCGGACGGTGACCCCGTTCGACCGAAGGTCCATGTCTGGGTGCTGGCTCGAGGCTTCGGCCAGCTTGCCGATCGCCTCGGCGAGCGTCACCCCCTCGGCGAGTGACCCGGTCTGGAAGTGCGTGCAGGCCGCGTATGCCATGACCCGCCAGTCGAGCTCGTGGAATCGCGCCGGTGCGATTGTTCCGCTCATCACGCCTCCTGGATGTCGCGGGACGAAACCCTATCCTCGTGACGCTCGGCCGGTCGCCTTCTAGACGCCGGGCGCTAAAGTCACCAGACCCCACTCCCGCGCGCTCACCCAGATACCCTGACCTGCGGTGTTCGGGTTCTTACCGTGTTCCCTCCGCCTCCGCGCGGAGAGATCGGGGAGCCTGGTGGGCACCCCGATCCCTCCCCCCTTGGCCTGAGGACCCTCAACAGGGCTCAGCAACCTTCCGAACGTGCTCTACCTAGAGGCCGCTCTGTAGCGGCAAGCGCTACGCGTCGGGAAACTTCTCCACGACCCGGCGCGTGTCTAGTCCGAAGTTGTACACATCGATCGCCGGCGGCTCCACACCGAGCGTCGTGAGGGCTGTGCAGATCTGACTGCGATGGTCGGTCCCGTGGTCCAGCGCCGCCGCGAGCCTGAATCCGACAGGAGCCCACCGTTCGTACCCGTCAGTCTTGTCGACCTCTCGCACTATCGCATCGTGGTCGAGCGACCGGGAGATGAACTCGGCCCATCCAGACCCGTTGCGCTCCATGACGACGCGAGCCTCGGCGAGCGACATGTGTTCTACGTCGATGTCGAATACGCGATCACCAGTCAGGATGTACAGGTCTTCGGTGTCGCAGGCGACGACGTGGCGAAGCGTTTCGAGCATCGGTCCCCGCGTGCCGAGAACGCTCGTATCGAGCTCCTCGGCGCTGCGGGCGAGACATGCATCGATCACATGCAAAGTTGCCCACACATGGTGTGCGAATGCCGCTTCGAGAAGCGAACTGCTCATGACGATCTCCTCTCACCCGCGGACGCCGGACGGTCGACCAGGGACACTGTCCGGGAACCGCAACGACAAGCAGCCGCATCACCTGCGGCCGCTTCGTGCCAGGCCGGCGGAATCTAGGCCGGCGGTGGGGAGATCTCAGCCATGTGCATCGCCATCAGAGGCTAGGCTCAGCGAGGGACCCCGTCAAAGGCGTGGAGCCGACGGTTCTCACCAGGATCGCCACGCCGACAGCAGCGCCGTCGATCTGGGAGTCAGTCGGATGGCGGTGCGATAGGGACGGCATGCGCTCGAGCAACCAGGGCATGAAATGCCAGAGGGTTCGACGAGCACGAGCTTCAAGCGAGCCGACCCCAATCCCGAGCGTTCACCCATACGATCTGGCCTGGAGCGTCCGGGTTCTTACAATGTTCCCTTCGCCTCCGCGTGGAGAGATCGGGGCCACCCGCTCGAACGTGCGGCGGCGGTCGGCCCACGTCGGCAGATGCAAGAGCGCGCGGAAGGGGCAGTAGATGAGCGCCGCGAGCGCGTCCAGGGCAAGATCGCGCATGTCGCCCTCCCGCAGGTCGAGGTCCACGCCCGCCTCGACCGCCCGGTCACGGGCGTGTTCGAGCATGGCTTGGAGAACAGTCCGCCGGGGCCGGCCAATCCCCTGGTCGGCCCCGAGGCGGCGTCGAGAGGAGGTTCGAATGAGCGTTGAGGAGAATGCGGCGATCGGGCGGAGGCTAGTGGACATCCTGAACGAGCGGGACTGGGACGCGCACTTCGAGCTGATCGCGGAGGACTGTGTGTGGGAGGACGTGCCAGCCGGACGGATCTCTAGGGGACCGGCGGAGCTGGTCGAGGGGACCAAGGCGTTCGTGGCGGCTTTCCCCGACATTCACGTGGAAACGTTGCGGGTGATCGCTCAGGGCGACCTCGTCGCGATCGAGTGGCGCGGTCGTGGAACCCACACAGGCGAGCCGATCGAGCGCGATGGTGTCCTGCAGCAACCGACGGGGCGCTCGTTCGTCCGAGATGGCGTCGGGATCGCCCAGATCCGCGACGGGAAGGTCGTGTCGTATCGAGACCATTTCGACCGGCTTCAAATGACCGAGCAGTTGGGATGGTGACCGAGCACGGGTACCTCGTCGAGCGGTACCTGCCCGACGCCACGATCGAGCAGGTGGCAGACGCAACGAGCCGGGCAAGAGGGCTCGCCCGCGGAGCGGGGATCCGCTACCTCTGGTCGGCGTTCGTGCCCGAGGAGGGCAGCTGCTTCTGCCTGTTCACGGTGCCCTCGGCCGAGAAAGTGCTAGAGCGGCTGACGCGAGGAATAGCGGGTCCCTCGATCCTCTCGCGGGAGCGGTTACGAACGTTTCTGACCGCGCGATAGCTGCGTGGCGATATCGGGGAGAGGGTGAGGAGCCTGGACGACTCCCCGATCCCTCCTCGCGTCGCTGCAGCCAGGCGGGCGGTTCGCCTGGAACGCCTTCGCCTTCGACCACCGGATCGCCGCGCGCCTCGACGGCGAGCACCAGGACGAGCCCGTACCGCACATGAACCGGTACTCAGTAGGCGACAACCGGATCGACATCACCCTCGACGACGGCGCGAAGAGCTCACTCTGGTGGGCCACGAAGAACGAGTGGTTCGGGCTCCTCGACGTAGCCGGTCTCGAGCTGGAGGCGCTCCATGGCGGCTTCGCCGGCGAGCCGTTCACCGATGAGAGCCGGGAGTACGTGTTCGTCGCCCGCCGCTGAGCGCCCCGTCGCGCGCGTGACACTGCCCACGAAAGAGATCGCACCTCCGGCATCGATCAGCGCGATGAGGTGACGCGCCCCCACCCCCGAGCATCTATCCACAGAGGCTGACCTGGAGCGTCGTGGTTCTTACAGTGTTCCCTTCGCCTCCGCGTGGAGAGAACGGGGAGAGATCAGGGAGTCCGCCGGACTCCCCGTCCTCTCCCCGCCGACTCATCCGGTGTCTGTGAAAGTCCTGGATTAGCTCTCACAGTCGGCGCAGATCGCTTTGCTCGATCGGGCGAAGAACCACACGGTCGCCCTTGAGCATCCCATCGCCCCCATCCCGTGCCCCGCGAACATCGCGAGCGTTGCGGCTCGAATCTCGGACGTCAAACCGCGCGGCAGCGACGGCCGAGCCGGTCTCGGCGTCTCCCCCCGACACTGGGCGCACCGCATGAGCCCTGTAACGACTCGCGTCGATACGCTGAACGCGGGTTGACACAGCCCAGGCGTCCGTGCTCGAGTTGATTTCGTCATGAGCTGCCGGCGAACCGGCCGAACTCCCCCGGGTCGTCACGAGGATAAGGAGACGAAATGAAGCGGTTCGGTGCGGTCCTCGTCGCGGGCATCCTCTTGCTCTTGGTTCTGCCGACTGCTGGCCACACGGCGCCAGGACCTCGGGGGATGGCGACGAAACGGTCGGCCTTCCCCGTGGCGGGCTTGAAGCCGGGTGGCATCTCACTGACCGAATGCGCTGTTGATGCTCGGGGCGCCCTCAACGTCAAGCTCGACTGCGACGAGATCTTCCCCAATAACGAGCCCGATATCGAGGTCGACCCCGCAGACCCGCTCCACATGATCGCCAGCTCGAACGACTACGGGACGTGCTGCGACGAGTTCTACACCTCCTTCGACGGAGGCGAGACGTGGGACACGGGCAACATGTCGAACGCCGGCCCGCACACGACCGGGAGCGACCCAGTGACGGTATTCGACGTCAAGAACGAGACCGCCATCCACTCCTCGCTCAGCTACCGGATCAATGGGAACTGGGCGTGCGACGGCGACCTTGTGGTGTCGCTCTCCGAGGACGGCGGACTTACGTGGGAAGCGCCGGTCCAGGTCGCCGACGGAGTGGGCTGTGATCCTTCGAAGACCCAGCTCTTCAATGACAAAGAATGGATTGTCACCGACAACAACCCGAACTCGCCGCACTACGGCCGGACGTACCTCACCTGGTCGCAGTTTGAGGCCCACAAGGGGGCGTACGCGGCCTCCCCAATCTTCGAGGCCCACAGCGACGACGGCGGTTTCACGTGGTCCGAGCCGCAGGAGATTTCCGGATCGAACGGCGCGCTGTGCACGTTCCAATGGACCGGTCCGGCAAGCGACTGCGATCAGAACCAATTCTCGGTCGTCACGGTCGGAGCGGACGGCACCGTGTACGTCACCTTCGAGAACGAGCAGAACGAAGCCCTTTGGGAGAGCGACGAAGAGTTCGACGATCAGTACCTGCTCGTTCGCTCGACCGACGGTGGCGTGCACTGGTCGGCACCGTCCTTTGTCGTGGGCATGGAGGATGGTTTTCGCGACTATCCTCGGAACATCAATGATCGGCAGACACTGACCGACTACCAGGTCCGGGTGAACTCGGCAGGGAACGTGGTCGCCAACCCGACGGCGAACGGCACGCTGTACCTCACGTTCTCGGACAACCGGAACGGCACCCATGACTCCGCAACCCCGGTCACGAACCTCGACGTGTTCCTGATGACGTCGGTGAACGGCGGGACAAGTTGGTCGGGACCCACCCCGGTGGACTCCAGCACGTCGGATCAGTGGTTCCCTTGGGTCGAGGTGAACCCCGCTGACGGGACGGTCGGCGTCGTCTACAACGATCGATCGCTGGCCGATCCCGACCTGTACAACGACTCGCTCACCGAGATCGGGGAGGGCGAGAACACCATCTCGACGGACCCGTCTGACCCGACGGACTCGGTCTACTTCCAGGCCGGGGCGGACGGTTGCGAAGAGTGCGCGACGTTCCACGGCGACTACATCAACATCTCGTACGGATCGGACGGTGTGGCAAATATCGTCTGGACCGACATGCGCGACTTCGACGCCGATCTGGACGGCTTCTTGCAGTTCATCTACTTCGCTCGCATGGACTGAGCCCGCGCGACGACCGGGCGCCATCTCGGTCAGGACCTCGGCGACCTTGGCAGGTATGTCGAGCACGTCACCGGCCAGGTCGCGACCCCGACCTCGCGGGCCTGATAGTCAAGCGGCCGATTCTGCTCCACGTGTACGACACACGGTCTTCTTGCCTGCAGCCTTTCGATCACGACACACGGTCCACGCCATCGTGGTTCCAAAAGTCGCCCTAGATGCCGACGGCTCGAACGCGAAGCAGCTCACCCACGGAGAGGGAGGCGTTGGCGATTATGGCGGCTTCGATTGGTCCCCCGACGGCTCGATGATCGCATACCAACGGGATACATCGGACGGTCCCCAGATCTTCACCGTTCGGGTCTCCGACGGATTGTCGACCAGGGTCACGAACGAACCGCAAGGCGCGGTCGATCCCGGCGGCTGGGCGCCGGACGGAGGATCAATCCTCTTCTCAAGCCTCAACCCCTCGATCAATCATTACTCGGCCCTGTCCCTCGATCTCACGACGGGACAGACGAGGCACATCGTGCCGGACGGAAGCACTCCCGAGCTGTCGCCCGACGGTGCGTGGATCGTCTTCAATTCGTGGTTGAAGCCACACATTCGGTTGATCCTCGCGAACAGCGACGGATCGGGACGGCGCGTCATCGCTCGATTCGACGGCGACGACGGGCTCGAGGAGTGGTCGCCTGACAGCACACAGACCGCTTTCGTTGCTAGCACAAACGAGAACGGCTTCGGCACGCACGCATACGATCATCGGGAGGTGCAGGTAGCTATAGAGGTCGCGGGCGAGTCGAAGCCGCGCCTCGTCGCTCGTTCTCGAGAGCTCAGCCTGTGCAAGGACAGCGATGACGTCGAAGTACGCCCACCACAGCGCGGCGATGACGACGACGCCCAGGATGGCGGCCGAGACCGGACCCGGAGTGAGCGGTACGTCAGCGGCTCCGACGCCTCGCGATGATCGTCTCGCCAAGCGCGATGATGACAATGAGACCGTAAGCGCTCTGCGAAGTGGGTCGCTGATACGCGCCAGCCTCGTCCGAGGCCAATCAGCGGGCCCGAGTACAAGATCGCGAGGGCGATGCCCCACAACGCGACCTGCCAGCTACCGCCGACGACCCCGGCGGCCAGGATGACCAACGGTGCGATCGCGGCCGACGGCGCGATGCGCATGAGCACCTGACGAAGGTCGCGGTTCCCGCCGGCCGCGATCGCCAAGAGCGCCGTATCGAGCAGATGCACGAAGGGGTACCCAACCCCGAACAACACCGCGTTCGCTCCGAACGCGTGGGGCGCCGCGAGGCGACCACGAGCATCGCGGCCATCGCTGCGAACATCCCG
>Ga0184608_10000322_pt1 | contig 12419 bp, 9 predicted proteins | sample PLM1_30_coex_FD_133010 | JGI IMG/M metagenome (GOLD analysis project Ga0184608, IMG submission 133010) | Groundwater sediment microbial communities from an aquifer in East River, Colorado, USA - PLM1_30_coex | ecosystem: Environmental > Terrestrial > Soil > Riparian zone | place: USA: East...
ACGCACCGACCCCTCGGCTTCGACGGCATCGATCTCGTCGGCGGCCGCGGTGGCGCGACGTACGTCCACGCCGTGACCGCAACCTCCGCCGAGCTTCTCCGAGTGGACGCTACGGCGGTGACCGCGATGCCCCTGCCGGCGGACAGCGGCCTGCTCGCGGCGGCCGCACCGGACGGAGCGATCTACTTGTTCGGTGGGCGCGCGCGCAACGTCGTGACCCGGTTCGATCCGGCGACGAACGCGGTGGCACAGGTCGATGAAGCGCGCGGTCCGGACGGCTCGTTCATCCAGGCGGTTCTCTTCCTGGACGAGGCGCGTCGCCCCTAGGCGCGTCGGAAGCGCGGGAAAGCGGCGCGGCCCGGATAGCGGGCTGCGCCACCGAGCTCACGCTCGATCTCCATCAGCCGGTTGTACTTGGCGACACGGTCGGTCCGTGAAAGCGAGCCGGTCTTGATCTGGCCGGTGTCGAGCGCGACGACGAGGTCGGCGATCGTGGTGTCCTCCGTCTCGCCCGAGCGGTGAGAGATCACCGACGCAAACCCCGCGCGCTTCGCGAGGGCGACCGCGTCAATCGTCTCGGTCAGCGTGCCGATCTGGTTCACCTTGATCAGGATGGCGTTCGCGGCCTTCTCCTTGATGCCGCGCTCGAGGCGCGCCACGCTCGTCACGAAAAGGTCGTCCCCGACAAGCTGCATGCGGTCGCCGAGCGCGGCGGTGAGCTTCTTCCAGCCCTCCCAGTCGTCCTCGGCGAGACCGTCCTCGATCGAGACGATCGGATAGCGCTTCGCCCAGTCCGCGTACAGGGCGACCATGCCTTTCGAATCAAGTGAGCGCTGCTCGCGCGCGAGCGCGTAGTCGCCCGCCCGGTACAGCTCGGTTGCCGCGGGATCGAGCGCGATCGCCGCGTCCTCGCCCGCGCGATAGCCCGCGCGCTCGATGGCCACGAGCATGAGCTCGAGCGGCTGTTCGTTCGTCGCAAGTCCGGCCGGCGCGAAGCCGCCCTCGTCCCCCACTCCGGTCGACATCCCGCGCTCGTGCAGCACGTCCTTGAGCTGGTGGAAGATCTCCGAGCCCATCCGAACGGCCTCGCTGAACGTGGGCGCGCCGATCGGCACGACCATGAACTCCTGCATGTCGGCCGAGTCCGTCGCGTGCTTGCCGCCGTTCAGGATGTTCATGAGCGGCACCGGCAACGTGTTCGCCGGACCCGTGGCGAGATGGCGGTACAGGGGCACGCCCTTCGCGACCGCGGCGGCGCGCGCGGCCGCGAGCGACACGCCGAGGATCGCGTTGGCGCCGAGCTTGGCCTTGTTCGGCGTGCCGTCGAGCGCGATCAACGCTTCATCGAGTCCGCGCTGATCCATCGCATCGCGGCCCTTGATCGCCGGCGCGATCGTCTGCTCGACGTTCTGGACGGCCTTGCGGACGCCCTTGCCGCGATAGCGCTTCTTGTCGCCATCGCGCAGCTCGACCGCCTCGTGCGCACCCGTCGAGGCGCCAGACGGCACCATCGCTGTCGCGCGCGCGCCACCGGCGAGCGTCAGGTCGACCGCGATCGTCGGATCGCCGCGCGAATCGAGGATCTCGCGGGCGGTGACCGACGCGATCCTGGTGTCGCTCATCGGTCGGGGATCGCCGCGACCCCAGGCAGGATCTTGCCCTCGATCAGCTCGAGCGACGCGCCGCCTCCGGTCGAGACGTGGGTCATCTTGTCGGCGAGCCCGGCCTCCTCGACCGCCTGCACCGATTCGCCTCCGCCGACGACCGTCGTCGCGCCGCTTTCGGCCATAAGCTCGGCGATCCGTCGCGTGCCGTTCGCGAACGCGGGCACCTCGAACACGCCGACCGGACCGTTCCAGAAGATCGTCTTCGCGCTTTTGATGACGGCGGCGTAGCGCTCGATGGTGCGCGGGCCGATGTCGACGATAGCGAGGTTGCTCGGGACCTCATCCACGTCGTAGGTCGCGGCGCCCGAGGCGCCTTCGGCGTCGGCGGACGATGCGGCGACCACGTCGAGGGGGAGAAGCAGCTCCTTCCCGTCGGCTTCGATCTCGTCGGTGACCCGGCGCGCCTCGGTCTGCTTGTCAGGCTCGGCGAGAGACCGGCCGATAGGGCGGCCCATGGCCAGGAGGAACGTGTTCGCCATGCCACCGCCGATCGCAAGGGTGTCGACGCGTGGCACGAGAGAGCGGAGCACATCCATTTTCGTGCTGACTTTCGCGCCGCCGATGATCGCGAGAAAGGGATGCTTCGGCTCGTCGAGGATGCCGCCGAGCGCGACGAGCTCCTTCTCGAGCAGCAGACCGGCATACGCGGGAAGGAACTGGGCCACGCCTTCGGTCGACGCGTGGGCGCGGTGCGCGGTTCCGAACGCATCGTTCACGTAGAGGTCGAAGCCGGCCGCGAGCTGCTTCGCGAATGCCGGTTCGTTACGCTCTTCCTCCGGGTGGAAGCGGACGTTCTCGAGCATCAGGACATCCCCAGGTTCCATGGCGCGGACGGCCTTCTCGACGCCTGGACCCACCGAGTCGTCGAGAAGCGGGACCTCACGTTTGGTGATCTCCGCGAGCCGCTTCGCGACCGGCGCGAGAGAAAGCTTGGCGTCGGTCCCTTTGGGACGCCCCAGGTGAGAAACGAGGCCAAGCGACGCACCGCCTTCGATAAGGGCGCTGAGAGTGGGAAGCGCCGCGCGGATCCGCGTGTCGTCCGCAACGTCGCCGTTCTCGAGCGGCACGTTGAAATCGACGCGCACGAGTACGCGCTTTCCGCGGACGTCGGCGTCGCGGATGGTCCGCTTGTCGAAGGTCACGCGGGCGTTAGCGGCCAGCGGCTACCGGAACGCGCATCTTCGAGGCAACGAACTCGGTGATGTCGGCGAGGCGGCACGCGTAGCCCCACTCGTTGTCGTACCAGGAAATGATCTTGACCATGTTGCCGAGGACGATCGTGTCCAGCGCGCTCACGATCGTCGAATGCGCGTCGCCCTTGAGGTCGCTCGATACGAGCGGCTCCTCGGTGTAATCCATGATCCCTTTGAGCGAACCCTCGGACGCGCGCTTGAACGCGGCGTTGACCTCTTCCTTGGTGACCTCTCGCTTGAGCGTCGCCGTGAAGTCGACGACCGATACCGTGGGCGTCGGAACACGAAACGCCATGCCCGTGAAACGACCTTTGAGCTCGGGGATGACGAGCGCGACCGCGCGCGCCGCACCGGTCTCGGCGGGCACGATGTTCTCCGACGCCGCTCGTGCATCGCGTGGATCGTTCGCGACGGTATCCAGAAGCCGCTGGCTCAGCGTCTTGGAGTGGATCGTCGTTAGAAAGCCCTTCTCGATGCCGAACTCGTCGTTCAGCACCTTCGCGACGGGCGCGAGCCCGTTCGTGGTGCAGGAAGCGTTCGAGATGATGTGGTGCTTCTCTGGGTCGAACTCCTTCTCGTTCACCCCGAGCACGATCGTCTTGTCCTCGTTCTTGGCGGGGGCGGAGATGATCACGTACTTCGCACCCGCGTCGATGTGCGCCTTCGCCTTCGTCGCATCGGTGAAGAAGCCTGTCGACTCCACGACGATGTCGACCTGGAGATCCTTCCACGGGAGCTTGGCGGGGTCGCGCTCCTGGAGCACCTTGATGCTGCGCCCGTCTACGACGAGCGAATCCGCGGTGGCCGATACCTCGCCCTGGTATTTGCCGTAGTTCGAATCGTGCTTGAAGAGGTGCGCGTTCATCTTCGGGTCGGCGAGGTCGTTCAGCGCGACGATCTCGACCTCGGGATGCCTCTCCAACGAAGCCTTCAGGAACTGCCGGCCGATCCGACCGAACCCATTGATCGCGACACGAGCTTTCATGTGCGCCTCCCCAGGCGTAGGGGCCCCTGACGGGGCGGGGGCCCGAGATCGAGCGCGTCCGTCTTAGAAGACTAGAGGAACCATTCCGCCCGCCCCGCGAGCCGTTCGCGCACGCTGATCACCGCACCCAGCATGCCGACGTCGCGCCCAAGCCCGGGTGGCACGATCCGAACCGCGTCCGCGGCGACGCGGAAGGCTCGCGTGGCGATCGCGCGGCGCATCGGCTCCAGCGTGTGCGCAGGCTCGTGTTCGGCGATCGAACCGCCGATCACGATGAGCGACGGGTTCAGCCCATTTGTGAGGATGATCGCGAGGTTGCTGAGGGCGGCCTCGGCGCGCGCGAGGATCGCGACGGCCTTTGGCTCGCCTGCCGCGGCGGCCGCGTACACCCGCGCCGCATCGTCGACCCCGTACGCCTCGGCGAGAAATCGTCCGGCGGCGAGCGACTCGACGCAGCCATAGCTCCCGCATCCGCAGCGTGGACCCTCGAGCGCGACGGGGAGATGACCGATCTCCCCGGCGATGTTCGTCACCCCGCGGAGCAACCGGCCGCCGCTCACGAGCCCGCCGCCGATGCCAGTCGAGATCGTGACGTAGACGTAATCGCGGACGCCCTTCGCGGCGCCCGCGACACCCTCGCCGATCGCGGCCATCACCGTGTCTCGATCGACGAACACAGATTCGATCCCGAGTGCGCGCGCGACGCCCGCCGCGAGCTGGACGTTCGCGAATCCGTTGATGTTCGGCGCGTCGTGCACGATCCCGCGCACGTGATCGAGTGGCCCGGGCGCGGAGCAGGCTGCCCCTGCGAGATCGCCCGGGGACGTGCCCATCGTCGCAAGCGCAGCGCGGGAGCTCCCAGCGATCGCCGCGATGACGTCGGCGGCCCCGGTCCGCGGGGTCGGGCGCTCGTCGCGCGCGAGGATGCGCGGGATGGGCTGTTCGTCGCGGGCTATGACGCTACGGATATTCGAAGCGCCGAGATCGATGCCGAGATAGAGGCTCAGACCTTCGGGAGCTTGCCGGCGAGCTCCGGCGCCTGCAGCGCGGTCGCGTCACCACCGAACACCTGCTGCTGCGCCGCTTTGTAACCCTTCTTCGCTTTGTCCTTGCCGAACGCGCGCTCGGCGTCGTCGTAGATCTGTCGCACCAGCGTGGCGAGATACGGGACGGCCTGCTGCTCGTCGAACCCCTCGCGCTCGAGCGCGGCCGCGTCGATGAGATCGTCGACGACCGGCAACGGGCGATCGATCGGGTCGGCCTGCTCGTCGACGCGCATCAAGAGATTCGCGAGGCGCGTCTCGATCTTCCCCTTGCCGTAGCCGCCGCTGTTGTACTCCATGAGCAGTGCGTTGGAGAGCGACGCGAGCTTGCCGGTCTTGCTCGCGCTCGGCGATGCGGGCTCGATATGCGCGATCGGCGTCGGCGTCTCCTCCTTGCGGAAACGACTGAGGAACCCGCCGCTCTTCTTCTTGTCCTTGTCGGCCGGAGTCTCGGGAGCCGGTGGCTGCGGCGGAGCCCACTCGTCGGCGCGCGCGCGTCCGGGATCCTTCGCTGGCGCCTCTGTCTGCGCCGCGGGTGCTGCCCACGGATTGACGTTCGGCGGCGGCTCCTTCGGCTTCGCCGTCGGCGCCCACTCGTTCGCGATCGCTTCTTTCGAAGCCGGCGGCGCCGTCATCCACGATTCCGCGGGCGCGCCTGGAGGGGGTACGTTTTTTGCAGGTGCGCCTTGGAGGGGCGCGCCGCCACCGGGCGAACGCCACCAGTCGGTTTCCTTCGGTTTGGTTTCCTGTCCCTGCGGTGCCGGTTGCGCCGGCGCGTTCGCGGCGGGGCCCGGCGCGAAAAGGCCCGACAGCGAGGAAAGCCGATCGTCGACCGCGGGCGGCACCTCGGGCGCGGGCGGCTCGGGCGGAGCCGTGAACCCACCCATGCGCTGCGCGATCTCGGCCTGCAGATCTTCGCGGATCTCAGGTGGCGGCGCAGCCGATTCCTTGGGCGGTTCTTTCGCGGCCCAGTCGGGCGAGCCGGCCGACCAGTCCTGCGCGGGCTGGGTGCGTTCCTCTTGCGCCGGCGTTGCTCCGGTGCCGGACCAGTCCTGCTTTGGCGCCTGCGCCTCCTCAGCGACCGGCGGCGGCGACCATGCCTCGGCGGGCGGAGCAGGCTCCGGCTCGCGGATCGCGCTCGGCTCAGGCGCCGAGAGGGTGGCGCGCGCGTCCGAAGATCTGTTGTCGACGGGCGGCAGGGCCTCGATGACGCCGTCCTTCACCAGGCCGGACAGAAGGCTCAGCGTCTGCATCTTCCCAAGACGGAGCTGTTCGGCAATCGCCGCGACATCGCGCTCGCCGTTGACCGCGAGCAGCGCGCGCCAGCGGTCCGGTGTGAACGTGACAGCACCCTGATCCGCGGCTTTCTCCGAGAGCCGGAAGCGCATGCGGTCGTCGGGGATCGACGTGCGGATGTTTGAGATGCGATCTCGTGCCTCGGCGGCGCGCTTCAGCAGCGACACGAGGTCTCCGCCTTCGAGATTCGCCTCCGGCGCCGACTCCCAGGGCGTGAACTCGAACTCAGCCTGAGAGATCGCGAAGATCGCGCCGAGCGCGTTCTCCCCGCCTTCGCCCTCCATGACAGCGGCGACGAGGCGGCCGCTGGCGAAGCCAAGCGCGCCGACTTTCGAGTCGCCACGTACCTGTAGCTCCCCTGTCTTCGAAGTTCCCGCGAGGAGCCCTATGACCGATTCGAGCGGAAAGTCGCTCGTGGAACCCCGAAGGGTCACCGCAATGCTGCCTCGGTCTGCTTGTCAAAGACGTGGAGCTTCTTGAGATTCAACCCCACGCGCAAGGTCTGACCGGGCTTGGTCTGGGTCTGGGTCCCGACCCGAGCGACGAAGTTCGTCGTGTCGGCCGACAGAAGCAGCTGAAGCTCGTTACCGAGGAACTCGACGACCTCGACTTTCGCGTCGATGGGCAGCTGCCCGTCCTGCCGTTCGGTGGCCATGTCGTTGATGTCCTCTGGTCGGATGCCGAGGATCACGTCGCGACCGACCGCCTCCGCGGCCTTGCCGCTGAGCGGCGCCTTGAAGAAGCCCGCATCGGCGACGACCTGACCGTTCGATCCCGTCACCTTCGCGGGGAAGAAGTTCATCGATGGCGAGCCGATGAATCCGGCGACGAACAGGTTCGCGGGACGCTCGTGCAACGTCTCCGGCGTGTCGAGCTGCTGCAGCTTGCCCTCGTTCATCACCGCGATGCGATCGCCCATGGTCATCGCTTCGACCTGGTCATGCGTGACGTAGATCGTCGTACGGCGGATCCGCTGGTGCAGCTGCTGGAGCATCGCGCGCGTCTGAATACGCAGCTTCGCGTCGAGGTTCGAAAGAGGCTCGTCCATGAGGAAAACGGCAGGCTCACGCGCGATCGCACGGCCGACGGCGACACGTTGCCGCTGCCCACCGGAGAGCTCCTTCGGCTTGCGCTTCAAGAGCTGACCGATCCCGAGCATCTTCCCAACATCGTTGACCCGGCGATCGATCTCTTGCTTGGGCATGCCGCGGAGCTTCAGACCGAACGCGATGTTGTCGTACACGCTCATGTGCGGATAGAGCGCGTAGTTCTGGAAGACCATCGCGATGTCGCGATCCTTTGGCGGTACGTCGTTGACCACACGCTCGCCGATGCGAATGTCCCCGGTCGTCTGCTCCTCGAGGCCGGCGAGCATCCGGAGGGCGGTCGTCTTGCCGCAACCGGACGGACCGACCAGGACGAGGAACTCCGAATCCCGCACCGCCAGGTTGAGGTCGTTGACCGCGAAGAAGTCGCCGAAGCGCTTCGTGACGTGGTCGTAGGTGACCGTTGCCATCTGCCGCAAGTATGTCCCAGCCCGGCCCAGCGGGCACATCGGCCTGTCTGAGCGTCGCGGCCTACGGCAGAAGCCGCGTGGGCGGAAAGCCCGCAGGCAACGCAAATGGTGCGGAGAGGTTGACCCTGACGGCATCGGGTTCCGAAAGCGTCCGCGGGGTTCGGAGGCGGGCCAGGACGCGGACGCGGTAGGCGACCGCTCCGGCAGGTGGATCGAGTGCGACCTCGAGAGTCGCCGCCTCGCCCGCGCGCACGAACCGCGCGTCGGTCAGAGCGAACTGCCGCGGTCTTCCGGTCGCTCGGTCATACCAGGCGACACGGATGAACGCTTCACGGACCTCGGGGTCGGAGACCTCGATGGTCGCGCGGAACCCGGTGCGCTCGCCCGGTACCGGGATGAGCGCGCTCTCGATGCCCCACGCGCGACCACCCGGGACACCGACGACGAGCTCGGGGCCATCGGTGCCGAACGATCCGCGCGGCGTCGTCCGCCGATACGGAGGTCCACCCTCGGCGCTCGCGGCGACCGCGAGGGCGGCCGCGACGCCTAGTGCGCAGAGAAGACCGGCCATGACCTTTGGCACGCGCGGAACCGTAGACGGCGAACGACGCCGTGTCTGTCCTCAATTCGTGCGAAGACGTCGCACGTTCGTGCGGGAGCCGTCGCATATTCGTGCGCACGGCCGTCAGGCCAGGTGCACGATCCAGGTACCGATCTCGTAGGGCTGCAGTCGCACGCGCGCGAGGTCTCCATCGACATCGAGCGGGGCCGCGGTGCGGATCACCTCTAGCCCGGTGTTCCCAAGTCCGAGATCTCCCTCGCGCAGGTCGACCGGACGCGACGCCCGGATCGTCCGGTCGAAGAGGAGTTCGCCCGATGCCTCCTCGCGATGGGGGTTCGCCAGGCGCAGAACGAGAGAGCCATCAGGCCCCGCACGTAGGGCGGTCAAGACGAGCGGCGTGGCGGGATCGACGAAGTAGACGAACGTGCGGGAGCGGCCGTCCCCTAAGAGCACGAGCGGCGGCGACAGCCATTCATGCACCGAGCGCGCCGCGCGCGTGACGTCGGTCTCGTCGTCGAGCGGGACCACCGCGTAGCGGTACGAGCGCGTGCCGATGCACTGCGCCGACGGGGTCGCGAGCTCGGGGCCGGCGTGCCCGTGGCGCTCCGGAAGGTCGCCCCGCGAGAGAAAGCCGACGGCGCGCAGGAGCGTGATCGCGATCGTGCCGCCATCGTGGAGGACCGAGTACTCGCGCAGGCCATCCACGCCGACCGCCAGCCCCTTCGTCGCGCCTTTCACGGCGACGAAGTCGTGGAGGCACGCCTCCGAAGTCGGCGGCTCGATCCAGCGGCGGCGCACCTCGAAACGGTTCGAGCGCTCGAGCAGCGCGAAGGCCGCGCCGGTGTGGTGCGTCAGCGCCCGCGTGCCGGTCTCGCAAAGGACACGCAGGCGGTGGTCGCTTGCGCGGTTGTCGATCTGAAGGGTGACGTCGACGCGCCGCTCGCCGGCGTCGAGCGAGATCTCCATTCGGACGGGGCAATCCACGAGCTCCGGCGAGCGCGCGAGGCGATCGTCGCGAAGGCGCGCGGGAAGACGGAGGACGAGCTCGACCGTCGCCGTCGCGCGGTCGCCGGACACGGACGTCGCGCGCGCACCCGCGAGGCCCTCCGATCCGACGGTCGGGCCGGCGTAGGAGTAGGTGTATTCGTCGCCGCGGTCGCCCTCCGAGATGAGCCGGTTCTGGCGCCCGCTCCGCTCTCGAGTGGCCTTGTCGATGACGAAGAAGCTGCCGTCGGCCTCCACCTCCACTCGGAAAAAGCCGTTCTCGATCGCGGCGTCGCCATCGGTCCTCACCGGTGAGTCGCCCTCCGCCGCGGCTGCCGGCGAGAGTCCGAGCCCGCCGGCGCGCACGCGGGTCGGGAGTCCGTCGACCGGGACGACCGCGTCGCGAGCCCAGGGCAGCGGGTTCCACAGCATCGCCGAGGTGCCCCGACCGGCAAGACGCTCGAGCAGCCGGCTCGCGAGTGCCTCGCCCCGCTCGCGCACGTACGCGAAACGCGGCGCCATGTCGACGTCGTGGACGGCGTCGATGGAGCAGCCGCAGATTGAGTCATGCGGGTGGTTCTGAAGAAGCATTCGCCAGAGGTCGCGCAGCTCGTCGCGCGCCGTGCCGCCGGTCAGCGCATCGAGTGGCTCGCACCACTCAAGAAGGAGTCGCTCGCACGTGACGTTCTCCTGCTTGATCCACACCCGTGTCGAGTTGACGCCGCGAAGGATCGGGCGGTAGCGGCCGCTCGTGATCTCGCCGCTCACCTCGTGCTGAAGCGGAGGCATCGCGGCGGCGAAGTCCTCGAGGTTCGCGATCCGCGCGTCGACGTTGGGGAAGACCTGGCGCATCTCGCGCACGGCCTCCGGGAGGCGCGCGTACGCCTCAGCATGGTCGTCGCCCACCATCAGGAGCAGCGCGTCGCCGTTCGCGTACGGCGTGAGGCGATCGAGGATGCGCGCCGTCTTCGCTCGAACCCGGCGGCGTAGCGCCTCCGGACCTTCGTCAGCGGGACCGACGAGCGGAAGAGCGTTCGAATAGTGGTCGACGAGATGGGCCGCGCGCACCCGGTCTCCTGACGGCGACACCCACCAGAATTCGCTCCCGACGGATTCACCCTCGTCTCCCATGCCGCGCGCGAAGACGTAGGTGTCGTAGCCAAACGCGCGGAGGATCTGCGGCAGCTGCGCGGGATGGCCGAATGGGTCGGCGACGTACGCCACTCGCGCGGCGCGACCGAGCTCGCCGGCGCTCCGCAGACCCTCCTGAAGGTTCCGAACGATCGACTCGCCCGAGACGAGGAGGAGGTCAGCGAGAACATGCCATGGGCCGATGAGCAGTCGATTGGATCTGACGAGCGCCTCGACGCGCGGCACATCGACTGGTCGTTTCTCGAGATAGTCCTGTATGGCGATGGTCTGCCCGTCGAAAGTGAACGAGCGGAAGTCCGGGTCGCGCTCGAGGACATCGAGGAGACGCGAGACCATCGGCACAAGGCGCGCGCGGTAGCCCTCGAACCGCTCGTACCATTCGCGGTCCCAGTGCGTGTGCGGGATAACGAACGCCCGCCAACGGAGTCGCCGACGCAGCAGCGCGATGGCGCGCGGCGCGAGAAGACCGGAAGCGATGCCGACGGTCATGCCACCGAGCACGTCGAGGGGGTAGTGCACGCCGACGACGATCCGCGCGAGCGCAGCCGAGATGCCGAGCAACAGGATCGGCACGCGGTACTTCGGCGTGACGTACGCGAACGCGACGGCCGCGCCCATCGCGAGGGCGGCGTCGCCGGACGGGAACGAGTACGAAGAGGGATGCGCGATGATCGTCTCCGGCGCGGGCAGCGCGCCGGGGGCGTTCGCGAGAGCCTCGAACGGGCGCGGCCGGCGGACGATGACCTTGATGAGCTCGGTCAGCAGCCACGCATCGATCATTCCGAACACGACGGTGGCCGTCACGGCGATGCCGCGGCGGTTCAGCCCGCGCGAGCGAAGGAGAAGGAACGCGAGGATCCACCAGAAGAAGCCATCCCAGTTCAGGTAGGTGAGGGCGACGGCGATGACGGAGGTGACCGGGTTCCGCTGCTCGGCGATGGCGAGGTAGAGCTGAGAGTCGAAGTTGCCGAGGGCGTTGAGGAAATCGTTCAACGCGAGCGGACGTGGCGCCACACGAACAGAGCGACACCGAGGGCGATGAGGCCGGCGACGACGTAGTCGAGGCCGCGCAGCTGATGTTTCAGGTCCTGCCAGTTATCGCCGAGGATCATCCCGGCCCAGACGAGGAGCATCACCCACGGCACCGCGCCGACGATCGAGAAGACGAGAAAGCGCCAGAGCGGCATGCGCGCGATGCCCGCCGGCACCGAGATGAAGGTGCGCACGATCGGCAGCATCCTCGAAAAGAGCACAGTCAGATCACCCCACCGGGCGAACCACTTATCCGCGGTTTCGAGGTCGTGCGCGCTGATCAGCACGTAGCGGCCGTACCGCTCCAGCAGGGGGCGACCGCCGAACGCCCCGACCGCATAGCTGACGAGAGAGCCAGCCGTGTTGCCGATGACCCCAGCGAGGACCGCGCCCCAGTAGGTCCACGGCGCGCCGGTCAGGGGCTCCACCACCCCCCGCGAGACGCTCCAGCCGGCGAACGGGAGGATCAGCTCCGACGGGATGGGGATCGCCGCGCTTTCGATGGCCATGGCGATCACCACGCCGACGTATCCGAAACGACCGTACAACGAGTCGATGAAGGGAAGGACGAATTGGTCGACGGCCTCGATCAAGTCTCCGTATCGTAGTCAAGCCGTGTCCGAGACTTCCGCACTCGCGGCCGACATGCGCGAGGCGCTGCGCGCGCAGCGGCGCGCGGACCTCGTCGTGGGCATACCGAGCTTCCGCAACGCCGCGACGATCGGTCACGTGACCGAGGCGGCGTCCGAGGGGCTCCGCCGCAACTTTCCCGAGATGCGCGCCGTGATCGTGAACGCCGACGGCGGATCCGAGGACGGTACGCCCGACCGAGTCCGAGCATCCGCCGACGGGGTGCCGACGATCGTGGGACGCTACCAGGGCAAATCGGGAAAGGGCTCGGCCTTCCGCGCCATCTTCGAGGCCGTCACGCTGCTCGATGCGAAGGCGTGCGCCGTCGTGGACAGCGACCTCCGCAGCATCACGCCGGA
>Ga0184608_10000324_pt1 | contig 12411 bp, 12 predicted proteins | sample PLM1_30_coex_FD_133010 | JGI IMG/M metagenome (GOLD analysis project Ga0184608, IMG submission 133010) | Groundwater sediment microbial communities from an aquifer in East River, Colorado, USA - PLM1_30_coex | ecosystem: Environmental > Terrestrial > Soil > Riparian zone | place: USA: East...
CCGAGAAGAAAGAGCTCTATACGTTTCCGTCCGCGCCGGACGCGACCTCGCCGGAGTGGCCGGGGACGCCGATCGGCGCGAAGAACACGATTACGCGCACAAAGGGCCGCACGCTCGTCCACGACAAGACCGTGGATGCGAAGCCGGGCCTCTTCAAGCGGCTCCTCGCCAACGCGTTCGAGCATGTGGCGACGGCGAAGGAGACGACGTACTCACACGACGTCGTGATCCACGGGCTGCGCGTCCGTGCGATCACCAACAGCGAGCACCTCATCGGCTACTGGAAAGACAACTGGTACGGCGTCGACGAGTGGCAGCGGATCACCGGACAGAAGCCCGCGGAGAGCCCCGACGTCCTCGTCGTCGCCCTCGGCCGCGTGCCGAGCGAGGCCGAAGCCGCGTACTACTCGCGACAGAACGACACGGTGATCTTCTTCAACACGAGCTACTACGGCCAGCTGAAGTCGTGGGTGCTCGGCGCGGTCGGGCGCAAGCTCGCTGTCGAGTACGGCATCCACTCGATCCACGGCGCGGTCGTGACGAAGGACGGCAAGGGCATCCTCTACATCGCGCCGACAGGCACCGGAAAGTCCACGTCGACCTACGGCGTCATGGAGTTCCCGGGCACGCGCTTTCATTCCGACGACTGGGTCTACGTCCGGTACGCGTACCGGACGAAAGACGGGAAGGTCTTCTCGCCGGCGCGGATCCTCGACGGCGGCGACGAGGTCGCGAAGGGCTACCAGACCTACAGCTGGCTCGAGGCGCATCGGTCGAGCGACGCGACGGTCATCGGCCGCGGGCTCGACGACCGCGAGGTGACCGCGAGCGCTCGTGAGCTCGACGTCGAACATCCCGAGGCGTACGCCTACACCAGCGAGAAGGTCTTCTACCTCCGTTCGAACCTGGTCGAGAACTTCCCGCAGGCCGCGTTCGACATGGTCCGCTCGCGCCTCGAGAACGCGCCAGATGTCACACCGGAGTTCATGAGCGAGAACAAGGCGACGATCGATGCGGTCGCCGCGAAGCTCAAGGGCATGAACAAGCCGCCATTCACCACGATGGATGACAAGACCCTGCGCGACACCGTCGGGCGTTTCTTCGCGTTCGAGAACACGCGGGCCATGCTCGACATCACGACGGTGTTCCCGAAGGAGCGCGTGTTCACGAATCCGATGGAGCCCGCGCGCATCCACACGGTCATGCTGATCAAACGCAACTTCGACGAGGACGTCGTCATCGAGCGCCTGACGATCGACAAGTTCATGGCCCGTCTCCTCGTCGGACGCACGCCCGCCGGTACGAAGGAGATCGTCTACAACTCGTATCGCGCCGTCGACGACAAGAGCGAGCGCGCGTGGATCGACACGATCGAGGCCAAGGGAGTCGAACGGATGTGGTCCGAGTACCAGAAGGCGAAGGACAAGCCGGAGACACTCAACGAAGAGATGGAGATGTTCCGGATGCTCTTCACATCGGCCGCCGCGTACGACCTGAACACGGTCCTCCAGAAGGACAAGGCCGTGACCTCGAAAATGGAGGCGGTCCATAACACGATGCGGGTCATCGTGAAGGCACTCGACAACACGAAGGACACCTTCCGTTACGGCATTGACGAGTACCGGAAACTGCTCGACTGAGCGACCAAGCGAGGATTAGCCTCGCTTACGAATGGGGCACTTCGACCGCTTCAACGACCGCGCCAAGCGCGTGCTCGCGCTCGCCCAGGACGAGGCGATCCGTCTCAACCACAACTACATAGGAGTCGAGCACCTCGTCCTGGGGCTCGTCCGCGAAGGCGAAGGCGTCGCTGCGCGCGTGCTCGATTCACTCGGGGTCGAGCTCTCCAAGGTACGCACCGCGGTCGAGTTCATCGTGGGTCGCGGCGAGGGGACGACCTCCCCGAGCGAGATCACACTGTCGTCCCGCACCAAGAGGGTGATCGCGCTAGCCATCGACGAGGCGCGCAAGCTGGGCCACAGCGACGTCGGCACCGAGCACCTGTTGCTTGGGATCGTGCGCGAAGGCGAGGGAGTCGCCTCCGGCGTCCTCGAGTCTCTTGGCGTTGGCCTCGAGAAAATCCGTCACCAGGTCATCGCAACGCTTGGCCAGCAGCATCCGGAGACCGCGGCGGCGACCGCCACGGCGGCGGCGATGTCCGCCGCCTTCATCATGGCCACTCAATCCTCGATGCCGCTCGACCGGCTTGACGCAGCCTCGAGGCGGGCGCTGGCGCGGGCGTACTGGGAAGCGGGCAGAGCGAACGAAGAAGAGGTCATGCCGCACCATCTCCTACTGGCGCTCGTTGCGAGTGAAGAGGTGTGGATTCGACGCGTGCTCACGCAGGCTGGCGTCGATTTTGGCGATCTCGTCAGTCGCATCGACGGAGCGGCACCGGTCCGTTCGGGGCCGAGGCCGCCCACAATCGCAGAGAGTCGTGCCCTCATTACGGTGCTAGCGCGAGCCGCGGCGCTGGCCGCTGAGCGAAATCGCGCATCGATCCGGAACGAGCATCTCCTGCTAGCGATCGCGGCCGAGGACGGAATCGGCGCGACGGTCCTCACCGCGGTCGGGGTGACGCCGCAACGCATTCGCGAAATTCTCGACGGGATGAATGGATAGATGAACATCTTCGACAGCGCGATCATCATCGCGGCGGTTGCCGGCGGCATCACCGGCGCGCTTGTCGCGCTCGTGGTCTCTCTCGGCGTGGTCCGGACGCAACGCCATCTCGGCGGAACGTCTGTGGGCGCGCCTCACCCCAGCACCGAATGGCGCACTCCCTCTGGCCCACTGGCACGGCATCTGGCGCACACGGAGCCAGCCGCCACCCCGGTCCAGACCGACGAGGCAGCGCGCCCGCCGCAGTAGCGGGTGGATCTCGGCTCGGTCGCGGTCATCGCGCTTGTCGCCGGCCTCGCCGGCGGAGCCGTCGGTGCCGCGCTCGTCGGTACGGTCGAAGGGATGCTGCGGAACCGCCATGTGGCGAGAGGGTCCGTGACTTACCCGAATCGCGTGGAGTTCCGCTCAACAAGGACATATCGAGCGATGGACGAACCTCGTGGAGAGCCCCCGTTCGATGACTTCAACGACCGCGCGAAACGCGTGCTCGCGCTCGCGCAGGACGAGGCGCAACGCTTCAACCATTCGTATGTAGGACCTGAGCATCTGCTTTTGGGACTCTCCCGCGAGGCCGATGGCGTGGCGGCACGCACACTCGAGTCACTCGGAGCAACTTTGCTGAAGCTGCGAGGGGCTGCGGAGTCGGTGATCGGCCGGGGTGAGACCGCGGTGGGAAGGATCGACTTCTCGGAAACGACCAAGTCTGTTATCAGCAAAGCACGGTACGAAGCGCGCAAGCTCGGGCACTCACACATCGGGACGGAGCACCTCCTATTCGGCCTGATACGTGGGGGTGGAATCCCTATGGCGCTTCTCCGCTCGCTCGAGATCGAGCCCGACCGAGTTCGCGATGCGGTAATCGCGACAATGGGCGACCCCCAACCAGAGCAGACCAGTTTCGACCACCTGGACATCGATTCGCGGAAGGTCATGACGCTCGCGCGCCAGGAGGCGATCCAAAATGGCCACTCGCATATCGGCACCGAGCATCTCGCGATCGCGCTGCGCCTTCACCGGACGCCCGCGCTCGACAAGATCTGGGGCCAGCTCCCTGTCGACCCAGAGGCGCTCCGGCGGCGGATCGAAGTGGCCGTCCCTCCGACCATCGGGGCCACGATGCCGACACGCGGCAGAAGCACCCCGCGCATGGGAACGATCCTCACGATGGCCAGGGTGCTCGCGGCGAAACGGAAGCAAGAACAAATCTCGCCCGAGATCTTCCTGATGGCATTGGCCGACGAGGGCGGCGGGGTCGGAGCGCAGGTGCTTGCGTCGTTCGGCGCGACCGCGCAGCGCATCCACGAGATCGTCGACGGAGCACCGTCATGACGGCCGAAGGCATCGCGGTCGCCCTCATTGCCGGCCTCGCCGGCGGTACGGTCGCCGCGCTTGTTATGGGCTCGATTCAAGCGTGGATGGCGCGGAGCAAGGGCAGCTGGCGAGTCGAATACGCCGTGCCCCGTCCCGGACCGCCGCCGATCGTCACGCGCCGGGCCGGCGGTTCCTCTGGTATGGGGCCGTTCGATCGGTTCGACGAATCCGGCAAGCGCGTCCTCGCATTGGCCCAGGAAGAGGCGATCCGGCACAACCACAACTACATCGGCACCGAGCATCTCCTCGCCGCGCTGCTCCGCGACGAGGGCACGGTCGCAAGCCGCGCGCTCACGTCTCTCGGGATCGAGCTCACGAAGGTCCGGACCGCGACCGATTTCATCATCGGGCGCGGCGATCAGCCCACGTCGCCGAGCGATATCACGCTTTCGCCGCGTACCAAGAAGGTGATCGACCTCGCGATCGACGAATCGCGGCGCATGGGCCAGTCCCACGTCAGCGCCGAGCACTTCCTTCTCGGGCTGATCCGCGAGGGAGAGGGCATGGCCTCGGGCGTGATCGAGTCTCTTGGCGTAAGCCTCCCGACGTTGCGTATGAAAGTGCTCGAGCTGCTCGCGCAGCCGGGGAGTCCTCCGCCTGCGAGCTACGCCGCACCGCCGCCGCCACCACGTGCCCACGCATGGGGGCCGTTCAACGGATTCACCGCTCGCGCCAAGCGTGTCCTCGCGCTCGCTCAGGACGAGGCGATCCGCATGGGCCACACCTACATCGGACCTGAGCATCTGCTCCTCGGGCTCGCACGCTTAGCCGATCTCTCTCAAGCAGATCCGTCGATGAAGCGGATCTTCGATACGCTTGGGCTCACGCTCGAGCAGATACGCACTGAGCTTGGAAAGGTGATCCCGCCGAGCGGGCAGCCGACCGTCCCGTCCGAGATCACGCTCAGCCCGGAGACCAAAGAAGTCCTTTATTTCGTACACGAATCGGCTGGGGATAAGCCCGTCGTGCCCGAGCATCTCCTGCTCGCGATCGTCCGCGACGATCAAAGCTTCGGAGCACAACTCCTCACGCGGCTCGGCGTTACGCCCGAACGCGTGCGCGCGGTCGGCGGCCATTGATACGCCGCTGTCGTAGCACGGCGGCGCTCATTTTCCACACTTAACGCATGTATCCCACCGCGGCCCGCCAGGGCTCCCACACCGGCGCCATGGTCTTCGTCGGAGCGATCGGCCTCGTTCTGATCGTGATGTTCGGCCTGTGTGGTGGCTCGACATCGCGCGCGCAGGCCACGCCGTCTCCGAGCCAGGCGCCGCTTCCCAAACTCTCCGACCTGGACAGCACGTGGATCGACCAGAGCGCGCCGGCGCAGGTCTCGATCGGCGCCGAGGCAACGATCACGTTCAAGTTCCGAAACACCGGTAAGGTCGCGTGGACACGCGGGACCGGATCCGAGGCGAGCCTCGCGTTCGTCGGCAGCAACCTCAACTTCGATCCGAAGATGGCGCTCAACTGGCCGCAGCCTGGCCGGCCGGCGGTGCAGAGCGAAGCGGTCGTCGAACCGAACGAGGTCGCCACGTTCACGTTCAAGGTGAAGGGCGTTGCCATGGGCACGTATCGGATCGACGTGCGCCCTGTCGTTGCCGCCGTCGGACCGATGCGCGATCAGGGCGTGTACACCGAGGTCGTCGTCCGCTAGTACCCTTGCTCGCAGCTAGACGGGGCGGAGATAACCGACGGAATGCGTTTTGAGGGCACGCTCGACATTGCCGCACCGCGCGAGCGGGTGTGGGCATTCCTCACCGATCCGAAGCAGGTCACGACGTGCGCGCCCGACATGCAGAGCCTCGAGATCACCGACCCGCACCACTTCAAGGTCGTCGTGCGCGCCGGCGTCGGCCCGATCAAGGGCACGTTCGCGATGAACGTGCAGTTCATCGAGCTCGACCGGCCGAAGCATGCGGCGGTGCTCGCGCGGGGCCAGGCGCCGGGCAGCGCCGTCGAAATGGTCAGCAACATGAATCTCGCCGAATTCGACGAGACCCACACGATGATGGAGTGGTCGAGCGAGGTCACGGTGTCCGGGATGATCCAGCAGGTGGGGTCCCGACTGATGCAAGGCGCGGCCGACAAGATCACGCAGCAGGTCTTCTCGTGTATCAAGGCGAAGCTGGAGGCGCCGGTCGCGATATGACGGAGACCTCCACGCAAACCGGTACGCGCGGATACACCGACATCGGCGGACACCCGACGTGGTTCGCCGACTCACATCGTGCCGGTGAGCCGGTTCTCCTGCTCCACGGCGGTCTGAGCGACAGCGAAATGATGCTCGACTCTCTTGAACCGGCACTCGGCGACCGCTTTCGAGTCGTTGCGTTCGATCGTCGCGGGCACGGACGCACTGGCGACATCGACGCAGCATTCCATTACGAGGACATGGCGACCCAGAGCATCGCCGTTATCGAGAAGCTCATCGGCGGTCCCACGCACCTCGTCGGCTGGAGCGATGGCGCGATCTTGGCGCTGCTCATCGCGCTTCGGCGCCCTGATCTCACCCGCTCCCTCGTCCTGATCGGTGCCAACTATCACTTCGACGGAAACACTCCGATCTCGCCAGGCGGATCCGGACTCAGGATCCTCAAGCAGCGGTATGCCGAGCGCTCGCCCGACGGCGCGGATCACTTCCCTGCGGTGCTGAAGAAGTCCCTCACGATGTTCGCAACAGAACCGACTCTCACCACGGACGATCTGCGAACGATCTCGGCGCCGGCTCTCGTCATGGTGGGCGACGACGACCTGATGACGCTTGCGCACACCGCGTCCCTGTACGAGTCGCTGCCTCATGGTCAGCTGGCGGTCATCCCCGGGACGTCCCACGCGGTCCTGCTCGAGAAGCCGGCGCTCGTGGGACAGATCGTCAGGGATTACCTGAGCGCGCCCGCGGTCGCCGAAACGTACTTCCCGGTGCGGCGCAAGCCTCGGGACGGCGACGGTTGACGAACGACCGCAGCGACGAGCGCATTGCCCGGGATCTGCTGATGCTGCCACGCCTGCTCCAACGCGCTGGCGGCGACGTCAACGCCGAGCGCTCTCGGCTCTATCTGCGCGCGCTCGCCGAGGTGGACCTCACGCGAGTCGAGGACGTGCGCGCCGCGAGCCGGAGTGCGCTCGTAGGCCGGCAGGCCGACCTCGCGTCGTTCGAGAGCGCGTTCGATCTCTTTTGGTCGCTGCTACGGGGCGGCACTCTCCCCACGAGCGAGCGCACCGGAACGGTCCGAGGCGGCGGAGCGGATCGGGTCGTCGCGCCGCTCGGTCCCCTCGCTCACACGATGGCTCCCGTGGTCCGGCGCGCGGTTCGCGTCGCCGCGAGTCCGGTGGAGCTTCTTCGCGGCATCGACTTCTCGGCGATGACCACGGACGAGCGCGCGGCCGCCGCGCGATTCCTCGAGCGCCTGCGGTGGTCTCCGGGCGAGCGCCCGAGCCGACGGTTCCGCCCGGCGCACGGCGGCTCGAAGCTCGACGCCCGGGCGACCGTGCGCAGGATGATGAGTACGTTCGGCGAGCCTGCCGTCCTTCTCCGCCGCGCGCCCCGACCGAAACGGCGACCGCTCGTGATTCTCTGCGACGTTTCTGGCTCGATGGAGTCGTACACGCGCCTCTTACTCCACATGTCCCATGCGCTCGCGCGCGAGTGGGGCCGCGTCGAGACCTTCACGTTCGGCACCCGGCTCACCCGGATCACGCGTCAGCTGCGTGAACGCCGTCCCGACGCCGCCCTTACGCGCGTCTCTCGCACGGTCGCGGACTGGTCCGGCGGCACCCGCATCGGTGACGCGCTCCACGAGTTCAACCTGCGCTGGTCACGACGGGTCCTCAGCCGAGGCGCGATCGTTCTCCTGGTTACCGATGGATGGGAGCGGGGCGATCCGTCGCGACTCGACGACGAGGCAGCGCGTCTGCAGCGTGCGGCCTATCGCCTCGTGTGGCTTGACCCGCTCTCCGGAACGCGCGACTACTCGCCGGACTCGCGCGGCGCTCGCGCTCTCATCGCGCACGTCGACGACCATCTCGCCGCAAACACGCTCGATGGGCTGGTGCGCGTCGCGGAACTTCTGGGAAAGGTCGGCCGGGGCAGACCGGTTCGGGACGCCGCTAGCTCCTAAGGAGCCTTGTGGACTCGGAGCTCCAGCAGCGACAAGGAGCCTGTCGTTCCCCTTGCCGACACCGAGAGCGCCGAAGCAGTCGCGTCGAGCCGATCGTCGACAGCCTTGAGGACTGGCTGACCATTGAGGAAAACCTGGTATGCCGGTGTCCGCACCAGGAGCCCGACCTCCATCCCGAAGGCCCCTTTCCCGCGAAAAGGAATGGGCTTGCCGAGGACTTCCGTCACCCCGCTCGCGAGATCCTCGTAGACGAGTTCGAGGTATTGGTTCTCCATGTCGATGCGAACCGCGATCGTCCGATCACCGTCCGTGCGCATTCTCAAGATCAGCGTTCCGTCCGACTCGGGCGAGCCGCCTACTACTGCGACGGCCATGTATGGCGACGCGAACTCGGGGAAACTCACCGTCGCAACGCCTTCTTCCTTGAACCTGAAGGTGGGGTGTCCCGCTCGAATGTCGAGGTAGGCGCCCCCGCTCATTTCGTTTGTCGTGAAGGCCGACTCTTGCGTCAGGTCCGCGACCCATATCGGCGGCCCTTCCATCACGACCCGCGGCGGGTCCGGGGGCGGGGAGGTCGGCTGCGATCCAAAGAAAGGTCCCCGGAGGAACAACCCCGCGACGAAGAGGAGCAGCAGCACGCCGATCAGCGATCCCGCGATCGCGACGATGCTGGGGCCGCCTTCGCCCTCACCTGACGCCGCATCGGCCGGGGTCACTTGCGCATCGGGGAGGGCCGCGGTAAGGCGAGCCCGAGCTGCGTTCGCGGTCAGTGCGGGCACGCGCACCACATAGGTGAAGACCGAGGGAGTCGTCTCCGCGACCGGTGCCGCCGCGGCCACGACGCGATCGGCCCGGATCACTCGGAGATGGAAGGCGAAGACCGAACCGGCGACCGCGGCGTCCACTGTGAAGTGCCAGATGTCGTGCCAGGTCGAGAGCGGGAAGTCAGCCGCGAGCGCGGCGTTGAGGAGCCGGTACAGCGCGGCCGAGCCGAACACGAGCAACCCGATCGCGCCGCCGAGGACGGCGAGGTAGAGGTATCCACGGCGCTGCGGTGCGCGGCGCTCGCCTTCGTCGATCCCTCGCTGCGCCTGCCACCAGTGGAAACCCCACGCTGGCAGACCGACGAGAACGAGGGAGAGATACGTCGCCGTCTCGCCGTTGGGATGGGTGTTCATGCCCATGAGCTGGCTCCCGAAAACGCCGACCGTTCCCGCGGCGCCGATCGCGGCCATCGCGAGCCCGATCGCCGCGACGGCATACGTGTAGGTGCGTCGAATCACCGCGGCGCGAACGAGCTCGGACTCGCGCGCCGCTTCCGCCTCGACCACGCGGCGGTGGATGAGCCAGAGCGGCGCGAAGATGAGCGTGAAGGCGATCGGGAATCCGAGGTCGTGCACGAGACTCGTGAACTGTTCCTGGAATGGGTCGCCGAGCAGACGGCGGATGACCGCCGCCAACCCGAATGTCGCCGATATGAGGGCGAGACGATCGCGGAAAGCCCGACGATCAAGTAGATCGCGAGCTTCCGAACGACGGACCGGCGCTCGATCTCGCCGTCCGCGCCTGGCCGGCGCAGGCCGCGCTGAAGCGGGAGCCACGTCCCGAGCCACAAAGTCAGGCCCGCGAGGATCGGCGGGATCTGATTGACGAGCTGAATGCGCAGCATCTCGTCGCGGGTCGGCTCCTGGAAGCCGGGCGGTCCGAAGTTGGAGCGGTTCAAGGTGACGAGCGAATCGGCGATGACGCGGTCCCAGAGACCTTGCAGCATGAATGCGGTTGAGAAAGCCGCGAAGAACAGCCCGATGACGGCGAGCCCGTAGAGCGCGAGGTGGCGGATCTCCGCGGCACGCCCACCGATGACCGTCGCGCGCCGATCCGCAATCGAGATCCGGACGTGGAAAGCGAGCGCGCCCGCCGCTGCCAGAACCATGGCGCCGGCACCAGCCGCTCGTGCCTGCCACGCTGGCTCCAGGAAGAGGCCAGGAACTGAGCTCGCGAACGTTCCCTGGAGGATCAGGCCGAGCGTCCGCTGCCCGTAGCCGAACACGAGCAGAGCGGTGACGAAGATGACCAGATGCACGTAGAGGCTCCGGATCGCCGAGGCACGGCCCGCGATGTCGCGACGCGCGGCACCGTCCGCCGCCCGGAACGACAGCCACCAAGCCGGTCCGCCGACCGCTAGCAGCGCGATCGCCAGGCTGGCCTGCTCGCGGTAGAGCTCGCCGGGGCGGCTGAAGTCATTGAAAACGAAGGGCAGACCGGTGAAGCCACCGGACGGCGCGTTCATGGCGATCTCCGCTCCGACCCGCAGGAGGTTCGCGACGGCGAGGACGACCATGTGGATCGCGACGAGCGCGACGATGTACTGGTATGCGCGTTGTACGGCTGGAAGCGTGCGCCCTTCGTTCATGAAGCTCTGATCATGCGCCCCGACGACGACCACAACGTGGGGATGGCGACATTCCGGATGAGTCGCGGTGCCGGGACGGCCCAGTCTGGCGAGGAATAGGGTCGCCACCTCATGAAACGAAGGCTCCTCGCCGTCGCCCTTCTCGCCGGCGTGGTCGGCTACTTGTCGCTCTCCTACGTGATCACTGAGCGCTACACCCATGCTGTGCGCTTCTCCGTCGGACGAGCGCCGATGGTCGCCGCGTCGACCTACGAAGACGTCGCTCTACGAACGGGTGACGGCCTGACGTTGCGCGGCTGGTATTTCCCCACAGGCAGCGACCGCGCCGCGATCATCGTGCACGGCAAGGACAGCAACCGCATCGGCGGCGAGAACCGCACGATCGAAAAGCTGGCCGACTTCCTCGTTGCCAGTGGATACAGCGTGTTGATCTTCGACCTTCGCGGAAACGGCGATAGCGACGGCGATCGCTTCTCCCTCGGGTACCTCGAGCGCCGCGACGTCGCCGCAGCGCTCGATCACCTGACCAGCCGGGGTTTCCGTGAAGATCGGATCGCCCTGATCGGCATTTCGATGGGCGCCGGTACCGTCCTGCAATCTCTCCTTCTCCACCCGAACGTCGGGGCGGTCGTTGCGGACTCCTCGTATGCGGACGCGCCGACGATCGTCACGGAGAATCTCCAGACCCTGGCCGGCGTGCCGTCCTGGTTCACGCCCGGCGTGCTTCTCATGGCGAACCTCGCGTTTGGTCTCGACGGCGGGCAGGTCCGGCCTGTCGAGGTCGTGCGGGCGCATCCCGAGCGCGCATTCCTGTTCATTCATTGCGGCGGCGACGAGCTGGTCGCGCCGCACCACGCCCAGGAGCTCCGCGCCGCGAGCGCGAATCCAGCGAGCGACCTCTGGATGCCGACCGCGTGCCAGCACTCGTGGGCTTTCAACACATACCCGACGGCCTACGAGGTGCGTCTGGACGCGTTCCTCGAGTCGCAGATCCCCGCGCACGCGCCCGCTGCGTCGCCCTGAATAGAACGAGGTCCGCCCCAAAGGGACGGACCTCGTCGCGAAGCAAGACTTAGCGCGTCAGACCGTGACTCTGCGTCCGCCGATCGAGCGCCAGATCAAGAGCACGATCACCGCTCCGACGATCGAGCCGATCCAGCCCGCCGGTTGCACGGCCGCCTGGCCCGTGAAGATGAGATTCGCGAGGAAACCGCCGACGAACGAGCCGACGATCCCGAGGACGATCGTTCCGAGCCACCCAAGCGGGTCGGGCCCTGGAACGAGGAAGCGTGCGATGACACCAACGATGAGTCCAACGACGATCCACGTAAGGATTGTGGTGATATCCACGCGGTCGCTCCTTTCTGAGGCGACACTCGGCCGACTCGGCCGCTTTCGGGTGCACCTGCCGTGCCGCGGCGGCATTTCGTTACACCAGCAGTGGATGGCACGGCGACTGCCAGAGCCGCGCCCGGCCCCGGGCGGCTCCGGCTGCCCTGTTTGCTCCCATCCGGACCGCGTGCTAGCACAGCGCGCGCGAATCGCCTTGGGAGGAGCAACGACATGTGGAAGAACGTGCTCGCGATTCTCACGGTCATCCTGCTGGTCCCGTCCGTCGTCGTCGCACGCACCGCGACGATCGGCGGCAATTGGGCCACCGCCGCGCCGACCGCATACAACGAGTTCACCGTCGCCCAGCTGCAAGCGGAGATGGATGCCGGTCGCCTCACGTCTGTGCGGCTTACGCACTTCTACCTCGATCGCATCAGCGCGCTCGACCAGTCCGGACCGAACGTCAATAGCATCATCGAGCTGAACCCCGACGCGATGCAGCTCGCGCAGAGCGCGGACAAGCGCCGCGCGAAGGGAAAGGCGATCGGCCCG